>Ga0134127_10001595_pt1 | contig 16741 bp, 22 predicted proteins | sample KB31753_FD_96459 | JGI IMG/M metagenome (GOLD analysis project Ga0134127, IMG submission 96459) | Terrestrial soil microbial communities with excess Nitrogen fertilizer from Kellogg Biological Station, Michigan, USA - KB3-175-3 | ecosystem: Environmental > Terrestrial > Soil > Unclassified ... | reverse complement strand
GCCATCCTCGCCGAGATTGTCGATCGCGACGAGGGTCCGCCTACGCTCAATCAGCTCGCCGACGACCTCGTGCTGGACCGCTCGGGACTCGGGCATTCGCTTCGCCCGCTTGAGCGCGAGGGTCTAATCCGGCTTGAAAAGAGCAGCCGCGACCGGCGCAGCACCCTGGTGGCGCTCACAGATCAAGGCCGGGAACGCTACGCATACGCCCTCACGCTCTGGCAGAAGGCTCAAGACCGGTACGCCGCCGTTGTCGGTGAAGCCCAAGCCGATGAGCTTCGACAACGCCTACTCGAGATCGGACACGGCGACGAACTGACTTAGCGACAAGATTCGGCCTAGCAATCCGGGCCCTTCGGTGCGTCACGCCTTGCGGCTCACGCCAGGCCAACCGGACGGCCCGTGGCCCGCGTGAGATCGGCATCGCAACCCAACCCTTGTCAGGGCGAATACGACGGAAACGTAAATCGCTTCGGTTATTCGGTTGTTCTGCAGAGTATTTCGCGTTCACAGGCAGGGCATCGGCCGTCTTCTCTTCGGCCGTCGCTCGGGTGTGTTCTAGGGTTCCGAACACCAGCGGCGGTTTGCCGCGGGAGCTTCCGCCAAATAATCCGATCCTTCGGGGGTCTTCGTGAACCAGCGGAACAGCCAGAGCCCCCGAATGGTCTTGGTTTCGTAGATCAGTCAGCGCGCGAAGATGGGAATGGTTGAGTTTGTCGGGATCGTCTTGGCGGTGTGTGGACACGGCACCGTCGACGGCCAGCTCACCGTGCGGTGCCAGCGCACGCGACGCGTCCGCACCCACCTGACCCCCTCACACAGTCGATCGCCTTGGGTACACCGTCGCGGCCTGCTATGTCGACGGTCAGATCCGAAACCGCTTCGTCATGCAGCGCCTCTACCGATCGCCGTCAGTGCTCCCGTGCGCTCAGCGCGAAGTGCCGTTGAGCACCACTGGCATTGGGCGCATCGCCTGCTCCCGCCATGGCCACTGGTGACAATCCGCCTCTGGGTGGATGTCGGCGTCAACGACGATTGGTGATCCCGCCCTCGCGTCCCTGTTCCCGGTCCGGATACTCGTCGTCCGGCACGAAATACAGCGCCAGCTCGGACTCGCCTTGCAGGATGGCCAATGCGTTTGCCAGCCTGCCCGAATCGAAGTACAAGTAGATCTCGCCGTCCTTGAGGCTGACGTACGAGCCAGGTCCGATCGCTTTGCCCGACAGGATTCGGCCTACCCGGGTCGCCCCATAGTAGAACTCGATCCGAGTCAGATCATAGCCGTTGGGATTCGTCGTGCCGTAGCGAATACGATAGGTATCAAACGGCTTAACGATTGTGCTGACGGCTTTCTCCACTGTCATTGCTCTCCCCCGTTCACTCGACTGGTACCGCTGCGCGAACCGATGCATACCGCTCACCGGCTCTGCCAGTACTGTTGAGGCCAGTGTGCATCGCCGCTGCACCGCCGGCTCGAGTAGTCGGATACTCGAATCCGATCCACAGCCAGTTGCTGCGCAGTGCATCCTTTCGACCGCGTTTGTCAGTCTCGAATCAGCTGTCATCTACTAGTCATCTACCGGCGGCCACGTGGACCGTCTCAGAACCGGTGTCAACAAGAATCCGAGCGCATCACGACTTCATGCATGTCCGTCAACCCCGGCTTCATGTCACTGGTCTCGCGTCCTCTGACACCCAACAGCCCACCGGGTGGAATGCCCGGTGGCGCAGTCAGTCTCGGCTATCGGCCTCTGCGACCGTAGCAAGGAGGTTGTCGATGAGTTCCTCGGCGGTTGTGTGCCATTTGTCGGTGCGCAGGAGGCCACTCAATTCCAGGCCGGCGGCACCGTGGGCGCCGGTCAGGAGTATGGCCGCGTAGCGCTGGGCGTTTTCTTCGCCGACGACTTCCGCGACGATGGCGAGGAACTCGTCGCAACTGCGTTGCGCGGCCTTGACCACTGCGGCCGGGTCCCCTGCCGGTGTGGTGAACATCAATTGGTAAAGGTGCGGCTGCTGGCTGCTGACGGTGATGAGGCCGATGAGCGCCGCGTGAAGCTTGTCGATGGGCAGAAGTTGCGGGTCAGTCTGCAGCGCGTGCATTTGATCACCGATGCGCTCCCAGCCCTCGGCAGCAACCGCAGTCAGCAGGCTCTCTTTGTTGGCGAAGTGCCGGTAGGGCGCACCGCGGCTCACGCCTGCACGTGCGCCCACCTCGCGCAGCGTCACTGCGTCGGGACCTCCGCTGTCGAGCAGCTCGGCGGCGTCATCGAGCAGGGCGCGGCGCGTGGCGGCGGCTGACTCAATGCGACTCACAATCACCCATCCTATGTTGACATTGTCATCTGAGCGGGTAGCTTCAGTGAGATGACAGCGTCATCTGGAATTCAAGAGCTCGTCGTCGTCACCGGTGCGTCTACCGGCATCGGCGCGGCCACGGCACGTGAACTGGCTCCGCGGGGGTTCCATGTTCTCGCGGGTGTCCGGCGCGACCGGGACGCCGACGCAATCCGGGGGCCGGGTATAGAGCCGCTGATCATCGACATCACCAACCCGGACCACGTCCAGGCGCTAGCTGATCGGGTGCACGAGGACCCGCAGGGACGGGCAGTGCGGGCGCTGGTGAACAACGCAGGCATCCAGGCCAACGTCCCGGTCGAGGCCTTTGCGATCGACGAGTGGCGACGCCTGTTCGAGGTCAACCTTTTCGGCCACGTCGCCGTTACCCAGGCATTACTGCCGGCCCTGATCCGCAGCAAGGGCCGCGTGGTCAACATCAGCTCCGTGGGCGGCAAGGTCGCCATGGCCGCCTATGGTCCTTACGCGGCAACGAAGTTCGCGCTCGAAGCGGTCAGTGACTCCTTGCGACGCGAAATGGCCCCGTTCGGCGTCGGGGTCGTCGTGGTCGAACCGGGCGCCGTGCGTACGGAAATGCCAGGCCGGGCGATCGCCACGGCCCATGAGCGAGTGTCGGCCATGACGCCCGTGCAACGCCAGCGCTACGGATTGCTTGTGCACGCAGTGAACGCGCAGACCGCGTCGCACACCGCGTCGGGGTCGGGTCTGCCCGCCGATGCCGCGGCCAAGATGATCGCAAAGGCAATCACGGCGCGCAAGCCGCGCACTCGTTACACCGTCGGCCGCGACGCCGCACTGATCACCAGCTTGGCGCGCATCCTGCCTGACCGGACTCTCGACCGCGTCATCGCCGCCGCTCTGCGTCCCCACTTTCCCAAGGAGAGCGAACGAGCACCACGACGCCGCCGGCGGATCGATATGGCGGGTTACCAGTAGCGACTCGGTGTGGCGGGCGGTGAGCACAATGCGCAGAAGCTGAAAATCGCGCATTGTGCGGCTTGTGTCCACAAGCGAGCCGCGACCGGCACGGCTGGGTGATAGTTGCTGCGCACGCCGAACAGATCGGCTGACAACCGCAAACACCAGCCTCCGAAGGAGTATCAAAATGAACGGGCACACTGTCTTCTCGCGGATCGTCGGGTTCTTTCGCGCCGGATACTCGGCCGATGCACCGCAGCTGGGCCATGTGGCGTTGATCGCCATGTGCCCTGCGGCTGCTGGTGTCGTTCGGTCGATTGCGGCGAACCGAAACAAGTTGGTGTAAAGCACGTCTGGGACCGACCGAAACACGTTGGCAGAACGGATGACTCACAGCGAACCCGACGGCGGCCCACGACACCAAGGTCCACTCTCACCGCAGCTACTTTGCCGGTGAGAGTGGACCTTCGTCATCTCAAAAATATGCAGCCGCCGACGGCGCAGGATTCTGGAGGAGGTAATGAATTTCGGAACTCATCGTCCCAATGTGGGTCGAAGGCTTGTGCAAGCTGTCGACCGCCGTTCGCCGCGAGGGCTCGACCGTACTCTGCACTGCGCATCTCTGGACAAGCGGTGACGGACAGGACGAACTCGTCTGGCGGCTGATACCAATGTGCCGAGATGTAGTGCGTGATGCCTTCCGGCGCCGCGAAAGTGCGCTCACCGTATGGGATGAACAAGTTGGCCGTGAAGAACGGCCCTCGATGCTGACAGAGACCACATTCCTGACCGCCGAGATAAAGAAACGGCTGCCAAGGCCTGTTTGCGAGGGACTCCAGGCGCTCGAAGAACTGCGGGTCAACAGACCCCGATGAAAGTCGTGCCCAGGTTCCAGCCACCCGACCGCGACCAGTGCATCGTCGCATTCGGGCGCGAAATATGTGCACCGGTCAAGGTCCCGGTAGTACGCCATGGAACTCTCCCCCTCCTGCCCAAGTGACTCGGCTGGTATCTGAGCCTAGCGGTATCCCGTTCAGCGCCGTCCGGGGCGCTCGTCGCCGCAATGACCGCAATCATGTTGAGCACCAGCAGGATCGTCACCGGCCAGATTGCGCCGCTTACCGGCGCGATGACACCAGATCACCAGTGAATAGTCGCGAAATCCCGTAACCGACTGTCTGAGAGCACAATCAGATACAACCAACGAACTCACCACCGAAGCACAACTGCCGACGACGCGGACGGCGGCCCACAGAGTACGAAATGCTCGTTGACCACAAGTTATTTCGACGTCACGCTCCTCAAAAGGAACTGGCACGCTGCCCATGATCAAGTCGTAGGCTGCGATGGACTGCGCCCGCTCCCGCAGACCTCAAAAGGGCGACCGGTATGGTCATGCGTCCTCGGGGACTGGCCGTCCTGTGTTCCTACCGTGCCGACGTGTCAACGGGTAATGATGTAGCCGACAGTGGTCGACAGCGAAGGAACGCAGATGGGTCGACGCAGGTTCGCGCTTGTCGCACTCTGCGCACTAATCATCATCGCCGGCGGATGGGCGCTGGTGCGGGCGAACTCACCCAACCCGGCAACAACGGCGGCCGGCGTGCCGACGTGCCCACTGGCCACCCTGCCACACGAGGCGGCCGATACGGTGCGAGCCATCCACTCCAATGGCCCATTCCCCTTCCCAAGTACCGACGGCGTGGTGTTCGGAAACCGCGAGGGACACCTACCCGACCAGGCCAAGGGGTACTACCACGAGTACACCGTGATCACCCCGGGTGCAGCCAACAGGTCGATGAGACGCATCGTCACCGGCGGATCTCCGTCGACCAATCCCCTCCAGTACTTCTACACCGGCGACCACTACGACTCGTTCTGTCTGGTCACTGACGCGGGAAGGCAATGATGACGCGACAGTCAGACTCAGACGAACCTGTGATCTTCCGAATTGACGGTCGAAAGATCAAGTCGGCCAAGGACTTCTATCGAGAAATTGGGTTCGCCGTCAGCGGTCCCGGAGGATACTTCGGACGGAATCTCGATGCGCTAGCCGATTGTCTGCGGGGCGGATTCGGCACCCCCGAGGATCGGCCGTACGAGTTCGAATGGCAGCACAGCGCTTTGTCGCGACGCTACCTGGAGAACGTGCAGCAAGGGCAGCGTTCGTTTTTCGATTCGGTACGGGATGTCTTTGACGATGCCGGTGTCACGCTGAATCTTCGTTGACTTCGTATGCCAAGCGGCGTGGAGGATTTCGCTGCTCCCTGGCCGACGGGTCTCGCTAAGCGCGGATCTCGTGTCGCTGGGAGCCGAGATTAGTGATGCCGCACTCGAGCACATCGCCCGGTGCCATGTACCGGTTCTTGCCGAAGCCGACCCCGGGCGGTGTTCCCGTTGCCAACAGGTCGCCGGGCAACAGGGTCATATGGGTAGAGAAGTAGGCGACCATCTCGGCAATTCCGAACAGCATGTCACTGGTGTTGCCCTGCTGCTCAAATTGGCCGTTCAGTTTGGTCCACACTTCGAGGTTCATGGCGTCGACGCCGGTCGTCAGATAGGGCTCGATGGGACAGTAGGTGGGCCGCGACTTCGCCCGCACCAAATGCTGCAGGCCCTCGTCATCCACCTGTGTCGCCCGATCCGACACGTCGTTGAGGCAGACATAGCCGAAGATGTAGGTCTCCGCCTCGTCGGCCGAGACGTCACGCGCTTCACGGCTGATGACGATGGCTAGCTCCGTTTCCCAATCGAGCTTCGCTTGTGGGTTGGGGCCGCGAAGGACGGGATCGAACGGGCCGCACGGGGAGCCGATCGCCTTTAGAAAGACCTCAGGTTCCGCAGGCGGATTCATGTTGAATTCCGCGATGTGCTTCCTGTAATTGAAGCCGGTGGCCGCGACCTGGCGGATGCCGTCGATCGGGGCAAGGTAGGTGACGGAACCGTCGACCGCCGACAGATGCGCCGTATCGACGTCGGCCAAGGCGCCGGAGGCGATGACGTCCGGGGTGATGTCGGAGACCAACGTACGTAGGTCGAGAGGCTGGTTTCTGTCGAACATGACGGGCACGACTCCGTGCTCGGTGAGGATGCGGCCGAACTGCTGCATGTTCGCTCCTTTCGTACCGTCGGACGACACACCCTCCCTAACGTCGGAGGCGCCCGATTGCCTTCATCGCCAGTAGCCCAGGGCGCCGCGGACTACTCGCCGACTGCCTCCCCTCTCCCCTGTCACCTCCCGCAGCAAGTAGCCAGCATTCGAACATGACAAGGCTCCCAAATCTGGGAAAGTGCCTTACGATGCCTGAGGCACACGAAAGGACTGCAAATGGTTGCGGTACGACACATCGGTTATCTGAGCGGTTGGGCGGTTGCTGTCGGCATCGGTGCTGCCATCGCCTCACAAGGCACCGCACACGCCGACTCCACGCAGGCCGATTCATCGAAAAAGACTGCCGACGCGAGTGCGTCCACCGGGGTCAACGTCGGCCCGAAGCGGTCCGCCGGCGCCTCCGACACCTCGCGCCCCAAGCCACTCTCGAAGATCGGCGACAACGTCGACAAGGTCGCCGCCCGGGCGAACGCCGCGGTCACCTCCGCGGCGCGCAATGTCACGGCGTCAGTCGCGGTGAGCAAGCCGTCGATCAAGCCGGTCGCCAAACCGCAGCCGAAGCCCACGCCCAGCCCGGAGGAGTTCGAGGCTCAGCAGGTCGAACGGCTCAAGAACCTCTACCAACCCAAGCAGGCCGCCACCACCCCGCTGCCTAAGGCGGCTACGACAATCACCAGTACGGCTGCCCTCCTCCCCGACAGAGATCCCAACCCGTTCCGGGTTGACGACCCGGATCCGACCGATATGCCAGCGGCGGTGCTCGAAGCCGAACACGCACTGGTCGAGCGGACGCCCGAGGTGATACGGCCCTATGTCCGTGAGGGATACGAGGCCTCGTACCGGGTCAGCCAGATGGTGCCGTATGCGAACGCCCCGATTCCGATCACCGAGATCATCAAGCTGCTGCCCGGCCTTCTCGCGGGTAATACGGAAGCCAAGGACTCGGCACAGGGCATCGTCAACCAGCTGCTGCTGACCACCCCGCCCGTGTCGTTCCTGTACTACGGCTACGACGAGGTCGCCGACCTGCTCAACGTCGAAGAGCAGGCGCAGGACCAAAAGGAGCTGTTGTACGCCACCGTGTGGGACACTCTCGACCCGCTCTTCCTGCTGCACAATGAAGGCAACCCCGGCATCTAAGCCCGACGGTCACTCCGGGACGCTGTTACTTCGCACTGAGCACGCGGCCGCCGCAAACGCTGACATCCAGCGTTGCGACGGCCGCGCGCCGAACGTTGGTTACGCCTTGCCGAGAGTGACCTGCGTCGTCTGCGCAGCCCCGGAATCGTCGAGGTAGGTCAGGGAAACCTTGTCTCCCGGTGCTTTTGACCGAACCGCGGCGACGAGAGCTTCCGGACCGTCGATCACCTGCCCATCGATCTTGGTGATCACCGCACCACTGGGAACTCCCGCGGCTGCGGCGGGGCTGCCCTCGACGACCTCGGCGATGGCGGCGCCACCGTTCTTGGTGTCGTTGCTGAGCTGCACACCTAGCGAACCGTGGCTGGCGGTGCCGGTGGAAACCAGCTCATCGGCGATGCGCTTGGCCTGATCGGCCGGGATGGCAAAGCCAAGCCCGATCGACCCGCTCTGTGCGCCGCCAGAGCCGCCGTCGCCGCCGCCCATGCTCGCGATCGCGGAGTTCACCCCGATCAGTTCACCGTTCATGTTCACCAGTGCGCCACCGGAATTACCCGGATTGATCGCAGCGTCGGTCTGGATGGCGTCGAGTACGGTGACGTTGCCGCCGGGGCCGTCGCCGGCCGCGACCGGCCGATCCAGCGCACTGACGATGCCGGTTGTCACGGTCCCCTGCAGACCCAGCGGTGAGCCGATCGCCACGACTTGCTGACCCACCTTCACATCCTTGGACGATCCGATGCTGATCGGTGTCAATCCCGAGACTCCCTGGGCGTGCACGACGGCCAGGTCGCCGGTGGGATCGGTGCCGACGACGGTGAACGGCACTGTCTGGCCGTTGGCGAAGGTCACGGTCTTGGTGACCTGGCCTCCATCGGTGGAGTCGTCCGAGGCCGACTGGGCGCCTTGCTCGTCGCCGGCCGCCGCGGCCACGACGTGGTTATTGGTCAGGATGAGACCGTCGGCGGTCAACACGACCCCGGAACCTTCCTCGCCTTGCTGGCCCATGTTGATCTGCAGCTTGACGACGCTGGGCGTCACCTTGGCCGCGACCTGTTCCACCGAGCCGGCGGGCATCTCCGCCGCAGGCTTGGACCGGGCGGGTGCCTGGGCGATGGGTGCCTTGATGGCGGTCGCTTCGTTGGCTCGCTCGGTGGCCAGCATGGTGGCTGTCCCGATTCCGCCGCCCACCATTGCGGCGGCAACAGCGCCGGCGACGATGGCGCCGCGACGAGAATACTTCTGCCGAGGCGGCGGGGTGGGTGGTGCCGTAATCGTCTGGGGTGCCGCGTGATAGAGGCCGTACAGTGGTGCGGTCGGCGGGTCGGTGTAGCGCCAGTCATAGCGCAAATGTGAGGGAATGTAGGTCTGAGTACCCGGGTAGGACTGTCCCGTTGGGTGACTCGGATCCTGTCGGTGGTCGGGCCGATCCGTGGGATACCGCGGAGGGTTCGTCATGGTGTTTCGTTCTCTTTCTGAATCGTCAATCAGCACAGTGGCTTCACCACAAGGTGCCTGCGATGACTGAGACAAGACTGAGAGCCGGTTCAGGGAAACCCGAGATTTTTAGGCTGGCGTGCACACCGTTGGGGTCCTGCCAGTGGGCGCCCGCCGTGGAGCCGAGGCCAATCTGCCGATCGCAGTTGCCGGGTCGCAATACGACGAACGGAATATGCACCGCTAGTTGCGGGCTCTTTGCCTTGCCTTTATCCCACTGTGCTGCAACCTATTTCGTAGACACCGAGGTCGCACCTCTTGGCATCGCAAGTCAGAATGGACTGCTGTTCGACTGCCACTTGGCCTCTTCCGGGCGCGGACCGTAGCGCCGGATGTAGTCCTCATGGATGCGCGCATCTTTCTCGCGCTGGATCGCGTCAACCAGGTTGGGATCAAGCCCGTGCTGTCCCAACCGATGTCGGCGCCAAATCTTGTTGAGCGCGAGTGCCATCAGAATGGCCCACATGTAGATCGGCGCGGTCATCTCGAGATGCACATACAAAGAGGCTGGGAGCAGCCAGAACGGGGCGAGAACCAGCAGCGGCGGAATAGCCATCCGAATCATGTGCCTACGGACGGCTCCTGGCCCGGCCAGATCATTGGCCACCCAGCTTCGCATCGAGTCCGGTAGGCGTCGCCCGTATACATATGCGACGTATTGGATGGGTGTGGGTCGGGTGTCGGCCATCGCGGGCTCCTGGGGTTAGAGGTTGAGTGCGCCGGCCGCAAGGGCGGCGGAGTTGATGCTGGTCAGCCGCTGGCGTAGCTCGTCGAGTTCGGCTAGGTCGACGCCGAGTCGAGCCACGACGGCGGCTGGTATCGCAAGTGCGCGCTCACGCAGGGCGCGGCCGTCGTCGGTGAGCTCGATATGGGTGGAGCGTTCGTCTGCGGTGCTTCGGTTGCGGGCGATGAGCCCAAGTGTCTGCAGCCGTTTGAGCATCGGCGACAGCGTGGCCGAGTCGAGTTGCAATGTGGCAGCGATCTGCTTCACCGACAACGGTGCATCGTCGTCGGTGGACTCCTTCTGGTGATCCCAGAGCGCGAGCATCACGAGGTATTGCGGATGGGTCAGGCCCAGTGGCTCGAGCAGCGGGCGGTAGATGGAGAGAACTGCACGGTTGGTGACCGCGAGCGCGAAACACACTTGCTGTTCGAGTGCCAGCGTGTCTATGTCAACCGTCATCGATGAGCCCACAAATAGATACTACACTAACTATTAGTATTCGAGTTAAGTTAGCCTCGTCACATCGCGGACGCGATCGCGTTCTGTGCCGCGTCGGAAACGGGCCCAGATTGTGTCGCGAAGGTAGTGGACGCAGCCAGATCTAGCGTCGCGCTGACCCGACTCGGGCCAGCGTGAGGCTCGGCCCGCGAGTCAGCGCGCCTACGGTCCGACGATTTCCGGACGCAACTGAGTTACCGGATTTAACCGCCGCCGGTGACAGGGTTTGACGACAGTGTGATGAAGCCACCGTTGATCCACACGCCCCAGCGGCCGCCCCAGCCCGAGCTCCACACGACGGGGTGCCCGTTCCAGACCTCGGTGGGCTTCGGCGGCGCCCAGGCCGGTGGCTCCTCGCCTTGGACGGGCGCCGGTGGCGGCGGAGGCGGGTCGGCGCTCGCCAGCGCTGCGCCGCCCAGGCCCACTATTGCTGCGGTGAGGCCGCTCGCGACTGCGATGGCAGCCAAAGCGGTTTTGATCAACGTCATGCGCGCAACTCCAGCGATTTGAAACCGACCCGGATCCTTAGCTTACATAATCACCTTACGTCATGGCCCTGGGGCCGCATCCCCTGGCAGCTGGGTGCCCGACCGCTAACCCCATCTCTGACGAGGGACGTTGTGTATCCTGGTGGGCTTTTCACCCAAACCGAAAGGGGGTGCCTCATGCCTTTCTAGTTGCCTAGCGAGGAGGGTTGTGTGGCCCGCACAGACAGAGACTATGAGCGCGTCTACTGGCGCCGTCATCGTCGGGAATGCGTTGGCTGGTGGAACGGCTGCGAAGTTTGCGACCGGGGTCCACTGCCGTGGGTTGCGTTCGGTCCGATCGAAGACAGCGAGTGGCGTCGTGGCTGCCGACGCGAAGAGCGTGCGAGAGCCCGCAATGCGTTGCAGCGCGCCCGCAACGGCCACCTTGACTGGGATGACCTGACTATCGGTTACCGCCGTCCCTACTATTGGTGATCGCCTCAGGACGAGATCGGGTGGCGTTCACCCAGCAGTTCTGACCAATTCGACGACGGGGATTATGCGCGTCGTCATGCGTTGGTATTCGCCGAACTGTGGCTCGACGGCACTTTGCTTCGCGTAGATCTCATCGCGTTCCTCCCCCACCAGAGTCCGCGCGGTGGCTGGGAACGTTTGGGTGCCGAGTTCGACGGTGACATTCGGATTTGCCACGAGGTTGCCGTACCAATCGGGATTCGAATCGGAGCCGCCCTTGCTGGCGAAGACGAAGATCCGACCGTCCTCCAGCAAGGGCACCAGCGGTGATACCCGCGCCTTGCCGGATTTCGCGCCGATGTGGTGTACCAGCACCAGTGGCTTACCCGTGAATACGCCGCCGGCTGTGCCTCCACTGCTGCGGAACTCGTCGATCACCGTGCGGTTCATCTCGTCAAATTCGTGTTTGTCCATGATTCGTCCTAACGGCTTCGGTGTTCGATCGGTTCCTTACCCACGCCTATGGCGCCAGCAGCAGCTTGCCGGTGGTCCTGCGACTCTCCATGTCGGCGTGCGCCTTTCCCGCGTCTGCCAAGCGGTACTCCGCTCCGATCCGGAGTTTGAGCTTCCGATCCGCGATCCACTCGAACAGCTGAGCGGAACGGGCGCGAAGCAGCGCAGAAGTGTGTATGTGGTCGAGGAACACCGGATATCCGATCTTGATGCTCTTCGGGAGGCTCATGATGTCGATCGGCCCCGGTCCGCCGAGGACGGGGCCGTACCAGGCGAAGGTCCCTGACCGGCGCAGCACGTCGAGTGACCCTTGGAACGTCGCAGGCCCCGACCCGTCATAGACAACGTGCACGCCATTGCCATGGGTCAGCGACAATGCCTCTTCGGCGAATTGGCCTTCGGGATCGACAATCAGGTGGTCTGCACCCGCCTCCTTAGCCGCGGCGACCTTGTCCTCCGACGAGACGCGTCCAATCACCGAACCGCCCCTCAGCTTGATGATCTGGGTCAGCAGCAGACCTAGGCCACCGGCCGCAGCGTGGACGAAGGCGATGTCGCCGGGCTGCACCGGATAGAAGTCGGTGGCGAAATGGCTGGCGGTCAAGCCTTGCATCATGACGGATGCGGCCACACGGTCGTCGATCGTGTCGGGAATCGACACCAGCGATGTGGCTGGGATTGCGATCTGCTCGGCGTAGCTTCCGGGCGCATACACCCATGCGACACGGTCACCGGGTGCGATGCCTTCGACGTGGTCCCCCACGGCGAGGACACGGCCGGCGCCCTCGACGCCAAGAATCTTCGGGTCCGGAAACTCGGTCCAGACCGTGCCCTGTCGCGCACCGATGTCCATGAAGTTGACACCCGCGAAGGCGATCTCAATCAGTGCTTCGCCTGGACCGGCCACTGGGTCGGGGCGCTCGACATACTCCAGCGTTTCGCGGCCACCCGCGCCGTTCATGACAACAGCCCTCATTGACGTGCTCCTAATCTGAAATTTCAGCCGCGGCCCGGATTCGGTGATGGGGTTCGAGGCTGGGCTCAACAGTCGCAGCCGGTGAATTCGCGCGAACCCGTAGTAATCCCGGGGCCTCACCAGGCCTCCCGGGTGATCCTGCACGTGCCGCCGAGATCCTGGTGCGCATGTCGGTGCACCATATCCCGTCGAATTCCCACCTGACACAGCGCACTGATTGGAGCAGCCGAGTGCTCGACCGGCGCCCGGGAATTCCCCGGGTACGGAGGACACGTGTTTCTGCTGCACTTACTTCCGGCAGCACCATCCCCGGCGAAGGTTCGGAATCCGCACACATGGAGGGGTCCAATGACCGCAACTACCGACGACAACGCCGCCCCCACGATCCGTGGCGAGGTAGGCGCCACCGTCCTCGGTCCTGACAACGTGCCGATCGGGGCGCAGAACCCGGGCGCCCCCGACACCGACGCCGGCAGTCTGCCGAACCTAAAGTTCCCCTTCGCCGCTGCGCACAATCGCCTCCTGACTGGTGGGTGGGCCCGCGAAGTCACCGTGCGCGAACTGCCGGTTGCCACCACCCTGGCCGGTGTCGACATGCGACTGAAAGCCGGCGCCTACCGCGAACTGCACTGGCACCGCGAAGCCGAATGGGCCTTCATGCTTGCCGGCAGCGCTCGCATCGCAGCCATCGACCCGCAGGGCCGCAACTTCATCGACGACATCGGCCGTGGTGATCTGTGGAACTTCCGCGCCGGCTTCCCCACTCGATCCAAGCGCTAGAGGACTGCGAATTCCTCCTGGTGTTCGATGACGGGCACTTCTCCGAGAACGAAACCTTCCTGGTCACTGACTGGTTCGCGCACACGCCCAAGCACATCCTCGCCAAGAACTTCAGTGTGCCCGAGTCGTCCTTCCACAACATCCCGAAGGCCGGCGACATCGACCACACCCGCTACATCTTCCCCGGCGACGTGCCGGGCGCACTCGTCGACGACATCCAGGCCGTGCAGTCGCCCCGCGGCACTGCCGAGCCGATGAGCCACCGGTTTTTGGCGCAGGATCCCATCGAAGTACCGGGCGGCAGCGTCCGCATCGCCGACTCGAAGAACTCCCCGGCGGCCTCGACGATCGCAGCCGCCTGGGTGGAGCTGGCACCGGGCGCCGTGCGTGAAATGCATTGGCATCCCGACAACGACGAGTAGCAGTACTGGGTTTCAGGACATGCCCGCATAACGGTGTTCGGATCCAGCGGCAAGGCCAGAACCTTCGACTACTACGCCGGCGACGTCGGTTACGTCCCCAGCGCCATGGGCCACTACTTCGAGAACGTCGGCGACGAGCCGGTGCAGATGCTCGAACTGTTTCGCAGCGACCATTTCGCAGATGTGTCGGCCAACCAATGGCTCGGGCTGACGCCGCCTGAAGTCGTCGGTGCCACCCTGAACCTGAGTGAGTCCACCATCGCCGCCTTGCGCAAGGACAAGCCGCTCATCATGCCGCCAAATTAGTCACGCCAACGACTCCTGCGACTTGTGTTTCCTGACAGTGTGATTCGTGTGGGTCATAGGTTGTGGCATCGACTGTCGGGATGCTGCCGCAGGTGAATCAGCAGTCGCACAACCGGTGAGCGCGGTCAACAATCGTAGGAGTGGTTGCGCTACGGCGTCTTTCGGAGATCGGCGAGCGAGTTCTTCAGACCACCGTCGATGGCGATCTGTATCGCGGCGACCGCGATCATCACCGCGGCGGTCACCAGGTGGACCACCGCGTCCGTGGTGTTGTTCGGAAAGGCGAAAAAGTAAGCGACCTGGTGCGAGAAAAAGGCCCAGATGCCTGGCAGCGCCCCGACTACCGCTGCGGCGAGAAGGTACAGCACCGACCACGACTTGCGTAGCACGCACACCAGACCGGGCCCGAACAGCGCGAGACCGGCGACGGCGTGCCAGCCGTTGTAGTCCATCCCGAGCACCCGGACCGTCGGCGCGTCGGGGCCTGTCGCAAAGCTTGGTTAATGATCAGCAGGCCGGCCTGGGCAAAGCTCCACTTCACGGTGCACCTCCGTCGGCATTCGGTAGGGCCTGTCGCGAATACTACGCTGCGTAGTAGCCGTTGCCAACAGTCGTCCCCGGACTGTCGGAAAATGGCAGTTACGTTGCGACGTAACGCGGTTCGGGCTCAGCGCCGCAGAGCGGTCTCACGCTGCACATACGACAACTTCTGCGGGTTGCGCACGATGTACAGCCCGGTGATCAGGCCGTCATCGACGCGCACCGCCACCACACTGTCAATCTGGCCGTCGAGCCGGACGATCAGCGCCGGGCAGCCATTGATGTGCACAGGCTCGATCGACATCGCGTCGGCGATCCTGGGTATGCCGACACCCAGCAAGCGGGCCACCCGCTTGGCGCCCGCGATAGGCCGCAGCAGGGCTTGTTTGACTCCCCCGCCATCGCTCAGCAGGACAACGTCCGGCGCAAGGACGTCGACAAGACCCTGCAGATCACCGGTTTCGATCGCCCGTTGGAACGCGCCGAGCGCGTCTCGGGTCTCGGCCGCAGAAACGAGCCCTCGTGGACGGCGCGCAGCGACATGTGACCGCGCCCGGTGCGCGATCTGCCGCACCGCGGCCGCACTCTTGTCGAGGGCTTCTGCGATCTCGTCGTATTCCAGCTCGAACACCTCGCGCAGTAGGAACACCGCACGCTCGGTCGGCGTGAGGGTCTCCAGGACGAGCAACATTGCCATTGAGACGCTCTCGGCCAATTCGACGTCCTCGGCCACGTCGGGCGTGGTGAGCAGCGGCTCCGGCAGCCACGGCCCGACATATGACTCCTTGCGGCGCCCGAGCGCACGCAACCGGCCCAGCGCCTGGCGCGTGGTGATCCGGACCACGTATGCGCGCGGATCGCGCACGCTGTCGAGTTCGACGTCCACCCACCGCAGCCACGTCTCCTGCACGACGTCCTCCGCGTCGACGGCCGAGCCGAGAAGCTCATACGCGGCCGTGAAGAGCAGGTTGCGGTGGGCGAGGAACGCCTCGGTGGCAGCCTGGGGCGTGTCGGGCATGGGCTAGTCCTGTCTCTTCGCTCTCGACGTCTCATACAACAGACACCGGACCACGCTGTTTTGTGACATGTGGCGCACGCCACGTCTTGACGCTGTCACACGGATCGGGTTGTCGGCATCTCATGTGCGTTCAGTTCAACAACACGAATGAGGGGAAGTCATGGACGCCCGATTCAACATGTTCGACAACGAGATCGCCGCCAAGTTCGGCAAGCGGTTCGCCAACACCAGCATGGTGCTCGGCGAATCTTCGCTGCCGAAGGCCACCCAGGAGTTGGTCAGCCTCCGGGCCAGTCAGATCAACGGCTGCGGGTTCTGCGTCGATATGCACACCAAGGAGGCCGCTGCCGCGGGTGAAACCGCAGTACGCCTCAACTTGGTCGCGGCGTGGCGCGAGGCGATCGTCTTCACCGAGGCCGAGCGCGCTGCGCTGGCACTCGCCGAGGAAGGAACCCGCCTCGCAGACTCCCACCTCGGCGTGTCTGATGACACCTGGGCCCAAGTGCGCAAGCACTACGACGACGACCAGATCGCTGCACTGGTCTGCCTGGTCGCCCTCGTGAACGCTGCCAACCGGATGAACGTGATCGTGCGCAACCCGGCGGGTTCATATGAGCCCGGCATGTTCGCGAGCATGTCCAACTGATCGGCGAATCCTGTTCCGGTCCAAAGGGTTAAATCCTTCGCAAGTCCGGTCAGGATCGGTGTGATCCGAACGCGACGGCCCAGAGCCACGCGTTGAGCGCCTGCATTCCGCGAATGGCAGTACGATCATCGGTTCGGTCAGTTCAGACTGGCGACCGGGGCCGCCCCGCCGCCGTGGCAAGGCGGACCCATCCCGGGCGGCTGGAACGGTGGCTGACAACCCAACGGCGGGGTCTGCGTGTTCAACCTGTGCATCTAGTACAGGGGCGACCAGGCCGAGGTCCGCAGTAATCGGCTCTCCCACTGGTCGCGGTACCTGAGCGCCTCGAACATGTAGGTGCCTGGCCCGCGGTGCT
>Ga0134127_10001594_pt1 | contig 16743 bp, 17 predicted proteins | sample KB31753_FD_96459 | JGI IMG/M metagenome (GOLD analysis project Ga0134127, IMG submission 96459) | Terrestrial soil microbial communities with excess Nitrogen fertilizer from Kellogg Biological Station, Michigan, USA - KB3-175-3 | ecosystem: Environmental > Terrestrial > Soil > Unclassified ... | reverse complement strand
TACTTTGAAGCGAGGTGTCACTGATTCCCACGATCTTTACGATTGGCATCGAGCACTGCTGCAGGGAACAGCGGATCGGCGCAATGGCGCCATTCGTTTGCTCGACGACGAGGGCAAGGATGTGGTCCGTTGGGTGTTTCGCGACGCATGGCCGCGCAAGTGGGAGGGGCCAGACCTCAACGCACTGAGCAACGAAGTCGCCATTGAAACGTTTGTGCTCGCCTGCGAATCAATCGAGCGGGTTAACTAACGAGGTGTCATTTGCCACTACGTGGGGAACAGATCCTGATGAGCGACGCCTTCCATTTCCCTGCGACACATTGATTCCGGGTGCCGATGCCCAACTCTTTCGCGGCGTAACGATCGAAGCCGCACCGGATGTTGTCTTCCGCTGGCTGTGCCAGTTGCGTGCAGCGCCTTACAGTTATGATTGGATTGACAATGGTGGGCGCCAGAGTCCTCAAGTTCTAGTGCCCGGATTGGAGCAACTCAAAGTTGGCCAGGAAGTAATGAGCATCTTCAAGCTCACCTCATTCGCCCCGAACAAACACCTGACAATTCAAAACAAACCTCGCGGCGGTGGTCGGACGCTCTTCGGCGACATTGCCGTGAGTTATCTGATCGTTCCGAGACCAGACGGGAAGGACTCCTGCAGGTTATTGGTGAAGCTCGTGGTCCGCTACTCACACAGCTTGAAAGGCCGGTTGATGAGAAACCTGCTTCCGTTTGGAGATCTGGTGATGATGCGAAGGCAGTTGCTGAACTTGAAGCGGCTTGCTGAGCAGACACAAATAGGTTCTACCTGACGCCGGTCTATGTGCGGTACGGTACAGATGTGTTATCCTCGTGGCGTCGCGTCATTAAGTGTTCTCCTGCCCCTCACCGTCTAAGATAAGGGTAGCGCACGGATGTTGTTCAGATTTGTCTTCTAAGGGGACATGCCCTTGAGGGCGATTATGTCAGAGCTCACAATCTCCAAGAACGAAGTTGAGAATCGGTTACTTGCCGCGCTTCCGAGCGACGAATATGAACGTCTCCGGCCGGGTCTACAGCAAGTCTCATTTCCCCTCGGAAAAGTTGTCTATGAATTTGGCGGACAGCTTGATTATGTTTATTTCCCGACCACGGCGATCGTCTCGTTGCTTTACACGATGGAAAACGGTGCGAGTGCAGAGATGGGTTTGACAGGAAATGATGGTGTCGTGGGAATTGCCCTGTTCATGGGCGGCGGCACAATGCCTAACCGCGCAGTCGTGCAAAGTGCGGGCGATGCGCTCCGAATGAAAGCGAAACTGCTGCAGGATGAGTTTGCGCGAGGTGGAAAGTTTCAGCACTTGCTGCTGCGCTATACCCAGGCACTGATCACTCAGATTTCACAGACTGCGGTCTGCAATCGTCTACACTCTGTGGACCAACAACTGTGTCGCTGGCTGCTGTTGAGTCACGATAGAGTTCAGGCTGACGAGTTGATCATGACTCAGGAGTTAATTGCCGACATGTTGGGAGTGCGCCGCGAAGGCGTCACAGTCGCCGCCGGCCGCCTACAGGACGCAGGGGCGATCAGTTACGTTCGCGGTCACATCAAGATTCTCAATCGCCACAAGCTGGAAGAAACCGTCTGTGAGTGTTACCGCGTCGTGAAGAATGAGTTTGACCGCTTGCTTGGATCAGACTTCGTCGAGGCTTAAGCTCTTCGTCCTTGCTACTCTTCGGTTTCGTCCTTCTCATCCTGAGCGTTGCCTTTGTTTCCTCCGGCGCTGACTTTCATGAAAAGCGGAACGGAGGAATCTTTGAGAAGCTCTTCTGCGACTTGCTCTTTGCTCTCGCTCGCATCTTTCAGCTCCTCACCCAACGCATTGCCGGCCTTCCAGTTTTTTGTATCCTCCGTGGAATTTAGTCCGGCCTCGACCCCTTCATTAAACTCCGCAGAACTCGTGTCTACGGCTTCTTTGGCATCACTCATTATTAACTCCTTCAAGTATTGCTTATTAAGCGGTGACCTTGCGCAGTTAGGCCGCCTTTATCCAAGTAGTGCTGTCACCACCTGCTGAAGTCACGTTATCGCCCAGCAAGATTCGCCACTATCATTACTAACTCTCCAGGCTCGACCGGTTTCGCGATGTGCGACTGGTAGCCCGCTTGCAGCGAGTGCATACGATCCTGGACACCGGCGTAGGCCGTTAATGCCGCCGCCGGGATCGTTCCGCCACGCTCTGCCGGAAGCTGGCGTATCTTCTCAATGAGCGCATAGCCGTCCATCTTTGGCATCCCGACGTCGCTTACCAGCACGTTGAACCGCTGGCGGGCTAATTCTCCCAACGCATCAGCGGCGGAGTCGACAGCGACTACTTCCGCCCCGCGACCTGCGAGCACCGCAGTGATCAAGTCGCGCGCATCCGGCTCATCGTCGACGACAAGCACACGTATATCTCTAAGCGATGGCTCCGAGTGCGCCGGGGGTTTAGGCTTTATCAGGTCGGTTAGTTCTGCGTCGCTGGGAATGTGACGGACGCTCATTAGGGGAAGGACGACCTTGAAGGTCGTGCCTTCGCCTACACCACGACTGCTAGCCGTCACTGTTCCGCCATGCAACTCAACCAATTGCCTGACGATCGACAGTCCGAGTCCAAGTCCGCCATGTCTTCGTGTGCTTGACGAGTCGGACTGTCGGAATCGGTCGAAGACGTGGGGCAGAAACTCCGGTTCAATGCCTTGCCCCGTGTCGGTAATGGTCAATGCGACGTGGGACTCGATGCGCTGCAGCCGCACTTCCACACTTCCGCCTTTAGGAGTGAACTTAATAGCGTTCGATAGAAGGTTCCAGATAATTTGCTGGAGCCGCTGAGGGTCGCCTGAGATCGGGCTGGATAACGGATCAAGGATCGTCCTGAGGTGAATGTTTCTGGCATCTGCCGCTGGCCGGACCGCATCGATGGCCATCTCAATCAGGAGGCCGAGTTCGACGGGTCGCACTACCAATCGCATCTTGCCAGTAATGATGCGTGAGATGTCGAGCAAGTCGTCAATCAGTTGCCTTTGAGCCCGAGCGTTGCGTCCGATGCTCTCAAGAGCACGTGTTGACGCGACGTCATCGAGCCTGCCTTCCATCAGCAAATCCGACCATCCGAGAATCGAAGTCAGCGGAGTGCGCAATTCGTGTGACAGCAACGCGAGGAACTCATCCTTGATGCCGTTTGCGTTATCAGCCTCCGCGTGAGCAGCCTGCTCGCTCTCCAGGAGCAATCCTCGCTCTTCATCCCTGCGCCGACGATCGGTGATATCGCGGATATTGCACTGAATAACTTGCCGGCTGTCTTCTTGATAGACATTGCTGACAAACTCCACTTCGCGGGGCTCACCTTTGGCGGTCTGGAGTGGTAAGTCTTCGTAGCGGAGATAACCCTTGATCTGCAATTCCCAGAACGCCTGCTGACTTGCCTCCTTATCGCTGAACACACCAATTTCCCAAAGTTCCTTTCCCAGAAACTGTTCCCGCGAGTAACCCAATAATTCCGTCATGAACGGATTTACGTCTGTGATCCTCAACGTGGCGGCGTTGAGGATCAGAATCCCATCCCGCGCCGACTCAAAGAGTCGCCGGTATCGAATTTCCGAGGTCCGCAAACTTTCTGTCGTCGGAGCGAACACGGTAATGGTATTTGTTCCTTTGTCAGGCCTAGGGCCAGCTGAATTCAACTGCCAGGTTCATGAATCATTGAGAGCACCCGGTCATAGGGCGGCTCATGGTTGCAGAGTTTCACGTCTCACCACTGATTTCATAACACAAGTGGGGCAGGGACATCCGTGCGTTAACCCACATATGAGAGCTGGCCCCGGCCAGGGTGATTCGCGCTCACCCTCCGCGGTAGGCTCACCAAACCTAACGCTTTAAGGGCTAAGTGTGTTTGCGCACAGACGCTCTCGTCATATCGACCTACCTTGCAGATCACAACCAACCCCTAAAACAGGAGGCAACCCATGCCATCCCAAACCCGTGTGCTTTATGTGGACGACGATCCCGACTCTCGCGAAATGTTGAAGACGCTGCTGGCGATCTCCAGGATCGACGTTACCGCTGTTGCGACAGCAGAGTCTGCCATGTCGCTGATTAACGCAGAACGCTTTGACGCGTATTTGCTGGACTCATGGTTGCCCGATACCGATGGTTTTGAACTATGCCGGCTTATGCGCAAGACCAACCCCACAACACCGGTCCTTTTCTTTTCCGGCGCGGCCTATGACACTGACATACAACGCGGATTCGATGCTGGCGCCAGCGCGTACGTGTGCAAACCGGATGTGAGGGGCCTGCTTGGCACCATCTCTCACTTCGTTTCCCATTCTCAAAGCATGACTGCTTAAGACTACAATCAATGTCGGACGAAATCGTCGTACTAAGAGTTTTCGATAATGAGGTTGAGGCTCAGATGGCTCAACAAATGCTTCGCGATGCGGGAGTGGCCACTTTCATATTCAAAGACGATGGAGGGGGAATGGAGCCACACCTTCAACGTACAAATGGCGTTCGGCTGGTGCTGAACAGTGATGATGCGGTGCGGGCCCAGGACATTCTCCAGGCATTGGAGAGTGCATAGGGTAGGCACGAGAGCGAGATATAGCCGTTCGTCCCTACGGGCTTCTCACGGGAAACAGTTTAATCAAAGAGAACTGATGGTAAGGAAACCGCGATTGGTTCGCGTTGGAGCATCGGGCCGGCATGATCTGTTCGCGGCAACACGGGTAATAGGTAGTCAAGAAGTGGTTGCAACTCCGCATAGTCTGAAAGCCGCGTTACATATTCGTTCCGATCGGCCCCAAGCTCTAAGAAGGGCATCGGATCGACGACGCATTCATGTGTAACGATTACGACTGGCAGTGGACCGGCCACGGCGTTCTTTACAATTTTGCGCGCCACCATCAACTCATAAAGCAGTGGTACGTCCATATCCACCAAGAGTAAATCCGGACGGCTCTCGCGAGCCTGCTCGGTAGCATCCAAGCCGTTATCAGTGTCGATGACAGAGCATCCCTTCCGCGTCAGAGCCTCTTTCAAGTCCGGTCGCGCATTCAGATAGTCTCCCACTACTAATACGACGGGTTTACTTTCGTTAGCCGACGCGCAGGAAGGTACGTTGCTGGGTGTAATAGCCGAGTGATCCTTGAGAGACATAGAGAGATCGCCCCTTTTCCTTACAACTGTTTTTTTGTCGTGGAATCCGAGACTTTAGACTAGTGCTGATCGCGCATCTGTGCGTTAACACACATATATGAATGTTGAGGTTGGTCCGCCGAGGTGTGAATTGTTGGAAAACAGCGAGAGTTTTGAAATGATGACTAAAGCTATTCTTCGCTTTTGTCCTTCTCGTCCTGAGGGTCACCCTTATGACCATCTGCGTTGTCCTGCAGGACGAGTGGAACTTCTTCCGGATACAGCGGCCTCGTGACTCTTTCCTGGTCCTTCTTCTCGGCGTCAGTTTTTTCCGTATTGATGTTCTGGTTCACAATGTCATCCCTTTGATTGAAGGCTCAGTGTCCGACGGGCACTCGTTGATAACGTGTCTTGCCATGCTGATCTTCCCACGAAATTTCCAGGACGTAGGGGCTAACCTGGCCTGGAATCAAGGTGAGTCGTCCTAACTGATCATCATCAGCGGCAGCGATCTTTCCATTGATCCAGGTCCGATGGTTCAGCACAACTCTCTCCTTTGGCTGCATAGACTTGATCCCGTCGAAACGAATGTGAGCTTGCGACGGGCCACCACCCGGAGTCTCCAAATCCTTGAGGAAGACTGTCAGGATCTCGATTGATTTGAGATTCATCTCAGCCACATTCGTTAATTCCAAAAGGACGCTCGATGGCGCCTCCAGAAACCGGAAGATAAAAGGTCGTTCACTGGTGGAACTCATGGATTCTGTCCTTACGAGCAAAAATAGGAGCGCTCAGGCAGCGATTGGAATATTCAGCAGACGAGTGAGCAAAGCTCTCAGTTGATTGAAATTGTCCGGCCGCGTGACATGCAGATTCTGTCCCAACGCGACCTCGTCCCCTTCGCCTATTTCCTCACTGCAAAAGACGACAATGGGAACACGCTCGCCCAGTCCCGCGCGATCGCGGATACGACGTGCAGTGAAAATAACTTCGCCGGGCGACCCAGCCAGACTTACAAGCATCAGGTGAGGATGTTGTTGTTCGGCGCTGGCAATCGCATCTCGCTCATCTCTTGCAACGGCCACACGATAACCATCCGCCTGCAGCAGCTTTTCAATGCCATCGCGGGTTTCGTGAACATCCTCCACCACCAGTATGAGTGAGGTCGGGTCGCTATCCGGCTTCTCCATTTGGTTCGAGCGGCCGAAACTACAGCGTTTGGCGCTCTGATTACTCACATTCGAGCTGATCTTCCTTTCGAATCAATGATGAGGGCAAAGTGTCGGGTTGTCCGTGCGACAACACACATATGCAAGGGATTTGTTTCTGGATTCGGAGATTGCTCGTCCAGCGCAAAATGTTCATTTGCGTCTGCGCATCGTCCAGCTGCCTTAAATTCAAGCTTATAAGCGGCCTGGCGCACAGACAACCAACATACACCGGATAAGATGAAACACGATTGATATGAAAAACATCTATGCTATGCGCCGAGCAAACGGCGACTGGTTCGCCTTCGACGACCATGGCCGCTTTCTGGTCCCGATCTTTCACAACAGTCGCGACGCGATGATCGCGCGCTCACACAATGTCGAAATGCAGGTGTTCAAGCCGGTGGCGCTGGATGCTCATTTACTAAAGCAACTGGCGCCGCCGTCCGCTGGAGATGTTGTCAACTTTTGCGTGGTCAACGACCCAGTTGCGAAGCTGAGTCGCGGTAACTCAGTGGACCTCGCGCACATTTCTTCTTTGGTAGGCACGTAATGTTTAAGCTTTTCCAATGGCCTGGCGAGAGCACGCGGTCGAAGACAGCGTCGGTGAACAGGAGTGAGGGTTCGGCTCCACCAATCAGCCGGAGCGCGTCTTTGGATGCCCGGGTCTTTGATCCGATCAGGTGGGAGCTGGCCAATCCGTGGCTAGTTGAAGGACAGCCCGATGATCGAATGCCGGTGAACGGAGCCGTTGCTGTCGGCGGTGGCACGCCAGCCGAACGCCGGTCGTTTGCGAGGCGCTCTCATCAGTTGATGTTCAAGAAGTGGTCACAGGATCGGCGCGAGTGACTGGAATCGCGTGCACTTCTCGTCGTTGACGTAACGCATACTTAAGAGTCTTAAGAGTGCCGGCGCCTTTTCCGGACAAAAATCCAAATACAACTTGAGACAGATCAACCATGTGACGGTTCCGGATTGCCGTCGCGGTCTTTCGCTTGGGTAATTGCAACTCGACGATGCGATCGACCTCGTCGAGTAAGCTTTGAATACGCTGAGGCTGCTTGAAGCGTGTGTAGGGAACCACAACACAACAGATTTCACTATTCTCCAACAACCACTCTATCGCCCACTGATCAACTCCGCGCCCACTCCCGACGATCCAGGTCCGGCCCTGAGAAAGAAACGACGAAAGGTGCTGCTCGAACAGCTCGCGAGCTGCCTCGCGATCAACGTCGCGTGAGCCGGTGATCAGAATGACGCTATTGTTGGTCATGGAAGTGACGAACTGTAACGCAAACTCTTAGTCTGCGTTGGTGTGCATCGCTGCCTTAGAATAACGAGCAACAATCGCTTCGGCTTTGCCGCCGGATGTGAGATGCGGCTCTGCCGCGCCGTTTGGCGTTCATTGTATTGGGGGCTGTGCCCCTCGTTCGTGAGTCGCCGAAGAACCTGAGAGCAAAGCCGCACCAAGGGCAGAGCCCGAACTTTCTCACGGGCCGAGGGCACGGCAGAGCCGCGCCCCACATCCGGCGGCAAAGCCGTGATGCCTCTTGAGCTAAGCCGTTGCGCATCAACTCTCAACTCTGAATTCACGAGGGCAACGCAAAAACTCAGTTTGCAGTCCACAAAAGAAGGGCAGCCCGAAGGCTGCCCGTCCAGTTGAAACATGGGATCCAAAGTTTACTTGCTTGGTGATCCGTTCGTCGCTTGAGCAGTCGTCTGCTGCCCAAAACGCGAGTTGTTGAGAACAACATCTGCACGTGCCCAGGCTTTTTTGAAGCGCGTTTCGACCAACGCAGCGTCCTCATTCTTACCTTGCGCTTTAAGCGCCTGCATCAAGCCGTACAGCGACCAGCCGTTTCCGGGACTGCGGCGCAGGTCTTCCCAGTAAACGGTTTCCGCTTCAGGAGCGCGGTTCGCAGCGAGCAACGCCGCACCGAGCGCATGCCGCGGTGGATAATGAAACTCCGCAGGCTCTGTATAAACTAAGGCGTCTTCCAACCTCACCGCACGTTCGAGATTGTTGATACTCTGGTTGTAATCCTGTTTCGCAGCGGCAATCCCACCGGCTAGAACTTCCTGCGCGATCGAGAGGATCGCACGACCGGTGTTTGGCGAGAACAACGGTTGGTCGAGCGACTTATCCTCCAAGGTTTCTTTTAGCTTCGCGAGTTCTTGCTCGGCTTCGCTAGTCTGACCCTTGCCCAGGAACGCCGTGCCGCGCGCGTAATGCCATTGGCCGCGCATGTAGGCGCTGAAAGCAGGCGGTTCAGGTTCACGCAACATCTCGTCCCACTTGGCAAAACGCGTCAAGGCAAAGTAGGGCACTACGCGAAAGCCTGCAAGAAGCGGAACCGCTTTCAAAGTCTCATCGCTAACTTGCGAAGCCGCTTTGCGTGCTGCTGCGATGGCGAGTTGACTGCGCCCGTCAGCAGTTGCGGCGAACCAGAGAAAATGCAGGTTGTGCGGGTAGTAGGCCATCGGATAGAGGCCCTGCGCGCGACACTGCGAGATGTAATCCTCATCAGCGGCGATCGCCATCTCGTTGCTGCGTGCGGCGTCGGCATAGCGGCCCACGCGTTGATAGATGTGTGCCGGCATGTGCACCATGTGCCCTGCCGCGGGCATGAGCGTGATCAGACGATCGGCGGCCGGTTCAGCTTTGAATGGCGCGTATGCTTCCATCAGATGAATGTAAAGGTGCAGCGCGCCTGGATGGTTTGGATTCTGGGCGATCACTTTCTCTGTGAGTCCGACGATCTCTGCAGTGCGATCATAAGGCGTACCATCGCGCGTCCAGTAACCCCACGGTCGCAAATCCATCACGGATTCAACGTAAAGCATCGCGATGTCCTGGTCGTCGGGAAATTGAAGATGCACTTTGCGCATCGCGTCGGCATACGCGACGTCGCGCGCTTTGCGATCTTCAGCGCGGCCTGAATAGCGATTCGTTAGCGCATCGATCAGCGCTTGCTCGCGCGGCGAAGCCTTTGATTTGAGCGCGACGGCTTTTTTGATGACCTCCACGGCTTTCGGCTCGTTGTCTGGGCTCATTGGTGCATTGATATTCGGGCCCAGCGCGAGTGCTTCGCCCCAATACGCTATCGCCAGATTTGGATCCAGTCGCGCAGCTTCACGGTATGCGCGGCCGGCTTCCGCGTGATTGAACGCGTAGGAAAGATTCAACCCTTGATTCATAAAGAGCTGAGCTTGCCGATTCTTGGTGGAAACGGGAAAAGTGTGGTTGCCAAGCTTTTGCAGACGCGGGGCTATCGCTCCTGTCGGGGATACGGTTTGCTGAGTTGGTTCCTTGTAGTGAACGTGATTCGGAAGGGCTGAGTCGGTCTGAGCTAATGAAGTGCGCTGATACCCAATCAGCGTCGAGCCGACTGCGACAATAATTAGGAGAACTCTAGGGGATCGCATAACTGTACTCCTTTAAACTGATGATTGTTTGCTCGGGTTGTCGGATATTACAGCGGTTTGGGTATCAGTCTCAAGGGAAGGACTCACACTGACTGGTAGACGTGTTGACCTCACCTGAAGTTCTTGGCTAGGGCGCTCGTCAAATTCCCATCAAAGCACCAGGCGTACAATTGGAACGGCAAACGCCTTAACGAAAGTTATGGGAGTGCTTTTTCAAGAGGCTCTTTGGAGCGCTGGGGCACGTCGTTGCCAGAACGGCGCGCCAGGCCATCGCCGCTCAATTCCATAGTACTCAGCACGCTCGTAAAGGTAAGCGGTGCATTCTCGATCACGATCGTTCTCATAGCTGGCGATTGCTTCGTCACTCCCTGACAGCACCGCAATAGCGGTCAACGCCGCAGCTTGAGCCATACGCAGGGCTCGTATGACACCGCTTCCCGAAATTGGATCCACCGCCAGCGAGGCGTCGCCGACCGCAAGCCAGGATGTCCGATCGTCGGGTTTGCGTATTAGGCGATGACTAACAGCGGAAAAGACCCGCGGCCCCCACAGTAGTTTGCCACCGGTTATGCGGGCGTCCGTCAGCGTCGTCCGTTTCAAAGCAGTCCACCATTCCGGCAAAGCCTTCCAGTCTTGTGCGCTAGCTAGATCACCATCGGTCATGAGCATCGCTACCGAGCGATCTTCGGCCACCGGCGCCGAATACCACCAACCCTCGGGCATTGCTTCGACCAAGGTGTAGCAGTGAGAGTTGGCACATGAATCGTCGAACTGAGCTGCGATCCCTACCAAATTATCAAATACAGCGTAACGTGCGCCCAACCTGCGCGAGAACACTGAACTGCGACCGCTGGCGTCCACGACGAAGTTCGCGTGCACATCTCCGACACTGTCAGGCGCGTCCATATCTGCAACATTGAAGTCGAAACCACCGGTCGAGTTCGGCACGCATCGCAATAGCCGCACTCCTGGTCGAAAATGCACACCGGCCTCGACCGCACTGTCGGTCAGCATTCTGTCGAACGCCAAGCGATCAACATGCCAACCGCACAAATAGGGCGTTGCGAGATGCGAATGTTCGGCCGCCACCGGTGAGCCCCAGAGGCTACGTGTTCCATAGGAAGGCATTGGTCGCAGGTTGCGGAACTCCGACCACACGCCGAGATCAGCCAACAAGGGTTGCACGCCCGGTGCGAGAGATTCGCCTATCCGGGGACGATCGAAACGGGAACGCTCGAAAAGTACGACGCGACAGCCGCTCTTGGCGAGCCGTCGCGCCGTGGCTGAACCAGCTGGTCCTGCGCCGATCACTGCGATGTCGAAGTCCGCCGACATTCCGAGTTCTTTCCGGGCGTTCGCCGCCGAGTTCCTTAGCAGAATTTGGTCAGGCACTTACGCGCACGATCCATGTCAATTCCAAGCCCACGTAGCCACTTCTCAAACTCAGGAGTGATCACACCGTCGTTCAACAAGCATTTCAGTAGTTCGCACAGACGAGCGTCTCGGTCATCGGTAGGTTGTCCGCTGATACCAGGGTCAGGACGATCGACGTTGCGCCAAACAGCGGCGGTTAATAACTTCTCACGCGTGAATAGCTCTCCGCTTAGCGTCGTACCAGTGGCGCGGATATGCAACCGATACACTCCCGGGTTAGTGGTCGCGAACTCTCCCTTGAATTGACCCTCGTCGTATTCACTGAGGTTAATTGTTTGCGTGCCGCCATCGGGTCTTCCTACTTCCGCCCACACCTGTGCCCGGTTCGCCAAAGGCACCCCCGATTGCGCCACGGAGGCATGCAACGCTATGACTGCACCGGGTTCGAATGTTGTCTGTCGTAGGTGCGCCTGGAGGGAGACGTTAGAGTAAGCATGCACTACCAGACTATAGGGTAATGACTGTTGTGCAGCACTGGCGCTGGCAAATGAACTGCTATCCGCGAACCGCGTACTCGGAATGTTCTCGGCCGCAAGTATTCGCGCGCGCCTCTGCTGTGCGCTGCTAAGCGACGCCGCTGCGAGGTGCGCGACGGGTGCGAACATGCGGTGTCTAATTGAATGGTCGGCACCGTCGCGTGTATCGCTGCGCTCTAGTCGCGGATGTCCGATCGTCAGGAGGGCATGCCATGTGCCGCCGCCGTCGAAACGGTTGGGCATGAATTCGGTGGGCAACACGAGCCGGTAGTAACTCACTTCCTGAGACAAGACAAAACGCATTCCGGGATCAGACAAGGCTCTCCAAGGCTCGATAATGTCGCCACTAGGAGCTTGCAGCCGAAAATCGACAATTCTTGTATTGGGCGTGAGCAGGATTACGTCAACGCCGGCATCGCCATTGGTCAATTGAAAGGGGATGCGTTCGACGCGCTCCCGAAACAATCGCCCTTCAGGATCGAGAACAATCTCAGCATTGCTGATCCCGGCCAGAATCTGCAGGAAGTATTTTTGCAGCAGAAAGCGATTGTCGGTGCCAATGGCGCCGGTGACAAGCAGGTAGCCTCCGTTGTTACCGGAGATATTCTGCAACGCAGGCACGCTGATGTTCTGAGGTTGGCCGAGGCCGACGGCATAGGTGAACTCGTTGATCTCCGGCGCCACATCGGCAATGCTCCGCGTGCGATTCTCAACCCCGTCGGTCAATACAACCAGAGCCTTTAGGTCAAATGGAGTCGCCGTCGAATTAAGGACGCCGCGACCTTCGAAGATGCCATCGCCAATTGAAGTCTCACCAGTCGGATTGAGCCCGGTGCCATTGATTATGTCCTTGGTTGTGTTGCGAGCGATGTCAGACAAACCGCCATTACCTAGTTGTGCGACCGACTGTAGGACTTGGGCGTCCTGATTGAACCGTACGACGCCGACGCCGTCACCTTCCAGCATCACGTCGACAAAGATACTTGCCGCCTGTTGCAACGAGGTGTGTTTGCTCTGACCATCGCCACGATCTTGAGCCATGCTGCCGGAACGGTCCAGGACTAGAGCAGCCGCAGCAGTTTTGCGCGCTACTGTGTTTCCGATGATAGTGATTACCCAGCTTTGCGTGCCGGCAGAATCCTGCACCGTGACGGTCTGCGGTGGTAACACGTCGCCGGCGTTAGCCGTGCGATAGATAACCCACAGTCGCGCCGTGGCCAGACCATTAGCTGGCGTTGGTCCTACCGTCACTGACGAATTAAAGGCAACTAATTGAATGTGAGAAGGCGCGCCACCAGGCGCGTACTGGAGTGTGACACTACTCGAAGGGGAAATCACTTCAAATGTTATTGCGAGGGCCATCTCCCTCACCATTCCCATCGGTCCTTGCGGAACATCCTGGAAGATAAGCAACGCTGTCAAAAGGTTGATGCTGGGGATGTCACAGCGATCCACTTCGACGTGTTGGGATCCCTGTCGCAGGACAAACCCGAGCTTATGCCATTTGTCGACCATGTCCTCGCCGCTGCTCACCACACCACTCGTAAAGGACTGATTCGCCATGCCCTGTCGCGTGACATAGTTCGGGCGCGGCACCGGCCACCAGTTATCCGCACACTGGTAAAAATCGTTCTGCCAGGGCAAAGCCATAACGTAGGTAATGTCGCCGGGCGCGACGACGGAATGGTTGAGGCGGAACGCTTCGCCGAAGTTCGCTATTACATTGAGCGGACGTGCGCCATTAAGCCCACCGGCTTCGATACCAGGAAAGAAAGCCCCGCCAACGCACGCTTCCAACGCGGCGCGGTCAACGCCGCCGGGTGTGATATCGGCCTGAGGTGCGGGCACTCCGATCCAGTCGTTGGTGAAGCTGTTGTTTTTCCAGCGCTCCAGATGATGGTATTGAACGAACGTCAGACGATCGTCCTGCGTGCCGGAGTCTAGGATCTTTGGCATCTGAGTGAGCCCCGGATCGGCGGCGCCACCTGGCACCCTTAGACGACCAAAAATCGCATTACGAAGAGAATTACTCACCACCGGGTCGGACCACGTATGTCCGCCAAAGGTCTGCTCCACCCAGGCCGTATCGCGGGCGCGTTGGAGGACCGGATACACATCGTTCGTGTACGAAGTAGTAGTAGGCTCAGTCACGAGACCGCCGTCCACCATCACCTGAAACACCCGATCGTACAAGGTAATGACGCTTTGTTGATGAGGGGCAAATTTGGGTGGTGCCACTACGACCCAGGCACCTGTGACCGCAGGAGTTGAGTTATCAGAGAGAAGCTTGACCGTCGCGGTAACGGGTCCGTCGGAAATGTCGTCGTACCAGTCGTCGCTAGCCCAGAAATAACCGTCGAGCGCGGTACCGGCTGGAGAAGCCGATTTGCCGAAGCCTCCAAGCACCAGCAGGTGATTTTCCGTGTCGCTACGGATTTCGCCCAGAGGTACGGTTGTGACAGGCGCGCCCGAGAATTTGATTTGACCCGTGTCGAAGAGCTTACGCTGATTCGCTCCATTGAGTGTCCGCGTGCCTGGATCGATAGTGAGGTCGCCCGCAGATTCAGTGTTGTTGCGGCCCGGATTGGATGCTTTCTTATTGACGAGATGAACGGTCCACGTGATTGCAGCGTCGGCTTTGGTGATTTCTTCCACAGTTCCGTCGTCGTGGTGGGCAAAGATTCGAAAGCGTGCTGCCTGTCGTTTGACGCGGCATTGAGCATCCTTGAAACCACCGGCGGGATTGGGTTCCTCCCCTAGGCGCTCTGGACCGATGAAGAATTCATCTGGACTGTTTCCTACGCGAGCGATACCGATAGCGGGATGAATTTTGTAGATGGTCGCCATAATAACTCCAATCGTCTTAGGAAGGACGATTAGGGCAACGACGAGGGTTGCCCCAACCGTGTGTTGAGTAAAGTGGAGCGAACACGTGATTGTGTTCGCGATGTTATTTGATCCCAAAGCGCCGAGTCTCGCTCTCGACAGTGCCGCCTTTGCCATCTTCGGCGATTACTTTCCAATAGTACGACTTACCCGACTGCAGCCCGGAAACCGATTTGGCTAATGCCCCGGAAGTGGTCCTCTTCTTGCCGAGGTAGAAAGCAAGGACTACCCCTGCCAGGATTACTATCACCAGCAAGTACAGAAGAATGGGTTTCTTCTTTATGCCCAGCCACAGCAGTATCGCGAGCAACAACAAGCCCAGCAAAATTACCGGCACCGCATATAAAGCGCCGCCTTTCCAGGAAGTTGTCTGGACCGTGGAAGTCACAAGACACTTGCTAAAGGTAAACCGTTCGTTAACTTCCCACATGCAATGCCTGTAGGTCAGCGGGTCGCCATTCAGGTCGGACGTTTTGTTCCAGGTGAAGTCAACGGGAAGGCCAACGTCGATTTTGAAATTCTCTGGATAACCCAAAACAGGTGCAGCGGGCAGTGCGTTGCGTTCAATTTGTTCTGCGACCAAGTAGCCTTCCGCGAACCCGGGGTCCCCCGTGACCATCACGTCCTGAATGCAGTTGGCCTTCGCGTGCTCTCCGGCGATGCCACCGCAATGCTGCTGTGCTACCTCCAATGACAACCTTCTAAGCGGGGCCTTCTCAACCGGGCCTCCTGGTTGTCGTGGTGGTGCAGGGCAAGCTTGTGGGTTTTCTGCGGGCCAACTGTCGAGGGCAAAAGTGCTGGTTGAAGTGCCGGGTGCATAGTCGAAGAGCGTGGTCGCACTGTTCACGCGCCAGGCATTTTCAAATTTGTCATAGAGATCCACATACCGCTGATGTAAATCGCGCGGTCTGGGGCCCATTAGAGTTCCGTCTGGAAGTGCGGGCAACCAATTACCCGAGGGAATGGCCCCCATTACGCCGTCCGTCGCCCGCGCGTGACGAACATTGATATCGAGGTACCACACTTGATAGTGATTCCACCGGTGGGGTGTGATGACCACGACAGTTCCACCGGGTGCTTCGATCTGAATCCCTCCCGGAGCGCCTGTTTGAACAATCCGTCCGCCCGAAGGGAGCGGAATTCCATTGTTGCTCATCGTCGATAGTTTGCCGTCGATGCGCAGTTGCAAACCCTGGGGATCGGGCTCTCCGTTGAGATTTGGTTGGTAAGTGATTCGATGTGGGCCAACGCGTACGGCAGCAGCGGTGTTCACACTGACGCACGAGCTGAGCCCGGTATGATCATTTGGTGGAAGCGGGCCGTCGGTTCCAACTCCAGTCTGACGAGCCTGGATTTCCAGTCCTTGTCCGCGCAGCAGAACAAACTCACCAACGCTCTGAAAATCGTAGGCCACTCCATCGACCGTTTCGATATGCGGATCTCCGCGGGTATCTGGGTCACCGCCGACGATCCAGCGGCGAATCGTTTCAATATCCACCTTGCTGAGCGGTGGTCCACCACAGGGCATTAGCCCAAACGGGCAGTTCTCGTTTGTTCCAGTGATTCGCTGGTAGAGGAAACTTGTCGCTGGGTCCGTTGTTACGTATGCGCTTGTTACTAATACGTGTGAACGCTCCAGACGATCTTCGCCTGCTGGGGGTGTTTCGTTCTCGGAAAGATCCAGCACGCTGCCGTAATTCTGATATGGCGGATAGTCCAACCCGCCATGGCATTCGATGCAGCTCTTGTTGAAGATTCTCTGTACGTCGGTGTATTTGGGAATAGCGCCAGGCCCGGTAGCGGGAGGCAAGGATGAGAACGTGCTGTTGATCGCAACAATCAACTGATTACAGTCATCCGGATTTGTGATTCCGCCAACAGGGCGGCTCGTCAAGCTTGTTCTCAACTCACCTTCGAAAACATTGAGGTATGACCCAAACACATCCGCAAAGTCATAGGCTCGTGATCGACCCCGGACTCCCATCGACCATTTATCTACAGAGACACCCAGGGGTTCCAAGAAGTAGCGATACAGGGCGAGCCTCTCGGTGTTTTGGGAATAAAGCTCGCGATCAACGTAAATCCCTCCCATGACGGTAGAGTCAGCAACTCCTGCATCAATGGGTCTTCGAAATACTTCTTGTCGAAGCCGGCTAAGAGACGT
>Ga0134127_10001592_pt1 | contig 16743 bp, 25 predicted proteins | sample KB31753_FD_96459 | JGI IMG/M metagenome (GOLD analysis project Ga0134127, IMG submission 96459) | Terrestrial soil microbial communities with excess Nitrogen fertilizer from Kellogg Biological Station, Michigan, USA - KB3-175-3 | ecosystem: Environmental > Terrestrial > Soil > Unclassified ... | reverse complement strand
TATTAAAATTGTCCGGAATCCAGACACTGGATCCCGCATCAAGTGCGGGATGACAGTCGCTCTGCTCCTGTCAATTATACCATTTTGATAGCCTCCCGCGCCACTAATTATAGATAAAACAAAACCCCACGATTGGCTTTCTCGTGGGGGATCAAGGAACCGACGTTGGATTCGGTTCCATAAGGAAAACTAGTCGCGGATGCGGAGTATCGTAGCGCCTAGAATGAATCCTATAGCGAGCGACTTGAAGTTCAGCAACAACCCCATGCCCGCATGACGCAAGCACGCAACATAGAGGGTACCGTGCTCTCGCAAAACTGTTCGCGGTAATATGATATACCTCTCTCCATGAAACTCTGGCGGAATAATGTGCTCGCCTCGTTTTTCCGCATCGATGGCGATCCTGGCAAAACCCAGGCTTCCAATCGCTCCAGCTTCCTCAGCGCATTTGAGCATTACATTCCCAGAAATAGAACTTCTACCGGGAGGAAAAGGAGAGTATCCAAAATCAAGCTTGGCTAGGTTTATTTCACCTTCCAACTCTTCTGAATAGACTGTCCAGTCATTGGGCACAAGACCGGTATCCTCTGCTCTGAGAGGCACACCGATACCTGCAGCCATCCTATAAAACTTAATGATAGTTGCTACCATTTCGTCTTCCATCTCCGTCCCCGGATACCTCAAAGCAAGCTGCGCTTGCACCTTCGAAACTCCCGACTTTCGCAAAGCTATACTTATACGTTCAGTAAGCTTGTCCGCCTGATTATTAGATGCGGTCAATGGCGATTGTTTTTCCATTGGCACATCCTCCTTTTGATAAATTTTGAAACACGAATTACAGGCCATCATATCAATATTACGACCTTCCGTCAATCCCCAAAACAAAACTCCCCGCTTCCGCGAGGAGTTAACTTTTGACTTTAGACTTTCCGACTTTCGACTAGAGTCCCTTAACCTTAACTTTCTTCGTCTTAGCCTTCGCAGCCTTTGGAATCACAACTGTCAGAATTCCATCTTTCAAGTCAGCTTCGATTTCTTCGCTGTCGATATCTACCGGAACGATAACACTGCGCGAGAAATTGCCCCAGTAACATTCTTGATAGAAGTAATCGTCGGCAGTCACCACTTCTTCCTTATGGCGCGTACCTTTGATGTTGACCATGTCGTTGGCCACGGTAATATCAATATCTTCCGGCCGGACTCCGGCAATGGTCGATTTGATAATCACGTTATCTTTGGTCTGATACATATCAATGTTGAGCTGGCCTTCGTAATCCGTTAACCACTCTTCATCTTTTTTGTCTTTGTTTACGGGAGCCACTTCTGGAGCCTGGGCTTCTTCTTCCGGTTCAAAAGCTTCCTGGTCATCCTCAAACTGCTCCTCTACTAATTCCTCCACGTCTTCCTCTTCGGCTTCGGCCACAGGGGCGTATCCTGCAACCTGCATCTGTTCTTCGTCTGCGTCCCCCATAAGCTTGCCGAAAAATGATTTATCTTTCTTTGTCATATCGGTTTCGATTAGATTGATAGTAAGCGTATGGTAACTGATCTCACTGGAGTCGTCAAACGGGGTTTTCCGGCCGTGAATCTAATGGAACATAGCTTTGATGGCCTTTAATACTGGATTTTCTGAGTTGTCTTGGACTAGGCGTGCTTTTGCTGGGTTATTGATGATGGACTGTTTTAGGCGCCCGGTTTTGAGTTCTTGGATCGCGTTTTTGGCCACGGCATCATTCTCCCATTCATAAGGGTTTTTGGGCCCAGCCATTATCAACCCATTTTTTTGCAGGTATTGATAGTTGAGCTCTTCTTGCCCTGGCAGCCAGTGAGTAATGAGCAGAGGCAAATCCCACTGCAATGCTTCGGCAACACTCAATCCCCCAGGTTTGGTGATATATAGGTTAGCGATAGAGTACAATTCGCTCATTGGCGAATAGAAGCCCAATACTGTGACGCGAGGATTCTGTACTCTTTTCGTTAGACGATCGTACGAGATTTTGTTCTTACCGCAAATAATTGCCAGTCTAACTTTAACTTTTTCTAAATCCGCTTGATGAAGCAGGGAATCAATCAACTCCTCAACGTCATCCATGCCAAAACCCTGACTGCCGCTCGACAACAATATCAACCGCTCATCTTGGGCTAGTCCCAACTTAGCGCGGGCTGATGTGGTGTCGATGACTGATTTTGGCTTTAAAGTTATGCCGGCCACGGTAATACGGTCGCTATCGATCCCCCGCTTAATCAGTTCCTGCTTCTGCTCCTCTATATTTACAAGATAGTGGTCGGCGCCGGGGTAAACCCAATAAGGATGAAAGTGAAAATCGCTAAAAGCGATGGCAAACAAATTCTTGTAAATTCCTTTTTTGATAAGATAAGCTACTGGCGCGGACGATGAAGTTTGGGTGCTGATGATAAGGTCCGGCGCAAAAGTTTTAATGACCGATTGCACGTGCCGGCTGTTGGCGGCTATGACCATGGTGCGAAACGGCATGGTGACTAAATATCCATAGCGGTACAACCAGCTCCAAATAAATGGGAGGTGCTGGTTAACATATTTTTGCAGTTTCAAAAACCATTTAACCACCGGACCCTGCTCGAGCTTGAGCATGTCTTCCAGCCGGACATCAAAACCAGCAGACAATAAATGGTAGCCAATATTTTCGGCAATGGCTTTATGGCCAAGCCCCTGGGAGGTGAAAAGAATCAAAATCTTTTTCGGTTCATTCATATCTAATATGTTAGAGTAGATTTGACCGGCAGGCAAACCGGCACTTGTAAAATTTCTTGGCTGTGATAATATTACCGGCATCACATAGCGTCAGATTTGGTAGTTTTCAAACGGGAGGAATTAGAGATGAAACGATTGATGATTGTAACCTCGCTGTTATTTTTTGCCTGGACCGCCGCCCCCGCGACCCACGCGCAAACCGCCGAACAAAACCCTGGGGAGATCACTGTCACCGACCCCCATGGCCACGCAAGCCATGCAACGCCAGTTGCCAGAATGAACGCAACAACCGACAAAGGTTGGATGATTGCCGTCATGTTGGGAATAGCCAAGCAACCGGAATGTTGCTACGCCTGGGATCACGCAACTCCCGAGGAAAAAGTTGGCCTCAAACACATTCATGGCGCACTCGGATCGATGGCTACAGTAAAGGTGCAAACCTTTACTGACCCCGGGGTCAGCACGGCACAAGTCGACTGCGACAAGATGGAAGGCTTTTGCTTTCCACCTGGTGATGAGAGACTCAAGAGCCACAAAAAATCCAGAGCTTGTAGTGCAGACGGCAAGTCATGCGAACGGAAATGCGGCGACGAAAAACCCATTTATGGCTGCGGCTCATGGTGCTGCGAAGGTAAATGCGGCTGCGCAGAATGTCCGCGGCCATAACAACTGGAGGAGGGACCTTATGACGACGATACTACTTATCTTGGGCGGAGAAGTCGTTATCGCCCTAGGGCTAAACTGGTTCCGTGTGCATCTAGACCCGTCACGAGCATATGAGAAGCGGAAAGGATTTTGGCTGCAAGTGGGCGGGGTAATGGCTCTGACTTTTCTGATCTGGTTCTATTGGCATCCCATTAGCCAGTTCGCTGATAGTGTCGCAAACAGAATAGAGGGGATGCGGCGGCCATGAAGGCTTGGTGTGCAGTATCTCACAAACCGCGAAACGGCGGAGATGGAATTAGTATCCATCTCCGCCGGCTTTTTTTATATATCACCTGTCATTCCGGACAAGTCTCGAGCGAAGTCGAGAGACGCGATCCGGAATCCAGCCCGCGTCATTCTGAACCACCCTTTTCCGTCATTCTGAACGACACGAGCAGGATCGAAATGAATTCGATCCATTCGCGAGTTAGTGAAGAATCTATCTTTGATCAGATCCTTCGCTACCGCTCAGGATGACGGAGGATGACAAAAAATCTAAAACACCCCGAGGTCTACATAACGTTTGCGAGCAAAGAAAAACAGCATCATCAAAATGAAGACCAGAACAAAATTTATGAGAACGTTACGGCCGGAAATAATGCCGTTGGCAAAATAGTAGAGCGGAACGCCAATAACTATGTGCGAAAGAATACTAGCCGGCAAATAATTTTTAAAGCGGATACCAATCAAACCAGCGCCATAGGAAAGCAATTCCAACAATGTGCCGCCGAGTAAGCGCGAAACAAACACAGCTTCGAATTCGCGGTTCGGCCGAATCTTCACGCGCTGGACGCGCGCAATTGTCGACGCATCAAATATTTTGCGCATGAAATCCAACCCCCATTTGCGGGCAATAAAGAAAGCTATACTTGAACCAATAGTACTCCCGGTTAAATCCGCCAGATACGCGGGGAGCCAACCGACCACCGGAATGGCACCTAAAGTTAAGAGTCCCCCGTTAATAGGTGGCCAGACGATGCCAGCTATCTTGATTAAAACTAGCAAAGAAATAAATAACCAGAAGTGCGCGCTGGCCCAAGTTTGTAAATCATCGAAGTAGGGAGATTTGATGAACCAAAAATAGGCCACAATCGTGGCCACAGTAAACGCGAGCAATAAATAAATCTGTTTGTAACTCTTAATTTGCATTAGAGGTAACCCAATCGCTTAAACATCTTCACTGATGGCGGGACAATATCCAGTCTTTGCAACTTATCGACAGGCACGAATTCGATTTTTTCCAGATCTTCGGGTAGTTCCAATTCCCCGGACACATACTCAAACTCAAAATTCAAATAATTATATTGTTTTACTACGCCTACGCGATCAGCTTTCACTTCCGTATCTTCCGGCAACTGTTTGGTCATCCGCACTGTGATGCCCACATAGTTTTTCAAATATTCGATGAAGGCCTGAGCAGGATCTTTCCCAGGGGCAAACTCCGTGCCAGGTGAATACCAGGTTTCCATGTATGGTTTTGATCCGGCCGGCTTCTTGCGTAGCAATATCGAATCACCTTTTTTTACCAAACCAATTATCAAAATTACTGTTTGCATATAAGCTATTGTAATCAAAAAACAGCCCCGCGTCGAGGCTGGTTTCGGTGATTTTTTTGGAACAACTAAAAGATCAGACAGAATATTGTTTAAATTTTTGCTTCTGTTTATTTATCTCACTTGATATCAATAGGTTTAGCTTGTTTTTTTACAAAATCATAAATATCTTGCCCATCGAAATAAAACTTACCGATAATATTTACTAACTGTATCTGTCGTTCGTCATAATAGAAAATTCTTTCCTCACTGCCAGAATCAGGAATGGCAGTCCTAGGCACTGGAACAAAATACCTGTGTCCATCTAATGAGACAAAAACTTCTTTTTCAAGAAGCATACCGTTAACAACCAACTGAACATAGCGAGACATATTATTGGTCTTATCAGGAAACATGGCGTCGTTGATCCATTCTTCATGAAAATTTTCTACAACAACCTTATCCCAATCTATTACTATCTGAAAGTTAGGATACCTTTTATAACGGTAAAAATAAATATGGCTCTCGATTCCGATAAATTTTTCCCAATTACTAGGCTTTTTCAAATACTTATTAAACCTGACCATTGGGTTTACAAAAGAAATGTAACCAAAATAAGTGCCAGCTAAAGTGGCAACTAAACCGAGTATTCCTATTATCAAACTCAAAACATTCATTGAACTATCACAATCAGTCATTGCTAATATTTTATATAGCACACCTACATCGAGGTTACTTTTTTAGGTCTTGTCCCAATTAAGATGGTTATCAGTTATTTGTATCTCAAGTTTATTCCTGAAAACTTTATGGTTCTTCAAGTCTACAGTAATTACACCCAAAGTTTTTTCGGCATGACAATTAGGACACAAAGCCCACAAATTACTTGCTACTTCCGTGCCGCCCTTTGACTTATCAATAATATGATCCACATCAATTCGATATCTGGCATTCCCTTTTTTATCTTGCCAAACCATAGACCAGCCACAAACCTGGCATTTGTGGTTCTCTAACTCGGCAATACGCTTTTTCTGTTCTCTATTTTCAACTCGAACCATGTGCGGTGATTCGTTTAAAGCATAGCCTTCTCCGGAGGCCTTGTACGAAAGAGCTTGTTCGAGCAATGTTTTTTTATCAACGACTTCTAGCGGTTGTTCCTCTAAAACCTCATCTTTACTATTCTCTATAATATTTCCAATAACGTTTAAAGTTTCAGAATCTTGATTAACAAACGATTCAACGCTGCCAAATTTTTCTTCAATAGCCTTCACTCCTTCCTCACTCAAAGGCATAAAACCCTGCACCCTATCCCAAGTAGGTTCGTATTCTGCTAACTCTTGAATAACTTTGATTGGAATTTTTATATCTTTAGGCTTGCTTACAAAAAATAAACAACTCCACAACCTACCTTCTTCATCAGGCCCCCAGAGTTCTCGTGCTAACTCTGGATTAAATTTCGTTAGTAAAACTCTGGCACTATAGTAAAAAACCCCTTTGCCATAAAAGAGGATCACGTCTCCAGGTTGCATTTTCTCCCAGCGCGATCGAAGAGACTCTTTGTTGCCCCATACTCTGACTACTGTAAGCGACTCGATTATCTGTTTTTCCTGCTCGTCCAAATATGGCTCGAGGAACTCATAAGGCACCCCCGCAAGAATCGTTGACTTAAAATTCTTGTTAGAAGTTTCATTACTCCTAGGTGCTAAAAAAATTCTCGTCATAAAATTAGAGCTTATTATACTTAGTGTGCTTGCCTTTGGCTTTGTCTACTGGATATTTTTGCTCATTCTGAATCATCTTTTTCTCAAAAGCCTCTGGCAAATTAACTTCCATATCATGTGCCATCAGCAGTACCCAATATAGAGTGTCGATCAACTCTTCGGCGATTTCGTCTTTGTGCTCGCGTACATACTGCTCGATTTCTTCTTTGCTTTTCCACTGAAAATGCTCCGCTACTTCAGCGGCCTCGAGCATTAGCGACGTGGCTAAATCTTTAGGATTGTGGAATTGCTTCCAGTCACGCGCGTCGCGGAAGGCAATAATTTTTTTTGTTAAATCTTCTAGATCAGACATATGCGCTTATTGTAATCAAAAAACAGCCCCGCGTCGAGGCTGTTTTTTAAATACTCTTCCGGTTTTCTTCCTATTTAACCACAGGCAAAGGCATAACTTTCCAGCCTCGCTTTTGCTTTTGCACTTCAACCACTCTCCGAAGTTTTTGCCCCTTGAGTGCCGACCGGCTATAATCGCTAAACTTAGGATCGGAAGCATCGGTCATAACTACCCATCCCCCATAAGGGATTTGGTCGAAAAGTTGTGGATGTTTATCGGCATACCGGTCAAAGGCCATTGAAAGCTCGGCAATTTTTTTTTGAAATTTCTTACTCATGATTTATTGTAATATAAATAATTATCTTTAATAGTTGGGTAGTTATCTTCAATATAGTCTCTCCAAAAATTAAACACCTTATGCGGATCCGTCCCCAGAGTGGCTCTGCGTACGCGCCTATTTAAATAGTATACATGTTTATGTGGAACACTATTATGGAAATTGTCTATCCGCAGTATAGTATGCCATTTACTTTGAATCAAGGACTCATACTGCAAGGAAAATTTCCTAACTTTGCCTTTTTCCGATTGATAATAAACCCTTAATCTGTTTTCTGGTCCAAGCAATCTGATATATTTTCTTGATTTTTGCGGCATTGGTTTTTATCAGTTGAAGAAGATAATATACCAATGCGAAAAAAATTCGGCAAGGTGGGTTATACACACCCAAAAAATCAAAAAACAGCCCCTCGTCGAGGCTGCCTTCGATTGACACCGCACACAAAAAGTTGTATTATAAGCCTTCCGTTACGATAGATCGTAAATCTCAAGCATCAAAAGGAGGTGTAAATGAGAGAAAGGATGTTTCACTGGACAAAAGAAGTGAACGCCGCTGGTATTATTTCAGCAGCGAACACTGCGGTGAATATGATAATCAAAACGTTTGGGCAAGACGAAGGCTGGGAGAGAAGAGGGGGCGGATATTTTTGCTTAGCCGATGGCGTCACCGGGTTTCCCCTGCTCATCTTTCCGATCGGAATAATGCCCGAGGAGAAAGTCGTCAAATATCTTGCATTCTGTCAGGAAAAGGCAAAGAGGCTAGCTAAACATTCCGATCATATGAGTAGCTGGGAAAGTCGAAACCCTGACGAGAACCAGTGGGGAGGGGCGATTAAAATCGAAGACCTAATCTATTCCTTTTCCGGTTTACCGGAACTCGGCGACGAAGCCGCGATGCTGGGCTGCGCGACAGCGATTCGTGTTCAGTCTGGCGAACCTCGGGGAACAAAAGCACCGTTGAAAGATCTATGCGCAATGATCGCAACGCGCAGCAACAATCCTTATTGGGGGTCAAGGCTAAGCCCAGCCCTCTAACAGTCGGCGCAAACCGACGAGGCCAACCAGTGGAGCGTGTGTTCCGTACACCGCTCCGCTTTTTTTATTTTTAAAACAGCCCCGCGTCGAGGCTGTTTTAGGTCAGAACATATTCCCATCCTGGCTTCCAGGCTTTGGATTTCCGCCAATCTTCGGCAAATGCTTGTTCCCAGGTTTTGCCTTTGAGCAACACATCCAACGCCAGTTGGGGCGCTTTGTGCGCAACAATGGCCACGCTTTTTCCATTGTAATTCTTTTTTAAAAACTCCAGGAAATCCGCAATGCGCGCCTTTACATCTTCATAGCTCTCCCCTTCGGGAAACCTTTCTGTGATATTTTGTTCCTGCATCGGTTCTACTATTGCGGATGGCTTGGCGTTATAATTACCATAGTTGCATTCGCGCAAACGAGCGTCGGAGATAATCTGAACCGAATCTCCGAAAGTTAGATTTGCGGAATCAACCGCGCGTTTCAGGTCCGAACAAAACACCACATCAAATTTTTTGCCTTTGACCTGGTCCTTTAATTCTATAGATTGCTGCTTGCCTAGTTCCGATAATTCCACATCAAACCAACCCGAGGAAATATCCTTTTCGTTGTCCGTGGTGGTGCCGTGTACAAAATATGTAATTGCGATGGCCATAGCTAATTTTTTAGATATCCCAGCTGTTTGAACATTTTTACTGAGGGCGGGACAATGTCGAGCCGTTGCAATTGATCAATGGGAACGAACTCGACTTTTACCAGGTCTTCCGGTAATTCGGGTTCTCCGGAAACGTATTCGAACTCAAAATTTAGATACTCATATTGTTTCACTACCCCGGCGCGGTCGGCTTTGACTTCTGTGGCTTCCGGCAATTGTTTGGTCATGCGCACCGTAATGCCCACATAATTTTTTAGATATTCTATAAATGTTTGCGCCGGATCTTGATTAGGCACAAACTCCGTGCCAAACGAATACCAAGTTTCCATGTAAGGCTTCGATCCCACTGGTTTCTTGCGAAGCAGTATCGAATCCCCGTTTTTTACCAGTCCAATAATTAAAGTTACGGTTTCCATATTTTAAAGTTATATTTGGCTTGGCGGTAAACTAAACTCAGCCATCTTACTGGCAAGCTCAATAGCTTTTTCCGGATTAGCAACCATCCATTCTTGAATGGCATGAGGAGCGCTCGGTATGGTTACAATTTCTTTGCGTTTAGTATTTTTAGCGCTTTCATCTATTAGTTCGATTACTCCTTTAGGAATAACTGTGTCTTCACTGCCTATCAAAACCAATAAATTGCCTTTAAAACTTTTTAGTATCTCTGTAATATCGGAGTTCTTCCAACTTTCAGGTTCGCGTAAGATTTCTGTAAATCCTGAATCGAACGCAACGCTATAGGCTCGCCTATCGTAAACTCCCGGACATAAAAGAATCAAGTTCTGGACGTCGTAGTACTCCAGCATTTTAATAGCAATGTGCCCGCCCATGCTGGATCCGCAAATGGTGATGGGATTTTTATTGGCGTACAAATCGATTATGGTACGGGCTTCGTTAGCGCGCTTTTCCAAGCTCGCCTTTTTTTCTTCGCCCGTGCTTGTCCCATGTCCGCTATGGTCAAAGGCAATAATTGATGAGCCCTGGTCTACAATCGGCTTGGCAAAAACTTTAATCCGACTCCAATTGCCGCCTCTTGCTCCATGAAAATAAATAAAATCGGCTGATTTTGATAAATCCTTAGCCGCTTTCACTCCAGTTAAATGCTCTGTGCCAACATCAATCTCGAGGGGTTCAAAGTACTCTGGCGACAATTCCATCCCTTGGGGAAAGTCCATTCTTATAAAATCAGTTGTCATGATTGATAATGCAAATAATTTCCGCCACCCGTAGCTTTAGCGAAGGGTGGCGGAAGAGGTGGGATTCGAACCCACGAGGAGCTTGCGCCCCCACAGCTTTTCGAGAGCTGCGCCTTCAACCACTCGGCCACTCTTCCGTACGGACTCATCATATTATACAGATTTTAAGCCGGATTACCAAGGTCTCTTTGTCATCCTGAGCGGTAGCGAAGTATCTTTAATATAGATTCTTCACTAACTCGCGAATGGATCGAATTCATTTCGATCCTGCTCGTGTCGTTCAGAATGACGGAGAGCCGTGAAGCGTTTCACTGGATAAACTCCATCCCCTATGTCATTCCGGACTTGATCCGGAATCCAGTCTAAGTTCTAGATTCCCGCCTTCGCGGGAATGACAAAAAGGGACGGAATGACAAAAGGGTCTGTGGAAAAACGGGGTTGACCACTTTTGCCACTATGTTGTAACATGTGCGCGGCAGAATGTTACACGATGAACAGGCGACAACCCCAATCGGTCTATCGCCTCTCTATGCTCTACCGTGCCATATCCTTTATGTCTAGCAAAATTGTACTTGGGAAACTCCTCGTGAAGTTTCACCATTATAGAGTCTCTATGCACTTTGGCCAAAATTGATGCGGCTGACACCGCAGTTATTAGGGCATCCCCTTTTACCACCGGGATCTGGGCTACGGCCAATTCCGGGATCATAAACTTGCCATCAATGGCCACCAGCAATTTTTCTTCGCTAGTCTGCGCCCCAATATTCAAAACTCTAACTACAGCATCGCGCATAGCCTGCAAGCTGGCGTGATGAATATTGACTTTGTCTATGATGGAAGGCGCGACTTCGGACACGGCCCAAGCAATGGCGTGCTCTTTAATAAAACTTGATAATTCGCTGCGCTTCTGCGGCCTAATCGTTTTGCTGTCGGCAATTTCCTGATACCAATGCGGCGCGTTGTTAATCCGTTTCACAAATTTGGGATTTAAAATAACAGCGGCCGCGACCACCGGCCCGCACAACGCTCCGCGGCCGGCTTCATCGCAGCCGATAATCACATGATATCCTTTTTTGTATTGAGTCAGTTCCCAAGCATTTGGCATTGCTACAACTCCACGCGCATAGTCATGCGCGGATAAAAAGTCATTTGTACGAACTCGAATGTTTCATCAATGGCTTTTACTTTGCACACAAAATCTCCATCAAAGCAAACCAACTTATCCACATATATTTCTAAAGTGCCTTTAGCGCTGTAAAGAAAATGATTGTTGGAAACTTCGACTTTAGGCATGCGCACCAAGACGGCTTTGTTGGGATGGGCCAGTTTGGTAATTAAAGTCGTGAATTGTTCGGAGCTAAGTTCGTGGTCGGCGAATCCGGCGCCCACAAAATCGTTTGATAAAGATAAATCTATATCGGTAATAGGCCGTTTTTGAAACTGGTTGATCCAGTTCTGCAGCCACTTGCGAAAGGCAAACCGCGGCTCCGTGCCTATAGAATGGTCGAATTTCATGTCGCTTTCGGTGTCCACCCCGTTAGATCCTTTCTAAGATTATTTAGTAATACCCCATCAATTTAAACAATTTTTTCATACTTATACTGCAATCAAGTCAAATCTAACGGGGTCCATACCATTATTATAGATGAATTCCCTACGATAACAATAATCCATCGCTTTGGTCTTGATGATGCTGGTAATTTAAATAGTACCTCTTGACCATATCTGATTTTTATGATATATTGCAATTTAAACACCAACAAAAATCATAAGGAGATAACGATGCTTAAAAGGCTGCCTACTAATGCTCTTGCATCTCTGTTCACACGCTCATCCGCTCAAGGCGCTGATGATTCACTCAACCTAACGAGAATTGGAACACTTTACATTGTTGCTTCCCTGCTCCAACTCTCCTGGCCATTCCTCGTACTTAGTAACTGGGGCTTGGCTAAAGAGTGGGCGAGAATTCCGGTGCTGGGCTGGGCGCTTGTGGCTATCTGGGCTGCTATGCTCTGGTGCATTCCACACCTTTTCTTCATAGGTGTGAGCATGATCCGACTTAGCCGCAACTTAGACGCTGTTATCACCCAGACACCGCACGAACGCAAGAAGATGATGAGCATAGCGTTGCTCCTAATTCTCGGCATTGCGCTAGACATCATTGTTGTCCCTATTCTCCTTGGCCTTGAAGACAAAAGTCTCGTCGTCTTCCTAACAGGAATGATGGGCGGGCGCATACTACAGGTAAACTTGGAGGGCATCCTTCAATACCACCGCATGTAGACTTCTTGCCCAAGCTCTCCCATTCTTGACCTCAGCCAATTCCTGGCTCAACCCACCTCGCGATAAACGAGGTGGATTTTTTTATCAATAATTTTTGTAAAAACAAAAAACCGCTCAAAGGCGGTTTTTTGCGTGGTCGGGATACTGGGAATCGAACCCAGTCTTCACGAACCCGAATCGCGCGTACTACCGGTATACTATATCCCGACTAATATTATTATCTTGGAAGGCGGTTCTTGTATCCGCGGATGGTTTCAGAAATACTTTGTGCCAAAATATCGAATTCTGCCATTAACCATTCTTGCTGAGATTTATCGGCATATCCTGATTCAGGTCGCTGGAGTTTATCTTTGGACGATTTTATTCGCTCATAAACAATTTCGGCCATCTGATCTATTAATGCCTTTCGGCTATCGTAATTTCCTGAAAAATTTTCTTCTGCCATATATTTGTTTTAATGATAAGGTTTTTTAAAACCCGCCGATGGGCGGGCTTGGTGGACCGTACCGGACTTGAACCGGTCACCTCGTGCATGCCATGCACGCGCTCTACCAGATGAGCTAACGGCCCGTTAGTACCGCAATTGTCTGCAATAAATCCTGAAACACTATTGCAGATAAGTAGTCTATACGACAAACCCCTTTATAGTCAAGGTTCTTGAGTGGTTTGCCAGCAGTGCGAGGATCCTTTTGGGCCTTATAAAATTGCTTCAACGGAATATCTGTAATCCCCGACCAAAACTGGGCCAGCCTCGCTTCATCCTGATCTATGCGACATTGTACAGTACAATGCAACTGCAGTGGATTGATATCGTAACACTGACGCAATAATTTCAAAAAGAGCTTTATTATGTACGGATCGGAATTTGCAAAAACTAGACCGCCTCGCTTCGGGTTCTTCGTTCCTTCGCCTAAGTAAAGCATTGTGAGAGCAATTTTTGCTGCCGCTTCTTCGTCTAAGTAATCAACCAACCATCTATTTTGATTATATAGGTCTTCGAGAAATAAACGTCGTTTTTCAGCGCGAACCGCCAAAGATACCTGTCTGGCTTTTATTAAAGAACTTTGTTCGATTGTTTCATTATTGCTCATGGCAAAAATTTTACCATGAAGCGTTATTCAGCAGAAGTCAGGTTATCCCCTATCGCATTTGGCTTTTCTCGATTAGGGCTTTCCACTCATTAACTTGATTTTGCAAAGCCGGAATATATCCTAAAGTGTTTAATAACCAGCCAATAAGTGCAATGGCGACAGCAACGCCTACCACCGAACCAATACCGGAAAGCACTCCACGAAAAAATGCGGCACTGGTTCCCCCGAGCTTTCTGGAAACAGTCTCCAAATTTTTATTTGCCTGCTCGAGTTGTTGTTTTAATTCTGGTTCAATCATGAGATAATTATATCACGAGACAGGATAAACCCATCCGGCATTGCCCTGAACCACTCACTAACGTTCGGGTATCAGGGCATGTACCATTCGCCTCGCCACGTATTCAAAGTGGCGTGCCATGTACCTGAGCGAAGCGAATGGTACATGGTGGCCTCGGTAGGAATCGAACCTACATCTTATCCTTAGGACGGATCTGCTCTATCCATTGAGCGACGAGGCCGTAACCCATCAATTATATCAATTGCTATCATAAATGTCCCCTACCTGTTGCACATGAAACAAAAAATTTGGCAAAACCGATTCAAAATCCTGACGATTGCACTAATCGCTAGTATTTTCCTGCAAATCGACAAAGTTTATTTATCTGCCTGGTCTTTTAGCTTTGGCGATCTGTCCGTGATACTTTCCTACCCCCTATACCTGTCGGATATTCTGCTGGTTCTACTTTTTGGGTTAACCTTGATAAGTCTGCGAAGTCGGTTTAAGTGGAGCCCATGGATCCTGGCTCTGGGTGGGCTGACGATCCTGGGCTTTGTGCTTAATTATGATGGGGCAATGGGCCTAAACCAGTATTGGCTCGTTAAACTGCTAGAGCTTTATGTTTTACATGAAACAATAAAGAACCTGGTAAAGCATAATTTGATAGCACCACGTGACATTTTGTTAAGTTTTGTATGGTTTAGTGTATTTGAAGCGCTCTTGGCCATAGTCCAATTCCTACTCCAGCACCACGTGGGATTGTCTTTCCTTGGAGAACCACTGCTTAGCGCCGCCAGTTTCGGAGTTGCCAAGATAAACCTAAATTATGGCTTATTTATTAGAAGTTACGGAACTTTTCCGCATCCCAACGTTCTGGCCACGTTTTTGCTCACAGGTATATTGTTTTCTTTTTATTTAAGCGATAATTTCAAGAAGCTATCAGAGTTTTGGCTGTATCGAGCCATTATCATTATTCAGATATTTGGCTTATTTCTGACCTTTTCGCGAGCTTCTTTGGGAACTTTTCTGTTATCTATCATAATTATCGCTTTTTTGGTGATTCTTAGAGGAAATCTCAAAAAGGAGCTCCAGAAGATTGTTATCATCTCCGGACTAACCATAATTGTGGCGGTTGGCTCCTTATTTACCTTATTGGCCGCCAGATCATTGGCCAATGAACCTGCTTCCACCAATTTACGTTCAATTTACAACTCCGCGGGTCTAAAAATGATTGCAGATAAGCCGATTTTTGGCTTTGGAATGGGGGAGAGCATGTTGCACATGCAACAATTCAGCCGGGTCAAGCTCGATCCCTGGGATGTTCAACCGATTCACAACTACTACTTGTTGGCCGCGGCAGAGCAGGGGATAGCGTACAGTTTGCTAATTATCGCATTTTTCGCTTATCTATGCATAAAACTAATCAGACTTCTCCGCGACAAGCAAGACTCAATGCTGATTATCACTCTTCTAACCATCCTTTTCTGCTATTTTGCCTTGATGTTGGTTGACCACTACTTCTATACAATCCAACAGCCACGATTACTGCTTTGGATAGTTCTCGGCTTATCGACCGCCTTGATATCAAGCAAAGACCCCACTAGCAAATAGTGAAAAATAAAGACGAGCCGGAATGCAATGTTCCGGCTCGTTTTGACGTCGCATGATTAAGTTGTGTTGTTGGACTAGATGAAACTCGGCTTTCGTCCCGATAAACAACTGTTCCAACATATGCCAGGCAAATTAAAATGGCAGCAATAACAACTACCACAAAGGTGATTTGTATACGCTCCCCTAGAGTCCATTGTGGTCTGCTACCGCTGGGCCTATAAGGGTACCTTGGCTTAATGTAATCCGACATACTTCTGTCCTCCTACTACCACTACAACTCCTAGCGCCCTAATACTACGAGCTTTGGGTAGGGAAGTCAACGACTTCGACTTTTCTGCGCTTGTATATCAAATAAAAAACTAAGAAGCAGGCCACGCTACTTCTTAGTTCTGATCGTGGAGATTTTTTGCAATCAAAACTGATTGCGAAGCTCTCCCAGGTAGGACAGTACACCTCCTACGATGACTGTCCCCATAGCCGCAATTGCCACAACAAGCATAAACAAACTGTAACCTGATACTTTGTTGGTCATTTCGGCCTCCTAACACCACGCGTTCATTTCAAGGTCATCATACTCTTGCAAAACTATCCGCGCAAATAAAAACCGCCCTGAGCTTGTCGAAGGGAGGTTCTATCGTTTATTCTAGATTCTATATCCCAACTTCTATCTTCTACTTGTGATACTTTCTTCCCGATGTAATCATGAATGATCTATATAGTTGCTCGAGCAGCAACACGCGGGCGAAATTGTGCGTAAATGTAAGAGGGGAAAGCGATAATTGATAGTTAGACAAGCCGCGGACTGATTCATGTAAACCCACGCCGCTGCCTATAACAAAAACCAATTCTTGTCCGAGGCTGGATAATCTTTCCAAAAACTTGGCTAACTCAACCGAATTCCGGCTTTGCGCTTTTTCTTCCAAAATCATGACGATGGCGCTCTTGGGAATGCGCGCTTCAATCAACTTGGCTTCTTTAAGTTTGATTTGATCTATATCTTGGCCATCGCGATAGGGGACTTCGGATAATTCTATAACTGAAACCTTGGCAAACGTTTTCAATCGCTTCAAATATTCCTTTTCCAATTCCAAAAAGGCTTTCTCTTTATATTTGCCCAGACAAATTATAGTTGCTTTGACCATACATAAAACCATATCACATCTAAACACTATTTACTACTCGATGATTTTCGGCTAAGATTGATGGGATTGATATCGACAAGGCTTGCCCTACGAAGCCTTGGCGAAGTAGGGG
>Ga0134127_10001591_pt1 | contig 16747 bp, 14 predicted proteins | sample KB31753_FD_96459 | JGI IMG/M metagenome (GOLD analysis project Ga0134127, IMG submission 96459) | Terrestrial soil microbial communities with excess Nitrogen fertilizer from Kellogg Biological Station, Michigan, USA - KB3-175-3 | ecosystem: Environmental > Terrestrial > Soil > Unclassified ... | reverse complement strand
TTCAACAACGCGACTCTTTCTCGGATCTATTTTCGCCAGGCTTTCCAGCGTTGAATCGAGCGCCACCAGATCAGCCGCTCGCCCTTTCGACACGTCCATCACCTCATCGATTGAGAGCGTCCTGACAGGTCCTCCGCGTTTGTCCCGCTTTTTTGTTCTGGCGTGATCAACCAGAATACGGCGCATCATCTGCGCCGCTACGCCGAAGAAATGCGCGCGGTTCTGCCAGTTCACCTGTGTTTGATCGATCAATCGGAAATAAGCTTCGTGGACAAGAGCGGTGGGTTGCAAAGTGTGACCCGGGCTCTCGAGGCGCAAGTAGCGGTCGGCCATGCGGCGCAGTTCCTGATAGACGGCGCTGATCACGTCATCGAGGGCTGTCGCATCTCCGCTATTCCAGGCGATCAACCGCTCGGTAATCTGTTGCGTCTGCGGATGTGGCGATGGCTCTTCCATACGCTTCACGGTCGTGAGGTAAGGACTGGCTTGCGTTGAGCCAACTCTACTCCCCCCCAAATATTCTGTTGGGTGGTTGTATCTTCTACCCTGATTTGTCGCGTTAATCAATGTAAGAAAAAGCCCGGCCCGACCGCATCGTGCTCGCCTTCCGCGAACCTGGTGGGTCGGCATAACTCAATGGTGCTGATAAACGATCAGCCGACCGGACAAGCTTTTTCCGATGATGGATTTTGGAATGGCAAAACAAGAGGAGATCGAATGAAACTGACTGGTTTCCCAAAAACAATCTTTTGTCTCGCGATACTGTTGTGTATGGGTAATGGCGCCAGACTGGCAACGGCGCAAACTGGTGTTGGTTTTACTGAATTCCTGTTCGTCGCCATCAACTCGCCGACACAAACGGTCGAAGTCGACACGCCGAGAGGCAGCTACAGCGCCGATTTTGAGAGCCAGGCACGAGTCTTCCCGAACGGCGATGCCAACGGTTTTCTAATGCTGAGCGGGCCAGACAGCATTCCCAGGCACCCGGGTGGCGTGAACATGCTGTTTGGCGACGGCAGCGTTAGATTCCATCCCGACGGCACGGTAGCGCGAGTTCTGCTGCGAGGGAGCACAATTGAGGGACAGCCCATCGTCGTTATGATCACCCCAGAAGCGTCTGAAGATTGCCTGATCTACACGACGATCGGCACCCAGCTTTATCCCTCTACCTGGGAAGTGCCAGGCACCATCAATGTAATTCGCTGAAGAGGTGGCTCGAAGCCCACATCGCTACACGGCCGCGCGCCCCATCCGAACGGAGCAAGATATGATCAACGCAAGCAACCTGATTCGCACCCTCGTTTTTGCCATCGTTACTGCGCTGTGTCTGCTGCCTATCGTGCGAATGCCAGCAAAGGCGCAAGTGGACGCAAGTGACTACGTGGTCTGGCGCAAATTTCTGATGGTGGATGGAGTCAGCGCCTGTAGCCAGAGCGAAGAGATACACCTCAATCTGGCTTTAAGCGACGGTCTCGTTCGAGCCCCTTCCGGCACTCCGCCCGCGACTGCGAATGCCTTCGCTCGGATCATGGATATATACGGGCGCGTCCTGTTTGTCGGCAGCAACGAAACCATCACTGTTAATGGCATGCGCACAGAGAGTGTCAACCGAAGCGAGCTTGACGTCCCGCAAACGGGTCCGCTGACCTTGGTAGTTGAATGGGTGATTAGAGCGCCGGGAGATTTTGGCACCGATCTGCCAGCCTCGGCGGAGGTTGTGGATGGTTGCACCGGCCGCGTCAAGTTTCACACTGGTCAGGGACTGACGCTGCAACACGACCCTGTTGGAAGGAGCCATCAATTTGCCGTGTGGGTGACCGTTGGTTTCCAGCCGGTCAGCCTGGCTAATGGACAAACACTGCGACTGAATATCTCGCAGCAGTGGCCGCTCGTCATACCGCCACCCACCGCCGCCACCAGCGACTATTTTCTCAAGTTCGAAGGGATTGACGGAGAATTCAGGACGGTGCATGAGCGCCATCTCAATTTCGTGCCGGGCGAAACGCTCGTTATTGATTTCAACCGCGATCTGATCAGAGAGCCCGGCGACTCCGTCACTGGACGGCTGACGGTGTGGTTGGTAGCCGAGTACCGCGCTCAGGTGAGCCGAGAACAGCTCGCGCAAATGTCGAGACAGGGTACCGTGTCGCCGTTCCCGGCGTCGTTGCATCTGGTGGATAACAACAATCCGGATGTGCCCCCGTTGCCGTTGCCCGCCGTGCAAAAAGTGCGAGAGCCTTGGCCCAGACTGGTCCATTAAACGAACCGCAGGAGGGGCGCTGGGTTCGGGAACGCAAACCCCAACCCAGATGTGGTAGTCCTATTCGTTTGCTGCTATCTAGCTGGGTTAGGCATGAGGCGAGGTCCGTAGGTGAATAGACCACGGATTGGGCGGATCGGACGGATCGGGCACGGATCAGATCCGTGTGAATCCCGTCCAATCCGTCCCATCTGTGGTCTATTCACCCTTCGGACGCCAGCAACACAGATTTAGGACGCTACCGATGATGAAGCAAACCCGAACTTTGTGCTAACATCCGCACATGCTGCTCGCCCGAATCGAAGCCTCAGGTTTTCGCAACCTGGAAGGCTTCGCGGATTTGGGCCCCGGTCTGAACATCTTCTACGGCGACAATGCTCAGGGCAAAACCAACTGGCTCGAAGCGATCTACATTCTTGGTAATACCAAATCGTTTCGAACCAGCCAGCTACGCGAGTGCATCGCGTTCGACCGCCCGCAGGCCTTGCTGAGAGGCGAGACATTGCGCGGTTCGCTCACAAAACAGATCCAACTTCAGATCACCGAGGACTCCAAACAGCTTTTCATTAACGGCAAACGAGAGGCTCTCACGCGATACCTTGGCAACCTCGCAGTTTTTGTCTTCTCGCTAGAAGAGATGGATGTCATCCGCGGCGACCCGGGTCAGCGTCGCCGGTTCATCGATAGGGGCGCAGTTACCAGCAGTCCGAGGTTTCTGAATACTCTTTCGCGCTACAACCAGGTAATAAAACAGAAGAACCGGTTACTCGGCGAGGCGAGTCAAAGTGATAATCCCGGCCAGTTTATCAGCCAGGTCGAAGCCTGGAACGAACAGTTAATAGAGCTTGGCGCTTCGATTCACAACCAACGCACCGACTACGTCAGTCGATTGAATTCCGTGCTCGATCAAAACGATCATGGGCGAGCAATCTTCGGAGCTGAGCGCATTAATGTGCGCTATCGATCTCAGCTCGAAGGTAAAGGTGATTTAGACCGCTATGACGATCTATTTCGCGAACGTCTGGCCCTCAGGTTGACCGCTGAAATCGCTGCGGGCCACGCGTTAATAGGGCCTCATCGAGACGATCTGGAGATCCTCTCGGACGGCCGCGAAGTGGCCCGTTACGGGAGCGCCGGACAGCAGCGAAGTGCCTTACTTTTGCTTGATTTAGCGCAAGTTTCCATCTACAATTCAGTTTACGAAGAAAGCCCCGTTTTGCTGATCGATGATATCGACGCAGAGCTAGACAGAGGACGCATTGAGGCGTTGCTTTCGGAGCTTGAAGGGCGCACTCAAACTGTCGTGAGCACCTCGCGCAGGGCCATTGCTAACCGTTATCGCGACCGGGCCTCGGTTTACTACGTGGAGCGTGGACGAGCGGTCGGTGAAGGGGGTTCCGGTGCCGCAATTACGGGCAACGAGGCATTTGAACAGGGAAACACGACATCGAATTGAGCTGTCTGTAATTACCCCCGGGTTGAGAAACATCGACAAACAGAATTTGTCGTAAAAATTTAGAGGAGCAGAGTGTGACAACAAACAAGCAAGAGTACGGCGCGGCTTCGATTACGGTTCTCGAAGGCCGAGAGGCCGTGCGAAAACGGCCGGCTATGTACATCGGCTCGACCAGCGAGTTGGGCCTGCATCACCTGGTATACGAGGTCGTTGATAATTCTATTGATGAGGCTCTTGCAGGATACTGCGATCGCGTAGAAGTCTTCATTCACATCGACAATTCAATCACGGTGATCGACAACGGCCGCGGCATTCCTGTCGATATCCATAAACAGGAAAAAATATCGGCCGCGGAAGTCGTGCTGACCAAGCTTCACGCCGGCGGCAAGTTCGACTCGAACGCCTACAAAGTCTCGGGCGGACTCCACGGAGTGGGCGTATCCGTTGTGAACTTCCTGTCCGAATGGCTGCGCATCGAGATATGGCGTGACGGCACAACCTATGAGCAGGATTACGTTCGCGGCATCGCCGCCGCGCGGCTCGAGCCCACGGGCAAGACCAAAAAGCGCGGAACGAAGGTAGCCTTCAAACCGGATACCGAAATATTCGAAGTGACAGAATTCAACTTCGACACGCTCTCGCAGCGTTTGCGCGAAAAGGCGTTTCTAAACTCGGGGGTTCGGATCAGCATAACCGATGAGCGGAGCGAGAAATCTCATGAGTTCTTTTATAAGGGCGGAATCGCGGAGTTTGTAAGACACCTCAACAAGAACAAGAGCGTTCTGCACAATCAGCCGATCCATCTTCTGCGGGATGCGACCGACACCGATCCGCTGGCTATCGAAGTCGCGATTCAATACAACGATGGTTACAACGAGATCGTCCACTCGTTCGCAAACAACATCAACACCGTGGACGGCGGAACGCATTTGACCGGCTTTCGAGCCGCTCTCACGCGGACGATCAATAACTACGCTAAGTCATCCGGGCTCTTCAAGAAGGACGACGAGAAGCTCGCGCCGGAAGATGTCCGCGAAGGGCTGGTCGCGGTGATCAGCGTTAAGCTTCCGCAGCCGCAGTTCGAAGGACAGACAAAAGGGAAACTCAACTCTGACGTAAAGGGTCAGGTCGAAGCGTTCATCAACGAAGGTCTCGGACGTCATTTCGAAGAGAACCCGACAACCGCGCGCAAGATCATCGCCAAGGCAATCGACGCGGCTCGAGCTCGCGAGGCCGCGCGCAAGGCCCGCGATCTCACCCGGCGAAAGGGCGCGCTAGATTCCGCTTCATTGCCGGGCAAGCTCGCCGATTGCTCTGAGAAGGATCCCGCTCTGTGCGAGATATTTATCGTCGAGGGAGATTCCGCAGGTGGCTCGGCCAAGCAGGGACGCGACCGCCGTACTCAGGCGATCCTTCCGTTAAAGGGCAAGATCCTGAACGTTGAGAAGGCGCGTTACGACAAGATGCTCGGGCACTCCGAGATTCGCACGATGATAACGGCGTTTGGAACGGGCATCGGCACGAACGATTTCGATGTCTCGAAGCTCAGATACCATCGAATTATCCTGCTTTGCGACGCTGACGTTGACGGCTCGCACATTCGCACTCTCCTTCTAACCTTCTTCTACAGGCAGATGCCAGAGTTGATTGATCGCGGACACATCTACATCGCTCAGCCGCCGCTGTTCAAGATCAAGAAGGGCAAGAACGAACAGTACATGAACGACGAGCGGGACATGCAGAAGTATCTCATGCGCAAGGCGACCGAGAACGTCACCGTCAAAGTAAGCGAAACGAATGCGGAGTTCAAAGGCGCTGAACTGCGTAAAATGCTGGAGAAGCTGGCCGAGCTGGATGCCGTCTTCGACAAACTCGAGCGCCGGATGCACGACCGCAAGATCGTCGACACGGTCATCGATTCCCTCGCCGGCCCGAAGGGTCTGCTGACCACAAAAGCCGCGTCTAAGCTGCACGAAGTCTTCGAGAAGGAGAAGCTCCTTCAGAAAGTGACGGCGGCGCTTGAGGAGGTCAACTACGAAACGGCGATTGAGGCGGATGAAGAGCACGGCACGTCGTCGATAGCGATTACTCGCGCGCGAGGGAACGGGAGAGTTCTGATCAACTGGGAGCTCGCGACGCATGTTGAATTTCAAAAGGCGGTGCAGCTGTACGGGGAGCTCCAGGATTTGAGCCGTCCGCCGTTCGTAATATCGGAGAACGATAATCACACTACAGTCGAATCGCGTCAGGCGTTGTTGGATCACATAATGGCGTCGGCCAAGAACGGGCTTACGATTCAGCGTTACAAGGGGTTGGGAGAAATGAACCCCGAGCAGCTTTGGCAGACAACGCTGAATCCTGAGTCTCGGACGATTCTAAGCGTACAGGTGAACGATGCGGTCGAAACCGATGAGATGTTCACCGTGTTGATGGGCGATGCAGTAGAGCCTCGAAGGAAATTCATCGAGGACAATGCGCTGGATGTGAAGAATCTGGATATCTGATCTCGCGCTGGTGCACCGATGTGTCGATCCAATGTTGGGCGGTCCTTGCTGGCCGCCCTTTTTGCTCTCCCAAGGAGCGTGGCCGCCACCGGATTCTCGCAACAACGCATCGCTAGCGTCGGATGATTGACACAGAGGTTAGAATGGTAACCGGGCAGTATCCCCAACTGCCTGAACGAAGGCTCAGCCCCACACTAAGCACACTTCGAAGCGAACGTTCTATCAAGCCTCCGAACCGCTTGCCCTATCCGCCGAAGTGGGAGGTCGAGTTCGATGTCTGCCAAAGACAGTATCTTGTCGCTTGTTGAAATCAAGCAATCCTATCCTGACCAGTGGGTAGCAATCGCGGTGCGAAAGACTGATGCGGATGGTTTACCATCGGCCGGCGTAGTGCTGGTACACGATCGCGACGAGCAGTTTGTATGGCCGGCGCTAAGACTGGGAGACTCTGATGAACTTATTCATTTGTTTCATACCGGTCGCACGAAGGTTACTGCCGCAGCATGATCTCGTGAGCGCAAAAAGTTGCGTCATCACGTCAGAACGCGGCGGGTTCACGAGAACTAACTCACCCGGCCGGAAAGTCATGAGCCAATTACTTCCGCAAACAGGTCGAGGCTTATGTTTCGGCCGCTGACTATTGCCACAACAGTCTTGCCGGTTACGACCGGGTCGCGCAAAGCGGCAACACTCACGGCTCCCGAGCCTTCCACTATCAAATGATCGTCCCGCGCGAATTCGACGATCGCCTTGCGGATCTCCTCTTCGGGGACCGAGATGATGCCGTCGACTAATCGCTGAATAATCGGAAACGTTATTGAACCCGGTTCAATGTTGCCGGCACATCCATCGGCTATTGTGGGCTGCTCTTCGATCTCGACAATACGGCCGGCTTGCAAGGCGGCACCCATTGTTGGGGACGTGAGCGGCTCGGCGCCGTAGATTTTGATTCGAGGATTGATGGCCTTAGCCGCGAGCGCTACACCGGCGAGCAGCCCGCCTCCGCCCACCGGAACTACGATAGCGTCCAGCGCTGGCAGGTCTTCGAGAATCTCGAGACCAACGGTCCCCTGGCCGGCAATGACCTCAGGATCGTTGTAGGGCGAAACAAACGTCGCGCCGCTTTCGCTCTCCAATTGGCGCGCGGCTCGCTCCGCATCATCATAAGTTGCGCCACGTTCGATCAGCGTAACCGGATAGCGTCGGATGTTGGCGACTTTTGTCCGCGACGCCGATTCTGGAACCACAATAGTTGTGTCAAGGCGTAGCACTTCTGAGCAATGCGCAACCGCCAGGCCGTGATTTCCGGCGGACACCGTGAGCACGCCGCGCGAGCGTTCCTCCTCAGTGAGAGCCGAAAGCTTAGACATCGCGCCGCGAAGCTTAAAGGAGCCCGTCAGCTGAAGGCATTCGAGCTTCAAGAACACGTCGCGCCCCAGTTCGGCCGATAACCTGCGCGAGTGCTCGAGCGGTGTGTGTCGGACGATCGACGAGATCCGTTCCCTGGAACGCCTGACGTTGTTGATCGTCAATTCCTCGTTCATTTCTGGTCAAGCCCCGCTAATAAACATCCAAATCGCGTCCGGATACCACCTTGCCGGAGAAGCCCGCTCGAACCTCTCTTAAAAGATCTTCTTCGCTCGTTCCCCAAAAGAGCTGATGGTAGAGAACGAGCAAGCCCGGCCTCGCCTTGCTCGCCAACTCTGCCAGTTCTCGCGAAGAAGTGTGATATCGAGAGTGATATTTCTGCCACTCGAGCGGGCGAGTCGCAAAGCCTGATTGAGAATAGACCTCGTGAATCAGCACATCGCAACCGTTGCAGTTCTCAATGACCGAGGGAGTCGGGCTGCAATCCCCGGAGATCACGATCGTTCGATCCGGCGCCTCAAACCGGTATCCGTAAGCCTCGCCCCACGATCCATGATTCACAAGGAATGCTTTCACAGTAATGTTCTTATCTTTGTACACTATGCCAGGCTTTATCTCGCGCGAGATGACGTTATGCCCGGTTTTGTTTGAGGGCTCGCCGCCATTCAGCCTGATCGAAATGTCTGCCTGGTACGCCTTCAGCACGTGGGCTGTCATCGCCGTGATTCCTTTTGGCCCATAGACTTCGAGCGGCTCCGTCCTCTCCAGGGTCCACGGCGTGAGAATCAAATCCGGGTAACCGGCTGTGTGATCCGAATGCAGGTGCGTTACAAAAGCCCGTCTCAGGTTCTTAACCTCTAAGCCCTTGATTCCCCGCCGAAACGCAGCAGACGCGCGCCTGACCACTCCCGGGCCAAAGTCGACCAGATAAGGCGTATCATTTACCACAATCGCGACTGAGGGCCCCGAGCGCTCCGGGTCTGCGTTTGGCGTCCCAGTTCCAAGCAGAACGATTTGCGAAGGCGAAGTGCCGCCACCCGTCTGCGCGGGCGCGTTAAGAGAAGGACCGATGGCCGGCGTCGTCGCGGCAAGCCCAACAACCAAAAGACCCAGTAATAATAATCGCATCGTCCTTCTCCCAGCTCTGCGTAAGGCTTAAGCTCCTGTCATACCCACCTCGTTAGAGGTGGGTTTCTGATGCTCTAGCCTACAAAGCGCGCACGGCTTAGCTCCTGTTATACCCACCTCGTGAGAGGTGGGTCCCTGATGTTCTAGCCTACAAGAGCGCACGGCCTAGCTTCTTTTCATACCGACCTCTGACGAGGTGGTATGGAATCAACGCGCTCTTTCCATAACCGCGACAAAGAAGCCATCGGTGCCATCGCGGTGCGGAAAGGTTCTCACGAACCCCTCACCGGTGATAAGTGCTTCAGGAGCGTTAGGCTTGATCAACCTGAAAAGAGGTGTTTTCTCCAGGAAGCGGCTGACCACCTGCTCATTCTCCTCCGGTTCGATCGAGCAAGTTGAATAGACGAGTCGGCCTCCGCTCGCAACAGCCGACGCGCCAGACTCGAGCAAGCTCAGTTGTAGCTCGGCCAGCCGCGTGATGTCGTCGCCAGAGAGCCGCCACTTGATCTCGGGGTTGCCCCTCAGTGTCCCGGTCCCCGAACACGGCGCATCTACCAGCACGCAATCGAATTCCCGAAAACGTTCGACGAACGGCATGGAGCACGATGCATCAAGCGCCAATGCTACGACCGACTTAATACCCAGCCGTTCGCACGTAGCGCGAAGCGTCGACAATCGATGGTGATGACGATCGCACGCCACAATCTGTGCCGTATCATTGGTCAGCGCCGCGATGTGCGTCGTCTTCGAGCCGGGCGCTGCGCATAGATCGAGCACCCGATCACCGGCCCTGGGCTCGACCAGAATCGATACCAGTTGCGATGCCTCATCCTGAACGTAGATCGCCCCGCGTTGTGCTGCGCCGATGACGGCGCTCATTGGACCGCGTTCGACGACATACGCCCCGGCCGCGATCTGAGATTCTTTCGTGATCACGCCTTCCGAAGTGAGATCGGCCAGCACTAGTCCGGCGGATGACCGCAGCGAGTTCACTCGAAAGGCAATCGCAGGCGGCGTGTTGTTAGCCAGCGCAAGCTGTCGCGTTTCGTTTTGACCAAATACCGATCCCCATCGCTCCAGCATCCATCGCGGATGTGACAGCTCGACCGAGGCTCGCTCCACGGGATCAGCTATTCCTTCCCCAATAGTCTCGTTCGAATGTCTCACTGCCTTTCGCAACACCGCGTTGACCAGTGGCGCCGCGCTTGTTACGCGCGCGCGTTTAGCCAGGTTCACCGACTCGTTGACCGCGGCCGATTCCGGAACGCGACTGAGATAACGAACTTGATAAAGGCCGATACGCAGCGCAATCAAGACCGGCAAGTCCAATCGGGCGATTGATCGGCCGGAGTAGCGCTCGATCAGGTAGTCGAGGGATCGTTGCCACCGGAGCACCCCAAGGACTATCTCTTGAGATAGGGCCCGGTCTTCGCGTAACAGGTCCGACTCGGAAAGCGCGGCAATTCGCACTGACGCATAGGCGTGTTCTTCCTCAACCTGGCGCAGTATGTCGAAGGCTGACCTTCGCGCAGGGCTTATTTCGTCGCTCCGTTTAGGATTCATCAATGCACGACGAGTGGTCGATGTCAGATGCGAGCCAGTAGGCGTGTAGTACTATTTCAGGCGGACGGTATGAACTCGGGATCGTCCTGTCGCCGCCTCTCGGAAGCTAAGAAGTCATAATAGCCGCAGCGCCGGCTCTCCGGATAGCCCCGGCAAACTGACGGACGCGCGTTATAGATTGTGCATTGGCGTTTGTCGGTATCCAGAAACTCACAAACCTTCTTGAATATGTGATCCTTCTGATGTCGAAGGATTTGGCCAATGGGCGAGGACTTTGTGTACCGTCGTTCGGCTTGCTTGTATGAGACACCAAAGTGATTGGCGATGCGCAGCACGTCGCGCTTAGTCACCTCGACGCGGTCATAACTGCAGCAATAAGCCGGACACTTCGAACAGTTATACATCACTCGCAGCGAACGGCTGGCTTTCTTAGAGTTCCCGTTACCCGTCACACTCATTCAAAGCTCCTCGGACTAAGTCACAAGAGAGAAGATATGAAAGACAAATGCGAGGACACCATTCTAGCATGCATTCATTTCTCTGCCGCAATGACGTCGCTGTGATTCGATACCCCGAGCGATAACAACTCTCGTTGAGGTCTAGCCGACGCTGCAAGCGGCGCGGGAATAAGGACACGCATTGGTAGTCCTGATTGAACTGAAAAATAGAAACGGCAAATGCCGCCGTCGAACCGGGCCTGAAACGGTTCGTATTGTGAGGCAGTGCGGGCAACTGGTACGCCAGGGGGTTGGCGTTAGAACGCGGCCGGTCTCGTCCGGCTCTAGTTTGAGCTTGTGACCTGCAAGGCTATTCGGTCCAATCTTCCTCTTCCTCCTCAACGGCCACATCCAGTTCGATTGGATCGAGCCCAACGACCTCTAATTGAGTTCCGCAGTCTGAACATTCAACAGCGTCGCCCTTGTCGGTATCTTCGTCTACCTGAACTTCGGCATCGCACTCGGGACAAGTACCTCTTGGCATCGTCAGATCCCTCCACTTATTTTGCGCTGGGTCTATTTGATGCTGCGCGGCTCAACGAAAAATATCTAAACCGAAATGCCTGGGATTTGCAAGAAGTAAAAATGCGATCTTACACTGCCGAAACGTAATGGTCAGTTAAGCGAGCTCCTTGTTAACAACTTGGTGACGTTTCCGGCAACCCGCGAAGCGGGTGACATCAGGTAGCCACGGGTGAGTCCGCGAACCCGTGGAGAAAGCGAAAACGCGATACGAACCCGCGAAGCGGGTGACGGCATGTAGCCACGGGTGAGTCCGCGAACCCGTGGAGAAAGCGGAAACGATACGAACCCGCGAAGCGGGTGACATCAGGTAGCCACGGGTGAGTCCGCGAACCCGTGGAGAAAGCGGAAACGATACGAACCCGCGAAGCGGGTGACCGCATGTAGCCACGGGTGAGTCCGCGAACCCGTGGAGAAAGCGGAAACGCGATACAAACCCGCGAAGCGGGTGACGGAGTGTAGGTTCACTGCGTCTTCGACCGTGTCCTGCCTGCGAGTTCAAGCTGGTGCCGCGCGTGGATAGCTTCTGAGACGCCAGGGAACCGCCAGACGAGTTCGCGGTACGCCTTCCCGTCGTAGACGAACTCACCCGTCGATTCGTTGAAGTCGAAGGCGATGCCGAGTCTGCTATAGCGATCAAGGCCTGCATCGCTCAAATAGTAGTCGCGCAAGGTCGCATCGTTCCCGCCGACTTTCTCCAGGCGCCTTCGCGTTCTTTGGCTGAGCGTTTTGGCAACGCGCTCTGCTTCCTCGGCTAACAGCAGCATCGCGCGCGGGACGGATCGCGATCGACCAAAGTGCTCGATGATTATTCGACATAGCGTTATTCGATCGACTGGATCGTTGCTGTGCTCAATGAGAGACATTAAGCGAAGGTCCTCTCCTGGACGGCCCGGCGATGCGAGGGCGGAGGCAAGGATCCACCCGCGAGTGCGTCGTGTCACGGCAACCCGAAGGAACTTCGTCTCGCGGGCTTTGGCGTTAGGGGTGCTGACAATATACACAGGCTGTGCGAGTCGAATTCGCCGGATTACGACCGACTGGAGGCTAGGCTCGCGTCTGAGGGCCGATAAGCGATCATCAATGACGAAAGCTTTGAGCAATCGCACCTGTCCGTCGGATTGTTGAAGCTTAGCCGTGCGGCCCACATCCGTCGCCCGCTGGGTTTGCAGTGTTGCAGCGGCAGCAGATGAGGAAAGAAAGAGAATAAGAGTAAGCGTCCCAGTTCCAGCGACGCTGGCGGTTGTATCCATCGCTTGACCTCCGTGTTTGTAAGATTGTAACCAGGGAAGTTCAGATATACTCAGGAAAAAGAAAATATAAGTGGAAAGTGAGGATTTATCAACTTGAAGGCCTGGGTGAAGTGCGCGGTCCGCGAGATCAAGTAGAGTGTCTACGAGCGAGTCGGAGCACAAACTTGACTGATCAAAACTCAGTCATGTATCTTGAAGTCACTTAAATCGCGGGTAAGAGTGCCAGCGTAGCTCAGTTGGTAGAGCATCGGTTTCGTAAACCGGAGGTCAAGGGTTCGAGTCCCTTCGCTGGCTCCATAGATTCAAGAAATTAGACCGCCTCCCCAGGGTGGCCTTTTCTGTTGGTTACTCATTCACCAAGGTGGGCAGTCGCGTCAAAAAAATTCAAAACCATAGTTGATGGCTGAGTGCGATCCTGCCCAACGTTCTCACACAAGCGCAGACGAGGAAGTACTAATAAGAGCTGCGCGCAATACTTAGGATCGGTGACAGATTTGGGCTAAATATGATCTAAGAATCGCCGACGAGAGCATTCAGAGTTGTGCTAAACTGAGCGAGTGAGTTGGGCGCTAATTCTTCTTTTGAGTGTTCGTTTTATTTACGAACCAGGGGGTCTTATGGGCATTAGAACACTCATTCAGCAGCCAGCAACGAGCTTCACTGTATCAGCTCTTCTCTTTTCATCAATGGCCGATTTTGACCTAGCACGGCCGGCGCATCCAAAGCGAATACCTTACGGCCGGCATGAGCCGACCTGAAATCACGCCCAACCGTAAACGCCCGCCAGCGAGTTGATCCGCCTTAGTCAATATCGCTTATGGGCTGTAGCTATAGTAGCGAGCCATAAACCCTCCCATAGACGACCCGCTATATTGGCCACACGGACGCGCCCTTAAACCGATCCCCCCAGATCGGAGGATGGAAAAGCCATGTTCACCAGAATTCGCCTCGCCGGTGCGTTGTCGGTGGCAATTGTTTTCTTTCTACTTACGCCCAAACAATCATTCGGGCAGGAGCGGCTATGCGACCCATCGTTCGAAGACTGCTACACGCCTTTGCTGGACCTCGTCAATGCCGAAAGTGTCGGGATAGATATGGCCTTTTATATGATAGAGCTCCCGGGACTTGCCAACGCCATCATCAGCAGGCACCAAGCCGGCGTGCCCGTCCGCATTATCGTTGAGCCGCGCGCAAATTTGAAGTTCCCCGGAAACCAACCCATACTTGACCAGTTCAACGCCGCGGGCATCCCTATGCGCTACAAGCTCGGTGACGGCATTGTGCATGTGAAGCTGATGCTGCTCGCCGGTCAGAATAAAGTGGTCTTCACCGGCTCGAACTTTGGTGATGGCGACGTTCGGCCGTATGAGCCGTACGCCAATTATGTAGACGGGGCCTGGTATATCAGCGATGACGCTGCTGTGGTTAACAGCTTCAAGACCAGGTATGACGACGTGTGGACCGACACGGCCACTTATGGCAACTATGCCAACATCAACGGCGCCCCGGCGCGCAAGTATCCGACCCACCCCATTGACCCGGCGATGAACTTCCTCCCGAATCAAAACCCATCCCAGGATTATGGCGCGCGCACGATCGCGCAGATTGATCAAGAGACACAGAAGATCGACCTGACTATGTACCGGATCACTGACGTGGGCATCTGCGACGCGCTGCTCAGAGCATTGGGCCGCGGCATACAGGTGCGGCTGCTTGCCGAGCCTCACGAATACCGATTTGACGCCAGCAGGCTCGGGGCAGAACTCACGGGGCCTTATAACGTAGACCGCCTGCATGCGGCAGGCGTGCAGATCAAGATGCGAAAGCATCGGGGTCTTAATCACCAAAAATCGGTGTCGCTCTATGGCCGGGGGCTGACAATCTTCGGGTCATCAAATTGGAGCTGGCAATCGTTCAACTATCAAGAAGAGCACAACTACTTTACCACTAAGGCATGGTTCTTTCAGTGGTTCGTTAATCAATTCAACAGGAAGTGGAATTCGACAATAGAGTATGAGCCGTTCGTGCCGTTGCCTCCCACCGCTCCGGTCAACATATCTCCCGCCGACTTCAGTACTGCGGGATCGACGTCGGTGACGCTGACCTGGGAGGGGGGCCCATGGGCACACAAATATGACGTCTATTTCGGTACAAACCCGAATAGCTTACCCCTTATTGCATCCGACGTGATTACAGGCACTTTTGGGCCGTCGGGTTCAGAAAGCTACCTGGTATCAGGTTTACAGACTGGGATCACCTACTACTGGCGAATAGTCGGCAAGACTATGGCGAACCAGACCGCCACCGGCCCTGTGTGGCGTTTTACAACATCGGGCACACCGCCGCCGGCGCCTGCCCCTACCGTGTCGGCGGTTTCTCCGAACTCGGGGACGACAAGCGGGGGCACGTCGGTTACGATCACGGGCACTAACTTTGCGCCTGGGGCGACGGTCACATTCGGCGGCGCGGCCGCGCCGAACGTCAACGTACTGAGCGGCTCTTCGATCACCGCCACGACCCCTTCCCGCCCGGCAGGCGCTGTTAACGTCGTTGTGACTAACACGAACGGCCTGAGCGGGACATTGGCAGGCGGCTACACATATACGTCACCGCCGCCCCCGCCTCCCGCGTCTGCCGACGTAGTTCTTTATGCGGGGGAGGCGCCTGTAAGGGCGGGCGTGTGGGCGGTAGTCTCGGATACGACTGCGGCAGGGGGCGTTCGCATCCACCATCCCGACGCAGCCGCGGCAAAGGTGACTGCGCCGTCTGCGAACCCGGCACACTATTTTGAGATGACCTTCACGGCCGAGGCGGGCAGACCGTACCGGCTGTGGATAAGAGGCAAAGCTCAGAACGACTTCTGGGGTAACGATTCAGTCTGGGTGCAGTTCTCAGACAGCGTCAACAGCAGCGGCGCGCCAGTCTATCGTGTGGGTACAACATCGGGCACAGAGATCAATTTGGAAGATTGCTCGGGGTGTGGTCTCAGCGCCTGGGGATGGCAGGATAATGGATGGGGTGTAGGCGTGTTGGGTCCACAGTTATACTTTCAATCGACCGGAACACACACTATAAGAGTGCAGGGGCGCGAAGATGGGATTTCGATAGATCAGATTGTTTTGTCGCCGGGGACTTACTTGAACAACTCACCCGGTGCTCTTAAGAACGATAACACTATATTGCCCAGGTCTGGGAACCCGCCGCCGCCGGCGCCCGCCCCGACGGTGACAGGAGTCTCCCCGAATTCAGGGACGACAAGCGGAGGAACCTCGGTCACCATCATGGGCACTAACTTTGTGTCTGGGGCGACGGTCACATTCGGCGGCGCGGCCGCGACGAACGTCAACGTAGTGAACGCCTCTTCGATTACCGCCACGACGCCAGCACACGCGGCTGGCGCAGTAAATGTCGTTGTAACGAACGCGGGTGGGCAAAGCGGCACGCTCGCCGGGGGATATACTTACACGGCCCCTGCGCCACTTGCGCCGACCATTACATCCGTGTCACCCAACACAGGTACGATCGCCGGAGGGTCCTCAGTGACGATTACTGGGACAAACTTCGCTACGGGGGCTACGCTCACCTTTGGCGGAATGGCTGCTTTAAACGTCAACGTCGCGAGCGCTACAACTATGACAGCCTCCACTCCCGCTCATGCTATTGGGTCGGTCAGTGTCGTAGTCACAAACCCCAATGGTCAGACCGGGACTCTGGCCAACGGATTCACCTATACGGCTGTAACTGAAACCGTACTGCTGGAGGAAAACTTCAATGACAACTTGATAGATTTCTCCAAGTGGACACCGAATAACCTGTACAGCGGGTTCACCGACCCTAACGTACCGGCAAATGAGACCGTCCAGCAGTTGCGGATAGGCCCGCTTTTGCAAGGACAGCCCGGGTCGCACTACAACGGGATCAGGTCGCTCAATAGTCATGGTTTCACTGGCAGCTACTGCTATGTAGGGTTGGTCCAGGCTGCGAGCTCGGCGACGGGTGGTGATGCCATGCTGACCATCGGCGTGGATGTCAACAATTACTATCGGATATTCGTTGAAGCGGGCAGCCTCATCATTCAAAAGCGGATCAACGGAGCCAAGGCCACTATGCTTACAGTCGCGTACAGTCCGGTGAATCATCGGTATCTGCGCATACGTCACGATGCGGCAGGCGGCTGGGTGGTCTTCGAAACTGCG
>Ga0134127_10001587_pt1 | contig 16778 bp, 16 predicted proteins | sample KB31753_FD_96459 | JGI IMG/M metagenome (GOLD analysis project Ga0134127, IMG submission 96459) | Terrestrial soil microbial communities with excess Nitrogen fertilizer from Kellogg Biological Station, Michigan, USA - KB3-175-3 | ecosystem: Environmental > Terrestrial > Soil > Unclassified ... | reverse complement strand
CACTGGATTGTTCCGGCGTGTCGATGTCAGCACGGAGCCGATCAATCGCGGCGGCGCGGCGGACCCGGAACAACCTGTTCGCATCCGCGTCGCCGTCGAGGAATGGCCCGCACTCCGACTGCGATACGGGTTTCAGGCAACCGAGGAGTATTCCTCGTCGGTTCCAGCGGAGCGCGATCTCGTTCCAGGCATCGCGGCGGATGTGACGCGCCGGACGCTGTTCGGGCGTGCCGTCAGCCTTGGCGGGTCCGTGCAGTATCAGCGGCGCGAGCGACAGGCGCGAGCGCTTCTCAGTGCGCCGACGCTGCTGACGCTGCCGGTGCAGTCGTCGCTCGTCCTCGAGCGTGATCACCGTGAACCGCCGGGGACCTCGCTCGTCACGGATCAGAACAGCATCGCGTGGGAGCAACGGCTGCAGAGAGCCAGCCATTTCACCCTTTCGTATTCGTACCGGTTCGACCGCGACCACACCGTGAACACCAGAATCGATCCGATTACGGGCATTCAGTTCGATATCACGGTGAACGTGGCGCGGCTGATTGGCAACGCCGCCTGGGACACGCGAGATGATCCGCTCAACGCCACGCGCGGCTCGCTGTACTCATCGAGTCTGCAGTGGGCCCCCGATCGCCTGGGTTCGCAGTTCCGGTTCCTCAAATATGTCGGCCAGGCGTACCGCTTTCAGAGTGTGCACGGCGTCGTGCTCGCGTCAGCCGCGCGGCTCGGTCTGGTCGGGCCGCTTGGCGGGCAGGAGCTGATCTCGTCGGAGCGCTTTCTCGCGGGCGGATCGCGCACCGTCCGCGGAGTGGATGAAAACAGCCTCGGCCCCCGAGATTTCTTCGGCGACCCTGCGGGCGGCGAATCGATGCTCATCCTGAACCAGGAAGCTCGTGTGCCGCTCTACAAGTGGCTGCACGGCGTCGGGTTCATCGACGCAGGCAATGTCTACCCGACCATTCGAGACCTGAAGTTCAGCGACCTGACGGGTTCGGTCGGCTTCGGCGTCAGGCTGAACACGCCGTTTGCGTTGCTGCGCGCCGATTACGGAAGGATTGTGTGGGGTCCGGAGCCACGTGCCGGTAAGTGGGTATTTGGAATTGGTCAGGCGTTCTAGTGTGCGAGAGGTGCGAGCAGTGCAACTGGTGCAATTGGTGCCCGTTGAGCAAGGTCGCGAGAGTGCACGGCGGCGGTTGCGGAAGCGTACAAAGGAAAGGCACGGGGAGAATCCGCCGTGCCTTGCCAGAACCAGAGTGCGATCAGCGACGGGAGCAACCGTCTAACGCCCGCGAACAGTCCTCATAATCTGCGTGACTTCGGGCCGTTCCGGCGCATCGGGCGCGAGCTTCAGGAACTGCTCGAAATGATTGGCCATCCGGTCCGGCCGGTTGGCGCGGTAGTGCATCAACCCGCCGTAATAGTGCGCATACGCGTTGGACGGATTGATCTCCGTGACGCGGTCGAACTCGGCCGCTGCGGCCGGCCATTCCTGACGCTTGGCGAGCACGAGGCCAAGCTGATAGTGCGCCTCGGCCATGCCGCCATTCATCGCCACGGCCTGCCGTGCGGAACCGACAGCACCCTCGGTGTCGTCCTGCATCAACTGCTGCGCGGAGAGGCCGATGAAGTGCCACACGTCACCCTCGTCGCGCGAGGCGAGCGCGCCGTAGGTTTGAAGCGCCTGATCGTTCTCACCGAGCTTCTGATGGCTCTGGGCCGCGGTATACAGCACGGCCGGATCGGCGTCGGGCTGCGCGGCTTCGACGACGCGCTGGTACTCGCCGGCTTCGAACAGCTTCTGCACCTGTGAGGCGTTCTGCGCAAACGCTGCGGATGCTGTGAAGGTCAACACGAAAGTAAGCGTGGTCTTCTTCATGATTTGATTGTACGGTGTCAGTTCGATTCGACGACTACTGCCGCGCCAAACAACGCGCGGCGGTCGCAGCAGCCCTCCCACCGTATAAGACAGCCACCATCGATCTTCTCGGCACGTTCCGCGCCATCGGAAATACATGGTCACGCGCGTTGTTTGACGGTGATTTCTATCGAAGTACGTATGTAAATCTGGACATCCCCGTTACGAATTTGGTCATAGTGGAGTCTCGAGAGGGCAACACCGGGGCGGACGACCCAGCGACGCTCGGCGGCGGCCAGACCGACAAGCACCTGATTTACGAAGGGCTCTCGCGCGTGGACGCCGACGCCGTTCTTGCCGGCGCGACGACCGCACGCGGCGACGAGCTGATTTTTTCAGTGTGGCATCCAGAGCTCGTCGCGTTACGGCGGGATCTCGGACGCACCCGCCATCCGGCCCAGGTCATTGTCAGCAGCCGCAGCGCGCTCCACATCGAGGACGCGCTCATGTTCCAGGTTCCGGAGATTCCCGTGTACCTGATGACGACGTCCGACGCGGCCTCGTCGCTGCGTTTGCAGGTCGCGACGCGTCCGTGGATTCAGGTGATCGACGGCGGCCAACCGCTTTCGATGCGCACCGCCCTTCGTGAACTCCGCTCACGCGGAATCGAGACGGTGTCGGCAGTTGGTGGAAGGACGACGGCGCGCGCGCTCTTGCGTGAGGAGGTCGTTCAGGATCTGTATCTGACAACGTCGTCGAAGCAGGGCGGGGAACCAAACACGCCGCTGTTGGACGCGCCGATACAGGCGCCCGCGGTTGTGACCAAGATGGGGACCGGACCGGAGGCAGGCGTCCGGTTTGTTCACCACCGGCTGTAGCCGGGCCCGACTACGCCGACAGCTCCTCTTCGTCCGGGAAGCCGTGCTGCTTGCGGCCGATCGGCCCTTCCATCTTCGCGCTGGTCTTGTACAGCTCGAAACGGCCATCCGCTGCCTCCTCCCGGACGCGGCGGCGCAGCGCGTTCATCTGCCGTTCGGACATCGGCTTGAACCCGAGGGCCACCTTCAGGTTCTGCCGCAGCACCTTCATCGAATCGATCCCGCTCACTGTCGTCGCGACGGGAAGGCTCATGGCGTAACGGACTCCTTCCTGAGCGGTGATCACCTTCTTTTTCACCTGACGGCCTTCCCCGCCAAGGCTCTTCATGCCGATTGGGGCAATGCGTCGGCGGAGCAGTTCGGGGAGCACCTGACGCTCGAACGACCGGCCTTCGAAGGAACTGTCAAAACAATTGAGCGGCAGCTGGCACGTATCGAATGGGTAGTCGTGCCCAAGCATCTCGAGGTGAATACGGGGATCCTTGTGTCCGGTGAATCCGACGAAGCGCACTTTTCCCTGCCGCCTGGCCTCTCCGAGGGCCTCGACCACGCCGCCGCGCATGAAGTGACGGTCGGGATCGTTGTAGTAGGCGCATTCGTGTATCTGCCAGAGATCGAGATAATCCGTCTTGAGCCGGCGAAGCGACTGTTCGAGTTGCCGCATCGCCTCCCGTTTGTCACGGCCGTGCGTGCAGACCTTCGTCATCAGAAACACCCGGTCGCGCCGGTCCGCGAGTGCCTTACCCATGATTTGTTCTGACTTTCCGTCGTGATACTCCCAGGCGTTGTCCATGAACGTGACGCCGGCATCGATGGCGGCGTGCACGATGCGAATGCCTTCGCGTTCGGAGCTGGCCATCGCGATGTGGTAGCCGCCCAGACCCAGTGCCGATACGAGCACGCCGGTTGCGCCGAGGGGACGCTGTGGAATCTCCATCGCGCTACTATGATTCGTCTAACTGTCTGACGTCTACCTGGAGGATTGGATGCGCGGCAACGCGAAAGTCATCGAGCACCTGAACGAAGCGCTTCGTGAGGAATTGACGGCCATTAACCAGTACTTCCTGCACGCGGAGATGTGCCACAACTGGGGGTATCACGGCCTCGGTGACTACATCAAGAAGCAGTCGATCGACGAGATGAAGCATGCGGAGGCGTTGATCGAACGCATCCTGTTTCTCGACTCGACGCCGAAAATGGAGTACCTGGATCTGAACGTCGGCGGCAATGTGCAGCAGCAGATCGAAGCGGACCTCGCGCTCGAGGTCAACGCGGTTGCGATGTACAACAAAGCGATTCAGGCCGCGCGGGAGGCGGGCGACGATCAGTCGCGCGAACTGTTTTCAAAGCTGCTCAAGGATGAGGAAGAGCACGTCGACTGGCTCGAGGCGCAGGTCCATCAGATCAAGGAGATGGGCTACGAGCGGTATCTGACGCTCCACGTCGAGGGCCCGAAGGACTAGCTCGCCTGTTACACTGGATTCTCGATGGTTGCTGTTGTTCTTCTGCTCGCGCTGATTGCTGCCATTCCTGCCGAGGCGGCCGGCGCGAAGTCCGGTCCCGTGAAGATTGTCGCCTTCGGCGACAGCCTGACGTCGGGCCATCGCCTTCAGTCGAAGGACGCTTATCCCTCCGTGCTGCAGGCGAAGCTGAAAGCGGAGGGGCTGACCGCCACCGTCGTCAACCACGGGGTATCGGGCGACACGACGACGCGGGCGCTTCGTCGTCTCGACGACGCGCTGGCGGAGCATCCGCAGATCATGATTGTCGAGCTCGGAGTCAACGACGGGTTGCGTGGTGTGCCGGTTCCGGTGGTGAAAGCGAATCTGGAGAAGATCATCATGGCGGCGCAGGCGCAGAACATCGAGGTGGTGCTCTGCGCGATGGAAGCGCTGCCGCTGCAGGGTTGGCAGTACACGATTGCGTTCCACCAGTTGTACGAAGACCTGGCGGCGACCTACGGCGTGACGCTCGTTCCGTTCCTGATGAACGGGGTGCTCGGCAATCCTGATTTGATCTCCGACGACGGAATCCACCCGAATCCGGCAGGCGCCCGCTACATCGCCGAGTCGGTCTTCGAGTACGTCTTTCCAATTGCCCGCACGATCGCGGAGGGCGCGGCTACCACACCCGACAAGCGTTAGCGGGCGCCATCGGCACCCCCTCCTTGCAGCCGAACGCTTTCCGGAACTCAGGCATGTTCTGCAGCACGCCATTGGCGCGCCAGCGGCCCGACGAGTGGACGTCTTCCTGGGCGCGGCGCCGGAAGTCCTGATCGGTCGCGCTCTCGCACCAGACCTGCGCATAGGAAATGAAAAACCGCTGCTCCGCTGTGAAGCCGTCGATGGGTGCGGGATCCTTCCGGGCGAGCTGTTCCATCAACGCGTAGTACGAAATCCGGACGCCGCCGTTGTCGGCGACGTTCTCTCCAAGCGTCAGATCTCCGTTCAGCCTCACGCCAGGCAGCGACGCATAGCTGCTGTACTGTGAGGCGACGCATGCGGCGCGTTCGCGAAAGGCGTCCTCGTCGCGCGGCAGCCACCAGTTCATGAGATTGCCGGCGGCGTCGAACCGGCGGCCGCTGTCGTCGAACCCGTGCGTAATCTCGTGGCCGATCATCGCGCCTGCCGCGCCAAAATTCACCGCGTCGTCCATGGCGGCATCGAACACCGGGGGCTGAAGGATGCCGGCCGGAAACGTAATCTCGTTCAGCGGCGGGGCGTAATAGGCATTCACCGTCTGCGGCGTCATCAACCAGATCGTCCGATCGACCGGTTGTCCGATCCATTGGAACTGTCGCTGCCTGTCGTCCGCTGCGATGCGAATGGAGTTGCCGGCGTAGTCATCGCGGCGGATCGCCACTCCGCTGAAGTCGCGCCATTTGTCGGGGCCGCCGATCTTCCGCCGCATCGCATCGAGCTTGGCCAGCGCGCGCTCGCGCGTCTCGGCGCTCATCCAGTCGACTTCGGTGAGCGTCCGGTGGAGGGACCGTTGGAGCGCGGTAATCAGTTCGTCCATTCGCGCCTTCGCATCCGTCCCGAACCGCTGCTCGATGAAGATCTTTCCGACCAGCTCGCCGAGCGAGTCGGCGCCAGGCTGTCCGGCGACCGCCTCGCTGCAGCGCATCCAGCGTGGCCGCATTTCCTTCTGGCCGCTCAGAATCTCGCCATTGAAGTGAAACTGCTCCTGCTCGAACCGGCCGGTCAGGAGCGACGCCATTTCGTCGAGCGCCCGCCATTTCATGTAGGCCTTCCAGGAGGCGAGCGGCATCGTCGCGAGCGCGGCGCTGATGTCGCGCAGGTACTGCGGGTTGAGCAGGTTGAGACGCGAAAACGTCGGGGCTCCCGTGCCGCGGAAGTACAGCGCGAAATCGATGTTGGGCGCGATGTCGGCGAGCTGGGCAACCGTTGTCGGGTTGTCGCGGCGCCGCGGATCGCGGAACGTGACGCGGTCCATCGTCGCGCGCGCGATCGTGGTTTCGACCTCGATGACGGCTCGCGCGAGATCCGCAGGCGCGTCCGAAAGGACGCGCCCTCCAAGGAGCTCAAACATGCGCTGCACGTGCGACTGGTACTCGCGTCGCAGCATCGTCGAGCGTTCGTCGTCTTTCAGGAAGAGATCACGGTCTGGCAACCCCATCGCCCCCTGCCCGAGGACGGCGATGAACACGCTCGAATCGTGCACGTCCGGCGCGGAGCCAAGCGTGAGAAACGACGGGAAGCCGTCGTGGCTGAAACGAGCCGCAAGCCGAATGAGCTGGTCACGGTTCCTGACGGCATCGATCTCGCGCAGCAATGGTTCGACAGGCGTCGCCCGCCGCGCCTCGATCGTTTTCTGATCCATGCAGGCCGCATAGGCGTCGCCAATCTTTTGCTCGTCCGCCGTCCGGGGCGACGTCGTGAACGCCTCGGTCTCGAGGATCTCGCGGATGATGCGGGCGTTGCGATCCGCGAGTTCGTTCAGCCGGCTGTAGCGGGACCGGTCGGCCGGCACCGGATTGGCGACGAGCCAGTTGCCGCACGCGAACTGATAGAAGTCGGTACAGGCGTCAACGCTGCGATCGATATGGCTGACGCTGAAGCCCTCAGCCGATGCGGATTGCGCACTAGGCCGCGAAAGGCTCAAGGCGCACAGCCCAATGCCGAATGCCCAACAAACGCGCGCTCGCACGCGTTGAGCATTGCGCATCGGGCTGTGAGCCTTGGGCATTCAGGATCAGGATGCGGATGCGTCCACCGAGATCGAGACAGAGCCGCGGATGGCGTTCGAGATCGGGCAGCCTTTCTCCGCATTTTTCGCGAGCTCGCTGATGCCGGCGCGGTCGATCCCTTCAAGCCCTTCAACGACGGCTTTCAGTGCCGATGAAACGACTTTTAGGCCTGCGTCACTCTTATCGCCGGTGACGGTCGAGGTGACGCGGATGCGCCTCGCCTTACCGCCCTGCTTGCCGATCGTGTTGGCGAGCACCATCGCATAGCAGACGGCATGCGCACCGGCGAGCAGCTCTTCTGGCGTTGTCTTGCCGTCACCCGTTTCGTTGATGCGGCTTGGGAACGTGACCGGCAGCGTGAATGCGCCTGTCCCCGCCTTGGCGGTGCCGTTGCCTTCCATCAGGTTGCCGTTCCACTCCACATCGACGTGCCTCGCAAACGATGCCATCTGTGCGCTCCAAAGTTTGGTGGTTGGTGGTTGGTAGTCGGTGGTTAACCACTAACCACAAACCACTAACCACCAACCAGAAAACGAAATGGTATATCAACAGACTGGCACATGCGGGATGTGAATCTCGAGCTGGCGAGTCTGCTCTACGACATGGCGGCAATTGCGGGCGACAGTCAGCGCGCGTTTGGCTACAAACGGGCCGCGAAGGCGGTGCTGCGGATCGATCGCGACATCACGCCGCTTGTCACCGCGAACACCTTCAAGGCGATTCCTGGGATTGGTCCGACGACCGATCGCATCGCCCGCGAGCTCATCGTCGACGGCCGCTGCGCGTTTGTCGAACGCGCCGTCCGCGAATCGGGCAAGGACGAGGAGATTGCCCGGCTGCACGGCCTGCGCAGACTCTATTTGAGCCGCGCGGCGGTTCAGCAGATTCTGGCGCGCAAAGGCTCGCCGTCGCGAGCAGAGTATCGAGGCGACTTCCAGATGCATTCGATCTGGAGCGACGGCGCCGAGACGCTCGAATCGATTGTCAACGCCTGCCTCGAGCGCGGATGGTTGTGCGCGGGAATCACGGATCATTCCTACGGCCTCAGCATCGCCGGCGGCATGAGCATGGAACGCGCGGTCGAGCAGCACGCCGAAATCGATGCGCTGAACCGCAAGTACGCGGGCCGCTTCAGGCTGTTCAAGGGGATCGAGGCGAACATCCTCGCCGATGGCTCGATCGACATGGCGCCGGAGGAAATGCGGCAATTCGAGTTCGTCGTTGCCTCGCCGCATTCGGCGCTCCGCAAGGCGATCGATCAGACGGATCGCATGGTTGCCGCGGTCTCTCAGCCCGGGGTCGCGATTCTCGGCCATCCGCAGGGGCGGGTGTTCAACATGCGGCTCGGCGTTCGCGCCGACTGGTCGAAGGTCTTCGACGTCGCCGCTCGGCGTCAGGTGGCCATCGAGATCGACGGGTCGTGGTCGCGACAAGATGTGCCCTACGAGCTTGCCGCGCAGGCGCTCGAGCACGGCTGCATCTTCGCGCTCGACAGCGACGCACACTCACATCCGGAGCTGGACTTCGCCGACATCGCCATTGCCCACGCGAAGCTTGCGGGCATTCCACAGGCGCGCATCGTCAATTACTGGACGGAGAAGAAGTTTTTGGAGTGGGCCGCCGGAGCCTGGGACAGGTGATACGAACTCTATTTGTCCTCCGTGTCTTCGTGCCTCCGTGGCTCGTGTTTGAGGTGCTGCGCATTACGGAAGGCGAGGCTGCGCGCCGGCATCTGCCATGCCGTCCGAAGCGCCTTGGCAAGCTCGGGATCGTCGACGGCGATTTTTTCTGCGAGCGCCGAGAACTTCTGATCGATTCTCGCCAGCCGCGCTTCGTACTTCTCGAGGTCTCCCTTCTGCTTCAAGTCGCGACGAAGCAGTCCGACCTTTTCCATCAGTTCGGTCAGAAGAACGGCGAGGTCGCGTTCCATCTCTCTGATTGTAGGTGAGCCTCAATCCATCTCGACGAGCGGGACTCCCGGCTGTACGAGCTCGCCCTCGCGGCACGTAACCGCCTTGACGCGTCCCGCGCGAGGTGCCTTGATGGGTAGCTCCATCTTCATCGCTTCCAGCATGACCAGCAGATCGCCGTCGGCGACCTCCTGGCCAGGCGTCACCCTGATTTCGACGACCGTCGCCGGCATTGGCGCGGACAACGCTATCTGGTCGTCGGTCGCATGAAGATGGTCGGAGGCGTCGCGACCTTCAGACTCGATGACGTACGTCCGGCCGTCAATGAACACCCACGTGTTCCGGCGACCACGCGCCGCATACGCGAGGCGGCCGCCGACGCGAAAGCGGCCGGCGCCTAGTGTCTCAACCACGAAACCCCCGCAGCGTCTCCCAGGGATCCGCCTTCGCGGCTTCGCCGCTTCGGCTCGACAGGTCCGGGGATCGCGATCGAAGCAATGAAGCGATTTCCAGTGCTTCGGCAGGCAACCCATCGGCGCTGCGGGTCCGCAAGTCCCTGCCTTCGGTCTCGAGGAATCGGGTGTCGATCTCGCCGCTGACGAACCGCGGATGTTCCAGCACCTCGATGAGAAACGCGACGTTCGTGCGGATGCCGAGAATCGGGTAGCTCCGAAGCGCTTCAACCGCACGTCGCCTCGCCATCTCGCGCGTCTCCCCGCCGGCAATCAGTTTCGCGATCAGCGGATCGTAGTGGACGCTGACCTCGCCTCCTTCGTACGCGCCCGAGTCGATTCGGATGCCTGGCATCGAAGGTTCCCGGTAGAGCAGCAGCGGCCCGGCCTGCGGGAGATCGTTGTTCGCGGGATCCTCCGCATAGACACGAACCTCGATCGCGTGACCGCGTTGGGTCAACGAGTCCTGGCGCCATTGCAGCGGTTCACTTCGCGCGATGGCGATTTGTGCGTGGACGAGATCCACGCCCGTCACCCACTCGGTGACCGGATGTTCGACCTGCAGTCGGGTGTTGACCTCGAGAAAGTAGAACGACGCGCGATCGCCCGTCCCTTCCAGCAGAAACTCCACCGTGCCCGCATTCCGGTAGCCCGCAGCTCGCGCCAACGCCACGGCGGCTTCGCCCATCCGGCGCCTCAGCACGGGCGTCACCGCCGGCGACGGTGTTTCTTCAACCACCTTCTGATGGCGACGCTGGATCGAGCATTCGCGTTCGAAGAGGTGCAGTACGTTGCCGTGGTTGTCCGCGACGATCTGAATCTCGACATGCCGTGGCCGTTCGATCAGGCGCTCAACGTACAGCGTGCCATCGCCGAACGCCGCGATCGCTTCGCGGCGAGACTGTTCGATGCCCGGACCAAGCGCTCGCTCGTCTCGAATGGTCTTCATCCCGATCCCGCCGCCGCCGGCTGACGGCTTCAGCAACAGAGGGAAGCCAACGCGGCGCGCCGCGGCCGCAATCGCATCCGAAGATTGGTCCGCCGGCGTGTCACCGGGGACAACTGGAACGCCAGCCTGCTGGGCGATCGCACGTGCGGCGATTTTCGAGCCAAGGCGCTCGATAACGGCGGCCGGCGGTCCAATGAATGTGATGCCCGCCTCTGTGCACGCCGACGCGAACTCCGCGTTCTCCGAGAGAAATCCGTAGCCGGGATGAATCGCATCGGCGCTCGTCTGACGCGCGGCATCCAGAATTGCGGGAATGGAGAGGTAACTTTCGGCCGGCGACGCCGGCCCGATGCGGACCGCGGCATCCGCGAGCAACACGTGAGGTGCGTGCGCATCCGCATCCGAATAAACGGCCACCGATGGAATACCCAACTCACGGCAGGCCCGGATGACGCGGACGGCAATCTCGCCGCGATTGGCGACGAGTATTCGACTTACCGACTGACGTTCCAACTCGCTCGCCGCTTTTCGAGGAATGCGCGAAGTCCTTCCTGTCCCTCCTTGGAGACGCGTTGCGCGGCGATCGCTTCGGCCGTCAGTCCTGCGGCGTCAGACGCACCGCGCGCCCAGACGCGCGGGATCAGCGCTTTCGCGGTTGCGATCGCATCCGGCGCGCCGCTGAGGAATTCGTTCACGTACATGACGGTCATCGTATCGAGTTCACCCGCCGGAACCACTGCGTGAACGAGGCCGATCTCCTTCGCCCTGAGCGCGTTGAACCGCATGCCCGTCAGGAACAGCTCGCGTGCCGCCGACCGGCCGATTTTGGCAACCGCATCGGGCGAGATGACCGCCGGCAGGATGCCGAGTTTCACTTCCGTGAACCCGAACACCGCATCCTCGTCCGCGACGACAACATCGCATACGGCCGCGAGGCCCGAGCCGCCGCCGAGTGCGGCGCCGTGAATCCGCCCGATGAGCGGCACAGGGAGCGTATCCAGCGCGGCGAACATACGAGCCGCTGCGTTGGCATCGCGGACGTTGTCGTCGTGCGTATATTCGAGCGCCTTCGCCATCCACGCGATGTCCGCGCCTGCCGAGAACACCTTGCCCGCCCCTGCCACCACCGCCACGCGCACGTCGTCATCCGCATTGATGGCGGCGGCCCACGCCGTCAACTCCGCGATCATCTGCTCGTTGAACGCGTTGCGGACGTCAGGGCGGTTGAGCGTGAGGTATTCGACGACGCCGTCGCGGCGACTCTGGATCGTCTCGTAAGACATCAATCAGGCCATGAAGATCTCAACCACGAAGCACACGAAGATCACGAAGGAAAAAACACTACTCTACTTCGTGTTCTTCGTGTCCTTCGTGGTTTCAAATGTTTGTGGTTCACATGCGGAACACGCCGAATTTCGGTCGCGGTACACGCGCATTGAATGACACCGAGAGCGCTAGTGCAAGAACGTTGCGCGTCTGTGCGGGGTCGAGGATCCCGTCGTCCCACAGCCGCGCCGTCGAATAGTAGGGCGACCCTTCGAGCTCGTACTTATCGAGAATCGGCTGCCGGATTTGCTCTTCTTCTTGCCGGCTGAGCATCTTGTTTTCGCGTGAAAGCTGCTCCCGTTTGACCGTCGCGAGCACACCGGCCGCCTGCTCGCCGCCCATCACCGAGATGCGCCCACTTGGCCACATCCAGAGAAAGCGCGGCTCATACGCACGCCCGCACATCCCGTAGTTGCCCGCCCCGAACGAGCCGCCAATGATGAGCGTGAACTTCGGGACCACGGAGTTCGCCACCGCATGCACCATCTTGGCGCCGTCCTTGGCGATGCCGCCACGTTCGTACTGCTTGCCGACCATGAATCCGGTGATGTTCTGCAGAAAAACCAGCGGGATGCCGCGCAGGTTGCACAGCTCGATGAAATGGGTCGCCTTGAGCGCCGACTCGGAAAACAGCACGCCGTTGTTGGCGACAATTCCGATCAGCAGTCCGTGCAGACGTGCAAAGCCCGTGACGATCGTCGGCGCGTATCGCTCCTTGAATTCGTCGAAGCGCGAGCCATCCACCAGACGCGCGATGACTTCCCGGACGTCGTACGGCTTCCGCACGTCTGCGCTGACGACGCCGTACAACTCCTGCGGGTCGTAGGCCGGTTCTTCGGGTTCGGCGACGTCGGACGGGAACGTCTTCCGCGTGTTCAGGGTGGAGACGATTGTTCGCGCGAGCCGCAGCGCGTGCTGGTCGTCCTCCGCGAGGTAATCGGCGACTCCTGACAGCCGCGTGTGAACGTCGGCGCCGCCAAGTTCCTCCGCCGTCACGTCTTCGCCGGTGGCCGCTTTCACTAGCGGCGGGCCGCCGAGAAAGATGGTCCCGGTGCCCTTGACGATGATCGTTTCGTCGGACATCGCGGGGACGTAGGCGCCGCCTGCCGTGCACGATCCCATCACCACGGCAATCTGCGCGATGGATTCCGCCGACATCCGCGCCTGGTTGAAGAAGATGCGCCCGAAGTGCTCTTTGTCGGGAAACACATCCGCCTGCAGCGGCAGGAACGCGCCCCCCGAGTCCACCAGGTAGACGCAGGGCAGACGATTGTCGAGTGCGATCTGCTGCGCGCGGAGGTGTTTCTTTACCGTAATAGGGTAATAGGTGCCGCCCTTGACGGTCGCGTCGTTGGCGACGATGAGGACTTCTCGTCCCACCACGCGGCCGATTCCCGTGACGAGTCCCGCGCCGGGCGCTTCGCCGTCATACATCTCCCAGGCCGCCAGCGGCGACAGCTCGAGAAACGGCGAACCTTCGTCGAGCAGCAGGTCGATGCGTTCGCGCACAGGCAGCTTGGCCTGTTCGCGGTGGCGCTGCAGGTAGCGAGAACCGCCGCCTTCGCGCGCCTGGGCCAGCCGCTCGCGAAGCTGCGCGACGGCCGCCGTCATCTTGTCGTGATTCGCCTTGAACTCGGGGCTGTCGGTGCGGATTTTTGAGGAAATCCTATCCATCAGGAACGATCCGAACGATCCGAACGACCCGGACGAGTTACCAGCCGCAACAATCCGTTTTGAACCCACATTCCGGACAGCGCCAGACCGCGTGCATCCGATACATCTCCCCCTTGCCGCAACGCTCGCAGATCATGGATTCGCTGGCTGGCTCGCAGCTCCGGCGCGAAGCTGTCGCCTTAGCCTCATCAGTATTCGCGGGCGGGTCTTCCGAAGGCGCCATCTGTCGCGCATTATAGAGTTGTGGGCAGCTCGGCTGCATGAAATCTTTACAAAATGTACGATTTGAGTTCGGTGCTCCGATCTCTGTATGATTCGCAGACGTGGCGGCGGGATTTTCACGCGTGCCGCAGGGGACCCGTGACTTATGGCAAGTCAGCCTTCGTCTTCCACCGCAAGCAAACGGCGCCGCCGCGTCCTCGCTATTGACGACGAGCCGGCGATGACCGAGTGGCTGAAGATGGTCATCGAAGCTGAAGGCTATGAAGTTCGCACGGCCCTCATCGGAACCCGCGGAGAGGAGATTTTCAAGCAGTGGCGGCCCGACGTGGTCGTCACCGACCTCATGCTTCCCGACCTCGACGGCGTTCAACTCTTGCGCCGGCTCAAGGAACTCGATCCCTCCCCGGAGGTAATAGTCATTAGTGGCCAGGGAACCATTGCCCGTGCGGTGGAAGCGGGACAGGCAGGGGCCTTCTTCTTCCTCGAGAAACCGGTGAGCCAGGAAGGGTTGATGAACATCCTCGGCCGCGCCATCGATCGCACGCAGGAACGCGCCGAGCATCAGCAGTTGAAGGACCAGATCCGGGGCCAGTACAGCTTTGCGAACATTGTTGGACAGAGCAAGAAGATGAAGGAGCTGTTCGAGCTCGTCGAGAGCGTCGCCGCCAGCGACGCCAATATCCTGATCCAGGGGGAAAACGGGACCGGCAAGGAGCTGATTGCCAACGCGATCCACTACAACTCGAACCGGGTCAAGGGTCCGTTCATCAAGATCAACTGCGCGGCAATCCCCAAGGACCTGATCGAAAGCGAGCTGTTTGGCTACAAGAAGGGCGCATTCACCGGCGCCAACACCGACAAAATCGGGCTCTTCGAAATGGCCGAGAGCGGCTCGTTATTGCTCGACGAAATCGGCGAGATGCCGCCCTACCTCCAGACGAAGCTTCTGCGCGTGCTCCAGGAACGGGAATACCGGCCGATCGGAAGCGACCGGATCGTTCACGTCGATTTTCGGCTCATCTGCGCGACCAACATCGACCTCGAGACGGCGCTGCGGGAAGGAAAGCTGCGGGAGGATCTCTATTTCCGCATCAACACCATCACGCTCCGTGTTCCGCCGCTCCGGGAACGGAGCGAGGACATTCCGCTGCTGTGCAATCATTTCCTCGCGAAATTCAATCAGCGGTATCAGAAGAGCGTCAAGGCTATCTCGCCGGCGGCGTACCACCTGCTGATTCGCAACCGGTGGGCGGGCAATGTGCGCGAGCTGGAAAACGCCATCGAGCGCGCCGTCCTCGTCTGCAAGACGGGAGAAATCACGCCGAACGATCTCCCCGAGACCATCCGCGAAGAAGGAAGCCCGGCGCAGGAGTTCACGATCCCTCCCCATCGAACGCTCGCCGAAATCGAGAAGATGGCAATCGTGCAGACGCTGCAGCGAACGAACTGGAACAAGCAGGAGGCGGCGCAGATTCTGGGCTTGTACCGGCCGACGCTCTACAGCAAGATGAAGAAGCACGACATTAAGGATCAGCGTGCCGCGCAGCGTGCGGCGGCAGCCTCAACCACGACGGCCAGTTAGCCCGGCGGCGCGGCCATTGCACCACACCTGGCCGTGCTCGACCGTCTTGGCGGCGTCGTACTCGGCCTGCTCGCGTGGGTAGGCGACGTCGCGCTCTTTGGCGGGCGAGCGCTCTACACATCAGTGGTGCCTCCGTACGAAGTCAAGGAAACCTGGCGCCAGGTCTTTGAAATCGGCTGGCGTTCCCTTCCGCTCATCGCCCTTTCGGGCTTTGCCATCGGCGTGGTGCTGTCGATGCACACCCGCGCGTCGCTGGAGCGTTTCGGCGCCGAATCGATGATTCCGGCCGGACTCGCCATCGCGCTGGTTCGCGAGACCGGCCCGCTGACGGCGGGGCTGCTGGTTGCGGGTCGCGTCGGTGCAGGCATCGGCGCAGAGCTCGGAGCGATGAAGGTGACCGAGCAGATCGACGCGCTTGAAGCCGTTGCCGTCGATTCGTTCAAGTTCCTGGCGGTTACCAGGATCCTCGCCTGCATCATCGCGATGCCGCTGCTGACCACGGCGATGGATTTCGCCGGCATCCTCGGCGGTTACGTCGCCGAATCGTCCATCAGCGGCATGTCAGCCCAGCTCTACTTCCATCGCGCATTCTCGTTGATCGAGTTCAGCGACTTCGTCCCCGCGACCCTCAAGACCGTCGTATTCGGTTTCATCATCGGCACGGTCGCCTCGTATCTCGGTTTCACCACCTCGCGAGGCACGGAAGGCGTCGGACGCGCGTCGACGAGCAGCGTCGTCTGCGCGTCCGTGTGCATCATCCTGGTGAACGTCGTCCTCGTAAAGTTGATCTTTTTGGTGTTCCCGGTGCGGGCATGACCCCGGAAACGGCCATCCGGCTTGAACACGTCACCAAGTCGTTTGCCGGCCGCAAGGTACTCGACGACCTCAGTCTGGATATTCCCGAAGGTTCGGCGTTCTGCCTGCTCGGCCGGAGCGGCACCGGGAAGAGCGTGACGCTGAAGCACATTATCGGCCTCGTCCGCCCCGATAGCGGCCACGTGTTCGTTCGCGGCAAGGACGTTCCGGTGCTCCCTCGCGGCGAGCTGTCGGAGATTCGCCGGTCGATGGGTTTCCTGTTCCAGAATGCCGCGCTGTTCGACTCGATCACGGTCGGCGAGAACGTCGCGTTCCCGCTGCGACGGCATACCGACTGGCCCGACTCGAAGATCCAGGAGGTCGCGCGCGCAAAGCTTGCGGATGTCGCGCTCGAGGACGAATACGACAAGATGCCGGCGGAACTCTCCGGCGGCATGCAGAAGCGCGCTGGCCGCGCCCGCGCGATGGTGCTCGACCCCGATATCCTCCTGGTCGATGAGCCGAGCGCCGGCCTCGATCCAATCACCGCCGCGGAGATCGATCAGCTCCTCGTCGATCTGAAGCGAAGCGGCACCACGCTCGTTGTCGTCACCCACAACATTCCAAGTGCGCGGCACCTTGGCGACGAGCTTGCGCTGTTGCACGAAGGGCGTGTGATCGAGCGTGGGACCGCTGCGGAGCTGGATCGAAGCGAAAACGAGCTGGTTCGTTCGTTCATGCGCGCCGAAGGAGCTGGATAGTGATCTCAAAGCGAGCCGTCGGCGCCGGAGCGTTCGTCTTGATAGGACTGCTGTTGTTTGCGGTGGCGCTCTTCATGATCGGCGAACGCCGGTTGCTGTTCGAGCGGCGGTTCACCGTCTACGCGGAGTTCTCACGTCTCGGCGAGCTCGAGCCGGGCGCCCCTGTT
>Ga0134127_10001584_pt1 | contig 16802 bp, 18 predicted proteins | sample KB31753_FD_96459 | JGI IMG/M metagenome (GOLD analysis project Ga0134127, IMG submission 96459) | Terrestrial soil microbial communities with excess Nitrogen fertilizer from Kellogg Biological Station, Michigan, USA - KB3-175-3 | ecosystem: Environmental > Terrestrial > Soil > Unclassified ... | reverse complement strand
TGGACATCGACGGTTGTTGGATGATACCTTTGACGCGAACCATCCGTCCAATGAAGATTCTAATCAATGAACAAGTGATAGAAGAATGATCAATTTTTATTTATTGTTAGTCCCTGAATGGCACAATAGAACAAGGGTATGGCAACAATAACGATAAAATAGAGAAAGACAACTGCACTACATGCCATATCACCCGAGACGTCTTGTCCACTTTCAGATCTAGCTCGAGGAGGATCACAGAGTGGACAAGCAAACAATCCGCCAGGACGAGCACATCGTCCATGATATTGACCGTGACGACGTCTACTATCACATTCATAAGTATCTATTGCATCCTCTAGATCCTCTTGACAACGAGAACATCGAGGATGTTTCCATTGATAAGTACTCATGAAGATAGTACTCGATGTGAGATAGGTGAATGACAGCGATGGTCCCTCTTTATGATTCATCCATTCTGTTCACTCTCTTGTCCTGTTTGTCATCTCAAGCATCTCATACATTTTTAATGTCATCATCTCTTCTTATCTATATTCCAATCGCTGCCTTTAGTGTCATCTTCATCCATTTCCTCGCACTCCTCATTGGTCTCCCCGAATTCCTTCGTCCATTGACCTGGTTCGGATGGCTCGGTGATTGGATGATCCGTCTCTATGACCTTCTCGGCACCATCATCGGCTACTGTTGGTACTGTGGTATGTATGCAGCAGCCTGGTTTCAAAATGTGGTCGTCGAACGCTTCATCCCTGCCTTGAAGCAAACGGTCATTGACCTTGGATCTGGCTTGGAAAAGTTCTTCAATGTCAGTGTCCTTTTCTACGCCATCAAGGACCAGATCTATGACTTTTGGAACGCTTACTATCCTCAGATTATTCAAGGGACGGTGGCAGCTGTTCTCTTGGTGGCGGGGATTGTAATGGTTTACATCGCTTGGGGGAACTGTAAGAAGGAGCGAAGTGAGGTATACAAGAATGCCCGGGCGACGGACGATGATGATCATGGACAAGGAGAGAAGGAGAATGGAAACAAGAGGAAGATTAAGATTGTCAACTAACTATGCTACACTATTATTAATACATTTATTTCTTTTTTAATGTATTCCATTCTCGTCTGAACCGGACGTCTTGTGCCTTTTCTTTCATTTCCTTCTGTCTTTTCGTTTTTGCTTCTTCTTCGCGCCATGAATAGGGATCTAGGGTCAGAAATAATGCGGTCGCAATGACTTGCTTCTCCGTGTTGGACTTGCTTTCAATACCGGGCATGGAATTAAGCAGGTTGTGGACATGATCAACGAAGCCTGGTTGACTCCTGGCAATATCGTCTCTCATCATCTGAGTCGCTTCCACCAGCAATTTCTTGTCAAGTGATGGTGAGGTCTTAACCACATTGATAACTATCTCCAATAATTTCAACCTGTTGGGTTTTTCATCGCCTCCATTGGGAAGCAGTAATTCCTCCTTTTCCATAACGAAAAAAAACAAGAGAATGATTTATTAGTTATCCTTCAAATTGCAAAATGCTTATCCCAATATTCAACACTCTCCTTAAGAACCGCGATGGCCTGATCTCTCATTTCGGTCGTGATTCGCATATCCGCAACACGTACGGTGGTCTTGGTGAGAGAGGTGATGAACTCAGCGTCGGCTACGAGAGGTCGGACAGTGTTCTTCCAGTACTTGCAGCGCAATGCTCTTCTCTCAGGAGTTTCATCTGCTTTTGTTTTCATATCAAAAGGTGCTAGTTCCCGTGGAGAAGGACCTTTCCATGAGTATATTGTACAAATACGGTCATGCAAGGCCTTGGCTGCTTTCCCTGTTGACTGACTGTAGTAATTGCTGAGGTTCAACATGGCATTGTTGAGGTCATCACCCTTGAGATACTCAGGAGTGAAGTCAGGGCGGTACAGATGGATCGATCGTTGACAACAGACACTGACATTGTGCCTCAATAAAGGAATGAATTTTACTCAATCACATGTTCATCATATGAAATGCTCAGAACACATTATGGCACCAGGGGTAACGACACCCGACGCCACCCATCATGATCTTGAGGCGACCTTGCTTACCATAGACCAGATCATCCAATCGGTCAATACAGTATGCTCGATTGTACACGAAGTTGTCTCGGACGACGGTTCCGGTCAGATCGCTCTCGTTGTAGACACCACATGCCATGAGTGGGTCAAAGAATCCCTTGTGTGTAAAGAGCGTATAGTTGTCGTCTCCGAGCTCCTTGGGAAAACTCATGTAAAAGTGGTGTGCACCACTCCAGAGAAGCACGACGCAGTTGTCGCGACACTCGCTAATGTCACTGGGGAATGGCAACTCCCCGAACCGTTTGTGAAGAGACCAAAGAAGATTAAAGAGTGTCGCCTTCCAAGGAAGGTTTACGTGGCGCGCCGCATATTGTGCTTGGCGTTCTTGTTCTCTAGCGTCATCACGGAATTCTTGTGAGAGCCAATAAGGCATGGCGAGGGAACACGTCACGACAACAAGAAAGCAAAAGAGGAGAGTTGTCATAGAATGAATCAATGAAGAAGAGAATGATCACAAAGATCAATGAGTGACACAGCGCCAATCCGGTCATCGAACCAAACGAGTTTTCGGTCCGTCTTCATCCGAACGACCCGATGAACCATCGACTCCCTCGTCATTCCTTTCATTCCCTTTGATCCAAACGAATCAAACTAAATAAGAAATGTCACTCATCAAGAGCAACCCTATTTCCGCTCCGATGATCAAGAAGCCGTCGTCGTCCATCCTCATCGACCTGGTAACTAGTTCCGACGACGAAGCCGACTTTGAACCACGTACTCCTCCTATTCGAGCCCGTCGTCCTCTCCCTCTCAATCGAACCCAAGAGATTATTGATTTGGTTTCCGATGATGATGTTGATGATAATGGTGATGATAATGAAAAGGAAGAAATCGTTCCGATTACTAGTATTACCGATTGGTATCCCCTTCACTCTCGTCCTGAGCCCATGCCCGTTTCCGATACCAGTCTCTTGCGAACTCTCCTCGATAAACCCGTCAATGAGTTTAGCCAGGACCTCTCCTGGGTCGATAGAGCTGAGGCAAATCCTGCTCCAATGGTTATCAATAACACTACTCCCATCATCCCTGACCTTCCCGAACACCTCGTTGATTCCGGGGCTGTGATCGAGCCGCCAATGGACGACACCTTGGTCATGGTCGTCGTTCCTATGAACAATGAAGCAGCTAAAGTGATTCGTACGACCGACGAAACTGTCCAACCTGATAAACCTCGTGGTATGCCTTTCGATACTGACACTAAGAGGAAGAAACGTCAACCTGATCCAAGAGCCAAGAATGCTACATTGTCTCCTCGCAAGTCTGAGCGTCAACACAAGCAGCCGGATCGCTTTTATTAAAGTAAGTCAGTGTCTTTTTTGTGGTTGTTAGGACTGAGTCAATTCTAACACAATAATAAATATATAAATAATAATACTAGTATTAAGTATTTATTATTAATCAAACAGCAGCAGAGCAAAAACAACGGTGCGATGAAAACCAGCCACCATAGAGGCAATTAGCGCCCTGGCCCAATGGACAACAAACAGAACATATGTATGGCGCTTGATATCCAAGGTTGCAGCACGACTTCCCTTGGTCAGACGCGACAACGAATAGGACAAGTAGCGAAGCCATTGCGACCACCCAGAGGGTATAAAATTTCATATCGAACGAATCCACAGAGGATGAGAAGAGAGTGACTAATCTGAAACGACCTGTTCCTTCTTACGATTTATTGCCATAAGAATACGGTAACACCAGGGAATGAGCCCCGTACTAACTCTTTACAAACATGCACAGACAAAGTGCTCTGCATTTTTATGTGATCGTTGGCGATAAAATAGTCGATCCACTCCTTTAGTCTTTCTTGAAGTTTGAAAGATCCGAAAGTGTTCTTTGAATTGGTGACGCCGGTATCAAAGGACGTTGAACACCAATTGCCATTAACACTCGTGAGATCAGCACACCGTCGTACATTCGTAAATCCAGTTGCTTCACACGCGGCGAGTGCTGCTTTTGCGATTATAAAACAATCCCAATCTAGCGGGTCTTCAGTAGGAGGCATGATAGATTTGAATAATATGAATATGAAAGTGACCAAGGCTGATTAGAGTCACCTTACAGCGCCATTGCTGTTCATTAAACCTTCAGTTATCTACACAATAACCAAACCCAATCTATCTCTAGCCTTATCATTCTCTTCAATCGTTCTCTCAGGAAAATATGGCCCGCACTAAACAAACTGCTCGTAAATCCGCTGTTCGTGTAACACCTCCCGTAAGTGATGAGAGCAGTTCATCTTCGTCATCGCCTGATCGAGACGACCAACGCACTAAACGTCCTCTTGAACAGGATATCACCGGCGACGCTGATCTCCAATCACCTACCAAGAAAGTTCGACTTGGCAACGATCCTTTGATCCGAAACAAAGTGCATTTTCGTATTCACTCCATCGCTGACTTGGTCAAGGAACGTTATCCTTCAATGGCAATGAACGGTGAACTCATGGATCGTTCTATTGAACGAGCTAAGCATCAGCTATTGGATGAATTGGAAGAGATGTTGATTGATAGTGATGAAAAGAAATAAATTGGTAGTGATGATCATTCTCATATCCTCTATAATGATAAGAACACTCATCGTCATCTGTTGTCTAACTCTCGCTGTCATTGCACAAGAAGAAGACGACCACGCGATGCCGTCCTGGGGAAAGGTCACACTTCAAACTTCTCATTTCGAGCTTCGGGTGCCGAATCCGAAGCCCTTACCTGGACCTGAAGTGCAGATCCCTTTTTTCCTCCTCGCCTACGTTCTATTCCCATTGGGTCTTGGATTGGATAAATCCGATACAGTCTTTGTCTATTGTATACAAGCTCTGGTGATGACCATTGCACCGAATGGTCTGACTCAGCTCGTCGTTCTCTTCTTCGAACTTGTTTTCCTGTTCTTCTATAAACGTAAACAATAAACTATAAGTTGTTACGAATATAATAATCATTATTTCTTAAACATTTTTTTTCTATGACATAAACAGATTCTCTCGTGTCATTGATACATCATTGTTGCGAGGTCGCGGTAGAACTGAAACAATAACCAGCCAGATGATAAGAACTGCAATCGTCACACCCATCACCAACGGCTTCATTGAGTGTGGGAGTAAGTAAATCCCGATTACAGCATATGTGATGATACCCACTAAGGACACTCCAGCGAGAAAATGCAGGCCTTCGGGAACGGAAGCAAAATGGGACAGTAGCCAGTTCACTGAGGATAGGATACAGGAACCACCTTGTTTACACATGGAAAGAGGAAACTGTCCGAGTGAGAGAGTGGACTCATTCTTCAGCACAAGGGAAGAGAAAGAATGTCGACTCGTAGGTCACTGGCCATCCCTCTCAAACGAAAGCGTCGCTTCTACCTCCTGGACGAACTGCAAGGATTGAATAAGCGCCTCGAACAAGGCAAGACAAAACTTCCCTTGACCGGGCAGAACAAGCGTCTTTGGGAGGACGCTCAGCAACTCTGGTCTATTTGGTGGAATTGCGGACGAGTATCGCATCAGGAAGCCTTTGCTATGGGACAGGAAGAACAGCTCTTCTCACGCTATGTTGGGTTTGCACACATTGCAGACAAGTACAAGGGAAAGGACGAGTTTATGACGATCCTGAACAGTGTGTCGAGACAGGTATAATTGCGATTCATGGATTCACTTCTGTGATCAAGGTTTGAGCTCTATGCTTGTGTGCTTTATTGATGATCAATGAAATTTACTGACATTCCGGACACCCGTCATGATGTGTGTGCAATTCACACCTATCAGTACAAAGGACACGAGCACAGGCCATACATTCCAATTCATAACATTGGAATGTATCGAGGATAACGGTCGGTGCATCACCGTTCAATGTGCGATGAGCACATGTACATGACGTGAACATCGCATCGTATATTTCATTTATACATATATCACACTCGCAGTCGTAGTTGTGTTCAATCGGCATTATAGAGTAGTAAGTACGCAAGTAAGTGAACAAGCGAATGATTGTATTAATCAGAATGTTTATGAGTTATTCCCTCCTAATCTTAGCAAGTACATGATCTGTAGTATGACCAGGAGGGAGTTCGACGCCATCGGCATATGCTTGATTTGTCTCACAGTCCGAGCACAATAGAACCTCCTTCTCCTCTTTGCAATCCAAACACTTGTAGTAGGTACCAAAGATCCATTCGGAACAGAGAGAACATTGGTACTTCGCAATGGTGATGGACATTTCATTCGTTTCGATAGGCTTAAAGAAATCTGCCGCTGGGGGAAGAAGATCAGTAGGAACAGACCACTCTGTCAATACTGTCCCTTCTTCGTTCTCTTCAGCCCAGATAACAGTCCTATCCTCTCCTGGCGGCTCACTTTGTGTCGTCTTCAAAGGTCTCTCTGCATACTCGCGCATTAGTTCGGCCAAAGCATCTCGACCATAATAGGCATCAGTGAGCCAAGTATGATCAATGGGTCGCATCATCCGCTCGTTTAGTACTCGTGCAACTTCCTCCAATGCTTCCTTTCCATAATTCGGATCAGCCATCTTCTCGACCAACTCATCTTGAGCCCAGGCTTCTCTCTGACTCATCATCTCTGTCCTTCCATCAGGATGCTCGTACATGACAATCTCTCGATCGGGATCATAGGCACGTTTGTACTGAGCAAGAGGATCTTTATCGTCCTTGCCAAGGACTGGTTCGACATAGGGCTTCAACTCGTGCTGACGCTGTTGGGGTGGATCGTTCATAATCCTTTTTAACATAGCTTGATAGTGATGCTCACCTGTTACTTGCATCATCCACTCGTCGTACAATGAAGGTCTGTTCTCTAGACCAGGCTCCCTTCCTTCCAATTTCTGAGCTCGTTCTCTTATCTCAGCGAGGTGTGCATTACTCGGTTCGATAGGTATTACTCCAGACTTGAAGTCGACCGTGGCGTTCACAAATCCATCTGGCATAGGATCAGGGTCATTTAAGTCGATTTCTTTACATGGTGTGCTAATCAGCTGCTGGTATGTCATCCCAGTTGAACGGAACAAATTGTCCTCATATTCCAATTCATCAAACTCCTCGTCAGAATTCTCGTCCGTAGAATTCATCTTGGCCTTGATCGAGTTGGGATCATCCCATGGCATCAAGTAGCGTTGCTCTGGTTCATCGTTCTCTGAGCTTCGACCACTGGAACTATCGCTCATCCAGAACTCGTATTTACCATACTTGGCTTGTTTAGCTTGACGTTTAGCCCAAGCTTGGTTGAGATAGTCGACGGTCTCTTGGTTGGTTTGTTCATCTCCTTTATCTTCCTTCCATCCGATCCAATGAGATTCATCTCCGTCGTCATCTTCGTCGTCGGTCCAGAAATTGTCAGCCTGCTTAGCTCGACGCTGCTCGTATTCATCCTTGAGCTTCCATTGAGCTTCACGTTGATTCTCAATGGCCTTGAGCTCCTCTTCAAGCTTAGCGGGCTTGGTAAGATTGAATTTCTTCATATTCACTTTCATCTGAATATAAGCCTTGAATTGTTCACGTTTCATCGCTTTTCGCCCAGGCCCATCAGCAGTGGTCGAGTCCAATGCCTTACATAGATTGTCGTATGCGAATGCACAACTTGAATCCACACGAACGTCATTTCTAAGCGCTGGTTCAAGGTCAGGCCAGAACTCGAGCACCGTCACATAGTCTTTGTTTCTGATGGCTGTCTGAAGATCTTGACGCTTCTTGATCCTTGCCTCTGCGAACTTCGTCATTGCGTCTGTTGGTATCGTGGCTTCCATTTTTATTGAAGCAAAAGAAGAATGGTCAATGAAAAACGGGACACTGTCTGTATTCACTCACAAGAAAATGGTTTACATTTATGATATTTATGGTTGGATGACACCTTCTTCGATCATTCACGTGCTTCCTTCAAATGCGAGCTGTGTTTCTCTTCATTCTTATACTAAGTGTCGTCACTGCACTAATCGCTTGGATATGGTGGTGGTCTCGTTCTCCTAACCCCGAAGCTCCTCTTCTTCCATTGCTTTCTGCAGATGAACAAAAGAAACGTGACGGCGTTGTGGTATTCTCAATGTACCTGGGATTCCTTGCACTCGTCGAGTTGGATGCACAACAACGATGGAATGACCGGTATCGACGATGCGACCCTGAACCTTACTCCTGGTATCCATTGGAACGGGTGCTTCAGCTTTTGAAGTACCATATGCGTTCGATAGTAGACGCCCTTATGAATTTATTCATCAATTTACCCCCGTTGCTCAACCCTCTCGACTGGTTCCGATTATTCAGTGACGATACTATCCGAAACATTGCCAGTGCTGTTGCCAGTCCTTACCTCGCTGGGTTCCAGATTGTTATTGATATTTTAGCAGAAATTGTACCCGGTAAACCTGTGTATGTTCCGTTGAGTAATCCGCCCATGTGTTATGTTTATTGCTATGCACTCAATGATGATTATGATGTTTGTGAATATAACTAGATCTTGATCTCAACTTGTTATCTTACACTTTCTTTGTTATCTTACACCTTGTATTCACTCACAAGAAATGGTCCACAAATCAAAGGTCTGATGGTTGGACTGTGTGCATCCAATGACATTAGGTTCATTCTCTTCAAATATTCTTTTAATGAACAACATCCTTCTCTCTGACACTAATATTCCCGATAGACTACATGATGTACCAAATGAAATTAAAGACATAATTGTATGGTATACGATCGAACGAAGCTTTGGTCTGACCTCACTCTTACCTGCCCGTCGTCTGAACCATACGTTGAACAATTGTCTCGGTCATATCAAATTTGACCAACTCTACGCTCCAGATCATGTCATCGATCGTTGCACACTCATAGATTGTATGACCCGTGTTTGTTCGAATGGACGGAAGACGACTTCTACACTCGCTCGGCTATGGACGACTGTGCCGATAAAACGAGTCCATCACCGACTACGAAAGATCCTCTTGACCCATGTCAAAACTCTACGCAAACTAGCATCAGTGAATCGAGAGTGGTACTCTCTGATATCAAATTACTGGAAACCTGTCTATGATGAATTCCGAGCCTTTGATTCGTGGTGGGTATCCCATCGTAATCCATTGTATTTGGATCAAGCTCCAGTGGGTGCACCTTCGCGATGGTATGAACTCGCCTTTGTCCTAACAATGTTTAGGCCACGACAAGAGACTTTTTGGCAGATCCCAGTGACTTATGAAGAGAAGAAAAAATTCGAACCCTTTTGGAGAATAGGCTCTTTCACTTACCGTACATTCTATGACTGTCGAGAACTAGAGAACACGAGAAGAGCACAAGAGCACGTTCGGTCCATTGTGAAACGACTTGAAGAAGAAAGATTTCTGTCTGTATTAATATCAAGGAAGTTATCAATGAAGAAATGACACTCATTAGTTCTGGCCTCTGTATGGATGACACCTGGTTAGCTTACACTTTCTTTGGGGCATAGTATTCGAGTGCCTTCGTTCCGATAATCTTCCCTTGACCATCACGGACTCCGTTCTTGGGACTGGATCCAGAGCAAAGGATCATAATCTGATCGTACTCTTTCAATTTGACCATGAACTCGGCGACGACCATTGATACAATGATCTGATCACCAGGCTCGAGTTTTCCTTCAAGATACTTGTATCCAGGCGATGATGTATTGAGACCAGTAAAGTCTTGAGCAGGGGTGACTTCGACCTTGTTTCCAGAGGATGTCATCACCGATGAGACAGGTGGAGCAGGACCATCACGTGCAGCCAGTCTCAGCTCGCCATTGGATGGAATGCGTTCAATGACCTTTTCTCCCTTGCTGTCATAGATGGTAATCTCATGTGGAGTCAGATTGTAGAGTGCCATATTTACTTACTTAATTGAATGAACGAAACAAGAAAGTGAATTATGTATTCATTGATCTATACACCTCAGGATACTTGTTCAACCACTCTTGGCGTTGATCATCTGAAAACCAAGGCCAGGCTTCTTTGATACGTTCATGTTTCACTTCATTATAGGTCAGAATAATTTGAATGACATATATTTAGGAAAATATAAAAGAGAACAGAAGAATGAGTAAGATGAGATAGCCATTGAAGACGACAGTGCCGTTCGATATTCAAAAACGATCAGATTCGTTATTATAAAAGCGAATTCGTTCAGTCCGTCTATCATTCTCTTCTCATCCTGATCTGAAAGAAACTAATACAACTCAACCGAGAAAATATGAAACGTCTCCTCGAATCCGATATTGAACTCAGCCCCAAGAGCAAGGCACTCTTGGACAAAGTTACTGACAAGTACGTCAATGCAATGACCATGGCCGATAAGTTCATGCAGCACGTCCGCGATCTCTACGATCGTGAAGCAATGTACACTTCCACTGACAGCTGTCACATGCGGCTCGAGAACCCTCCGTTGCTCTTTGATTGGATTAATGCGGGTATTTCTGGGAAGACTGGTGATATCTGGTTGATCCTCGGAAGCACTAGTGGTCTCTATTCCTTTTTTCAATACATTGGTACAGATGGTAAGATTTGGAAACTAGACGACGCCGATCGTGCTCATTGTCATGAACTACTGACTGAGTACTTTGTGAAGAACCCGAATACCGATCTATTAATTGATACCTGGGGCGAGGATGGGCCGATTCTGGGCGGTAAGATTGGTGCTAGTACTAATTTCGAATGGATCGAGAATGAACCGGAGAGCAGGGATGTTGGGAGTGATGACGATAGTGAAGATGATGAAGAGATTGAGGAAATCGCTCACCGTGAAATTGACAATGAAGAGAATTGTGAATCCATTCTTTACTCCGATGACCCTCCTCGTGAACTGTGAAATTCAATCAAACTTTGACTAATAAATCGACAATACATGTATTACTTTGTCATTATTTTAATCAGTAACACTGATGACATCATACGACGAAGCCCAGCGGTACATAGACAGGAAACGGTTGATTGATGATATTTGCCAACGAGCAGGTAAACGTGGATGCTTCGAATGTGGCAACACGGACATCGATCTTTTGGAGTTTTCACTTCTAACTCAATATTTCACGATTCGTTGTATCCGTTGTCGACGTAAACGGAGGAAAGTTCTACCCAGCGGTCGCACCGCACTGGGAAACGAACGTTACATCAACGCGAGGTTAGCAGCAAAAAAGTGTGAAATATGTTCTCTGGCATGCACAGTGGAAAATGATTTCTTCTTCGAATTCGATCATCGAGATGTTATGACTAAGATCGCTAATATAAGTGCACTCAGTTCGAAAGGAGACGATGTGTTCTATGCAGAACTTGCCAAATGCCGCCTACTATGCGTAAAATGCCACCGTGAAAATACACGACGACAATGGCAATCCGGTGAAATTGCTCAGAAGATAAATTTTAGAAAACGAGCACGAGAAGAAGAAGAACAACAACAACAACAACACGAGATCGAGTACCAATCTCCACTCAAATGTGCACGGATTGCCAACGCTCCGAAAATGACAATTTCTGATCGGGTGGTCGGGGAGAGTCCACCTCCGACGATGGTTCCTGTTCCCGTTAGGAATCTTCCATCCGATGCTGAGACCACGTCATCTGCAATGTGTTTTACAATTCCTCCGTCTACTCCTAATCTACCAATCACAAGGACAATACATTCGATCGCAAACGTTGCGCCTAACGTCATTCCAGTTCCATCACGTCCTCCTGTTTCATTGCCTCCAATCCAGCAGTCTCGCCTTTCATCGGATCCTATTCCACCTGTCACCAAATGGCAAGTGTTGTATTTCTGAACTATAATAGTGGCAAATAAAATTCGCTTAAAATAGAACACATCTTCACCAAACGACTCTGGATCTTCTTCTGTTTTGTCCGCTTCGGAAATCAGGACACTCGACCGTCCGCTGGAATTCCGTCTTTCTTCATCTGAACTGAATCCTCGATTCCCTTCTTCTCTATTTACACTTGTCCGCTTCTACCAAATTCACTGAACCATGTTTTGTTAACTTTAGGACATTTCACTGAAAACACACGTGCGCGGTTGAAACCGCCGAGCGTCATCTCCATTGGTGGTCAGTGTCTTGCCTAGGGTCCCTTGCTGTTCCCAGTATCTTTTTCTTTTCTACTATGAATATTAATACTATACTACTATTATTAGAACCTAAAAATTCAATCATCAAAACTCCGGGACTATGGAGGTAAGTAAATAGTGAAATAAATAAAAGGTATGTTTGCAACATAGTCTCATCTCATCATACATCACATTACATTACACTCTACAAGAGAGAACATCCGACTTGAACCAGACCACGTGGATAACTCCGAAACTCCGAACGGAATAACTAGGACGGAACAATGGAGAAATGGAATATCTATAAAGGATCACTGTATGTAATGGAAGGTGGGAGGTAGATGAGCTTTATTGAGAAACCGACGAAGCGGACAAAGTCATTGAGTGACCATTCCGATTGACTTGATTTTATTTTCAGATTTGAGAATTGAGATTCGGGATTGGCGGTTTGAGATTCGAGATTCGAGATTCGGAGAAAATCCTGGTCATTCTTAGGTCGAGTGAAAAGTAGAGATGACCATAAAAGTACTGGACGATCACTAATGTCTATTTGACCTTCCTCTTTTGCTCAATAAAAGGCTAGCCAAGTCATCGTCCATGGAGGCCAGGTGAATCCGGTCGGCAGAGATGCCCATGCCAAGCATTGGGACTTTTTTGAGCAAGCCTTGAAATGTTTTTGCATCGACTTCTTCTTCTCGATTCGAAAGCCTGACTCCGTCGATCCATTCCAATGGCTCGAGCACTTTTAAGCAGTAACACCAGGCAGTCCTGCTGTTATCGTGAACGCCGTTCTTGTCATAGATAATTTCCATACGAACACCAGGACCAAGATTCCACGTGAGCGAGAGAAAGCAACTGTCGCCGTCACCTTCAGTGGGATAGCATTCGATTTCGAGCAATACGGGAGGGATAAACCAAGGATTGTCACAGATACCGCTCTTAAACAGAACGTCCATCATGGTGTACTTGCGAGCCGACATTTCGAACCTAAGCCCTGGAGTCTTAGTCTTACTCACGCCCGTGTCAGAGAGAACAGATCGTGATGATCTCCAAAAGGGAGCCCACAAGAGTCCAGGGTCCATTGCATAGGCTGCCTTGCATGTTCGTTGCAATGCGACACAGTCCCGTGAGTCAAAATCTTTCATGAGATGGGACCGTATGATTTTCCAATTATCTGGCAAGAGAACAGTGAAGGGATTGGTGGTCATAGACGAAATGAAAAATATTGAAGAAGAGAGTGAATGAAACATGTACCATCTGACAGAGCCACTCAAGGCTACAGAGCCATTGACAGCGCCGTTCCAGGTCATGATCGTTCGTTCATCGGCCTTTAAAAGCGTTGGCGTTCGTCCAGATAGTCATTCAGCTCAGTTCATCTTACAATCTTCTGATCTAACTCAACTAAACTAAACTCTCCAATGGCTACTGCTACCCGCCGCTACGAGACCCGCTCCAAGACGCCCATTGAAATCCACAGTGACTCCGACGAAGAACGCGAGTACCTCCGTGACTTTGCCCCGACCCTCGTCCCAAGTTTCCGTCCTACTGGCAAGACCATCATCAACCGGAAGAAAATCGTACTTGATCTTGTTACTCCTGAGAATAGCAGCGAGGAAGAAGAAGAGGGCGACGATGATGAAAAAGAAGTGGAAAGTGAAAGTGCCGATGGGTTGGTCGTGGTCGTCAACAACAACGAAGTCGATCCTTCTCTATCGCCTCGTCAAGCCTTCAACTTCGCTGATTCCGAAGACGATGATGATGCCAATGCGCCTGCTGGACACGAGCTTGAAAGTGTGTACTCCTCTGCTCCTTCATCTCCTCGTCTCCTCTCCCAACTTCCCTACCACGACCATCGCTCTCTTTCCCGATCATCGGCTGCTGCTGCCCATTCCTTGTCCTTGTCATCTGCCCACTCTGCCCGTTCGCTTTCGTCCAATGTCCGTCGTCGCTTGTCACTTTCCGAACTCTCCCAAGCATCTCGTGATTTCCTTCGTGGGGACAATAACAACTCCTTGTCCGAGGCCATCGATTCCCAATTCTCTTTGACTTCGACTGCTCCTGTCGTTCATCGTCCCACGGTCCCTCTTTTCTCTCAATCGATCGACTTTGAACCCGAACTGTTTGGTCATCATCAACCCCCAACCATCAACCCTACTACTTCTTCTTCATCTGATCCCACTCCCTCTCTCTTCGAGCAAGCCATTGCCAAAGAAACACAACATTTGGAGATAACACCGGTCGTCCCTCTCCCGGTCAAAATCGATATTCAATCCTTCTACCCGCCACCCCCTCCTCCACTTACCGAGCTTCCCTTTGCCCCACTTCAATCCCTTGAGCAATCGCTACCTTCCCTCCCAGCGACCGACGATCCAATGGATATTCAAGTACCGCCGATGGTCGTTGAACCTCCTGCTGCTGCTGAACCTCCTGCTGTTGAACCTGAACCAGAGCCAGTGACGAAAGTCGCTCGTTCTAACGATGAGAATGTCCAATCCGAGAAGCCTCGTGGCCAAGTTCTTGATACCGACACCAAGAGGAAGAAGGCCAGACGTGATGTTTTGCTCACCGATGCGCTCAGTGAGAAGTTCACTCCCAAGGCTGCTACGCGTGATCGTAGTAGTAAGAAGGTTACGAAGCGATTCTAATCAAGTAAGATTTGTTTTTCTCTGCTGCTTAGAAATGTTCAGTTCTGACAGGCTGTAAATAAAGTAGTTCGTTCAGTAAAAGAAGTTAGTATTCAAATGGAAAGTTAGTTACCTCATGGAGAAAGACGCCACCTTGGTTTGAATTGAGGGTAGGGATGCAGGGTGTTGTAGATAGGAGTAACTAACGAGACTTTGCAGTGGGAGAGATCAATTCAGTGAGACACGAAGAAAGCTGAGGACGTTCAATTGATATAATTTGATCCCCTCGTGTAGTCTTCATTCATATAAAACCCTTGTAGTCTTTAACGTGCTGACCAATCAGATTCATTCCCGCCCTCGGCCTGCATTATATTATTATTATTGCTGGCGACCAATCAGATTCGAGCTTCTGTGCCAGCCAATCAGATTCGAGCCTTCGGTCCATGAATACCCATTTTCGTACTAACCAATCAGATTTCAGAGTTCAGATTTTCGTACTAGCCAATCAGATTCAAGCATATATAAATAGACACCGCCACAAAGACACTGACCTTCATTCGTTCAATCGGGTCATTCTCTTCTTGCATTGATCATGGACCTATGGAACGATTGCTTAGTCGAGGATCTCCAATATGTTATTATATCAACATTACCATTAGTACCCCAGCTCTGTCTCGCACGAACATGCAAGGCAGCCTGGGCCAAGTGGAACCCTGGGATCAAGTACCTACGAGCGTGTTATATGGCCAGTATTGTCCAAGGTCAAACACCTTTGAATACGGTCAGTAAGTGGGCACTGCAACTGGCTGGACATACAGAGACTGGTCATACTATTTACTCAACCTCATTGACTGAAGCATTAGCCTACGAAGGCTGGGCTGTCGGAGATATCACGCGTACATGTACGATCATTTACATGAAAGCGGCCGAAAAATATGGTCATCTCGCTGTCAAGTCAGATGACCTGCCTCATCTCCTATTTATCCAGAAAAGATTCAAGATCGAATGGGATATACTCATGGGCTATGTACGCGGTGGTCACGGTGATAAGTTCAGAGCACTTTGGGTGACATTGGATAACCCGTTCATCCGCGATGGTCAACTGCTCATACCACCACCACCATCACTCGAACTCAATGGTTGGAGACGTTACGGTATGTTTGAAAGTCAGCTCTACCGTGCTGCTGCTGATGCCAATCAATCAGAGATATTGTTTGTTCATATTCCATCGCATTCGATTAGCCTAGGTAAACAGAGACGAAAGATGAAGAAAGACGACTGGCTCTCGGTGATCACGAAGACGCTCATAAAACGAGGACAGTACGATCTCCTGGTCCAGTTTCACAACACGATACCAACTGCACGTGAATGGCTGGATAAACACAACAAGGACGAACAGTTCGTTCAATATCTGATACTGAAGATGGACGTCTTTGATCACCGTATCGTAGAGATGCTAAAACCATCACCTGGTTGGCTCGATCGAAAGTTCCGGAGACCCATTCCAAAGTCAGAGTGGAACAAGACTGCCTGGGATCGAGGACGTTTGGAAGATTTACAATGGTTACGCTCTAATGGATTGTTGAGAGTTGAATCTTTTAGAGATAATGTCTTGAGACCCACCTTTCGTATTTTACAACACCCAACACCGCCCAACTATCCCCGTTTCGAGTTTCAGAAAAATGCTCACCAACATGAATACACATTGGCTGAACAATACTTGGTTTCGTCACCTTGCACGACGTGGCTGATGGAACAAGGATATTACTCATTTCTATTTGAGATGGCAGATCAATCGAATTCAGTGGTGAATAAGGCCTGGACCAAACTGAGACCGGATATGCGTAGTTGGTTAGAGTCTAATGGGATGAATGTACAGATTGGAGTTTAAGAAATAAATCAATTTCTGTGATCAGTCATTCGCCTAAATCAATTCACCACCATCTAACCATGGACCCATTTGAATCAATGGAGTCAATCGACCGATATGCACAACAGCTCAAACGGAAAATGGATCGTCGATATATGGATCGGATTCAAGATCGAGT
>Ga0134127_10001582_pt1 | contig 16810 bp, 13 predicted proteins | sample KB31753_FD_96459 | JGI IMG/M metagenome (GOLD analysis project Ga0134127, IMG submission 96459) | Terrestrial soil microbial communities with excess Nitrogen fertilizer from Kellogg Biological Station, Michigan, USA - KB3-175-3 | ecosystem: Environmental > Terrestrial > Soil > Unclassified ... | reverse complement strand
TCAGATACGTAAACGAATAGTTTGCGTTACAAGACTGGAAGCCGGACTATAAGACCCGACAGTACTCCGAGACCATGAGAGCGAAACAGGCAATGGTGAGCGAGCAGTCAACGAGGCCAGACGTAACCCGTACGGCACCGGCGGTAGCCACGAGTGTAGTTGGGATCAGCAAACGCTTCGGCAAGACTTCTGTCCTGGAGAACATCAACTTCGATGTGGCTGAAGGCGAAGCACTCGTATTGCTTGGAGCGTCCGGTAGTGGCAAGACGACAATCCTGCGAATCATCGCCGGCCTCGAACAACCGTACACCGGCAAGGTGATGTTGCATGGCAAAGACGTCACCGAGTTGCCGGCTCGCGAACGCGGGGTGGGCGTCATTTTTCAATCGTACGCGCTCTTTCCCAAGATGACAGTGGAGAAGAACATCGGTTACGGCTTGAAGATTAGAAGACGAAAGCGAAAAGAGATTCGCGAGACAGTGAACGAACTCCTGGCGCTTGTGCAACTCGAAGAACACCGAAAGAAATACCCATCGCAACTGTCCGGCGGCCAACAACAACGCGTCGCGATTGCGCGTACGCTTGCCTACAAGCCTGAAGTCTTATTGTTCGATGAGCCCTTTGGAGCGCTCGATGCACAGACACGGGGACATCTGCGTCGTGAGATTCGGGCTTTGTTGCGCAAGGTAAATGTGCCGGCGATCTTTATTACTCACGATCAGGAGGAAGCGCTTGAACTCGGCGACCGCATCGCCGTGATCAACCTCGGACACATTGAGCAAATCGGAACCCCTTTCGAGGTTTACAGCAACCCTGCCAACGAATATGTCGCAACGTTTCTCGGCGCAGCGAATCTCCTTCCGGGAGTAGTAAAGGGACGGCATGTTGAGGTGGGTTCAGCTCTGGTGCCCTTGCGCGAGAGTGACAGCTTTTCTGAGGGACAGAAGGTGAAAATGGTTTTTCGTCCTGAGGATGTTTCCCTGAGCACCACAAGTGAAGTTCCGTCAGGCCACGTCTGTATCGCGAAGGGAATCGTTGAGTCGACGAACTTCGTTGGGGCGTATGAGCGAGTTCGTCTACGAATTGATCTGTTGGAGTCAGGAGCGTGTGAAACAAACGAGACTCCTTACTACCTCACGACTGAAACGCCCGAGAGTCAAACCTCAAAACCCATTATTGCTACCCGTCCAAAGCCTGAGGCCAGCGCTGTGAAACTCAATATTGGTGACCGCGTGACTGTCGGCTTGTCCTCATTCACGGTTTTGCCGGACGTCGCGCCGCGCAAACGAGATGCTTAACGCGGCTGATCGAGATTCTCATCCAACGCCTCAACCGCCAGACTATGAAATTGGCGACGAACGCTATTGATGTTCACAAAAGGAAGTGCGCGAGCATGCGTGCGGTTTGTGAGAAGAATGAAAACCCGTTGATGATCTGGATCGATCCAACAACTTGTCCCAGTGAATCCGGAGTGACCATAGCTATCCAGCGGGAGGGCAGGGCCTGCCGCAGATTCAGGGGTTGCCGCTAGCTGCCACGACATCGATCGCAGCTCGTTTAGACCTTTCGTCATATTCACCCGAAATAATTCATTGCAGGTTTCCGGCTTCAGAAGTTGGCCTTGTTCCGGAACGCATTGGCTGGCAATGCGCAGCGTCTCCGAAACAGTAGAAAACAGCCCGGCATGTCCTGACGCGCCACCCAGAAAGTATGCATTGCCGTCGTGTACCTCTCCCCAGATAACATTCTCGCGCCAGTTTGAGTACTCGGCCGCGCCGGTTGTTCGGCACGTCTCGCGTTCGTACGCGTTTCCTGTTTCGCACGCTGCGATTCCAGTCTGCAAGGCGACATCAGGGTTGAAGAACGTTCGCTTGAGCTGGAGCGGTTCAATGATTTCAGTTTGGGCGAGTTGAGACAGTCGGTGGCCCGTCAATCTCTCCAACAGAAACCCCAACACGATGAATCCCAGATCGCTATAGACCACTCGCGTATCGGGTGGGTGATCCAAAGGTTCGTTCACGATCACGCTGACGGCCCGGTCGCGATCGCCTTCCGTCAGAATGTAGAGGGGTCGCCATGCGGGCAGTCCTGAGGTATGTGTCAGGAGTTGTCGCACCGTAATCATTTGCCGGTCGGTACGTTCGAACTCGGGCAGGTAATGGGCGACGGCGCTATCAAGAGTCAACTCACCCTCTTCGACGCGTTTCGCACAAAGCAAACCGGTGATTAAGGGCTTGGTGAGGGACGCCAGATCGTAGATGGTGTCGAGAGAAGTTGTAATGCGATAAGGCTCGACTACGGAATGGCCTAAAGCGTCGGCAAAAGTGATGCGACCCTTTTCGGATACAACGTAGACCGCGGACGGGAAGTCACCTGCGGCAATTCGTTCTGAAAGGAATGTAGAGATCGTAGCTTGCGGCGTGGTCTGCATTCAACCCTATAAGAAAGCATTTTAGGTTGAGATGCAAAGTGTTCGGAGTGCGGTGTTCGGAGTGCGGAGTGGTATCGAGTTAAAAGTGGGCATTAGACACTCACTACGAGGAAACCAAGTACGACTTGAAGCCACTGCCTACTGCCTACTGCCTACTGACCACGGCCCACTGACTACTGACGACTGTTTGCTGCTCCGCCAAACGCCGAGACGTCCAGCACGTAGACCGCCTGATTTCCTGTCAGTACGAAAAGCCGTTTGCCTTGCGGGTTGAAACGAAGCAAGGAAAGGCGACTTTGAAATGTGAATTGCTCTAGCTTCTCAAGCGTCTGCAGATTGTAGAGCGAAAGTAATCCGTCCCCGTTCTCGACCGAGAGCAGATTGCTCGCCGCAGAGAGTGCGGCGCGCCCGCCAAAGATTTGTCCCTTCTGACGACCTGTACTTAACGAATAGACGAGGGTCCGATTCTGCGTGTCGGAAATCACGACGGAGTCGCCTTCCGTTATGACGTCTCTGATTCGAAACGATCCCTTTCCTGTTTCGATCAGCAACTGACCAAGCGTGTGGCCATTCTTAACGTCAAGCACTTTGAGCAGGTAGTCGCCTTCCTTCTCTTTGAATCCAGCCATCTGCGCTGTTAAGGCGGGTGAACTCTTAACTTCCGCGAGAGCGGCGCCGGACGCGAGTGGCCAGAGCAGGGTCATGGTTCCACCTTGAGGATTGATCCAGTGTCGGGGCCGCAGCTTCGGAAACGGCGTCGACCACAGCAATGAAAGAGTGCGAGCGTCCTTCACTTCCATAATCACGTCTGTCCAATAGTCGTTGCTCTTCTTCCCTCGCTTTATCTCCGTTACATACGGGCCAGACTGCTGCGCGCTACCGTCAAGCGTCGGTCCGGCCGCCGTTGTTTTGTTTATCAGGTTCAGTTGCGCGATGTTGCGTTCAACCTCATTCAGTTTTGGAAAATCTGCATAGAGAATTTTGTCTTCGTCGATGTGGGCGCCCCGAAAACCGCGGATGTAAAACGCCATGCTCCCCTGGGCGAGGTTCCAAACCGCACCGCGCGAATATCCAGAAACTGCCAGCCATTGGAAATCGGGGCTGACATCTGCGGCGTATATGCGGCCAAGCGGGCTTTGAGGCAGGCTCACCATCTGAACCGGCGCTCCCTTCAGGCTGAACATGCCAAGTGTGCCGTTGCGTTGTTCAGACAGAACTGAATCGCCGAAGGCGTCGAGCACTGGGCGCTGAAGCGTGAACACCTTCTGCACGGAGAGGTCGAGCAATCCTCGTTTGCCGTTGCGCATGATGACGTAAGAACCAGAGGCAACATCACGATACGATTCGCCCGGCATCGGAAAACTCTCGACGATTTCGCCAGCCGGGAAGCTGTAGAGCCCGGATTTCTTTGGATCCGGATGCCGGCCCACAATCTTATCTGTGCCGACGAAAGCGAAGCCGCTCGCGACCACCTTCTTAATGTCGCCCTTCAATGGCACCACCGCATGGCTGGTCAAGTCGTAAGCGAGGCTCTGGGATTCGGAGGCGAGGGAACCAAGTGCGGTGAATCTGACCGAGTTGTCGCCAGCCAAAAAGTATTGACCGTTCGGCGAAAACGACATACCGATGAATTCTGTATTCCCGAGACTAAACTCTGAATCGCCTAGCAGGCTCGCCAGCAGAATTGTGAAGATATCTGAGAACCCGACTTGGGTGAACGACTTCTTTTCGAAAATGATGTTTCCCGTTGCCACTTCGGCGAGGCTCAACCCGAAATCGCTATCAAGGCATGCGAGGATCTTGCCGTCTGGTGAGAGCGCAGTTTGCGCACATGCCTTTCGCAGCACTACTTCATACGCAGTCTGCAATTTTTGCTCGGCGATGTCCCAGACTTCGACTCGGAGGTTCGGTGTGTACAGGATGACGGTCTTAGAGTCGGCGGAAAACTGTGCGGGCTTCGCGTCTGGCGCATCGATACGAAACAAAGGCGCAAGCGGTTCGCGCGTCAGCACGCTGACGCCGGAGTCGTCCTGCGCGAGAATGAATTTGCCATCAAGGCTAAAACGCGCGTGATTCAGATCGCTGCGCAGCGCCGGGCTCAACGCCGTCTTGTTTACAACGCCGCGCACGACTTCCTTCCGTCCGAGCCCGTTGTAAGCCACCACCGCCGTTTGCCATTGCTGAAATTCTGAACTGTTACCGACCAGACGTTGACCAATGCAAGCAGGCGGAAGTCCCGCTAAGCCCTTCTGCATGTCGCGCAAGCGTTTTTCTCCCGGTCTTTTTCTACCGAAGAGATCTGCAAAGAAACCACTCTTCTTGCCCTTGAGATCGTGATGCCGTTCCCACAGTGAGGCCTGTGCCTGTGGGTCGTAGCCGGCGCGAGCCATCGCAAACAGACCAACCAGGTCTGCGACGCCCTGTTCGCCCTCTTCGTGATTATCCAGCTTCTCAAAGACTTTCGGTTTTAGGCGCATGCTCTCGATCAAGCGATTGTATTTCTCGAAGATGTCACGGCGGTCAGTCACCTGCGTCACCCCAAGGATCTCGCGAAACAGAATCGTCATGTCGACGGTGGCATGCCTGGCAACAATATGACCGAGTTCGTGGGCGATCACTCCGGCGAGTTCATCTTCATTTTGCGCAAACGCCACCATCTTTCGTGAGATATAAATCCGTCCGCCAGGTAGCGTGAAGGCGTTCACGTCGTTGATGTCAAACAGGTAGAGCTGAAACTTTAGTTCTGTCGGCGGGAGGTTCTTGATGATGCGATCCGCAATCTGTCGCAGACGAGCGGTTACTTCTTCGTCATCGATGACCTTGTAGTCCCGTTGGAGGTGTTCAGCCACAGCGTCGCCAAGATCCATTTCCTGGCGTTCGCTGAAAATGTTTTGACTCGACAACTGTTGAGCCAAGCCCGGTGGCATACAGGTCTGTTGGGCTGCAAGTCGAGCGGCAAATGAGAAAAGCAGCACAGGTAGACAAAGAGGTGTTAGTAGCTTTCCTAAGGGATTGTTGAGCGCAAGGTGTCTCATGGGGATTTCCTTAAGCTAAGAAGAAGTAGTGTTACTTACTTCGAAGGTGAGCTCTCAGGACCCTCGGGCCATATGGTAAACCATGTCTGAAGATACTTACCGGCCCAAATGAGGCTGCGCACTGAGAGCGCCGAGTTTTGTACGCGTTCCATGATCATGAATCCGTTCCAGAACCCGCAGCGCGAGTGAAAGTGCGTTGCGACCCTCTATCCCAGAGACGGGAGAAGGCAATCCGTCCTGCGCGGCGGCAAAGAAGCTGGCAATCTCAGCTCGCAGTGGTTCGACATCTATCACGTCCAGATTCTTCACGTGCACCCCTGGCCAGGCGCCATCGGCTGTCGGCGGCGCGAGGCCACTGATCGATGCTCGCTTCGTCGTGTAGTCTACAGCAACGTAATCGTGAGGTTGGAAGAAACGCATCTTGCGAATTTTCTCGGTGCCGACTCGCGATGCTGTGATGTTTGCCACCGCTCCCGAAGAAAACTCGAGACGCGCGTTCGCGGCGTCTACTTTGTTCGTTAGAATTGGAATGCCCACGGCGTGGAGTTCAGTAACTTCCACATCTTCACCAACCAGCCACTGGACGATATCAAGATCGTGAATCATCAGATCGAGCACAACGTCGATATCCAGCGAGCGGGCGGTGAATTCACCAACGCGGTGAATTTCAAAGTAGACAGGATTGCGAACGTGGGGTCTCAACGCGACCATCGCTGGATTGAAACGCTCGAGATGCCCAACCTGCAACAAAACGTGACCAGTTGCCGCTGCTTCAATCATTCGATCCGCTTCGTCAATCGTGCGAGCGATCGGCTTTTCAACGAGGACATGAATGCCGGCCTCTAGTAGGCCGCAGGCGATTTCGCAATGTGACACGGTGGGAACGGCGAGACTGACTGCGTCGACCTTCCCAATTAGTTCGTGCCAATCGGTCGACCAGGATACATTTCTCTCCTCAGCGATTGAGCGAGCTGTTTCCGGATTTTGATCGCAGACTGAGACAAAGCTTGTTTGTCCTTCAGCGGCAAGGGTGGAGTGGAGTCGCGCGTGTTGGCGTCCTAGATGTCCAACTCCAATGACAGCGGTCCGTAGTGGCACGATTTTACTGTTTTCTCTTTTTACTTTAGGTTAAGGGTATCGGTGTTCGTAAGGCCCTAGTCCACTGCCGATTGCCTACTGTCCAACGCGGAGCGACTATACTTGCAACCTTCAACCCTTGCCAAGCGGCTTTGGCTTTTACTCTTTCTCGCGGTTATCGCTACATACTTCTACGGCCTCGGCCACCTTCCGCTTGTCGGTCCTGACGAGCCGCGATACGCGCAAGTGGCGCGCGAGATGTACCTCCGCGGCGACCTGATCACTCCAACACTTGGCGGACACACATGGTTCGAAAAACCTGCGCTGCTCTACTGGATGATGATTGCCGCTTACCGATTGTTTGGTGTTACAGAAACAGCCGCGCGGCTCGGGCCAGCGATTTGCGGATTGTTAACAGTGGTCGCGGTATTTTGGACAGGCAGACGTGTGCAACAGTCGACCCCTAACGAAGAACTCTGCGGGCTTGGAGCCTGGAGTGGACTCGTCGTCGCTTCAATGCTTGGAATAATCGTCTTTTCGCGTGCCGCGAGTTTTGACATCGTCGTAACCATGACGATCACCTGGGCGTTGAGCTCTTTTCTCATACTTCAAATTGAACCTGAGTACTCACGCCAGCGACGCCTGTTGTTAATCTTTTATGCATTCGTGGGATTCTCGTTGCTCGCGAAAGGACTTGTCGGAATCGTCATCCCTTTTGGCGTCATCGGCGCGTATTACGTGATGCGTCGTGAGCTTCCTTCGCGTCGGTTCTTGCTGAGCCTCGTCTGGGGTGTGCCGCTCGCGCTCGCTGTCTCGGCAATCTGGTACGGACCCGTCATTGCTCGACACGGCTGGCCGTTTATCAACGAGTTCTTCATACAGCACCACTTTGCTCGGTACCTATCGAACAAGTATCGTCATCCTGGCCCCATCTATTTTTATCTGGTTTGTCTGATCCTGCTTAGTCTCCCCTGGACATTCCTGCTGGTCGACGGACTCGCTCGCGTGAAGAGTTGGCACTGGCGTGGAGTTGAGGCGAAGGACAAGTTCCGTGTGTTCGCATTTGCGTGGGTGTTATTGCCACTCGTGTTCTTTTCGTTCTCAGGATCAAAGTTAGCCGGATACATCCTTCCGATCCTGCCGGCTGTTGCACTGATCACCGGGGAGCGACTCGCAAGATTCACTTCATCAGCACACGCCAGCCGTTACGCAATGCGAGCTATCGGTTTGTTGCTTACGGTGGTGGCCATCACAGGCTTCGTCGTCGCCGTGCGCGGCGGGCATCTCTCACCCGTCGAAGCGGCTGTGATTGCCGGGCCGATGATCATCGCCGGGGTCGTTAATTTGTTCTTTTTCGAGAGACGCTCTGCCGCTGCGTTTTCGGTAATCTGTGTGGGATTACTGTTTCCATGTTTGGTGCTGAACACGAGACTGACTGACCTCTCAAGAACCGAATCAGTTCGCGAATTAGTGGAGCGCGCTAGTGAGCGCGGTTACAACACGGCGCCGGTCTACGGCCTGGGTCGGATGGATCGCTCCGCCGAGTTTTATGCTGCCGGCCGTGTTGCGTACGGCCCTGACGGCGAGCCGGTTGTTTTTGAGAACGCTACTCAGGTGCTCAGTGCCGCAGTAGGTCACGGAACCATTCTGGTCTTTGTTCCCCGAGAGTACGACCAGTTGTTGACATTGAAATCGTCTGGAGCGGAAGTGATTGGCGACAACGGAAAGTTTGTCTTGGTGGCGGTCAGCGGACGCTGATTCTCAGGAACATGACGACCCGGGCCTATCGAAGATTGCGATCGAAAAACTCAATTACGAGTCTGTCATAGCCTTCACCCTGTTCGCCTGTAGCTGAGGGGAGGCGGAACCCGGTTAACGGAAGGTCCGTTTTTGATTCGACACTTGTCCCGAAACAGCTGGCCAGCGCCATTGTCGAATCTCGCAAGTAACCGGCGTCTGCTCCTGAGAGCAAAAGGATCTTCTGGTTCTTGAGCAGGGCGGCCAGGTCGCATGCGGGCATGTTTTCGTAGCGACCAAAAAAGTAGGCTCTGGTTGCCATCCGAGAAAGGAAAGTAAGGAGCCGGCTGTCGATTCCGACATCCTGTCTCACCGCTGCCCGCAGTAGGTCATCCGGATCCTTCGGAACGGAATCGATTACAAGCACGCTAACTGATGGATCCTTTGACGCGGCGCGCAGCGAGGCGTAAGCACCCAATTCGATTCCGTACAGTCCAACCTTATCGCCAACGAGCTTTTCTCCCGTCGCTGTTTTCAAACCTCGCAGGTAATCAAGCGCAGCGAGAGTGTCGTCGCCTTCGAGCGTACCAAAGGAAGTCCAGTTAACCGCTGGATTCAGTCCGTGTCCGCGAAGGTCCGGCCAGAGGATCGTGAACCCGGTGGTTTCGTTGATCTTGATTCCAAGATTGAAGAGCCAGGAGCGATCGACTCCGTAGCGATGGGCAAGAACGACGGCGGGGGCACCGTCGGCGCCTCGGAGTAGCCAACCGCGCGCTTGCGTCTTATCACGATTGCTCCACGTCTGATCAGAGACCTTGAGGGCGGGACCACTAATCTGCGAGAAGGCTTCAGGTGTTACCAGGTAAGCTGAGCGAGGAGGGCGTGTAATTCCGTAAACGATCAGGGAAAGTGCCGCGACAATCGCCACCGTTAGAAGTAGCAGAATTGGCAACAGCGATTTGAAAAACTTCTTGCCTAAGCGTTGTCGTCGGACCATAGCAACAACTGCGTTGGGTGGAGGGCTGCCGGAAACTCAACAACGCGCGCTGGTAATGCAAATCCTTGGCACCGCTCAACTACTTCGCGGTTGTTTTCGAGACACGCGCGTAGTCCTGAGGCGTGTTGATGTTATCGAAGAATCGGTTGGCGCCTGTCAAATCTTCAACCTCCGAAAACTCCAACCACCGTGTTGTGACGGATTGTAACAGAGCAACGGGCTTTCGCTCGCCAGTTTTGATTAACGCTTCGGCTTGCGGCAGGCATGCTGCGACGCGATAGACCGCGCAAAGGGGTTGCCGCCTACCGTCCTGCTGCACAGGAGCAATCGCGTCGAAGTCCGTGGCCAACAGTAGCAGACGATTGAAGAGATCGGCTGTCACGTGAGGTAAATCACAGGCGACTACGAGGGCCCACTCGGCCTCGCAGGCGGCAAGCGCGGCATGAACTCCACCCAAGGCGCCCCAGCGCTCATGTACGTCTGGGACGAAAGGAAAACTGAGATCGCTCGAATCCACTTTTCCCACCACCGAAACCTTGCGAGCGACCTCTGAAAGCCGGCCTCCAATGCGCTGGACAAAACTTTCATCGCCGATCAGCAATCGCGCTTTGTCGGTGCCCATTCGGCTTGAAGCGCCGCCGGCGAGTATGAAGCCTTCGACCGAATCCATCACTGAAAACTAACATGCGAGACGTTGCGCGCCAACTAGCTCGATCGGCCTTTAACCGCCAAGACGCCTTTATTCCGCATTCATCATTCTGAATTCATCATTAGTCTCTCTTGGCCGCCTTGGCGGTTAAAGGTAGCCCGCTCCCGTTTCTCTTGGGGGCAATTCCTTGACCGTCCTCTGACCCAAAGTTATATTCCTCGGTAGAGCGCGCGCGATGCCTGAAACGCGCATCAAACCTGAGCGCCTAATGCCTGCCGAGGCCGTTCCTACTCCGATTCAGCGCGGGTGGTAGCAAGGGAAATTATTTAATGCAAAGAATCATTAGAGCTTTCGCAGTATCAACCCTCACCGCATTTTTCTGCGTTTTCGCTGTCGCCCAAAAGCCAGCCTCCAACCCACGCCGTCAAAACGTCAGCACGGGACAGAAGTCGCAGGCGACCGCGACGAAGGCTGAACCAGCTCCCGACGCCCGGTTTTTCCCTCTTGAGGATTTGCGTCCTGGAATGAAAGGTGTGGCGCGCACTGTCTTTTCGGGAACGGAACCGCAGGAATTTGGCGTGGAGATTCTGGGCGTGCTGCCCGGTTTCCCCGCTCCGCGGCAGACAGCAATCATTGGCAAGTTGATCGGAGCGAATGTTGAGAAGACTGCGGTGTTTGCCGGCATGTCTGGCTCGCCTGTCTACATTGATGGACGTCTGGTTGGCGCGATCGCTTTTAGTTTCCCGTTTGCCCGCGAGCCAATCGCCGGCATTACTCCGATCAAGCAGATGATCGACATTTTCGAAAAAGGATCGGCAGGAGAAGCCCACACCGATCGTGAACCACGCAAGATCTCGTTTGCGCAATTGGCTTCGACGGAATGGAAACCAGCTTATCCGAAACCCGCCTTCACCGGCGCACCCTTGATGATGGCCGCCTCTGAAGGTTCGCCTTTGATTTCGCTGATGGGCCAGCAGATTACACCTATCGCGACTCCCGTGGTTTTTGGTGGCATCAGCCAGGAATCGCTGGCGATGTTTGCGCCCCAGTTGATGTCGAATGGTCTTCTTCCAGTTTCCGGAGTTGGCGGGTCGGCAGCAATTACGAGTCTCGGAGTGCCGACCGAAAAGACATTGGCAGCAGGAACGTCTGTAAGTGTTCAACTGGTGCGTGGCGACTATTCGATTGCCGCCTCCGGAACGGTTACTTTTCGAGACGGCGATCGCATCTACGCTTTTGGCCATCCTTTCCTGAGCCTGGGCGCTTCCGATATGCCCATGACAGAAACATCCGTGGTCACGGTCATCGCCAACGTCAACAATTCGTTCAAACTGTCCGTGCCGGGCCAGATGATGGGAGCAATTTCCCAGGACCGCGCTTCGGGTGTGTTTGGTCAACTGGGCCACGCCCCGAAAATGATTCCGGTTAAGATCAGCCTGCATACCAGCCGGGATCGCACGGAAACTTATTCTTACGAGGTCGCCAACGATTCCTTCCTGACGCCCCTGCTGCTGAATATCACGGTCTTCAACACAATCACTTCCAGCGAACGCGCGCTCGGCGACTCGACCATCAGCATCAAGGGTGAGATTAAAGTTAAGGGCCAGGAAAACGTCAGCCTCGATCGTCGCTTCTCCGCAAGCAATGCCGCGATGCAGGCTGCAGGCGCAGTTGCTGCGCCGATGGGAACGCTTCTTAACAGCGGTTTTGACGATGTACTGATCGAGGGAGTCACACTCGACATCTCCTCGACCGATACCAAGTATGCGGGGACGCTCGAGCGAATAGCTCTCGACCGAACCGAAATTCGCCGGGGCGAAAAGGTTGAAATCCAGGCTTACGTCAGAACGGAAGCGGGAAAACAGTTTGTTCAGCGGATTCCCGTGCAGATTCCTGAAGACGCGACGCCCGGCCAGTTACTCATCTTTGTCGGTGACGGTAGCGCTTTGCAGGAAGGCTCCGCGGCGAAGGCCTTCGTCCCACAGGATTTGAGCCAACTCGTAAAGGCGATGAACAAGGTTAAGAAGAGTGATCGGCTCTACGTGAAATTATTCCGCATCACTCCGGGCGCCGTCATCGGCACGGACGAGTTGCCGAATCTTCCTCCCTCAGTGGTTGCGACGCTCAACAGCGATCGCACATCAGGGGGTTACACGCCTACCGTTTTGTCGCCCGTCTATGAGATGGAATTGCCGCCTGCCGAATTTGTAATCTCCGGTCAGCAACTGATTGGGATTGACGTTGTGCGCTAAACCACAGGGCAGGAAAAGGGCGGAGTTGGCTGGGGCATTAGCCAACTCCGGAATTAGCAGTTTTGTTTTCTCTCTAAACTGAAAAACCTCCAAACCGCCCTTGCTTCCATGAAACTCCCTCGTTGGATCGCCAAATCGGGACAACACGCCCGCGGCGCTCTCGTTGCCCTGCTCGTTCTCCTGTTTGTTCTTTTCTTTCCTTTCAAGACCACAATCGTCCCCGAATGGAGTCTGAAAGTTGTTAACGATGAAGGCGGAGCTGTGGGCGATATCAACGTCACCGAACATTGGCAGCATTACTTACTGGAGAGCGCGTCGCATGAAGATGTGCGGCGTGCGGGAAGCAGCGGGCTGGTGACTTTTCCAGAACGTTCGATCCGCGCGAGTCTTGTTAGTCGCGCTTGGGCGACCGTGAGCCGTATCAGGCAGGATGGTTGGCACGCGCGTCGAGTGCCAGCAGCGTCTATTGTGGTTTGGGGCAACAAGAGCTATGCGGTCTCGGTCGCAGTCTACAATCCTAATGAGCTGCCGCAGTCGCACATGATCGTGCCTGCAATCGAGTGAGATTATTTGAAAAGCAAACTGTTAGTTTGCGTTGATGAGTCAACCAACTGGGCCTCCCCCACCGTCACTTCCTTTCAACCACAAAAAGAAGTCTCTTTTCCGAACGAGGAATCGGGTGTTCAGCAAATTCCTGATTGAGAGAATCAAGCCTCCTCTTCAGATTCTCACCTCCAAATAGCAACAACCTGCTCGGTCGCGGCGACCATTCAATCAGCGCCGGCAGGATCTCAGCAAAGCGATCCAGTGCGCGTGAAGTAATGAAGTCAGCGGGAGGAGTCGAAACGTCTTCAAACCTCTTTGCGACCACTTCCGCTGAACCGGAGTTCTCGTTGAGTCGCAACGCCTCGCGTAGAAACACTGCCTTCCTCGGCGATGATTCGATAAGCACGGCGCTTAGATCAGGACGCGCGATGAGACAGGGAATGATAGGGAGTCCTGCGCCGGAGCCGACATCGACTACACGGGCACTTTCGGGCAGGCGCTGGAGCAGCAGCAAAGACTCCAGGATGTGCCTCGTCGCGAATTCGTCGGGCGAACATGGCGCGACCAGATGCAGCCGCGGATTCCAGGTGTTAAGAAGTTGGTAATAGTCAGCGAAGCGCGAGATCAGCTCGTCATCGATGTCGACGCCGTAGAAAGAAGCATTGTCCGAGAGCGCTTGGCTGAACTCTTCTAGCTCTGGAGTGTTGTTATGCATTCCAAGCCGATGATAATTCAGATCGTGGATCGTGTGCTTAGATCCGTAGCCATACGATCCACGAAACCACACTAAGCGAAGGAACACGAACAAGAAACAAGAATTTTCTTGTAAGCTCCTCAAATGGGTCGACGGGGGGCGGGGACTGGGTCCCCTTCCTTACCTGCAAATTATCGAAGTCTGACTCGTCCTTGCGAAGAGAAAGTTCTTTGTTGTCTTCGGGCTTTGCTCCACTCGTCCCGCCATGAGATTCTTTCTCACTGAAAAACCAGACCCAACATGAATTCGTTAGAAGACATTGTCGAGCAACACGAACGCCTCGGCCGAGCAGTGACCAGCATTATTGCCGAGTTCGCCGCTAGCCTTGATTCGCGACGTGTGGCCTCTGAGGCGACGCCTGCCGACCTGGAAAAGTTGTTTGCGGAGCCGCTTCCTGAACTCGGCATCAGCGCTGACGAGATTCTTGCTCGGTTTAGAAACGAGATCGCGCCTCATGCGATGGCTGTTCCCAGCCCGCGTTATTTCGGACAGTTCAACCCCGCGCCACTTCCTATCGGCGTCTGGGCCGATGCCCTGGCCTCAGCGCTAAATCAAAATGCCGGGGCATGGCGCAACGGGCCAACATCAGCAATGATCGAAGCTCGCGTCATGCGCTGGCTATGTGACTTGGTTGGATATGGCGAACAAAGCTTCGGCACGCTCGCCAGCGGAGGCTCGGAGGCCAATCTTATTGCCTTAAAGTGCGCGCGCGACAGTGCTGACAAGACCATCATTCACCGTGGGCTTCATGGCGCGCCGGCCGATCTCATTGTTTACGCTTCAGAACAGTGTCACTACTCAATCGAGAAAAGTGCTGACATTCTGGGACTAGGTCGCGACAACCTCCGCAAAATTAGGACCGACGAACGATTCCATATCCAACCCTACAGTCTGCGGGAGGAAATCAAGCGCGACCGAGACGCCGGGCGCGCCCCGTTCTGCGTTGTAGGAGTGGCCGGCACAACTTCAACCGGAGTTATCGACCCACTCGAAGAATTGGCTGCTATTGCGCATGAGAACGGTTGCTGGTTCCACGTAGATGCCGCCTATGGCGGTGTGCTCGCTTTCTCCGAGCTTCACAAAAACAAGCTGCACGGAATTGAACACGCAGATTCGATCACTTTCGATCCGCACAAGTGGATGTTTGTTCCGTTTGCCTGTGGCGCAGTACTCGTGCGGGAAGGCGGTCGGGCGCTTCGAGATGCTTTTGATATCAGCCCGGAGTATCTCAGCGAAGATCGAGGCGGCGCGGATGTCGAGTACGACTTTTTCCGTTACGGGCAAATGGGCACGCGCCGCTTCAACTCATTGAAGCTTTGGATGGCCTGGAAGTTTATGGGAAGGCGCGGTTATGCCGAGGTTATCGAACGGCAGATAGAACTTACAAAACAGTTAGCCGCGGGCATCGACGCGATGGATGACTTCGAACGATTGGGACAAGTCGAGACAGCAGTCTGCTGTTTCAAATTCATGCCCTCGAGTGTCAGGGCATGGAACGGCGACGAGCAAGATCGTTTGCAGCAGCGATTACAGCAACGCATTGAACGCAGCGGTGAAGCCTGGCTTACCACCACAGTGTTGCATGGCCGGCGCGCGTTGCGAGTTAACGTTAATAGTTTTCTTACCGAGCCGCGCCACATTGAAGATCTGTTGAAATTGATAGAACGCGAGAGCGCAAAGGCGCTGGAAACCCAAAAACAAACATGAGCACAAAAATCTTTGCCGACAACATTCTCAGCGATCGGGTCGCTTTCGTTACGGGCGGTGGCACTGGAATAACAGGCGGGGTCGCCAGGGCACTGGCTGAAGCCGGAGCACGTGTCGCCCTGGTGAGTCGAAAGTTGGAACACCTGCAACCAGCGGCCGACGCAATCAACGCTAATGGTGGAAAAGCAATTCCTGTTGTCGCTGATGTGCGCAGTCCGGAGGACGTTGAGAAGGCAATCGCCGCGACCGTGGAAAGCTTTGGCAAGATCGATATTGTAGTTAATGGAGCAGCAGGAAACTTCTTGTGCGCGGCTGAAGAGTTGTCCCCAAACGGTTTTGGAACCGTAGTGGACATCGACTTAAAAGGAACTTTCAACGTTTGTCGCGCGGCTTTTGCTGAACTAAAAAAGAACGGTGGTCAGATTCTAAACATCAGCGCCACGCTTCATTACCTCGGCACACCGATGCAATTGCATGTGTCGGCTGCGAAGGCCGGCGTTGACGCGCTAACGCGCAACCTTGCAGTCGAGTGGGGCCGTTATGGCATTCGTGTTAATGCCATCGCCCCTGGTCCGATTGGAGATACAGAGGGAATGAAACGACTGGTGCCAGAACCAATCAAAGAAAAGTTGCGACAGCGAATACCGCTTGGGCGGTTTGGTGAGATTGCCGATATTGAACGGGCTGCTGTTTTTCTTTGCTCCGAAGCTGCCGGCTACATCAATGGCACGGTGATGGTAGTCGATGGTGGCCACTGGCTCGCGGCAAATCGGTTGATTTAGGGTTTGGCGTCTTGTGTTCAAGGTTTCGCGCTAGTCATGCAAGGTCAAGTTTAATCATGCGAAATATCAGGTTGCTATCGGCGGTAGCGATTTGTGTCCTTATGGGAGCGGTCTGCGCAAGTGCCCAGGAGCCTGCTCAGACTCCAAGCCCAGCTGACGGCGCGAAAAAAGCTAATGCGCGACCCGCGGATGTTCCAGTTGTTCCCGTCGAACCTTTTGATGGGGCGTCAGTAGACAAAATGCGAGACCAGTGCGTCACCCTTGAAACAGAAGCGGGCTCGATTGAAATCGAATTCATGCCGGAAGTCGCACCCGAGAGCGTCCGTAATTTTCTGAATCTCGTCGCCACCGGCGCTTTGGATACGACGACCTTTAGCCGAGTTGTAAAAGATTTCGTGATTCAGGGCGGGAACCTCGCAACAAGCGAGAAGTGGGGCGTGGAACTTTCCAAACGCGCAGCGCGAAAGCTACCTGACGAACCAAGCCTGGTGAAGCACGAGCGTGGGATTGTTTCTATGGCGCGCGGGGACGAGCCAAATAGTGCCAGTACTCATTTCTTTATTTTGGTCGGACCGGGTCAACACCTAAATGGAAAGTTCGCTGCCTTTGGCAAGGTGCGGAAGGGCATGGAAGTGGCCGACACGATCAATGCGGCACCGAAGGACGGCGAAAAGCCGGAAAAGCCCGTGCGTATCAATCGCGCGATAGTGGCGGCCTGCCCGGCCGTACAATAGTCTCAAGTCTCATGCTTCTGGTTTCATGTTCCAAGTTCCAGATTCGAAGTTCCGCAAGCACCGAGTCCAAGACCAAAGACCAAAGTCCCAAGACCCAAGACCAATGCTT
>Ga0134127_10001581_pt1 | contig 16817 bp, 12 predicted proteins | sample KB31753_FD_96459 | JGI IMG/M metagenome (GOLD analysis project Ga0134127, IMG submission 96459) | Terrestrial soil microbial communities with excess Nitrogen fertilizer from Kellogg Biological Station, Michigan, USA - KB3-175-3 | ecosystem: Environmental > Terrestrial > Soil > Unclassified ... | reverse complement strand
TCGGGCTGGATGACGAGGAGCGTGTCGCCGGATCGCAGGATCGCGGTCCGGAACACGGCGCCGGACCCCGCCGCCTTGCGCATCACGGCGTGGAGGTCTTGCGCGAACGCTCCCACCGCGGGCACGTCATCTCCCGTCGGCAGGAAGAAATAGAGGACCGCTTCGCTTTCCGCATCTCGCATGACCGAGGCGGTGACGTCGCCAAACGCGGTCAGGCTCCGGGTGAGCGCTTCGACCCGACTGGACACCGCCGCCGGGGCCAGGTTGGGACTGCCCGGCGATATCACGTCGTGAGCGGGCACGGCGGGGCGCCGCGCGCGGTCGGCCACGGCGCGCCGGCAGAGGATCTCGAGCAGCGCGAGCGCCCCTCCGCGGGGCGCCGCCGCCGCGAGGACGGGCCCGCGGTCACCCGGGCCGCCGAGCGGCGTCAGCACCACGGCCGTCTCGGGCCCGCGCAGCGTGATCTGATCCACCGGCCAGGGCGGACGGCGATCCGTGAACAGGGGCAGCGCGAGGCCCGCCACCGCGACCGCGGTCTCGTGCGCCACCGTGGGAGAGGCCATCGCATAGACGGTGACGCCCTCGACCGCCTGCACACTCACGTCGAACGCGGCGATCGGCGCCAGCAGCGCGACGATGCGCCGCGCCTCGGCCGCCTCCGCGGGCGCGGGGACGAGCACGGTGGGGATCGGCGCGGACGGCGTCGGATCGGGCCAGGCCGGAGTGGCCCGGACCGGCGGCGCGGGCTCCGCCCAGGAGAACTCGGGCTGGGCCGGCGGCTCGTAAACCGGCGGGATCGCGGGGATCGGAGCGGCCACGGCCGGCTCCGGCTCGTCGACCACCGGCGGATCGAGATCGAGAGGTCCCTCCGTCTCGACCATCGGGACGACCGGGATCTCCTCGATCGGATCCGGCCCGTGGTCGGCCGTCGGTTCCTCCGCCACCAGCGGCGGGAGCTCCGCGGGCGGGACGAGAGCAGGCACCGGCTCGAGAACGGTCTCGCGCGGCTCCTCGGCCACGGCCTCGGCTTCGGGAACGGTCACGACGGCCGGCGCGGGCTCCATTGCCGGCTCCACCGCCGACTGCACCGGGGCCTCGGGCGCCGGATCCGACAGGAGCGGCTGGAAGGGGGCCGGGAAGTACTCGAGACCGCGAACATCGGCCGCGGGCCCGGGGGCCGCGAACAGATCCAGCGGGACCTGTCGGACGATCTCGTCGAGCGGCAGCCGAATGCCATTCGGCAGGCGCTCCATCATCTGCGCGTCGGACACGGCCAGCTCGGCGCGCGGGAACTGCGGGGCGACCACGTCCCAGCCCACGCGGATCACACCCTCCGCGAGCTGCGGCAGCACGATCGCCCGCGGGATCAGCAGCGCGCCGGGCTCGCGCATCCGCTCGGCCACTTGATCCAGCGACACGTGGAACGCCTCCGCGGGAAGGTCCGCCGCCACGCGGCCGAAGGAGATGCGCACGGCGGGCTCGTCGGTCTCCGGAGCGGCGGGCGGGACATCGACCGCCCGGCGCTCTCGCACCGGCTCGACCACGACGGGCATCGGCGGCTCGATCGCGACCGGATCTGGATGCGCCACGGGCGCGGCCACGGGAGCCGGTGGCGCCGCGGGGGCCGGCGCTTCCACGGGCGACGTGAACCTGATCTCGGGCACCGGCATGATCTCCGGTGCCGGCCGCGCCACCGTCGAGGGCCTGCCCACCTCGGACTCCTCGATCGGATGAAACGGCACCGGGATCCGGTGGAGCCCGTGAATCTCAGCCTCCGGCCGGTCCGCGGCGAACAGCTCCTGCGGAAGCTGGCTGATCACCTCGTCGAGGGGAAGTCTCAGGCCGTCTCCCAGGTGTTCGGTGATCTGGGCCTTGCTCAGCCCCACCAAGCGGGCCGGGAACTGATCGGCGATGTCGCTCCACGCCACCCGTGCGATCCCTTCCGAGAGCTGGGTGACCACGAGCTCCCCCGAGATCCGCAGGAAGCCGGGGTCGGCGAGGCTCGCCGCCACCTCGTCCTCCGGGGCAAGGAACGTCCCGGGAGGGAACTGGTCCATCACGCGGTCGAGCGCGATCCGCAGAACGACTTCCGATCGGCCGGGCGGGCGGGCCGACCGGATTTCGCGCCGGCGCTTCGCGAGCTCGATGCGACGCCGGCGGGGCTCCTCGTCCGGTTCCGGCTCGGGCGTCGGCGGCGCCACCGGCATCACCGGAGCGGCCGTCCCGAGGGGTTCGGCAGTCGGCTCATCTCGCGCGAGCAAGGCATCGCTCAAGGTGCCGCTCCCCTCGAGCGCGGAGGCGGCCTGCACGCGCGGGGGCACCGCGATGCGGACCCGCGGACTGGCCGCCGGCCGCGCGGCGCTCCGCTCGCGGGGAAGACGGGCGGGCGCCCGGAGCACGTCGCGGAGCGGGACCAGCAGCAGCATCACGCCGATGAGCTCCGGCAGGGGCGGCGGCAGCATCCAGGGCAGCGCGCGCCCCGCGAGGGCCGGATCGAGCAGCGCGCTCAGCGGCTCCCGAGACATGCTCAGCAGGACGTGGATACCGCTCAGGACCGCGGTACCCACGAGCCAGCGGACGATGGACGGGCGTCGAACCCAGAGCCAGACCAGCAGACCGTACGTCACCGGCGGGATGCCCGCGATGGCCCACTTCGGCAGCGGCACCTCGAACTGAAGCGGCACGAGGGTCAGCGCGTAGACGAGACCGACATACGCGGCCAGCCCCAGCAGGGCCAGCAGCCACGACGAGAGCCGCCGGGCGCTGGACACGGAATGGTAGGACGTTCTCATGGAGGAAGGCCTCACACGGCCCGGACCAGGTCCGGGAGCGCTTTCTTCACGTGGTACCGCACCTTGCCGAGGACCGCCGGATCACCAAGCACCACCGCGAGCATGGCGCCCGCGCCGACGGCATTGAGCAGCACGACACCCGCGTCGTATTCGAGGATCAGGCTCTGGAGACGCCCCTGGGTCAAGGCCCGACCGACCCCGTCCGTCGCCTCGACGAGACAGGCGGCCAGGGCGCCGGCGAGCTCAGCTTCGGGAAGATGCCCACCCGCGACCTCCATCAGCGCTCCCTCGCGATCGATCAGGGCGGTCAGGGACACGCCGGCCAGCTCGGCGACCCCGGCGAGCAGCGTCTTGAGATCGGGACCCGGGGCGGGAGCGGACGCGGCGACCGCGACCGGCTCGGCCACCACGGGCCCCGGACGCGCGGGCTGCGGAGCGGGCCGCTCCGGCACCGCGGTCGGCGCCGGGACGACGGCCGCCGGGATCGGGGCCGGGGCCGCGGCGGGAGCGGGCCCGGCAACCGGAGCGGCCGCGGCGGCGCGGCTCGCCACCGGCAGCAGAGTCTCGATGCGATGCAGGAGCTCATCGGCCGCGAACGGCTTCCGCATCACGTCGTCGGAACGGACCTTGGCGGCGCGTTCGAGCACGGTGCCATTGACGATGCCGGAGATCAGCAGGACCGGCGTATGGCCGAGCGTCGGATGCTTCTTGACGAAGTCGCAGATCTGATACCCGTCCATGTCCGGCATGATCACGTCGCAGACGATGAGATCCGGCGTCTCGCGCCCGATCTGCTCCAGCGCCTCGCTTCCAGAGGCGGCCGACAGCACCTCGATCCGCTTCGACTCCAGCGCCCGCTGCACGACCTTGCGGACGCTCAGGCTGTCGTCCACCACCAGCACCTTTGGCATGATCTATCCGTCCCGCCGCGTTCCACGGGAGGCGGCGGCCTCCCGGCGACCGTCGGCTCCCTGGGTTCCCTCATCGATCGCCTGCGCCACGCTCAGGAGCAGCTGCTCCACCGTGCGTGAGATGGTGCGCGGCCGGCCGGCGAGCGCCTCGCGCTCGGCGCGGTTGAAGCAGAAGCGCGCCTCACCCTCCCGCTGGGAGGCGCCCACCATCGCCGCGAAGGCGGGCTCTCCGGTCTTCCCGGAGAACTCGGCATGAACGACTCGTCCGGCGTCGAAGAGGATGCTCCCCTCGCCCCCGGAGAGGGACAGCACGAGCTCGCCGGTCTTGACCCCGAGCGAGATGACCTGGGTGAGCTCGGTCAGGTCCATCACCCCGAGCGAGCCCTGGAAGCTGCTGCGTCCGGGCTCGGCCACGCTCTTGGCGGCCGGCGCCCCGACCGCAGGCGCGGCGGGCGGGCGCGGGGGCATCTTCGCCGGGCCCTTGGCCACGGCGGGCGGCTCCGGACGTCGCACCGGAGCGGCGGGGGGCTCGTCGCCGAGCAGCTCCTTGATGCGCGACATCACGGTGGCCAGGGTGAAGTCTCCGGTGATCGTCATGTCCACGCCGGCCTCGGTGGCGGCCAGCGCGATGGGCCGGTCACGCCCGGCCAGGAGCAGGAACGGCGTATCCTTGGTCGCGGGATCGCGCCGGACCATCGTGAAGAGCTCGTAGCCGTCCATATCTTGGACCTTGGCGTAGCTCACGATGAGGTCGGGCTGCTCCCACTCGAGCATGGTCAGCGCGAACGAGCCGCTCGTCGCGACCGCCGCCTCGTAGCCGGCTTCCGCGAGGGCGTGGGCCAGCGCGACCCGGCTGTCCTGGTTGGCGTCCACCACGAGCACCTTGGCGTCGGACATCGCCTAGTCCACCAGGCTCCCGGCGCGCGCGGCGCCGGCGCCTTCCAGCGCCCGCTCCCCCGCCGCGACCGATTCGACCGTCCGCACGAAGCTCCGCTCGTCCACCGGCTTCGTGATGTAGTGGCGCACGCCCAGGCGCCGGGCCAGACCGACGTGCTTCTCGCCGGCCCGCGTGGTCATCACGATCACCGGCACCTCGCGGGTCGTCGGCCGCCGGCGCAGGTCTTCGATCAGCGCGTAGCCGTTGAGCCGCGGCATCTCGAGGTCGGTGACGACCACGTCCACGGTTTGCTCGACGAGCTGCTCGAGCGCGTCCTGGCCGTCGATCGCGGTGAAGACCCGGAACCCGGCCTTCTCCAGCATCTGACCCACGAACTTCCGGATGCTGATCGAATCGTCCACGAGCATGACGGAAGGCCGGCGGTCCACCGCGTCGAGCGATCCGCCCGCCGGCTCCCGGACGAGCGTCGCCGGCTTCCGCGACGCGGCCTCACGCAGGAGGGTGGGATCGAGGAGCAGGATCACGCGGCCCTCACCCGAGATCGTGGCGCCCGAGAACGGCCCGACCCCGTCGACGAGCGGGCCCAGGCTCTTGATCACGATCTCCTCCTTGCCGAGGAGCTCGTCCACCACCACGCCGAAGGGCTTGCCGCCGCCCCGCATCACCACCACCGGCAGCCGGGTGGACGCCCGAGACGCCACGAGGCCCAGCGCCTGGTCGAGGCGGACTAGGTCGATGGCCCGGTCGTCGAGCTGCACGGTCTCCCGCCCGCCCGCGGTCAGGATCTCGTGGGGCGCCACCGAGCGCATCGCGCTCACCGCGGTGAGCGGGAAGGCGACCGTCTCCGGCCCGCACCGCGCCATCAGGGCGTCCGCGATCGCCACCGTGAGGGGCAGCTTCAGGACGAACCGCGTCATGCGGCCGGCCTCGGTCTCGACGTGAATCTCGCCGTTGAGCCGGCTGACATTGGTCCGCACCACGTCGAGGCCGACCCCGCGGCCGGCGGTCTGGGTCACCGCGGACGCGGTGCTGAAGCCCGGCACGAAGATGAGGTTCAGGACCTCGTTCTCGGGCATCGCGGCCGCCTCGGCCGCGGGCAGGAACCCGCGCTCGACCGCGTGTCGGCGCAGCAGGTCGGTGTCGATGCCGCGGCCGTCGTCCTCCACCTTCACCAGGATGAAGCTGCCCTCCTGGGACGCGGACAGGCTCACGTGACCCGAGGCGGGCTTGCCGCGGCTCTCGCGATCCGGCGCGGACTCGATGCCGTGGGCGACCGCGTTCTGGATCAGGTGTAGCAGCGGGTCGGCGATCTGCTCGATGATCCCGGTGTCCACTTCCGCCGACTCGCCGGACACCGCGAGGGTCACCGACTTCCCGGTGGCGCGCGCCGCCTCTCGTACCTGCTGGGCCACCCGCGCGAAGAGCCGGCCGATCGGCACCATGCGCGCGCGCGTGATCTCCTTGCGGAGGGCCGCGGTCAGGCGCTGGATCTGGACGGTGTCCTCCCGGATGCTGCGCAGCAGGGTGGCGTGCTGGCTCTGCACCTCGTGCACGTCGGCGGACATCTCGGTCACGCTGCGGGCCAGGATGCTGATGTCGTCGTAACGGTCGAACTCGAGCTCGGCGAACAGCTCCGAAATGTCACGCATCGCCCCCGCGTCATCCCGCTCGGGGCGCTCCTCGCGGGGCAGCGTCGGGGCCTGGCGGCGGAATTCGAAATCGCGGCCGACCTGGCCCAGACGCGTGCGGCTGGCGAGGAGCAGCTCGCTCACCTGATCGAGCTGGGCCAGGCGGCGGTCGAGGCGGCTCCGCGCGATCATCAGCTCGCCCACCAGGTTCATCAGGGTATCGAGCCGCTCCACGGGCACCCGGATGCTGGGACCGGTCGGCGCGCTCGCGACGCGGAGGACCGGCCGCGGCAGCGCCTCGAGCCGAGCCAGGAACTCCGGCCGGACGAAGGCCGGTAGCTCCGCGGACGCGGGAAGCGCGAGGTCCGAGGCCTCGGATGCGTCGGGCTCGGACACCTCGACCGCCGGCCCGATCACCGCGTGCTCGTGCCGGCTCGCCGACGTGCTCAGGGCGCGCAGGTCGCGGGTCGCCCGCTCCAGAGCCTGCGCGGTCTCTTCGGAGACCGCCACCCCGGACTGGAGCACCCGCTTGATCGCGGCGGTTCCCGCGAACATCGCTTCGGTCACCGCCGGCGTGACGGGGAGCTGGTGCTCACGCACCGCGCCGAGGAGGTCCTCGATCTGGTGGGTGGCATCGCCCAGCGGCGCGCAGCCGACCGTGTACGCCGCACCTTTGAGCGTGTGCACGGCCCGGAAGACGGTGGCGAGCGTCTCCTCGTCGCGCGCGCCCCCCTCGATGGCGAGCAGAGCCCCGGTCATGGCCTCGAGATGCTCGGTGGCCTCGGGCAGGAAGTACTCCAGCACCTCCCCGCCCTCGGCGAAGAACCGCCGCAGGTCGGCGACCAGCGGCGACACCGGGGTGGCCGCGGGCGCGATCACCGGCGGCGCCGACTCCGGGCAGGACGCGGGAGCCCCGGACGAGAAGAACGAGGGATGACGCGACTTGAACTCCGCGATGCGGGCCGAGTCCTCCACACCGACCGCGCTGATGCCGTCGAAGACCTCCTTCAGGAGGCCGACGAGGCCCGCCAGGAAGACCGTGGCGCGGGCGCGCTCCGCGACCGACGCGGCGGGGGCCCCCTCGAGCAGCCGCTCCGCGCCGGCGGCCAGCTCCGAGACGCCGGGGAACCCGTGGAGGCCGGCCGAGCCCTTCAGCCGATGCGCGAAGACCACGAGCGTCGCGAGGGAGTCCTCGGTCGGGGCCTCCACGGTGGCGAGCTGGTCGAGCCCTTCCTCGATGGCCCCGGCGGTATCCCAGGCCTCCATCAGGAAGATGCCCAGCAGCAGCTCGCGCTCGCGGCGATCGGCCATGTGGTCAGCTCGCCAGCTTGAAGCGGGACAGCTTGGCGGTCAGCTCTTCCGCCAGGCGGGCCAGCTGCTCGACGTTCTTCCGGCTCTGCTGCACGCCCTCCTCGGTCTTCACCGCCGAGCCCGCGATCGCCTGGACCGCTCCCGCGGCCGCCTCGGCGCCCCGGACCTGCGTCTGCGAGGCGCTGGAGATCTCCGCGGCGAGCTCGGCCGAGGTTTGCGAGATCTTCCCGATTTCCTGGAGCGCTTCCTCCGCCTTGAGGCTCACCTCGTACCCGGATTCCACCTCCCGGGTTCCCGACTCCATCGCCACCACCGCCTCCTGGGTCTCGACCTGCACGCCCTTGATCAGCGTGCCGATGTCGCGGGTGGCCTGGGTGGCACGCTCCGCCAGCTTCCGGACCTCGTCGGCCACGACCGAGAAACGCAGCCCCGCTTCGCCCGCGCCCGCCGCCTCGATGGAGGCGTTCAGGGCGAGCAGGTGCGTCTGGGCCGCGATGTCCTGGATCGTGTTCACGATGTTGGAGATCTCGAGCGAGCGGTCGCCGAGGGACTTGATCTTCTTGGAGATGGTCTGCACCTCGGCCCGGATCTGCTGCATGCTCGCGAGGCTGTTGCGCACCGCCCCCTCGCCTTTGCTCGCGGCCTGGAGCACCTGGCGCGCCGCCTTGGCGCTCTGGTCCGCGCTGTCCGCGACCTGGCGCACCGAGACCGTCACGTCCGCCACCGAGCGGGTCACGCTCACCGCGTCGCGGGTCTGGGCCTGGGCCGCCGCCGCGAGCTCGCCGGTGATCCGGATGGTGTCCTGCGAGCCCGAGGCCACGCGGAGGGCGGCCTGCCGCACGTCGCCGACGACCGAGGAGATCTCCTCGACCATCAGGTTGATGGCGTCCACTACGTTGCCGAGCACGTCCCAGCTCACTTCGCCGCGCCGGCTGAGATCGCCCTTGCCGATCTCCACCACCGTGTCGAGGAACTTGATGATGTTCTGCTGCAGCTCCTCGCGCTTGCGACGCTCCTCGTCGCGGTCGGTCTCGGTCTGGACGAGCGAGCGGAGCCGCACGATGGACTCGTTGAAGGTGACCGCCATCTGGCCGATCTCGTCGCGCGAGGTGACCGGCACCAGCTGGGAGAGGTCGCCCCGGCCGACGCGCTCCGCCACGCTCATGAGGGCGTTGACCGGCCGCGTGATCCGCTGGGCGAAGATCACGCCCGCGAGCACCGCCGCCGCCGCGATCCCGCCGAGGACCTTGAGCAGGAAGTTGCCGGCCCCGACCGCCGCGGTGCCGATGATCGACCGGTCCATGCCCACCCGCACCGTCCCGAGCCGGCCGCCCAGCATGGGCACGCCGATGTCGATGATCTCTCGCTCGCTTCCGCCGCGGGGATCGACATAGGTGAGCTCCTGGACCTGCGGCCGGGTGGCCTGCCCCGGCACCACGTTCTTGTCGATGATGCCCTTGGGCACCACCGGGGCAAAAGTGTGGGCGATGAGGGCGCGCTGGGGATCGTAGACCATGACGTAGGCCACGCCGGAGATCTTGGCGAACTCGTCGACCTGGGCCTGAACGGTGGAGGCGTCGCGGTTCACCACGAGATCCGCCGCGGAACTCGCGAGGCTGTTGGCGATGGCGCTACCCTTGTCGGTGAACTCGCGGGTCAGGTTCTCCTGCAGGGACCGGTAGGCGATGACCCAGCTCACGATCGCCACCGGTATCAGGACCACCACGAGGAAGACGGTGATCTTGCCGAGGAGGCCGAACCGCGCCCGAGAAGCGGGGGCCGGAGCGGTCTCGACGTGGGGTCCCGTGCCCTCCGCTCGCTTTCTCATCGCGTGCTTCCTCCAGCCGCGCCTCAGACCGTCCAAGCGCATGTTCAGGCCTTGACCGCCGCGGACCAGTCCGCGATCGGCACCCACCGGTCGCCCTCGACCCGCGTAAAATAGACGCTGTCCAGCCCCTGGTGCCGCTCCGCCGTGAAGGCGCGCGGCGCGCCGCTGCCGAGACCGAGGCCGCGGAGCGATTCCAGCCCCTGCCGGAAGGCCGATCGCCCCGCGCTGGCTCCGGCCCGGCGCAACGCCTCGACGATCACGCGGGCGTTCACGTAGCCCTCGAGGCTGATGAAGCTGTACTTCTGGGGCACGGAGGCGGCGTCGCGCACCGCCTCGGGCACCTGCGGGTTGTGCTTGTCCATGAGGGCCCGGTACTCGACCACGCCCGGCAGGGCGGTGTCGTCGTAGCTCGGCACGACCTGGGAATTGATCAGGGCGCGGGTGTAGTCGCGGCCCTTCGCGCGGCCGTGCTTGACGAGCAGCCCGAGCATGGCGTCCGACCCCACGAACGAGACGTTGGAGATCGGCGCGGTCCAGCCCGCGTCCCGCGCCGAGCGCACGAAGGCGGCGCAGCCCTGGTAAGCCCCGGTGCAGAGCACGACGTCGCTGCCGCCCTCGCGGAGGGCTTGGACCGCGATCGTCATGTCTTCGTCGAACTTCGCGTTACGCACGTAGGTGGCTTCCGCCACGATCTTGGCGTTGCGCCCGGCGAGAGCGCGGGCCACCCCGTCGGTACCGCTGCGACCGTAGGCATCGATCTGGTAGTAGACCCCGAAGCGCCGGGCGCCCGCCTGCCAGAAGCGCTCGACCAGCGCCGCCATCTCCTGCCGGTAGGAGGCCCGGACGTTGAAGACCTGATCGACGTAGGGGATCTCGCGCTGGGGCTGGGCGCCCGTGAAGTTGCCCACCAGCACCACCCCCTGGTCGGCGTACTGCTTGATCACGGGCAGGGCGCGCGTGAGCGTCGGGGTGCCCACGTAGTTGGAGAGCAGGAACACCTTGTCGCGGTCGAGGAGCTGGATCGTGTTGCGGATGCACGGGTCCGGGTTGTAGCCGTCGTCGAGCGCGACGACCGTGATGGCGCGCCCGAAGAGACCGCCCCGCGCGTTGATCTCGCTGTAGTAAGCCTGCGCACCGCGGTAGAGCTCGCTGCCGAGCCCGGCCGCGGCGCCCCGGAATGCGGCGCTCATGCCGATCCGGATCTCGCCGGCCTGGGCGTGCAGGCTGGCGCCCGGGAGGAGCGTGCTCGCGAAGCCGGCCGACAGGGCACCGCCGAGGAAGCGTCTACGGTTCATGCCGACACCTCCCGCAGGACCGTTACGGTCGGAGGGTGGAGCGCGGCCAGGATCTTCGGGACGTCGAGCAGCGGCAGGGTCTCTCCGGCCCACTGGATCCAGCCGGTCATCAGCGGGCGCGGTCCGCGCAGACGGGCCGCTGCCGGGCTGTCGGGGGCTGCCACGTCCTCGTAAGGCTCGAGCCCGAGCACGGTGTCCACCACAAGGGCCGCCTGCACAGTGCCATCCCGCACGACGAGCGTTCGGGGCGTACGCGCGAGGCGTGACTCCGGCAGCCCGAGCATGTCCCGGACGTCGACGATCGGCATCACGGTGCCCCGCAGGTTCGCCACACCCACCAGGTGCGGTGGGGCGAGGGGAACCGCGGTGATGTCGTCGAAGACCACCACCTCGCGGGCGCTTCGGACGTCCACCGCGAACTGCGCCCCGGCGAGGGCGAAGAGACAGGCGCGCGGGGCTGGAGGGGCATCCGGAGCAGCGGGCATGACCGGGGGCACGGGCATCCGGGTCATCGGCGCTATTTCACGAACTGGCGAACCACGCCGAGCAGCTGGTCCGCGGTGAACGGTTTGGCCAGGTAGTCCGCGGCGCCCTGACGCTGGCCCCACAGGCGGTCGCTTTCCTGGTTCTTGGAGCTCACGAACACCACCGGGGTGTCCTTGGTTCGGGGATCGCGTCGGAGGCCACGCAGCACCTCGTAGCCGTTCCGTTTGGGCATCACGATGTCCAGCAGCAGCAGGTCCGGCCGCTCCTCGACGACCCGATCTTCCAGGAGCTCACCGTGGTCGTACGACACGACCTGGTGGCCGGCGGCCTTGAGAATGCCTTCGATCACCTTCAGCTCTGACACGGCGTCATCGACGACCATCACCTTGCCCACGAACCGACCCTCCCTGGGCTGCGAGTGCACGTGGTTACCCGACGAACCGAACCCGCCATGGCTTTTCGGGGGGTTCATCTACTGCAAACCCCCTACCAACCGAGGTTTTCCGCCGTCTTGGGGGACGTTCGCGGCGTGTCCGGGTCAATGCCGTGGATTCAAGGCTTTCCGGCTCTCCGAGCTCGTTTAGGGTCGCAGTGTGGCAGGGTGACAGCGGGTGGACGTCCGGCAGGTGACGCCTACTGTCAGAAGGACTGCCCCGAACCGTCGGCTCCCCTGCCCTGCCTACGGGGCAACGGCGCCGTGTCCCGCCCGGGCCTGGGGGCTAACTTGCGATGGTGGGGGGCGTATGCTAGCGTGGCACTGCGTTTTTTATGGAACTCTCACCCGCTGTCCCGCATCAACCCTGCCCGACCATGAGGAGACCCTGGATCAATGGCCGATAGCACGCTCCATCTCACCGAGGCCAGCTTCGACACCGAACTGGGCAAGCACCCCGAGCTGCTGATGGTGGACTTCTGGGCGGAGTGGTGTGCCCCTTGCCGCGCGATCGCGCCCACGCTCGAAGAGCTGGTGCGCGAGGGCAACGGCTCGGTGACCCTCGCGAAGGTGAACGTGGACGAGCAGCCGGCGCTGGCGGCCCGTTACGGGATCCGATCCATCCCGACCATCCTGTTCGTGAAGGGCGGCAAGGTGATGGACCAGGTGATCGGCGCGGTCCCGAAGGCGCAGCTCAAGAAGAAGCTGGACGCGAACGCCTGAGCGGCTCATCCATGTCGACGGTGGGGCCGGGTCTCCCCCCGCTCTCTCCCACGCGTGAGGAGTTCCGCGCGCTGGCCGGGCGGGGCAACCTGATCCCGGTCTTCGCCGAGCTGGCCGCCGACCTCGACACCCCGCTGTCCGCCTTCCTCCGGCTCCGCCCGGGTCCCTACGCCTTCCTGCTGGAGTCGGTCGAGGGGGGAGAGAAGTGGGCCCGGTACTCCTTCCTGGGCTCGGATCCCCTCATGGTCTTCACGGCCAAGGGCAAGCGCATCAGCGTCCGGCGGGCCGACGGGACCATCGAGCTTCTGCCGGGCTCGGATCCCTTCACGGCACTTCGCGATCTGCTCGCCCAGTTCAAGCCGGTTCCCGTGCCCGGGCTGCCGCGCTTCCAGGGCGGGGCGGTGGGGTTCCTGTCCTACGACATGATCCGGCACGTCGAGCGGCTCCCGGCCCTGACCACCGACGACCAGAAGCTGCCCGACGCGGTGTTCATGTTCACGGACAGCCTGCTGGTCTTCGACAACCTGCGCCACCGGCTGCTGGTGATCGCGAACGCCCATATCGGCGAGACCGATCCGGCCTCACTCGACCGCGCGTACGACGCCGCCGCGGTCAAGATCGGGATGCTGATCGGCAATCTCCGTCGGCCGGCCCGCTCTCCGGCTCCGCTCACCCTGCCGCCCGTGGAGCCGCTGGTGGCCCTGGGCGACGAGGGGTTCACCTCGACGATGGACGAGGCCGCCTACATGGACGGGGTCCGCCGGGCGAAGGAGTTCATCGCCGCCGGCGATGCCTACCAGGTGGTGCTGTCGCGCCGGCTGGACACCGAGCTTCGGGCCGACCCCTTCACGGTCTATCGCGCGCTCCGGACCGTCAACCCATCGCCCTATCTCTTCTTCCTGCGCCTGGGCAAGACCAGCATCGTGGGCTCGTCCCCGGAAGTGCTCGTCCGGCTCGAGGACGACCGGGTGGAGGAGCGGCCGATCGCGGGGACCCATCCACGAGGTCGGACCGAGGAGGAGGACGCCCGGCTGGCCGACGAGATGCGGGCGGATCCGAAGGAGCGGGCCGAGCACGTGATGCTGGTGGACCTCGGGCGCAACGACGTGGGTCGGGTGAGCCGCCTCGGCACCGTCGAGGTCTCGGAGTTCATGGTGGTGGAGCGCTACTCGCACGTCATGCACCTGGTGAGTCACGTGCGGGGCCGGCTCGAGCCCGGCAAGGACGCCTTCGACGTGCTCGCCGCCTGCTTCCCCGCCGGCACCCTCACCGGAGCCCCCAAGATCCGCGCCATGGAAATCATCGAGGAGCTCGAGCCGACCCGGCGGGGTCCCTACGGAGGCGCGGTCGGCTACATCTCCTACTCGGGCAATCTCGACTCCTGCATCACGATTCGCACCGTGGTGTGTCACGGGCGCCGCGCGTCCATCCAGGTGGGCGCGGGCATCGTGGCCGACTCCGATCCCAAGACGGAGTGGCTCGAGACCGCCTCCAAGGCGCGGGGCATGATCCTGGCGCTCCGCATCGCCGCGCAGGAGCAGCCGTGATCCTGGTGCTCGACAACTACGACTCGTTCACCTACAACCTGGTCCAGTACCTGGGCGAGCTCGGGGCGCGCATGCGGGTCGCCCGCAACGACGCGCTCACCGCGGACGACGTGGAAGCGCTCGCCCCCGATGGGATCGTCATCTCCCCGGGCCCCGGCCATCCCGACCGCGCCGGCATCTCGCTCGAGCTGATCCGCCGCTTCCACGCCCGTGTGCCGATCCTCGGGGTCTGCCTCGGACATCAGGCGATCGGCCGGGCCTTCGGGGGCACGGTGGCGCGGGCGCGAGGCCAGATGCACGGCAAGACGTCGCCGATCGCCCACGACGGGCGGGGTGTCTTTCGCGGGCTGCCGCCCGGGTTCGAGGCGACGCGCTACCACTCCCTCGTCGTGCTGGAGGCGGGCCTGCCCGCCGACCTCGAGATCACCGCCCGGGCAGACGACGGCGAGATCATGGGCCTGCGGCATCGTCGCTATCCGGTCGAGGGCGTGCAGTTCCATCCCGAGTCGATCCTGACGAGCCAGGGCAAGGCGCTGCTGGCGAACTTCCTCGCGCTGACGCCGGTCCCCATCCCGGCATGAACGCGGAGCCACCCGAACGGGTGGGCCTGGGCGAGCTGGGCGAGCGCGGGCTGATCCGCCGCATCCGGCGGAGCGCCGCCGCGACCGGCGCAGCGCCCGGAGTCGAGGTGGGCATCGGCGACGACACCGCGGTCCTCGCGGTGCCGGCCGGACACAAGCTGCTCGCCACCACCGATCTGCTGATCGAGGACGTCCACTTCCGCCGGATCTCCGCCGCGCCCTCCGACATCGGCTGGAAGGCTCTCGCGGTCAACCTCTCCGACATCGCGGCCATGGGCGGCATCCCACGCTGGGCGCTGGTGGCGCTCGCGGTGCCGGCGGAGACAGACGTCGAGTCGGTCGACGCGTTCTACGCGGGCATGGCCGAGGCCGCCGCGCCGCACGGCGTGACCGTCGTTGGCGGCGATACCTCGGTCTCTCCGGGCGGCTGGACCGTGAATGTCACGCTGCTCGGGATCCATCCGGGCGAGCCGCGGCTCCGCTCGCACGCTCGGGCCGGCGACGCGGTAGCGGTGACGGGCAGCCTGGGCGCCTCGGCCGCCGGCCTCCATGCGCTCGAGATCGGTCTCGACCGGGCCCGCGACGCGGGTCTGACCGGCGCCCGGCTCGCCGAGATCACGCGGGCGCACCTCCGGCCGCGGGCGCGCGTCGTGGAGGGGCGCTGGCTGGGCCAGGCGCCCGGCGTGCACGCCATGATGGATTGCTCCGACGGCCTCGCCACCGACCTCGCGCACGTCTGCCGGGAGAGCGGGGTGGGCGCCCGCGTGCGCCTCGACCGCGTTCCCGTCGCGGCCGCCGCGCACGAGACCGCTCGCGCGCTCGGGGGCGACGCGCGCGAGTGGGGGGTGAGGGGCGGCGAGGACTACGAGCTCCTGCTCACCTGCGACCCCGCCGCGGCCGACCGCCTCGTCGCGGGCCTCGCCGAGGCGACCGGCACCGCGCTCACCGTCATCGGACGGATCGAGGGAACCGCGGGCGAGATCGTCTTCGTGGATGCCGACGGCTCGACGGTTCCGATGCGTGGCGGTTATGAGCATTTCCATGGATAGCCTGGTCTTTCCGGAGCTGCTCCTCCTCGGGATCCTGCTCCTCTTCTCCGCGCTGCTCTCGGGCGCGGAGGCCGCCTACTTCTCGCTGGGCCGCACGCGGCTGAAGGAGCTGGCCGAGCAGCAGGGCAAGACGCCCGGCCCCCTCGCGCCACTGCTCGCGCAGCCCAACGAGCTGCTCGTGACCCTCCTCGTCGGCATCACGGTGGTGAACATCGGGGCCTCCGCCCTCGCCGCGGCCATCGCGGAGCAGGTGCTGGGCGGCAAGGGCCTACCGATCGCGATCGGCGCCATGGTGTTCCTGCTCACCGTGTTCGGCGAGGTGCTGCCCATGACCCTGGCGGTCGAGCACCCGCTGCGGTTCGCGCGCTGGGTGAACCGGCCGGTGGCGTGGCTCTCGGTGGCGCTGAAGCCGATCCGCATGGGCCTCGGCGCCTTCACCGCGGTCACCCTCCGCCTCGTCGGCTCCGAACGACAGGTCGGGCAGCCCGAGGTCTCCGAGGAGGAGCTGCGCACGCTGGTGGACGTGGGGGCGCGCGAGGGCGTGGTCGATCGGACCGAGCGCGAGATGATCCACAAGGTGTTCGAGCTGGAGGACACCCTCGTGCGCGAGGTCATGGTGCCGCGTCCGGACATGTTCTGCCTGGACGTGTCGATGCCGCCGGAGGAGATCCTGCCGGTGCTGCGCGAGCAACTCCACTCGCGCGTGCCGGTCTTCGAGGAGACCATCGACCAGATCGTGGGGGTGCTCTACACCAAGGACCTGCTCCCGCACCTCGGCGGGCTGCCGCCCGCCTTCGAGCTCCGCGCGCATCTCCATCCCCCCTACTTCGTGCCGGAGTCGAAGCGGGCCGACGCCCTGCTGCGGGAGTTCCAGGCCAAGAAGCTCCACCTCGCCATCGTGGTCGACGAGTACGGAGGCACCGCCGGCCTGGTCACCCTGGAGGATCTGCTCGAGGAGCTGGTCGGGGAGATCCGCGACGAGTACGACGAGGACGAGCGCCTGATCCAGCCCGTCGGCCCGCGCAGCTTCCGGGTCTCCGGGCGTCTCCCCATCCACGAGCTGAACGCGGCGACCGGACTCGAGATCCCCGACGAGGCCTTCGACACCGTGGGCGGCTGGGTGCTCGACCTCTTCGGCCGGGTGCCCAACCGCGGCGAGAAGAAGGAGACCGAGGACGGCGTCCGCGTATCGGTCGAGAAGGTAGAGCGGACCCGCGTGCTCGAGGTGCTCGTGGTCCTGCCCGAGCTCGCCCGGCCGGCGGAGGCCACGTGATCTACGTCTGGCTCATCGGGCTCTCCCTGCTGGTGACGGCCCTCTTCTCGGCTGCCGAGATG
>Ga0134127_10001580_pt1 | contig 16823 bp, 16 predicted proteins | sample KB31753_FD_96459 | JGI IMG/M metagenome (GOLD analysis project Ga0134127, IMG submission 96459) | Terrestrial soil microbial communities with excess Nitrogen fertilizer from Kellogg Biological Station, Michigan, USA - KB3-175-3 | ecosystem: Environmental > Terrestrial > Soil > Unclassified ... | reverse complement strand
GCGCGAATCAGCGCTTCCATGTGGTCGAGATAGCGCTCGAGCGCCCGCCGGCCGAGGGCGGTGAGTCGGTATTCGGTCTTGGGAACACGTCCTTCGAACGACTTGTCACACGCGATGTATTCGGCGTCCTCGAGCTTGCGCGCGTGAACGCTGAGATTGCCGTCGCTCGTCTTGAGCAGCGCCTTCAGCTCGTTGAAGGTGAGCCGCTCACGCGCCGCGAGCGCGCTGACGATCGCGAGCCGGACGCGCTCGTGGATCAGCCGGTCCAGCTCGGCCGGAGCCAGCTGGGCCTTGCCCTTCACGGCCGCGCCGCGCTCGGCGTCGGCTCTTGCCGCGTTACTCTTAGCCACCGTACCTCCGCGCGATGATCAGTCCAAACAGGATGTGAAGCCCGCCGAACCCGGCGGCGAGCAGCCAGGCGCCCCAGGTCAGCGGCGCGAACAGGGCAACAGTGCCGAGTGCCAGAAAACACAATCCCATGACCGGCACGATCCGCAGCGAGAATGCGCCACCCGTCATGATTCCCGCGCCGTAACAGAGCAGCCATACCGCGGGGAGCAGCTGCATCTGCTTGGCATTCCAGAGCACATAGGTCAGGAGCGCCCCGACCACGAAGGGGGGAAGCACGCCGAGCCCGAATTTGCGGGCCGGCCCCTGCGTCATCGTGTCACCGGCGCGCCGGGCCTTGAGAACCATGGACGTGACGCCGATCCCGACGCCCAGGACCGCTTCCAGCAGCCAGGTCCACAGCCAGTGACTGTGCGTTGCGCCGTAGACCGTCGCGGTCGGAATCGCGCCCGCGTGCTGCGCCATGCCGAGCGCGGTGACGCCGAGCAGTACCATGCCCCAGCCCGGAACCGCCGTGAACGAGCCGGCTCGCTCCATCGTGGAGCGGATGAACTCGAGGTTATCGAGGGCCTTGTCGTGAATGGGCCGGGGCGCCGTCATGGTGAGAAAGTTGGGGTCCGGGGCCTATTCTGTCAAGTACTTTGTAACGTAAAGTGAGCCCCGGGGCGGATTGACGATCCCAATCCGCGTCCGGGGCTTTATGCCAAGCTTCTCTACAAGCGACCGACCGCTATACCCGGCCACGATTACTGGACGCAATTGCCTCGCGGGTTGGGCTTCGGCTTATCGACCACCACGCGGTGATCGAGGTTCGCCACGGCAACCGCGATGTCGTACACGAACTGGCTCACGTTCGCCAGCTTGTCGTAATCGATGTACTGCGGCTCATCGGTGACCTGATGGTAGTCGCGGTGATTGCCCGTCGAGAAAAACGTGATCGGAATCCCGTAGCGCGCGTACATGTAATGATCGCTGCGGCAGTAGTACTGCTCCGGATGGCCGGAGGCGTCGTACTGATAATCGAACGTGAACGGCTGCCGCCGCGCCTTGTTCACCGTCTCGACCAGATCGCCCAGCTCGGTCGACAGCCGCCGCGAGCCGATCAGCTGCAGGTAGCCGGCGCCGCCGCCGTTCTCGTCATCGGCCCGGCCGCGGCCCACCATGTCCATATTCAGCTGCGCCACGATCGAATCGCGGTTCACGGTCGGGTGATCCGTGAAGAAGCGGGCGCCGAACAGGCCCAGCTCCTCGCCCGTATGCCACACGAACACGATCGAGCGCTTTGGCTTCACGCGCGCACCGGCGAATGCCTCGGCGATCTCGAGCACGGCCGTGGTGCCCGAGCCGTCGTCATCGGCGCCGTTGAAGATCGAATCGCGGCGCGCCGGAGCGCTGCCGCGCTTCGCGCGGATCGAGTCCATGTTGATGCGAATCGCCTGCATCTGATCCTGCGACACCTGATGCGTGGGCGAGGCATTCTGCAGCCGGCGGACCGCATCGTTGAACGCGCGAATCGAATCGTGATCCACCGGATCGTGATCGAAGCCGACGTGGTCGTTGTGCGCGCCGATCGCGACGTACTGGTTCTTGAGCACTGGATCGCTGCCCGGCAGAATCGCGACCACGTTGCGCGCCGGCGCGGGGGTGTCGGTGAAGTTCACCGACCCGTGCACCGTCTTGCCCAGCGTGCCAACCTTCAGGCTGTCGAGCGGCGCGCCGAGCAGCAGGCGACCGGTCGGCTGAGCGACGTAAAGGAAGACGGGGATGCTGGTGGTATCCGTCGCGACCGGCGACTGGTCGCGCAGCGTCGTCTGCGGCTGGCGGAAGAACGCGATCGCCTGCGGCGGGAAACTCTCGAGCGCGACCACGGCGATCCCTGCCGCTCCCCGATAGCGCGCGAGAATCATCCCGCGATTGATCTGCTGCGTCTGCGGCACGTTCGGTCCGGTGTGCGCGCCGAGCACGACGAACTTGCCCGCCGCCTGCTCGGGACTGAGCATCGTCGTGTCGGGCCACACGCCGCCGTACACCGCCTGCGTCCCGTCGAAGGCCCTGGTCGCGCGGCCGGGATCGCGCGCCACGAAGTCGTCCCACGGCTTGAGACTCGTGCCGTCGATCGAAACCGTCGACACCGCTTCGAGCCCGCGCGTGACGAGCGGAACGTTCTGGAAGTAGCTGCCGGAATCGCCGGCGGGCACGAGCTTCAGCCGCCGCACTTCCGACTCGATATAGGCGGTAGCGTTGAGATTGTATTCCGTTCCCGCCGCGCGGCCCATCATCGAGTCGTCCGCGTAGAGGTAGAGCCGAGTCATGAGATCGGCGGGATTGATCGACGTCTGGGTTCGCGCCGGTGCGCGCTTCAGCGGCAGCGCCGCCTGCGCATCGAGCTGCGTGGCGCGGGCGACGACGAGCACGGCACCGAGCAATATCCAACGACCTGCCTGCATGGACATCTCCAAGAAGGGGGGAACACCGAGCAACTTCGCCATTTCGTTGCGATTCGTCACGTCGGGGTCGTGTCAGGGACTAGGGATTAGGGCCGGGGGACTGGGGAATCGAGGATCGGGGGCGGCGAAAAACCGATCGCGCCAGGATGCCGAGGCCGGCCGTCTGGCCCTCGCGTCTGGGCAGCGCCCGGTACAGCAGAATGATGAAGACCCACGTGAGCCAGCTCACACGCTCACCCCAGCTCAGCGAGCGCAGCATGAGCCAGGGCTGCGTCACCGCCGCGGCCCACGGCTGGCCGTCGCCCTGCACCAGCGCGAGTGGTCGCGCGAACACGCGATTGGTTTGAAAGCCCTGCGCGCTGCCGGGGCGCGACACGTTCCACACACACGTGACTTGTCCCCAGCCGTGATTGTCGCTCGCGCCGACGACGATGAGGTTATGGCCGCGCGCGAGATCGAGGACTTCGCTGCGCCCCCGCGAAGGGAACGCGAGTCCCTTGGGTGAACAATTGACGATCTCGAATCCATCGGCGCCTGCGACGACGAACGAGCCGAGGTCGTCGGAATAGTTGCGCCAGTACTCGGGCAGCGACGCGATCCCGAGCGCGGCCTGCCGCTCGAGCGTCGCGAAGATGCGCATCATGCGCGCCCCGCTCCCGCCGAAGCTGTCGCGCACCAGCGGCTCGACCGGACCGATCGCGACGACGTGCTGGCGGTACACACTCCACTCGACGCCGGGCAGGAGGTTGATCGGCGTGCCCGAGGGGGGCGGGAGCGAGCCATCGTAGATCACGTTGTGGTCGGTGACGTAGCTCGCGTCGAAGCCCTGGCGCGCGTGCCATTCGGCGAGCCGCGCCAGCGACCATCCGGGGCGGCCGTCGTGCGACGCGCTGGTGTGGGCGTGATAGTCGATGACGGTGCCGGCGCCGCTACTCGTGACCAGACGCGGCACGGGTCGCGGCAGGAGGACCGTGGCCGCGCCGAGCAGGACGACAGCTGCGGGTCCGGCGAGCACGCGCACGCCGCGGCGGCCCCACGAGGCCGGCTCCGAGCGCTTGCGCAGCGCGCCCCACGCACCGAGCACGACGACCCACACCACCAGCGCCCATTCGGCGCGCTTTTGACTGAAGAACGTGAGCGCGTCGAGCAGGTTGGAAATCGGAGCGGACAGCACGTAGAGCAGGGGTCGATCGAGATCGGCGTCACCCGGCGCTGAGCCGGTGATGGCATCGACGAGTGGCGACAACGGGTGAATGGCAGTGACAAGCAGGAGGAGCACAAGCGCGATCGCAACCGGGTGGCGGCGCAAAACGTTCACTCGCAGATTCCCCGCATGTCAGGACGGATAGAAACTAGCCGTCTCTCCGAGCTGTCCGCCATGGTACTAGATCCGCTGCGCGGGCGCTCGGACGCGGAGTGGGAGCGGGGACCGGCAGGCAAGTGGACGCCGGCGCAAATCGTCGAGCACCTCGCGCTGGGGCTGACGTTGAGTGCTGAGACGTTTCAGGCGCGCAGGAACCACGCGCCCATGTCGCGGCGCCGGCGCACGCCCGCCGAGCAGATCGCCACGTTCCTGATCCTCGGGCTGCGCTGGTTTCCCCCGGGACGAAAGGCGCCGTCCCGCACCTCGCCTGGTGTGGGGGTCACGAGACGCGCGGCCGAAGAGCGATTTCTGGCGGGAATCGCGGGCTGGGTGCACGTCGAGCGAGATCTCTTGGCCACCCGAGGCCACGATTTGTTCGTCAAACATCCCCGGCTGGGAGATCTCACCATCGCAGAGTGGATCCGCTTTCACTGGATCCATGGCCGCCATCACGCGCGCCAAATCCGCGCGCGCCTCGGTGCGTGAGCCGAAAGCGCGTGAAGAAGAAGCACACCGTCCGGGTCCCGAACCCGAACGCCCCGGTCAAGGAGCGGCTGAAAACTCCGTCACACAAAGTCCACCGTTCCAAAAAGGGCTATCAGCGGCGCGACAAGCACCAAAAACCGGTCGACCTCGACTAGATTTCTCCGTACATGTCTGCTGCTGTCGACGCACAACGCGGGGATTTCACCGCCAGCCCCCGCGTCCTCGTCGTAACCATCATGGCGGTGTTCGTTGGGATTGTCAGCGCATTCGTCGCGCTCGCGCTCACCAAGCTGATCAGTCTCTTCACGAACCTCTTCTATTATCAGCGCCTGTCGTTCGGCGACTTCACGTCGCCGGCCGGGCACCAGCTCGGCATCTGGGCGGTGTTCATCCCCATCATCGGCGGACTGTTGATCGGCCTGATGGCCCGCTACGGATCGGAGAAGATCCGCGGCCACGGGATTCCCGAAGCGCTCGAGGCCATTCTGATCGGCCGCAGCCGGATGGAAGCCAAGGTCGCGGTGCTGAAGCCGCTCTCGTCCGCGTTGTCGATCGGCACCGGCGGCCCCTTCGGTGCCGAGGGGCCGATCATCATGACGGGCGGCGCGTTTGGATCGCTGTTCGCGCAGGGTTTCCACCTGACGGCGGCCGAGCGGAAGACGCTGCTCGTTGCGGGCGCGGCGGGCGGCATGGCCGCGATTTTCGCGACGCCGGTCGCCGCGGTACTGCTCGCCGTCGAGCTGCTGCTCTTCGAATGGAAGCCACGCAGCTTCATTCCGGTCGCGAGCGCGGCGGCGGTCGCGGGCGCGCTGCGCGTGCCCCTGATGGGCGCGGGGCCTGTCTTCGCGACCCGCGGGCACCCGCCGCTCGCACTCCTCGGATTGGCGAGCGCGCTGATCCTCGGCCTGATCGCCGGATTTGGATCCGGCGCGCTGACGCGGCTCGTGTATGCATCCGAAGACTTCTTCGCGAAGCTGCCGATCCACTGGATGTGGTGGCCCGCGATCGGCGGCGTCGTCGTCGGACTGGGCGGACTGCTCTATCCGCGCGCGTTGGGCGTGGGCTACGACGTCATCCGCGACCTGCTCAACGCGCGACTGCTCGGCGCCATGGTGCTCGGCTTACTGATCACGAAAGCGCTGATCTGGGCGATCGCGCTCGGGTCGGGGACGTCGGGCGGCGTGCTCGCGCCGCTGATGATCATGGGCGGGGCACTCGGGGCGCTCGCGGGTCCCTGGTTGCCCGGCGCCGATCCGGGCGTGTGGGCCGCGCTCGGCATGGGCGCGATGATGGGCGGGACGATGCGCGCGCCATTCACCGCGATGGCGTTCATGGTCGAAGTCACGCACGACGTCAACCTGCTGCCGGCGCTGCTCGTCGCCTGCGTCGCGGCCGATGCGGTCACGGTGCTGCTCATGAAGCGTTCGATTCTCACCGAAAAGATGGCGCGCCGCGGCCACCACGTGATGCGCGAGTACATCGTGAACCCGCTGCATCTGATGCGTGTCGCCGACGTGATGGAGCGCGATGTCCCGACCGTCCCCGCGTCGCTGCCGGTCGAAGGTCTGTTTCAGCGCCTCGCCGACGAGGATCCGATCATGGCGCGCAGGCAGGAGTGGGCGATCGTGGACGACGCCGACCGGCTCGTCGGCATCGTCACGCGCGGCGATCTCGTGCGCGCCCTGGACCGCGAGGACAGCGAAGTCGCGACCCTGGCGGAGCTGGCGACGCACCGGTTAGTCGTCACCCATGAGGACGAGCTTCTGGAAGAGGCGACTGCCAAGATGATCACGCACGATATCGGGCGGCTGCCGGTGGTGGATCGCGCCGACTCGGGACGGCTGCTCGGCCTGCTGGGACGCGCCGGCGTGATGGCCGTATGGCTGCACGCGAGCCGTGAAGAGCAGGCGCGCGACCCGGGTTGGCTGAGCCGATTGGCGCAGCGCGTTCGCGCATGACGGAAACGCATCAATACCAGCTGAGCGGCTACAGTCCCACTCCGGCCACAGCGACGGTCACGATCCAATCGTTCGACAAGAAAGAGCGTATGCGCCGCGCGCTGAAAGGACTGGCCACGTTCTGGGGCGCGGCGCTTGGGAGCATCTTCATTCCCGTCGCGCACTTCCTGCTCGTGCCGGGTTTTGCGTTGTACGGTGCCTACACGTTCTTCGAGCGCCTCGGCGCGCGTGAAGTCGTCCTGGCCGCGGAAGGGGTGTGCCCGGACTGCGGGAAACCTCAGAGGCTCGAAATCAGCGGGCGCTGGCATGTCCCACGACGAGTTGCCTGCCGGTACTGCCAGCGCGCGCTGCAGATCTCCTAGAAGCGGAAGCCCGTCGCCAGGTTCAGATGGTTGACGACGAAGTCGCCCGCCTGGTACCGCGTCGCGAGCCGCCGGAATTCAAAGCCAAGCACCAGCGGGCCGGGGCGCCATTCGACATGGCCCTCACAGACGAAATTGCGGAACCGGCCGGTGGCCGGCAGATCGGCATCGTCAGGGTCGTCCAAGCCGCAGCCGCCCCCGAGCATCCAGCCCGCGCGCGGGCGCACGTTGAGCTGTCCCCAGCCGCCTTTACTGTGAACCGGAGCTCCGGCGAGACCAAAGTTTTGTCCGATGGCACCGCCGCCCAATCCGGCGACGGCCTGACCCGAGTAGGCCTCGCCGAGGAACTCGACCGTCCCGAAGCGCAGTCGGGTATCGAATGAGATCGCGTTCGACTGCAGCAGCGTGTCACCGGTCGTCGAATCGAGCCCGACGATCCAGCCGACATGGCCGCCGATCGCCACTTCGCTCGGATCGTCCGTCGGTCCCCAGCCGAGTCGCACTCGTCCCTGAAAGTAGGGGCGGCCCGAGCGTTCCCCTGAATCGGGCTGCGTGTTGACGGGACCCTGTACGCCACCGGCGATCGGCGCCAGCAGCGCGCCCTGCAATGCCAGTCGCAGCGTGTAGCCGTACTCGCTGGTCACTCGGAGCTGGGGAATCCACAGCCAGAGATTGCCCGCCGTGGTGAACCCGGGGACGCCGACACTCGCGAGCGAGAGCGGATTGCGATCGGAAATGAGCGGAGCCTCCTGCCCGACGAGCAGCTGCAGATGCGTCCATTGCATGACGCCGATCGCGCGCCGGACCCGCAGCACGGGGAATGTGCGGTTGCTGAACGTCGCCAGCTGGCCGCCGTAGAAATCGAGATCGAGCTCGCCGGTGAACGTGCCGCCTAAGACGTCTGGATCGGTCAGGAGAGCGCCGACCCTGGTTTGGCGCACCGTCGCGCTTCCCCCGGTCACTCCGATCGTGTCGAGATCGGCGAACGTCGGCACGTCGCTGTTGTTGGTGCGAGCGCTATTATAGAAGCTGTTCATCAGGACCGTGCCCGTGAACTCCAGCGTGCGTTTTGGCGCCGCGGGCGGCGGAGCCGGTGGCGGCGATGCGGGCTGCTGTGCGATGAGACTGACAAAAAGCAAGACCGGCATCACGGCTCGCTCCTGGCGGGTGAGGTAGCACTACAGTAAGCTCGAACTCCCCAGACGCAACAGACAGAACAGGCGCAGCAGGCGCAGCAGGCGCAACAGACGCAACAGGTCGACATTTGGACGGAGGTGTGATGCGGGTAGTCGCGCTGTGCGTTGTCGTGACGATCGGCGCGGTGAGCGCGGCGCGCGTCAATGGCCGTATCGTCATACTCGAGAAGGACAACAAGCCTAGCCCGGATCTCGGCGATGCCGTCGTCTACCTCGAGGGGGCGGCGACGCCGGCGACGGCTGCGGCGCCGGATACGGTCGAGATCGCGATTACGGACAAGGTCTATGCGCCTCACGTCGTCGTCGTGCCGCTCGGGTCGACGGTGCGTTTCCCCAACCACGATCCTTTCAATCACAACGTCTTCTCGGTGAGTGAGCCCAACTCATTCGATTTGGGCCTGTACGGGCGTGGCGAGACGAAGAGCCAGACCTTCACCCATCCCGGGCTGGTGCGCGTCTACTGCAACGTGCACCCGCGCATGGTCGCGTATGTGCACGTCATGGCGAACCGGCTCTACGCGCAGCCGGGTCAGGACGGGAGTTTTACGATCAACAACGTTCCCACGGGCCGGCAGCGGTTGCACGTATGGCACGAGCGGATCCCGACCGAGGTCATCAAGGAGGTAACCGCGGGCGCCGCCGGGGACCTGCAGATCGCGCTCAACGCCCGCGGCTACAAGTGGCAAGCGCATCGCAACAAGTACGGCCGGAACTACCCCACCAATGCCGGACGCGAACGCTACTAAGCCGGCGTTCGGCCTGACGGCCAAGATCTTCGTCGGCTCGGCGCTGCTCGTGCTGGCCGTGCTGGGACTCACCTTCGGTGTCACGACCATCCAGGCAAACCGCACGGCCGACGCCTCGATCAACCGTGCGCTGCAGTCCACGAGGCGCGCGGTCGATGATTACCTCGGCGCGCGCACCCGAACGCTGGGGCGCGCGAGCACCGTGGCGACCGACGTGCCCCAGTACCGCCAGCGGCTCCTGAATCAGCGCCAGCGCGCCGAAGCGCTGGATCAGGCCGACGACGTCCGCGGCCTGATCGGCGCCGCGTGGGTGCTCGTCACCAACAGCGACGGCGTCCTGATCGCGCGCACCGACTATCGCGAGCAGGTCGAGCGCGATCTCTCGCCCTCGCCGCTCGTGGCGAACGCGCTGAGCGGCGATCAGACGACCGGCGCGTGGCTCGACGATGTCCGCGGGGCGATGTTCATGGCGGTCGGCACGCCGCTGCGCGATCGTCCCACCTCGGCGCCGCTGGGCGCGCTCGTGGCGACCTACCAGGTCGACGACTCGCTGGCCAATGCCATCAAACAGGCCACCAATTCCGACGTCGTCTTCTTCATGCTCGACACGCTCGGCAAGCCCGTGGTCGTCGGGAGCACGCTGGCAGCCGCCGAAATCGGGCCGGCGTTGCAGAGCTCGGTGAACACCGAGGCGCTGGAGGCCGACACCGGCGCCGGCACGCCGCTCGCCGCCACCATGAACGGTGAGCACCTCATTGGCCTCACGGGCGCGATTCGCTCGCCGAGTGGCGACCTGCGCGGCGGATTCGTGGCGCTGCGCTCGCGCGAAGCGGAGCTGGCGCTGTTCAACACGCTGCGCCGCACGATGCTGTGGGCGGTGGCGCTCGGCGTCGTGCTCGCCTTGATCTGGGCATTCATGCAGGCGCGCCAGATCGCTGGGCCGGTACGCCGGCTGGTCCTCGCGACGCGCGAGGTACAGGACGGAAACTTCAGCGTGGACATCGCCGTGAAGTCGCGCGACGAAATCGGCATTCTGTCCCGAGCCTTCAAGAGTCTCGTCGACGACCTCCGCGCCAAGGCGGAGCTCGTCGAGTACATGATGCAGACGTCGGGGGGCGCGCCGACGCAGCGTATCGATACCGTGTCGACGGCGGTCCGCGCGGTCGGAGGAGATCAGATTCGGCCGGGGACGATTTTCGCGGGCCGCTACGACGTCAAGGAAATCCTCGGCGCGGGCGGAATGGGCGTCGTCTATCGCGCGTTTGACCGCGAGCTGCAGGAGCCGGTCGCGATCAAGACGCTCAAGCCCGAAGCGATGGCGACCGGGGCGGCGCTCGACCGCTTCAAACAGGAGATCCGGCTCGCGCGCAAGATCGCGCATCGCAACGTGGTCCGGACCTACGACCTGGGCGAACAGAACGGGATGTACTACCTGACGATGGAGTACGTCGAAGGCACGTCCCTGAAACAGCTGATCGTTTCGAGAGGCAAGCTACCCGTCGAAGTGACGCTGACGGTCGGAAAGCAGCTGTGTCGCGCGCTCGAAGTCGCGCACGCCGAGGGCGTGATTCACCGGGACATCAAGCCGCAGAACATCGTGGTCGAGCCGAACGGCTTCTTGAAGGTGATGGACTTCGGGATCGCGCGTCTGGCCAATCCGCCCCAGGGCAAGGGACTCACCGAGGCGGGCACGGCGATCGGCACGCCGGACTACATGTCGCCCGAGCAGCTGTCGGGCCTGGAGCTCGACCCGCGCAGCGACCTCTACGCGGCCGGTGTCGTGCTGTTCGAATGTCTCACCGGCCGTCTGCCGTTCGAAGCGGAAACGACGTGGGCGCTCGTCGCCAAGCATCTCGAGGAGGAGCCGCCGGATCCACGTCTCACCACGCCCGATGTGCCGGGGGCGCTGGCGGTGGTCATTCTCAAGGCCATGGCGAAGGACCCGCGGAAGCGATTCGAGAGCGCGTCGCAGATGCACGACGCGCTGGCGCGCATCGGCTAGTTACACCCCCGCGAACCAGGGATAGCCCTGGTCTTCCCAATACCCGCCCGGCCGCTCGGCCGTGAACGTCACCGACACGAGATACTTGGTCATCTTGTAGCCGAGCTTGGTGGGCGAGTAGAGGCGCAGCGGCGCGCCGTGCGTGGGCGGCAGCGGATTGTCGTTCATGCCATACGCGAGAATCGTCTGAGGATGCATGGCGCTGGCCATGTCCCAGCCGTTCGCGTAACCCGAATCGAACGAGTCGAACCGCACGTAGCGCGCCTGCGGCAAGAGCTCACACCGCTCGGCAATCGCCGAGACAGGTACGCCGTGCCACGTGGCGATGGCGCTCCAGCCTTCGACGCAATGATGCTTCACCGTGTACGACGTGCGCGGCATCGCTTGCAGGTCTTCGACCGAAAGCGACAGCGGCTTACGCACGAGGCCGCCGACCTGCAGGCGCCACGCGGAAGGGTTGGTGAGCACCGGCATCTCGCGCGAAATGAAGTAGCTCGGGAGCTGCGCCGTCCGCTCCGTGATCGGGTACTCGCGCGCGAGCCGCCGCGGCGAAAACAGAATCTTCTCGCCGACCCAGTCGTTGAGCCGGCTGACGTCGAGCAACAGCGGTCGCACGCCGTCGCCGCCGTCCCAGCCGCAGGCGGCGACGAGCGACGCGGTGCCCGCGCCCGCCAGCAGCCGCAGGAAGTCGCGACGGTCAGTCATGGCTCGGGTACCTCCCGCGATACCAGCCGGAGATCATGGCGCGCAGCGACGCCGGATCGACGACGAACACCAGCATGACGTGCACGATGAGGAAGCCGGTGAAGATCCACACGGTCCAGAAGTGCCAGTAACGCGCCGCTTGAAATCCTCCGAACAGCCAGGCGAGCCAGGAGAGCTGCGTGGGCTTGTAGATCGCGAAGCCGCTCAGCACCGCCAGCGCGCCCACGGCTACGATGAACGTGTAGGCGAGTTTCTGGAGCGGGTTGTGCTTGCCTTGCGGCGGGTGGTCTTTGCGCAGGCGGAGGTAGTACTTCTGCATTTCGATCGCGCCGCGCAGGTCGCGCGGGCGAAACAACAAGGAGCGCCATTCGCCGCTCGCTACCAGGTAGGCCAGGTACAGCACACCTCCGAGGACCAGCGGCCACATCAACGCGAAGTGCCAGTTGATCCCGCCCGCGAGCCAGCCGCCCAGACGAACCGCCTCCGGGAACGCCCGGTCCTGGAACGGATTGACGTAGTACGGACCGTTGCGCTCGCCGAACTTCGCATAGGCGGCGTAGATCTGGAGCCCGCTCGCGATCATCCCCAGCACCAGCACGAACGTCAGCCAATGCGTCAGGCGTACGATCCAATGATGACGCCTGACCTGACGAACGGGCGCAGACGACGTCATTGGAAGGCCGGGGGCGGGGGAAGCACTCATAGGCTAAGTATATTGTTCGCCATGCGTGCAGCAACGCTGATCATCATGACTTTCCTCGCCGCCTGCCGGACACAGAACGCCGCGGTCGCGGATCGCGCTCCGGGCGATTCGCTCGACTTTGCCGACCTGAGCCCGGCCGACTCGGCCGACAGCATCCTGCTGACGCCGCGGCTCGTCACGGGCCCGACGGTGATTGTGTTCTGGCTCGTGAGCGCCGACACATTTTCGGCCGACGATCAGGCCGAAGCGCTCGATGAGCTGAATTACACCACCGAGCAACTCGCGCCTACACTCGCGCGCAGCAACATCCAGCTCGTGCCGACCAATTCCGACTCGGTGTACGTCTCGCTGCCGAACAACAAGCGGCGCCTGATCCTGCTGTCCGGCGTGGACTATCCGTTCGGGTACGTGTTGATCGAGCCGGGCAGCGCCGAGCGCATCCTCGCCGGCGTGTACACGGACGACGAGCTGCTCGATGAGGTCGAAGCGTACTTCGATCTTCCGTCGACGGCGGATTCCACTTCCACGGGGCCGCGGATCTCCACCTGATGGTGCTGCTTGTCCTCAGCGCGCTCGCGGTGCAGCAGATCGCCTGGGAGCCGGCGGTGCCGCGCCAGGGATCGTTGATCACCATTTCCGCGCCAGGCGCGCTCACCGGCGAAGTCGCGGGTGAGCCGCTGCACTTTCGCGACGGGCGCGCATTTGCGGCGGTGCCGCTGAGCACGGCGGATTCGGCGGTCGTCAACGTGCTCTACTTGCGCTGGGATGGCAGCATCCAGGGGAAGCGGGCGTACGTGCCGGTGTCCGAGCGTCCAGTATCACGCGAGCGAATTCGCGTGTCGCGGCGGTTCACTGTGCCGCCTGACAAGGCGCTGCAGGCGCGCATCGATCGCGAGCGGGCGTTGACCCGCGACGTCGCGCATCGCGCGCATGCCGTGCCGAACCTGCTGCACGATCATTTCATCCGTCCGCGCGACGCGCGGGTCACGAGCCTGTTCGGAGGCGGACGCCTGGTCAATGGCGTGCGCCAGAGCGTGCATTATGGACTCGATCTCGACGGACGGACCGGCGAGCCAATCAAGGCGTCCAATCGCGGCGTCGTCGCGCTCGTGGCGGATTTGTTCTATGGCGGCAAGTCGGTCTATCTGTATCACGGGGAAGGACTGATGACCGTCTATCATCACATGAGCAAGCCACTCGTCGCGGTCGGTGATACGGTCGAGCGCGGCCAGGTCATCGGACGCGTGGGCGCCACGGGACGCGTGACGGGTCCCCATTTGCATTGGGGCGCGCAGTACGGACTGATTTCCTTTGATCCCGACGATCTGCTGACCATCCCTTGAGCAAGTCCCTGCTGCTGCGCGGCGGGCGCGTGGTGACGATGGACGGCGCACGGCGGATTCTCGACGCCGATGTGCTGGTGGAAGACGGTCGAATCCAAAAGGTCGGACGGTCGGACGGTCGGACTGCGGGACGGTCAAAACCAACAACCATCGATTGCTCGGGTCTGGTAATTCTGCCCGGCCTGGTTCAAGCACACATCCATCTCTGCCAAACGCTGTTTCGTGGGCTCGCCGACGATCTGTCGCTCGAGAACTGGCTCTCGCAACGCATCTGGCCACTCGAGGCCGCGCACACTCCAGGCTCGATCCATGCTTCCGCGATGCTAGGCGCCGCGGAGCTGTTGCTCGGCGGCACCACGGCGATCCTCGATATGGAAACGGTGCGGCACACCGGTGCGGCGTTCGAGGCGCTGGAGTCGATCGGCCTGCGCGCCACGGTCGGCAAATGCCTCATGGACGCGCCGTCCAATCCCGCAGCGCTCCGCGAAAGCGCCGACAAGGCGCTCACCGAAAGCAGCGACCTGTGCGCGCGGTGGCACGGCGCGGCCGGTGGCCGGTTGCGCTACTGCTTCGCCCCTCGCTTTGCGCCCAGCTGCACCGGTCCGCTGCTCCGTGCCGTCAGCGATCTCGCCGAGAAAGCCGGCGCCGTCATTCACACCCATGCTGCCGAGACTCCCTTGGAGCTCGACACCGTGAAACGGGAAACAGGCCACGACGAAGTCGCCTACCTCGATTCCGTGGGTATTTCGGGTCCCCGGACCGCCCTGGCGCACTGCGTGTGGGTGGACCAGGACGGCATCGCTCGGCTCGCGCGGCAACAGACCAACGTGGTGCATTGCCCGAGCTCCAACCTGAAGCTCGGCAGCGGCCTCGCGCCAATCCCGGAAATGCTCCAGGCGGGGTGCCGCGTGGCGCTCGGGGCCGATGGGGCGCCCTGCAATAACCGGCTCGATGGCTTTGCCGAGATGCGCCTGGCCGCGCTGATCCACAAGCCGAGACTGGGACCGGAAGTGATGCCCGCGGCCCAGGTGCTGGAGCTCGCGACGCTGGGCGGCGCGCGCGCGCTGGGACTCGAGTCGGAAATCGGCTCGATCGAGGTCGGGAAGCGCGCGGACCTGATTGCGCTCGATCTCGACGGCCCGCATGCGCAGCCGGACAGCGCCGATCTCGTGTCGCGCATCGTCTATAGCGCGGGCGCCGCGGACGTGCGCCATGTCGTCGTGGACGGGCGGATCGTGGTGCGGGATGGAGAGCTGAAGACGGCAGACCTCGCGACTATTCGCGCGACGGCAAACAAGGCCGCGCGCCGCCTAGCTGCCGCCGTTGCCACTCACCCGAAAGCGCCGAATCGTCTGCGTCAGTAGCGCAGCGGCCTCGGACAATTGCCGGGATGTGCCCGTGAGCTCGCGCAGCGACGCGATCTGCTGCGCCGTGGCCGCCGACGTCTGGCGCGCGCCGTCCGCGGCGCCATCCGCGATGGTTGCCACTTCCTCCATCCGCCGCAGCACCTCCCGCATGCGCTTGGTCTGATTCTCCGTTTCGGACGCGAACGTCGTCGCGAACTGCACGGTGGAGTTCAAATCGGCAAAGATCGCGTCGAGCGCGCCGTGCACCGTCGTCGCGACGGTCCCCACGCCCTTCGCCGCTTCACGCCCCTGCTGCATCGCGTCCACGACGCGCGTGATCTGCTCCTGCGTCGCGCGCACGCGGGTTCGCACTTCCTCCGCCGACCGGCTGCTCTGCTCGGCCAGCTTGCGCACTTCGCCGGCCACCACGCGGAACCCGAGGCCGTGCTGGCCCGCGCGCGCGGCTTCGATCGCCGCATTGAGCGCGAGCAGATCGGTCTGGCTCGCGATCCGCGTGATGCCGTCGACCAGCTTGCCGATTTCCCGCGACTCGCGATCGAGCTGGCCGGCGACCTCGGAGGCGTGATCCATGTGTACCAGGAGATTCATGAGCAGCGAGCTCGCGCGGGCCACCTCCTCGCCGCGCTTATGCGCCTGCTGGGCGATCTCGGTGATCTGGCGCTCGGCGAGCTGTGCCCGGGAGTGCAGGGTGCTGGCGAGCCCCGACGCCGCCTCCGAATCCTGGCGGCCGTACCCGATCAGCTGCCGTTGGCGTTCGGTCCCTTCCGTGAGCTGCACGGTTGTCGTCGAGATCGCCTGTGACGACGACTGCAGCTGCTGCGCGGCGGTGGCGAGTTCCGCCGCCATGGTCGCGAGGGCCTGTCCCTGGCTGCCGATCTCGCGGATCAGCTCCGCAATTGCCGTGTTCGTCTGATCGAGGCTCGCCTCGAGAGAGCCAAGCTTGTCGGAGTAGTCTCCGACGACTCTCCCGAGCAGTACAACGACTGCCGCGCCCGCGAGCACCAGCACCAGGCTTTCCTGGGTGTAAATCCACCAGGCCCACCCGTGGCCGGCCGCCCGCGCCAGAGCCGTCACGAGCGTGAAGGCTACCAAGCTGATGATCAGCGCCGCCCAAGCATCGTTCCGCGGGCGATAGAGCCCAGCCCACAGTGGAGCGAGCAAGTACGCGCCGTACCACACGTGGCCGGTGGCACCCACGGCAAACAGCACCGTCGAGACCACGAGACACCAGACAACGAGCGTCTTCACATCCGAAAGAGGTAACTGGCTTTCAGGAAAAAGCCATCCTTGGTCCGCGACAGGTCGCGGAAGCTGAACGGGTCGGGCTCGGTGAGCGACGCCCCATATCCGAAGAAGAACACGGTCCCGGGCAGCGGCTTGTAGGAGAACAGGAAGTCGTTGCGGAACTCGGTTTCGCTGCTGCGCCCCGCGGGTGTGCCGCCGACGATCAACGGATTGCCGGTGATCGGGTCGCGCAGCGTATCGCGCTCCTGCGCCAGATACTGGCCCACGTAGCGGAAAAAGATGTCGCGCGTCAGCTGGTACTCCATCTTGAGGCGCGGGATGTTCGCCGTGGAGAACCAGCTCCGGTCCTGCGCGCGGTGGATCAATTGATGCGGCCACTGGCCCTCGACGCGCAACGAAGCCGTCGGTTTCCAGGTGAGCCCGACGAACATGTTGAGCGCGCGTCCTTCCGATGCCTCGGCGAAGATCGGCTCCGACGTATACCCGATGCTGGCGTCTGCCTTGAGTGTCCGATTGGGCGTGCTGAGCGCGGCCAATCCGCTCCAAAGGTTG
>Ga0134127_10001579_pt1 | contig 16836 bp, 17 predicted proteins | sample KB31753_FD_96459 | JGI IMG/M metagenome (GOLD analysis project Ga0134127, IMG submission 96459) | Terrestrial soil microbial communities with excess Nitrogen fertilizer from Kellogg Biological Station, Michigan, USA - KB3-175-3 | ecosystem: Environmental > Terrestrial > Soil > Unclassified ... | reverse complement strand
GTCCGAGACCGCGTCACCAGCACGCACCGCGGCCACGGGCATTGCATCGCGAAGGGCGCCGACATCCGGCGCATGATGGCCGAGCTGTTCGGCCGCGTGGACGGCTACTGCAAGGGCAAGGGCGGCTCCATGCACATCGCGGATTTCGCGGTGGGGATGCTGGGCGCCAACGGCATCGTCGGCGGCGGGCTGCCGATCGCCTGCGGGGCGGCGCTGGCGGCCCAGCTCGAGGGGCACGGCAACGTGACGGTGTGCTTCTTCGGTGACGGCGCGGCCGCGGAGGGCGAGTTCCACGAGGCCCTCAACATCGCCTCGGTGTGGAAGCTCCCCATCATCTTCGTCTGCGAGAACAACCAGTACGCGGCCAACAACGCGGTCAGCGTCCAGCATCCGCGGGTCGACATCGCCGCCCACGCCGCGGCCTACGTCATGCCCGGCGTGATCGTGGACGGCAACGACGTGCTCGAGGTCGAAGCGGCGACCCGGGAGGCGGTTGCCCGCGCCCGCCGCGGCGAGGGGCCGAGCCTGCTGGAGTGCAAGACGTATCGATGGCACTTCCACGCGATGCGGGCCACACCGCCTCCGGAGACGCGCCCGGTCGAGGAGATCGCCACCTGGAAGGCCCGCGATCCCATCGCGCGCCTCGAGCAACACGTGCTCGGGCTCGGCGTGCTCTCGGCCGACGCGATCGCCACGATCCGGGAGGGCGTCCGAACCGATCTCGACGCGGCGGTGGCGTTCGCCGAGCGGAGCCCGTTTCCCGATCCGAAGGACCTGCTGGTGGACATGTTCGCCGACTGAGGCGACGAGGAGCCGGGTATGCGCGAGATCAGCTTCCAGAAGGCACTCGAGGAGGCGGTGGCCGAGGAGATGCGTCGCGATCCGCGGGTCATCACCCTGGCCACCGATTTCACCGGCGACCCGCTCAAGGAGTTCGGCCCGGCCCGCGTGCGGTTCTCGCCCATCTCGGAGGCGGTGCTGACCGGGATGGGGCTGGGCGCCGCGGGTTGCGGGTTCCGCCCCATCGTGAACTGGCGGATGGTGACCTTCTCCTTCGTGGCGATGGATCAGATCGTCAACCAGGCGAGCAAGATCCGCTACATGTTCGGCGGGCAGGCCGATTTCCCGGTGACCTATCGCTGCAGCACCGGGGGCGGCATCGGCCTCGCGGCCCAGCACTCGCAGAGCCCCTACTCGATGTGGATGCATCTCGCCGGCCTCAAGATCATCCTCCCGTCGACGCCGGCCGACGCCAAGGGTCTGCTCAAGAGTGCCATCCGCGACAACAACCCCGTGGTCTCCTTCGAGTGTAGCCGGCTGGCCGCGCTCACCGGCCCCGTGCCGGAGGGGCAGCACCTCGTGCCGCTCGGGGTCGCGGACGTGAAGCGGGTCGGCACGGACGTGACCATCGTGGCGCTCGCCTACTACGTGCCCGAGGCGCTCGCGGCGGCCGACGAGCTCGCCCGCGAGGGCATCGCGGTCGAGGTGGTCGATCCGCGGACCCTGGTTCCGCTGGACGTGGACACCGTGCACGCCTCGGCGCGGAAGACGGGACGGGTGGTGATCGTGGACGAGGCCCCCGCCACGTGCTCGGCCGCCTCGGAGATCGCCGCGGTGCTCGTCGGGGACGCGGAGACCTTCCGCGCCCTGAAGGCGCCCGTCCGCCGTGTCTGCGCGGCACCCGTCCCGGTGCCCTATAGCCCCACTCTTGAAGGGGCCGCGCTGCCGAGGCGGGAGGATATCAAGGCCGCGGTCTACGAGGTGCTCAAGGAGTCCCTTCGTCCCGCTTGAGGCGCAGGTGGCGGGTGTGTCCGGCTCGAGCGCGTCGCGACCCGGGTCCGCGTCTAGCCCCCCGATGCGCCGGCTGCTATCATCCTCGCCGTGATCAAGGTCGTCACCTGCATCAAGCGGAAGGCCGGGATGTCGGTGGAGGAGTTCCAGGCCTACTGGCGCGGAAGCCATCCCGAGGTGGTCGTGCGGCTGCCGGGGATCCGGCGGTACGTGCAGTCGCACATGCGCCTGGCCGGCTACCGGAAGGGCGAACCGATCTACGACGGCATCGCCGAGGTCTGGTTCGAGGACGGCAAGGCGATGCACGCCCTTCGCGGCAGCCGCGAGATGGCGGCGGTCGAGGCCGACGAGGTCCGCTTCATCGACCGCGCGACGACGCGCGTGATCGCCACCGACGAGCACGTGATCAAGGACGGGCCCGTCCCACCCGGCGCCGCGAAGAACGTCGAGTTCGTCACCCGGAGGCCCGGGATGGCGCGGCCCGACTTCCAGCGCTACTGGAAAGAGATTCACGGGCCGCTCGCCGCGCCGATCCCGATGATCCGCCGCTACGTACAGAGCCACACCCGGGCGTCCGCGTACGAGCGGGGACGGACGCCCGCCTACGACGGGGTGGCCATCACGTGGTTCGACGACACCCAGGCGATGCGCGCCTCCGCCGCGACCGCCCAGTACGCGCGGGTCCGGGCCGACGAGGCGAACTTCATCGCGCCCGGTGAGATCCCGATCATCATCACGACCGAGCACGTGATCGTCCCGTGAGCGACCGACGCACGCCGATCGCCGACGCGCTGGTCGACTTCGTGCGCGGGCTCGAGCTCCGATCGCTCCCCGATGCAGTGACCGAGGCCGCGGGGCTCTGTCTCACCGACTGGCTCGGCACCGCGATCCGCGGCTCGACCGAGCCGCTCGCCGACGCGCTCGACGCGGTGGTCGCCTCCACCGGCGGTGAGCCCCAGGCGACGGTGGTCGGGCGTGGCCGCCGGACGAGCGCGTTGCTGGCCGCGCTCGCCAACGGGGCGCAGGGCCACGCGCTCGACTTCGACGACACGCATCTGGCCTCCATCGTCCACGGCTCGGCGCCGGTGGCTCCAGTCGTCCTCGCGATCGCCGAGTGGCGCCGGCGGCCGGGCGCCGCGGCCCTGGAGGCGTTCGTCGCCGGCTTCGAGGTCGAGACGCGGATCGGGCGCGTCATCGGCCCGACCCTTGCCGAGCGCGGGTGGCACGTCACCGCGGTCCTCGGGCACTTCGGCGCGGTGGCGGCCGCGGGGAAGCTGCTGGGCCTCACCGCCGAGCAGCTCGCGCGCGCGTTCGGGATCGCGGGCACCCAGGCCGCGGGGCTGGAGCAGTCGTTCGGCACGATGTGCAAGCCGCTCCATCCGGGCAAGGCGGCGATGAACGGGCTGCTGGCCGCACTGCTCGCGCGCGAAGGCTTCACCGGGCCCGCCGGCATGCTCGACGAGCGTTCCGGGCTTCCCGGCACCTTCGTCGGCGTCGCCGATCTGGCCCCGGTCCTGGACGGCCTCGGCACGCGCTTCGAGATCCTCGCCAACAGCATCAAGCTCTACGCGGCCTGCCACCTGCTCCACGCGACGATCGACGCCGGCCGCGCGATCCGGGACCGCTCGGCGCCGCCCCCCGAGGCGATCGCCGCGGTGGAATGCCACGTGCACCCGCTCGCGGTCAAGGTCGCGGCGATCCCCGAGCCCCGCAGCGGACTCGAGGCCAAGTTCAGCGCGGCCTACTGCGCGGCGCTCGCGCTGACGCGGGGCGAGGCGGGGGAATCCGAGTTCACCGACCAGGCCGCGCCCGCCCGGGACATCGCCGGGCTTGCCGGCCGGATCCGGCCGGTGGCCGATCCCGCGCTCGGCATCACCGAGGCGCGGATGCGGGTCCGGCTCCACGACGGCCGCGTGCTCGACGAGGTCGTGCGGGCCGCGCGCGGCACCCCGGGCCGCCCGGCGTCCCGTCAGGACGTGGAGGACAAGTTCCGGCGGCTCGCGGGCGTCGTCCTGCCCGCCCCGCAGGCCGGGCGGCTTCTCGAGACCCTCCGGCACCTGACCGCGCTCCCCGACGTCGGAGCGCTCGCGGCCCTCACGCGCAAAGGAGACCAGCCATGAAGTTCGGACTTCGCTACGCGAGCCTGGGGCGCCACAGCAATGGGCCCGCCGCGGTGGAGCTGGCGCAGGCCGCCGAGGCCGCCGGCTTCGAGTCGATCTGGACGGTGGAGCACGTGGTGGTGCCTCACGGCTATCAGTCCCGCTACCCGTACTCGCCCTCGGGGCGCATGGGATCGGGTCTCGAGGACTTCCCCATTCCCGATCCGCTGATCTGGCTGGCCTACGTCGCCTCGGCCACCCGCACGATCAAGCTCGGCACCGCGATTCTCATCCTGCCCCAGCGCAATCCGGTGGTGACCGCGAAGGCGGTGGCGACGCTCGATCATCTGGCCGGCGGGGACCGCGTGCTCCTCGGCATCGGGGTGGGCTGGCTCGCCGAGGAGTTCGCCGCGCTCGGGCTGCCGTTCGCCGACCGGGGACCCCGCACCGACGAGTACGTGGAGGCGATGCGCGCGCTGTGGAGCCAGGAGTGCGCGACGTTCAAGGGCCGCTTCATCTCGTTCGAGCGGGTGTTCTGCCGGCCCCGGCCGCCCGGGCACCGCATCCCGATCGTGGTGGGCGGCGATACGGTGGCGGCGGCCCGGCGTGCCGGACGGCTGGGCGACGGGTACTTTCCCGCGCGGACCCCGACCCCCGGCTTGCTCGACGAGATGCGGCGCGCCGCGGAGGCGGCCGGCCGCGACCCGAAGACCATCGAGATCACGGTGGCGGCGCCGGCCGATCCCGCGGAGATCGCGGGCCTGGCGCGTCAGGGCATCGCGCGTGTCGCGGTGCCGGTGAGCGCCGCGGCCGGCCTGCCCGCGCAGGTCAAGACGCCCGAGGACGTCCTGCGCTACGGCAAGGACGTGATCGCGCGGTTCGGGTAACGGCCGGCGTGACCGCCGGGTAGAAAGCTCCGGTTCGTTCCTACCGGCCGGCCGGGCGACCGGGCCTGGTGCGTGTCGCACCTATCCAATAAGGCGCGCTTTCCAGGTCGGCACGGTGCTTGCTGCATTCCAGGTCAAAATCAAACCCTTCACGGAGGACGCACATGCTCGGACGAGTTTTCGTCGCGCTCGCTGGTGGCCTGGTGGTGTGGAAGTACCGCGATTCGCTCCGCGAGTATCTGGGCGGCAACGCGGGCCCGGCGCGCGCAAAGCTGGATGATCTGCTCCAGACCGTGCAGGAGAAGTCCGAAGTCCTGCTCGACCAGGCCAAGGGACAGCTGTCCTCGCGGATCGGAAACGCTCGAGAGCGAATCCGGGCGGGAGCGGCGGCCGCGGATTCTCGCGAAAGACCGTGAACATGCTCACCCGAGCGATCCGGGGAACTATTCTCGATAGCATCGACGCCGGTGGCCTGTCCGGGTTCCGGACATCGCGGAGCGGAGGCGGTGGTCTGATGAGCCGCCTCGCGGCGGCCGGGATCCTGCGCCTGGCCCTTCGCTGGCCGGCCCTGTCCGTGATCGTCATCGTCTCGGTGCTCGCCGCTCGCCTCCTGGCGAAGCGAACGAACCAGCCCGGAGACGCCCCGCCCGTCCTTCGGGCTCCCTGAGGAGGCTCAGCGCGCTCCCGCGCGCGCCTCGTCGAGCAGGCGGTACAGATAGGACGGCGTCACCGGCACCTCGCGGACGGTGACGCCGAGATGGGCGACCGCGTCCTCCACCGCGTTCGCGATGGCGGCGGCGCCGGGGATGGCACCGCTCTCGCCCACACCCTTGACGCCGAGCGGATTGATGGCCGAGCGGTGCTCGATGAGCGCGACCGGGATCGCCGGCAGGTCGTCGGCGCGGGGAATGGCGTAGTCCATGAGACTGCCGGAGAGGAGCTGGCCCCCCTCGCCGTAGACGACGGCTTCCATCAGCCCCGCGCCGATCGCCTGGACCGCACCGCCCTGTAGCTGCGCCTCCACGATCATCGGATTGATGGCGCGGCCGGGATCGTGGACCACCGCGTAGCCGAGCAGCCGGACCGCGGCGGTCTCGAGATCGACCTCCACCGCGGCGGCCTGCGTGCCGAAGGCCCAGGTGACGGTGTCGGGATAGTGGTAGGTGCAGGCGTGCAGCCCGGGCTCGCCGGTGGCCTTCAGGCTGCGGGAGCGCACCGCGGCCTGGGCGAGGCGGCCCAGCGGCACGGCCCGGTCGGGCATGCCGGTGACGAAGGCCCGGCTCGCCTCGATGCGCACGTCGGCGGGCGCGCACTCGAGCAGCTCGGACGCGACGAGGGCGGCGCGCTCGCGCACCGCGCGCGCGGTGCTGGCGACGGCGGGACCGGCATTGACCATGACGCGGCTGCCGCCGGTGCCCATCCCGAAGGGGAAGAGCGTCGTGTCGCCCGCCTGCACGATGACATCCTCGAACGCCGCGCCCAGCTCCTGCGCGCAGATCTGGGCGAGCGTGGTCGCGTGGCCCTGGCCCTGGGCGGCGACGCCGATCAGCACGTAGACCTTCCCGGACGGATCCACCCGCACCGTGGATCCCTCGAAGGGGCCGAGCCCGGTGCCCTGGGCATAGCACGCGAGGCCCACGCCGATGCGCCGCGTGGCGTCCTTCGGCTGGGCGGCCTGCCGGCGGCGCCAGTCGTCGTAGCCGAGGAGCCCGAGCGCGCGCTCGAACGCGGCGGGGAAGTCCCCCGGGTCATAGGCGATCGCCACGCCGTCCTTGTAGGTGAGGCCCGGCCGGTACGGCATCTCGGCGGGCCGCACCAGGTTGCGGCGGCGAATCTCCGCGGGGTCGAGGCCCAGGCGGCGCGCACCGATGTCCATGAGGCGCTCCATCACGAAGACGGCCTCGGGGCGGCCGGCGGCGCGATAGGCCATGTTGAGCGTCTTGTTGGTGACGACGCTCGTGCCGACATTCCGGTAGTGCGCGACCCGGTACGGCCCGGGCAGGTGGTTCACGGTGTCGAGCGTCAGGCCATTGCCCTGGGCGGGATAGGCGCCCACGTCGGCCAGGAAGCTCCCGTCGATGCCCGCGATGACCCCGTCCTTGCCGAAGCCGATCTTCACCTGGTGGCTCTGCTCGCGGTCGTGGCCGCTCGCCTGGAAATCCTCACGCCGGCTCTCGACCCACTTCACCGGGCGCCCCAGCCGGAGCGCCGCGAGGGCGACCAGCGCCTCCTCCGGATACGGCGCGCCCTTGGGCCCGAAGCCGCCCCCCACATCGGGGGTGAGCACGCGGACCTCCTCGGCGGGCACGCCGACGATGCGCGCGACCGCGTCCCGCACCGAGTACGGGTTCTGGGTGGAGGACCAGAGGACGAGCCGGCCCGAGTCCGGATCGCGATAGGCCAGCGCCCCGCGGGTCTCGATGTACACCGCGGCGAGGCGCGCGTGGCGGAAGTGCTCGCTGACGACCACGTCCGCGGAGGCGAGCGCGCGCTCCGCGTCGCCCATGCCCCCGCGGGCGACCACCCCGGCATTGTCGGGCCAGTCCGCGTGCAGGCGTGTCCCGGAGCCCAGCGCCTCCTCCGAGGTGATGAGGGCGGGCAGGGGCTCGTAGTCGACGGCCACGCGCTCGATCGCGTCGGCCACGCGGTACGGATCGTCGGCCACCACCACCGCGACGCACTCGCCCACGTAGCGGACGACGTCGCCCGCGAGCACGCGCGCCGCGAAGGGACGGCCCTTGTGGGCGCCGTCGGCCGAGGCCAGGATGGGCCGCGCCGCCTCGGGCAGATCGGCGGCGCTCCACGCCGCGACGACGCCGGGGAGGGCCCGCGCCTCGCGGGTATCGACCGCGCGGACGCGCGCGTGGCCGTGGGGGCTTCGCACCACGCCGAGGTGGAGCAAGCCCTCGCGGGTCATGTCGTCGAGATACCGGCCGGCGCCCAGGAGGAGGCGGCGGTCTTCCACGCGGCGGGGCGAGCTGCCGATCAGGTCGCTGGTCTGGTCCATCCGCGCAGTGTAACCGCCACGACGCGCGGGGAGAAGGGAGCGTTGTATCTCACCCGGCCGGTAGCGTGAACGTGAAGGTGGACCCCCGGCCGGGCTCGCTCTCCACCCGGATCCGGCCGCCGTGCAGCTCGACGAACTTCCTGGCGAGGGCTAGGCCGAGCCCGGTGCCTTCACGCTTCTGCTCGTCGCTGCCCACCTGGCGGAACTCCTCGAAGATGGTCGCCTGATCCTCGAGGGCGATCCCGACCCCGGTGTCGCCGACGCCGATCTCGACCGCGCCGTCCCGCCGGACGGCGGTGAGCGTGATCCGGCCCCCCTCGGGAGTGAACTTGATCGCGTTGGAGAGGAGGTTGAGCAGGACCTGCTTGACCTTGCGCTCGTCCCCCACGAGCTCGCCCAGCCGCGGGTCGAGCTCGACCTGCAGGGCGATGGCGCGGCGAGCGGCGCGCTCCCTGACCAGGGTGACCGCGTTCTCCAGGGCGCCCGACAGATGGAACGGAGCCGAGGCCAGCTCCATGCGGCCGGCCTCGATCTTGGAGAGGTCGAGGATGTCGTTGATGAGCGACAGGAGGTGCTGGCCGGAGGCGTAGATGTCCTTGAGGTATTCGTCCTGCTTGTCGTTGAGGGCCCCGAACATGCGCTGGAGCAGCACCTCGGAGAAGCCGATCACCGCGTTCAGCGGGGTGCGCAGCTCGTGGGACATGTTGGCGAGGAACTCGGACTTGTGGCGGCTGGCCGCTTCCAGCTGCCGGCTCTTGTCCGCGATCTCGTGGAAGAGCCGGGCGTTCTGGATGGCCAGGGCCGACTGGGTGGCGAAGGTGCGCAGCAGCTCGACGGTGTCCGCCGGGAAGTCGCCGGGTCGGTTGCGCGTCACGCCGAGGCAGCCGAGCAGCTGTCCCTGGTGCACCATCGGCACCGCGAGCACGGCCCGGATGCCGGATTCGATCAGGTTCTCGCGCATGCGGCTCTCGTAGGCCCCCGGTACCGTGATGTCGGACACCTGGACCGGCTCCAGCGTGATGGCGGTGCGCCCGAGCGCGCCCTCCCCCTTGCGGTACCGGACTCCCCGGCGGGCCCGGGCGAGCACGCCCCCGGTCTCGGCGGCCGCCCGCTGGGTGAACTCCTCGGCGCTCTCGTCGTACTCGAACACCACACCCCCGTCCATCCCGGAGATCTGCACGGCGCGGACCACGATCGTCGTCAGCACCGTCTCGAGATCGAGGGTGGAGTTGACCGCGCGCCCGACCTCGCCCAGGGCGGTGAGCTGGTCGACCGAGCGCGTGAGCGCCGCGGTCCGGGCCTCCAACTCCTTGAACAGACGGACGTTCTCGACCGCGATGACCGCCTGATCGGCGAAGGTCTTCAGCAGCTCCACTTCGGTGTCCGAGAACCGGCCGGGCTCCCGGCGGGTCACCCCGATGGCTCCCACCGCGTCGCGCCCGCGCAGCATCGGCACCGTGACCACGCTCCGGAATCCGAGCACCCGGCCCACCTGCCGCACGTGCTCGCTCGCCGCCGGCTCCTCCGTGTCCTCGATGTGGACGATGGACCGTGTCAGGATCGCCATCCCGGGCGCGGTGTCCATGCCCACCGGCCGGGGGTAGCGGGCGCGGACGGCGGCGAGGGCCTCGGGACTGACGCCATGGTTCGCCGGATGGGTCAGGACCTGTCCGTCGGTCAGGAAGACCGCCGTGGTGTGCGCGTGGCAGAGCCGGGCCGCGCTCCGCACGATCGTGTCGAATACCGGCTGGGCGTCGGTCGGGGTGTAGGCGATCGCGTGGAGCACCTCACCCGTCGCGGTCTGCTGCTCGAGGGCCTCGGTCAACGCGCCGTTCTTCTCCTGCAGCTCGGTGAACAGGCGTACGTTCTCGATGGCGATGACCGCCTGGTCGGAGAAGGTCTGGAGCAGGCTGACCTGCTTGTCCGTGAACGGGATCGACTCGGACCGTCGGAGCTGGATGGCGCCGATCGCGACGCCTTCGCGGACCAAGGGCACGCTCAGTATCGTGCGGAAGCCCAGGCGGCGCGCGTTCGCGACCGCCTCGGGAAACTCCGCGGTCTCCGCGGAGAGATCCGCGATGTGAATGACGCTCCGCTCGAGGACCGTGCGGCCCCCTACGCTCCCCTTAACGGGGAGCAGGAACCCATCGGGCTGGGCGACCGGGCCATGGTGAGCATCGAGGCGCAGGTGGTCTCCGTCGAGGCGGAAGATGCACACGTCGTGCGCTCCGCAGAAACGAGCGGCGGCCTTGACCACCGTGTCGAGGACGGGCTGCAGGTCCGTGGGCGAGCTGCTGATCGCCCGCAGGATCTCGCCGGTCGCGGTCTGCTGTTCGAGGGCCTCCGCCAGCGCGTGGTTCTTCACCTCGAGCTCGTTCACCAGCCGGTCATTCTCGACGGCGATGGCGGCCTGGTCGGCGAAGGTCTTCAGCAGGGCAATCTGCCTGGATGTGAAGGGGTTGAGCCGGATGCGACGGATCATGATGACGCCGACGGCCGCCCCGTCGGAGAGAAGGGGTGCCGCCAGAATCGTCCTGGTCCCGGTCGCGCGCTGACGCGCCGCGAGCTCGGGGTACTGCGTCCGGACCGCGGTCTTCAGGTCGCGGACGTGGACCACGCGGCGGGCGAGCACGGCACGCCCGTGGACGGCCCCCCGGCTCACCGGGAACGGCTCGCCGATCCGCCGGGTCGTGCGGACGGAGCCGTGCTGCGCGACCAGCCGCATGGTGGCGCCCGCGACGAGGTAGATCTGGGCGTCGTGAGCCTCGCAGAGTCGGGCCGCCGTCCGGGCGATGGCGCTCAATATCTTCACGCCGGAGCCTCCCCGGCAAGCATCCCGTCGCCTACTTGGCCAGCGCCTCGCGCATCTTGGCCAGCGCGGAGCCGTAGACGTGCTCGGGCCGCAGGACCATCGCGACGCGCTTGTCCGCCTCGGTGATGCGGTCGTACTCGGCCCAGTCCCGGCTGCGCCGTCGCGTGGTGGCGCTGTAGATGTGGCGGCGTGCCAGGCGCAGCGCCTCGGGATCGGTGTTGCCCGAATGGGTCAGCTCGGCACGCCCCTCGAAGACCAGGAAGCCCGACCACCAGTCGGCGTGAGAGACCAGCAGCGAGCAACGCGGGTCGCGGAGGAGGTTCTTGAACTTCATCCGGTTCTCGGTGATGGAGATGCCCACGCCCCCGTCCCGCGGATAGACCGTGACGATGCTGAGCTGGGGCATACCGTTCCGCCGGAACGAGGTCAGCACGCCCTGCGGGTTGTCGTGGATGAACTGCTCGATCTGCGGGGCCAGCGGCGGGTGCGTCGGCATCAGGGCCTCCTCGGGGGTCGGGTGCGCGCGCGAGCCATGGTGGGGCGATCCTGCCGGAATGATCGAGGTTGGTCAATCCGGGCGGGTGGCATCATCGCCTCGGCGAGGGCAGAATGGAGCTCATGAGCGCGTCGATGGTCGTCTGCCCGGCCTGCGGGGCCACCAACCGGGTTCCCGGCGACAAGGTGGCGCAGGGGCTCGCGCCGGTCTGCGGCAAGTGCAAGACCCCTCTGCCGGCGGGCAGGCCACAGCCGGTCACCGATGCGAGCTTTGCCCAGGACGTCGAGCGCTCGCCGCTGCCGGTGCTGATGGACGCGTGGGCGCCGTGGTGCGAACCGTGCCACGTGATCGCGCCGGTCATCGATCAGCTCGCGTCCGAGCTGGCCGGTCGGGTGCGGGTGGTGAAGCTCAACGTGGACGAGAACCCCCAGACGGCGGCGCGGTTCAATCTGCGCTCGATCCCGACCCTGCTCGTGCTCAAGAGCGGGCGGGAGATCGATCGCCTGGTGGGAGTGCAGCCCAAGCAGGAGATCGCGCGGCGGCTCGAGCAAGCCATCGCCTGACGCCCTGATCAGGCCGCCGTCACCCCGCCGTCCACGGGCAGGGCCGCGCCGGTGATGAACGACGCCTCGTCGGACAGGAGGAAGAGGGCGGCGTTGGCGATCTCCTCGGGGCGACCGGTCCGCCCCAGCGGCACCGACCCGCCGGCGCGCCGGCGCACGAGGTCTTCCGGATCCATGCCCGCGGTCGACTTCTGGTCCGGCCGCGCGACGAACACCCGCAGCATCGGGGTGTCGATGGGGCCGGGGCACACCGCGTTGACGCGGATCTTCTCGGGAGCCAGCCGCACCGACAGGCTCTTGACGAAGCCGACCACGCCGAACTTGCACATCGAATAGACCGGGCTGTACGAGGAGCCCTGCAGCCCCGAGGTCGAGGCGGTGAAGAGCAGGCTGCCGCCCCCGCGGGCGCGCATCTCCGGGATCGCCGCCTCGGTGGTGAGCAGCACCGTGCGGAGATTGAGGTCGATGGCGAGGTCGAACGCGTTCATGTCGATGCCCTCGACCGCGGCGGGCCCCGGATGCCCGACGTGGTTCCACACGAAGTCCAGGCCCTTGAACCGGCTCACCGTGTCCCACACGATGCGCCGGGAGTCCTCGTCCTTCGTGAGGTCGGCGACGATGCCGTGCGCGGTGCCGCCCGCGCCCGCGATCTCGCTCACCACGCGCTGGACGCCAGCGGCGTCCACGTCCACCACCGCGACCTGTGCGCCCTCGCGCGCGAAGCGCAGCGCACCGGCCCGACCCATGCCCGACGCGGCGGCGGTCACGATCCCGATCTTCCCGGCTAGTCGCATGGCAAATCCTCCGGAGTGAAATGGGCCCGAGTCTATCATTTCGTGTAGCGCTCGAGCCGCTTGAACCAGATCAGCTTGTCGCGGAAGCCGGGATAGGACGCGTTCAGTCCGCTCGGGTTCGGGAGCACGAACACGCGGGCCGCGCCGATCCGTTGCCGCTTGGCCCCGGGGCCGGGGCTCGCGGCCGGGCCGAAGAACGCGCGATAGACGGTGACGCCGACGAAGGCGACGGTCCGCGGCTTCACCTTCCCGATCAACCGCGCGAGCCGCGCGCGCCCGGCCGCGTACTCGGCGCGGGTCAGCTCGGCGGCCGCCCGGGTCGGGCGGGGGACGATGTTGGTCAGCCCGAGCCCGCACGACGGCAGGCGCGCGTCGTCCCGGCAGGTGAAGGCGCTCGGGATCAATCGGGCCGCGTACAGCAGTCGCCAGAACGGATTGCCCGGACTGGCGAAGTGATGGCCGACCTCCGCCGAGCGCAGCGACGGGTTGATCCCCACGAAGAGGATACGCGGCCGGGGCCCGAGGCGGTCGGCCAGCCGCTTCACCGGCCTAGCGCGCTTCACCGGGTGGCATCCCCGGCGCTCCCGGGGCAGAATGGGCGCGAACACCCGATCGCGGCAAGGAGGAATCCATGGCCATCGCGCTCACCGAGGACGTCAGGAAGCTGATCGACGGCCCCAACTTTGCCCATCTCGCGACCATCATGCCCGACGGCTCGCCCCAGTCGGCCCCGGTCTGGGTGACGCGCGAGGGGGATCTGATCCTCGTGGGGACCGGCGAGGGCTCCCTCAAGGCGAAGAATACCCGCCGGGATCCGCGGGTCTCCTTGTCGATCGTGGACTTCGCCGATCCCTACGTCGAGGCGCAGCTCCGCGGCCGGGTGGTCGAGCGGCGACCGGACCCCAAGTTCGTGGTCAAGGACGCCACCGCCCGCAAGTACACCGGGAAGGACTTCCCCTGGCGCAATCCCGACGGGGTCACGCTCGTCATCGCGGTGGACCGGGCGCGATTCGCCAAGATCCCGTTCGTCCACGCGCCGACCGCGGCCGCGCGCTAGCGCGCGGCCGGGGCGGCGAGCACCTGGGCCGCGGCCTTCTCGACCGTGGTGCCCCTGAAGAAGTCGGGGTTGACCTCGCCCCAGAAGCGCACCGCGTTCCCGAACATGAAGTCGCGGAAGTCGTTGTCGTCCAGCAGCCCGTGCTCGACCAGCTCGTAGGCCTCGGGAACGACCTCGGTCATGTCCGGCACGTCGAAGTGCCCGATGTCGGAGCTGAAGATCGCGTTGAGGCGGGCCCGCATGGGATTCGCCTTCGTGTTGAACGCCCAGGCGTTGGCGGGGTCGTCGGCCTCGCAGCCGAAGTAGAAGCGCGGCACGAAGAGATCCCGGATGTCCTGCTTCCGCTCGATCTGGCAGCGGAAGTAGTCGTCCACGTCCTCCACTCCGCCGGTCAGCGCGGAGTTCGAATCGCCCTCGAGCCCCTCGCCGCGGCGCACCGCCTCGACGACCTCCGGCCGACCGTACTTCTGCGCCAGCTCCAGCAGCTTGACGCGGTCGAGCTTGCTCGGGTGCGTGGACTGGATGGCCTGCCCGTTGCGCTTCTCCCAGTGGCCGATCAGGTCCGCGTAGAGCATGCACGCCCAGCCCACCCCGCCCTCGAGGAACGCGAAGTTGAGGTCCGGGAACCGGCGAGTGACGCCGCCGAAGAAGAGGGCCTTGGCCACCGCGTGGCCCGCGGAGGCGAAGTGGCCGATGTGGTTGTAGCAGAAGTTCGACGGCGAGTTGCGCAGCAGGATCGAGCGGGCCCCGTTGTGGAAGGTCGGGGCCAGCTTGAGCTCCCGGCACTTGCGCCAGACCGGGTCGTAGTCGTACGGGCTGTCGAGGCCGACCACGTCGTACCACTCGACCAGGCTCGCCGCGTCGGGGCGCTCCTCGGCCAGCGCGGGCACCGGCCGCCGCATCATGCCGCCGACCATGATCACCTTGTAGCCGAGCTGGGTGGCCGCGAACTCGATCTCCTCGATCGCTTCCTCGGGGGTGTACATCGGGATGATCGCGGCCGGGATGACGCGGTCCTCCAGCCCCCGGAACTGGTCGGCCGCGAAGATGTTGTAGGCCCGGCAGATGGCCCGGCGCATCCGCGTGTCCTGCATGCGGTGATAGCTCAGCCCCGCGGTGGGATACACCACCGAGAAATCGATGCCGAGGTCGTCCAGCCGCTGGTACATGAGCCGCGGCATCATGGCGGTCGCGCGATCGAGCACGTTCTCGCACGGCGAGGACCAGAACGCTTCCTGCCCGACCCGGCGCCGGGCCCGCTCGGCCACCGACATCTTGAGCGCGTTGGGCACGCGCTGGCTCGCCAGGGCCAGGCCCTCGACGGCCGCCTCGCCGCCGATGCGGCGGAACTCCTCGCGCATGACCGGGCCGTACTCCAGCCAGTGGCCGTCGGCGTCGATGACCGGGTGGGTGAGACGGGTGCGAAGAGTCCGGGCGTCCAGGTGGCCGTTGTGGCTCATGTCGGGGCCTCCAGCGCAACGAGGGTCGGGTGGTCGATCGCTCGGCGGCATGTTACTCCATTCCCCCGGGGCCCTTCACCAGGAAGTTGCCCCCTTCCCGGGCCACCTCCGTCCCTGAAGCCACGCGAGGGCCAGCGGCGCTCCGTAGCTGCCGCCCCGCTCGATGAACTCCCAGATCGGCTCCCCGGCGAGCGGCCGGAGGGCCTCGGTTCCGAGCTTCCAGGCGAATACGAAGACCAGCAGGCCGCGCCCCGGCCAGGCAAGGACCAGGAGCCCGAGGGCGCACTCGAACCATCCCGCCCACGGCCAGAGCGGATGACCCGAGAGCGTGGCCGGGCTGATCCCGATCGCCGCGGCATAGCCGGTCCAGTCCTTGTGCATGGCGAAATCGAAGCCGGCGTGCCCGATCAGCAACAGCGCGGTCGTCACCCGGAGAATCCACCCGATCGCCACGGCCCGCTCGCGGGTGAGCGCGGGCATCGGGCGCGCCGAGAACCAGTCGGCCAGTGACCGGCCCCGACCGAGCAGGACGAGGAAGGCCAGTGGGACGCCGTAGTTGCCGGCGCGCTCGAGGAGCTCCCACACACCCTGTCCAGCGACGGGGCGGAGGCAGGCAGTCTGGAATCCCAGAACGCCATGTAGAGGACAATCGCGCGAACCGGGTGGAACAGCGTGAGAACGCCAACCGTGATGTCGACGGTTCCGACGATGGGCATGAGCCTCCACGCCCACGCCTCCGGGATGCCGAAGATCGCGAAGTACGGCAGCCACGCGGCCTTCGTGATGATGCCGAAGGCCCCGTGACCGATGAAGCAGGCCGCCACGGCCACCCGCAGGATCCAGTGGAGCGGTTCGCTAGGCGGCCCAGGCGATGGCCGGTCGAGGGACCGGCCCTTGCGCGTCGTGGCGTGGTAGGACATGACGCTTCCCTCCCGAAGTGCTGGACCAGGGAGTGGGTGCCGCCGGACGCCTCGCGCTTCCCGCGAGGCGTCCGGCGGTCTCTCGTCCCGGCTTCACTTCTTCACGGGCTGGAGATAGAGCGTGGCGGTCCGCTGTCCGATCTTGCGGCCCAGGACGAGCCCGTCCTCACAGGCGCTCCGGAAGTGGATGCCGGCATAGACTCGGGAGTCGGCGCTCTCCCGCGCCGCGTGGGAGAAGCTCGTGAACGATCGGGTGATTCCGTCGAATGGCTTCCCGCTCGTGACCGTGAAGCTGGCCTGGTCGCCGCCGAGGGCGCTGGCGAGGGCCACCGCGGCGGCCGCGCTGAAGGTGCTCTGGGTGGACGGATAGTCCGAGACCGACGGCGTATTCTGATGGCTGTCCTAGGTCGGGTCGCCGACGGTGGCGTCATTGCCGTCGTTGTCGCCCTCCCGGATGGCGGTCACTGGTCGCCATGAATCGTACACGTAGCGGATCTTGAAGCCCGCGATGTAGGCGTCCGCCATCGCGATGTTCATGAGGGCCAGAACCCGGGCGCTGTCCCGAGCATCGAGGCGGCGCGTGGTGGCCACCGTGCGCGCGATCGTGTTCCAGTTGCCCGGCCCCTCGAACCAGAAGCGCGCGATCTGGGTCTGGTCGTCCGTACGGGTCGTGCTGACCTTGCCGCCGACATTCTTCACTTCGTTGTAGTCGCGCGCATAGGTCGAGCTCGTCAATGCCGGGGGCCCCGGAAGCCAGAATTGCGAGGCAGAAAGGAGCGTGAACGGGGTAACGTTCCCCCAGCCCGGGACCGCCGCGGGCGCGTAGCCGCGGACGAGGTCCGGGTTGGCGATGGGCGGGTTGGCGGGAACCGGGTTCGGGTGCGGCTGCCACTTGCCGGGCCCCATGCCCGGCGTGTAGGGCGCGTCGCGGAACGCGCCGTCGTCCTTGC
>Ga0134127_10001578_pt1 | contig 16840 bp, 24 predicted proteins | sample KB31753_FD_96459 | JGI IMG/M metagenome (GOLD analysis project Ga0134127, IMG submission 96459) | Terrestrial soil microbial communities with excess Nitrogen fertilizer from Kellogg Biological Station, Michigan, USA - KB3-175-3 | ecosystem: Environmental > Terrestrial > Soil > Unclassified ... | reverse complement strand
TCGGCCGCGAGCTGGGCATCAGCTACAAAACTATCGAGGTGCTTATGATCCAAGCCAAGCAGCGGCTCGGCGCCAAACGCACCACCCACGCCGTGGCTATCGCCTTGCATTTTGGCCTGATCGAATTCGACCCGCGCTCAATGGCGGATGCGGAATAGGCGCGCTGCGTCACCGACGCCAGAACCACAGCGCGGCAATAATGCCGACTATCGCAATGCCCATGAAAATCAGGCTGCTGATATCGTCCGTCACGGCGTTACCAAAACAGAACCACCCCCGCAGCCACACTAGCCACGGCGAGCACCAGGGCAACAATCTCCAACGCTCCTACAACACGCCTAGCTTGCGAAATATCGTGCCGAAAATTGCCAGCAGCATCACGAACAGAATGCTCCACAGCGTCGCGACCGCGCTGCGTTTGATTGCCTTGATGTCGTCTCGCGCCTCCGTCAGATCCTCTTTGATATAGGGGAGGGCGGTCTCCAGCCTCGTCACCCGCGTGTCGATATCGTCCGAACGCCTCGGAGGTGTCGGCATAGGTCGTCCTCATTATTTTTGGCATTTCCTTATTTGCTCCCTTAGCCTGATGTGCTCGCGCAATGCCTCCCTGATCGCAGATCCCTTTGGGAGGCGTTCGATTTCATCAGCAAGCCGGGATTGATAGGATTTGTTCCACGCAGGACGCGGCGGGCACACAGTAATTGCGGGCGGCGGCGGCGCCTGCTCGCACCACATCACAAACAGAATGCCGTAGCATAGGATCATCGCGAAGCCTCATATGCAGCCATCTTCTCCTCGACGTCTGGAAACCCGGCCCATTCGAGAACCAGGCGGTTTAATTGCAGATCGCAATCCTCGCAAACCGGCCTGTAAACACAGCCATCGGCGCAGATCTGCCACTGCGAACTTGCCCGCCGACTGCACCTAACGCAGGCCTTTCGCTTCAGCCCGATCGCCGTATATGGCTTGCGCCTCATGCCTCGCCCTCGCGCAGCCGCCGGATGATCTCTTCGTCGCTCAGCACCATGACCTCGTCCATGCGGTTCCTGGCTTGCTCGGCCGCAATCACAGCGGCACGCTCGGCCTCGGCCCGCCCACGCGCTACAGCATCATCATGCGCGCGCCAGGATGCGAGCAGGTCGATAATCACCTGCCCGAAGGCCGACACGACCGCTTCGATGAGCGGCCGCGCCAACATTGCCAGAATGGCCTGCATTTACGCGTTGGGATCGGCAGGCGTGTTCGCCTGCACAGCTTCGCCGAGCGCCGTGGCCTTGGTATCGAGCTGGGTTGCCAGTTCGGAAAGTTTGGCCTGATTGGCGATGTTGTCGCGAATGTCCTGCGCGATGGATTGCAAAAGCGAAACAGCGGAATCGACAACGGTGCCGATTTCGGTGACTTCCTGGGTGATAGGTCCGAGATCCAAAGCCATTCGTTCTACCTTCTCAATGATATGGGTGAGCGCCTTTTCGATCCGCCCCAGCCGGCGCGATATGTCCGGGTCGGAATTTGGGTAATAGTTGTGAACCTCAATCGTCATGGCGCCGTGTTTTCCTTAATGATCGCAGCCGCTTCCACGCGTTTAGCCGCGAACGTCGCCTGATCGCCGATGGCCACGAAATCGGGCTTCGGCGCATCGGGAAGCACGCTTGGCTTCTGCACCACATCGCCGGTGGGCGCATCAATGCGGGAGAATCCCATTTCCGCGATGGCGGCCGGCCGGCCCATGAAGGTTTTGACGGCATCGGAACCGTGGACCAGCGCATAGGTCACGACCTCGCGCAGCACCTGATTGCGAACCTCGACGGTCCACACCTTGTCCTTGGTCGCGCCGACAACGGCATTGATCGCATAGACCAGCGCGCGGTTCATGAGCTGGTCCGCCTGCGCGGTAAGCAGGATGGCCGAAATCCGCCCCGGCAGCCGGCGGAAGGCCCAGGCGATGATGCCGCCGAGGCTAAGGGTGAGATAGCCCAGCGCCGTGCCGAACCAATCGCCGACAGGCACCTGCACAACGGTGCTGACCGGCGGCACCACGGTCACCGGGATGGGCGGCGCATCGACCGCTTGGGCGAGCACCGGAATAGCAGCCAAGAAAAAGACCGCAAAAGCGGTCAGAAGAATTCGCATGGTGATAGCCTTTCTTCGTGGTTAAGGCCGCAACAGCGACCAGGTGTAGCTTCCGATCTTGCCGTCGACCTTCAGCGCGTGCTGCTTCTGGAAGCCGCGCGCCAAGCCATCGAGCAACGGGCCAAAGCCTTGCTCCTGTTGCAGCGCCTTCAAGAGCGCGGCCTTGGCGCTGGCGACATAGATGTCTTGGCCCTTCACGCCCTCAGAGATCAGCGGCCGTTCCATCACCGCCTCGGCCGCGCTGTTCGGCTTGGCGGCGCCCCAGGCCCATGGCCGCGCATCGTCATATTGCTGCTTGGTGCTGCCGACAGAGACGTGCATGTGCTTGTCGTGCGGATTGACGCCGGTATAGGCGCTCCATGTCCCAGGGCCTCGCGTCCAGATCCGGCGGTTCCAGATGATGTATTTCAGGCGCGGGTCATCGCTCGCGCTCAGCGCCTCGGCAATCGCGGCACAATCGACGCCATTGCGCGGGTCGTGCGTGATGTCCATCGCCGTCACCACGCCGACAGCGCCATCCTTGATCCACGGATTATGGTCGCTCGATCGGCTCGCATGGGCCTCATCGCCGATTGTGCCGTCAGAGGACCTGCTGCGCCCAGGCGCGGCTGCGTTGATCTGCGCACGCAGGATTTCCAGGCTCTTTGCAAGGCGCCAGGCCATGGGTCATTTCTCCATTAAAAAAGCCCGCTTCGTGAGCGGGCCTTTGGGTGGCGGTACGTGTCCCGTCAACTCGTAAGCGTGTCGATGTCTTCGGCCGTGACGCCAAGCGCTTGGAATTTGGCCAGAGCGACCTGTCGACGCTGAGTTTTTTCGCGGGCAGCGGCAGCGGCTGCGGCTTGCTTTGCCTCGTGCTCGGTTCGATCAGCCGCAAGCTGCGCCACCTCGGCGTCGGATAGCAGTATGATCACGTCGATGACAGCAACGCTGTGGGGTACCAAAACCGCATCAGCATCGCCCTTGATCTCATGCAGCAAGCCATCGTCGTCGGATTTGAAAATTCGTCTCATTGTCTCGCTATGTGAAGCTATAAGAGCGAACGGCGTAGTAACCGCTGCCTATGTTTCCGCTTGAGAAAAGGAACCTGACGCCGTCAATGGCGTTTGTATTCAATATTAAAAATCCGCCGCCAGCCGTTGGGAAGTTTCTATCAGTGTTGTGGCCGTATATACCCGTCCAGCGCATTGATTTATAAAACGATGTCGCAGATGGCCTGTATATACGAAATGTTATACTAAGTTTTTCAGTCGTGGCGTTTCCTTGGCCATTTAATATTTCAATTTCGCTGTCAGCTGCGTCATCATTTTGCGTCGATGCCGCAATATAACCCCACCGATAATCTGACGCACCCGACAGGAACGAAGATGACTGACTGAACCTTGAAAATAAACTGACGTTATCTGTGGCTGGGGCGAAATCGATAAGGTCAATCTCGTACATGTCGGCCGAGCCGAGCGTGATATCGAGCGTTGACACCGCTGATAATGCGCCTTCCGAGATCGGCGTTACCGCAGCGCCAGCCCAGGCCGGATTTGCCGCCGCGCCATTGGTCTTGAGGAACTGCCCGGATGTGCCGGCACCCAACCGCGCCCAAGCCGACGCGCCGCGGTAGAGGATATCCCCTTGCGCCGCCGAGCCGATGAAATCCAACACCTCGGAAAGCGTGCAATCCTCCGGCGCGCCGGTTCCCGCCGTCTTGCGCGCCTTGATGGTTTGCGTCGCCATGTCGGCCAGTTCGGCATTGCTGATCGACCCTGAGCCTGGCGCGGCCACGACCTGCATGACGTTGTTGGCGATATCGTAGATGAAATCATAATAGGTGCCGTTGACGATATCGCCGTTAGCCGTCGCCACATTGCCGGGCTTGCGGATAGGGATCGCCCCGGCTTCATCCACCGTGATCGTCGACGCGCCCGTGCAGGTGAAATTGGCCCGGCCGCAGAGCCGCAGGCCTTGGTAATACCCCTTGATCTTGCGTGCCGTCGTGGCGACATAGGCGTTCGCGGAGCCGGTTAGGATCAGTTCGCCGTCATTGTCGAACTCGTGATCGGCGGAAGCGGAACCGGCCATCAGCTCCGCCCTTCAAGCCGGCCGGACGAATGCATTAGGCGAACTCTTCGACGATAATCACGCCCGCCGCGCCGTTGCCGCCTGCCTGCGTGCCTGCTGCACCACCATTACCGCCGCCGCCAACCGTATAGGCTTGGCTAGCGCCGATTTGTGCAATCGTCATAAAGAACTCGACATATTCACCTGCTCCACCGCCACCACCGCCATTACTAGCAGCAGGTGTGCCACCGCCGCCACCAGAACCAGAATTTGCTTTTGCGGCAACACCTGCACTAGACGTAACACTAGAGTTACCTGCTCCACCAAAAACACTTGATCCGCCTTTACCGCCAATAGCTACTGTGCTACTACCTGCGCCGCCATTCGCACCGTCAACACGTTCAATCAGCGTACCGGTTCCATTTGCGCCACCTGTACCGCCATTGCCGCCAGCGCCTCCCGAAGCTGTGCCGCCATTACCGTGAATAGCAGTCCATGAGCCAAAAGAAGTGTCGGTGCCAACTGCTCCATTATTTGCTGAAACAGCGCCGCCGCCACCACCGCCGCCAACCATGCGCACGCGGGCGAAGAGCGTGCCGGCTGTCGGGATATAGGTTCCGGACCCCGAGGTGAAGCGCTGAACGCCTACTGAGCCAACAGCGGCTAAATTCGTTCTTGCACCAGCCGCCGTGCTGGCGCCGGTGCCGCCATCGGCAACTGCCACATCCGTTCCGCCAGCCCGGTAGAGTGCATTCCCCTCAACAGTCAGATCCCCGGCCGAGGCACGCGCCAGAGTCGTATCGGATGCATGGCCGACTTCGATCGTTCCGGCCGCGGATATCGTCCCGCTGGCCGATAGCGCCGCAACAGATGTTGCCCCGGCGACCGCCAACGCTCCGGCGACATCGGCAGCGCCGAGCGCGAACAGCTTGCCAGCGCTATCGATATAGGCTCGCTCGACCCCAGCCGTCGCCATGCCGATGCTGTCGGCGGCCTTGCGATAGATTCCGGTATTTGAATCAGACGCAAAGCTGTAGCTCGGGGTCGCAGCCGCGCCATCGGCGCCCTTGATGGCGGCGAGCATGGTGGTTTGACCATCGGCGGCCAAGCTGTTTGTCAGCTGCGCCACGATGTCGGCGAAATTGGCATTGACCTGGCTGCTGGAGATAATCGTGCTCGGGGTGAACGTGTTCACAACCGTCATCGTGCCGCTACCGTTACGGGGCATGTGTGTTTCCTTATTTGCGCGTCAGGGCGTCAATCAGGGTTTTAAGACGCCTCAGCGCCGCGCTTGCATCATCGCGTCGATCAGCCGCCGCTGCGGCATGGGCGGCGGTGGCGCGGCTTGGGCTTGCTGCGGGTTTGCCATCATGGCGGAGACCAGGTCCGGATAGGGTGACGACCCATCCGGGTTCGGTGCCGGGATGCCTTCGGGGATCTGCAACCCCCTCGCCGTGGCGAATTCGTCCGTCTTGCCGATGTTGCGCTCGGGTAGCTGCGCCATCTCATCCTGGATGCCGAGAAACCTGGCCAGCCCCGGATAGTTTTGCGCGATGGCGGTGCGCTCCTTCTGGTGCTCCAGATCGGTCTCCGGCCCCATGCTCATCGCCATCTGCGGCATGGCCATTTCGCCGGCACCGATGCCCAGCGCGCGGGCAAGGTTCGGGGCTTTCTCCAGCAGCTTCCCGAGGCCGTAGCCTGCACCGGCCGCCGTCGTGCCGGCGACGCCCGCATTCGTCAGTGCCGCACCTTGACCGCCGGGAACGCTCCCGTCTGCGGCCTGCGCTTCATCGGGCGTCATGCCGTAGGCAAGGCCGGCAGCGATGGCAGGGCCGATCAGCGGCGCTTTTCCGCCCACCTTGGCCAGCGCGCCCTTGAGCTGGGTCATATTCATTTTGCTGGTGCCGGTGATACCGGCGGCTTTCGCTTCCGCCACAAGCGCCTGCTTGGCCGTCAATGGCGTGGCTTCAGGGGGCTGGTTGTTGCGGCGCAGCTGGCTGCTGTTGATGACCGAGAGCGCGGCTGCATCCGGGGAAACACCAGGCTGTGCCGCTTGTTTTACGCCCTGGGTCATCAGCCCGATGCCAGCACCAATGTTCCCCAGACCGAAAGCGCGATCGGCCATTCGCGGGTAAAATGGCTCGTCAGGATCGACTTGCGATTCTGTGTAAGCGCCAGTGCCCGCGAGAATCGCCCCCAGCCCCAGGTGCGGCGCCATTCTCGCAAGCACCCGCCCCCCGGTCGTTGCCAGAGGCATCGCTCCCGCGAGTTTGGTTCCCGCAATGGCGCCTTCTCTCGTAGTCAGGCCCTTCACGCGATCTTCAGCGGCCCGCGCAAGCGTTTCGTTTCTCTTGCGCTGGCCTTCATTCATATAGGCGTTAATGCCCGCGCCAAGACCGAGGCCAAGGGCCTTTCCGCCCGTCATGGCGACGGGGCCAGCCGCAATTTTCGCCCCCAGGCCCAATGCGGAATTGGCGTCTTCCTCATAGCGCTGCCGGAGCATGGTCTTGGCGAGCTTTTCGGCGTTGGCCGCCCTGGTGCCCTCGTCTTCCGCTTCCTTGGTTTTGCCAGCCTGGCGCAGCCTTTCGGCTTCCAGCGCCAGTTCCGTCTCGCGCAGCTTGTCGGCGCGCGCCTTTTCATCCTTGGCGGCCGTGGTCGCCTCCGCGGCGGCCAGGGCCTTACCCTCCAACTCAAAAGCGGACTTGGTCGTGTCGCCCCAGCGGCCGTCGATGGCACCAGTGTAATGGCCCGCATCTTGCAGTTTCTGCTGAACAGCCTTACGCTGTTCGACCGAAAGCGCATTGAACTGCTTCTCATTCATCTCGGGCGTCCTGTCATGAAAGAAATCGTTCTCCAAGAAAGTGCTTCAGGCGTTTTCAAGCCAATGCCGACGCGAGCAGAGAAGCGCGCGGCAAAGCGCGCAGCAGAGAAGCGGCGCGAATTCTGGGACACGATCGGGCTCATTGCTTTTTCTATTGCGGTGCTCGCGCTGCTCGCAGGGCTCGAAATCATGTCCCATTGGCTGCAGCGCTAAGCGGCGTGTGAATCCGACCAAATCCCGCTGCCGTCCCAAAGAAAAAGCCCGCTGGTAAGGCGGGCTTTTCTCGTTTCGCTATCTGCCGGCTGGCTACAGCATCCAGGTGGACCCCCACCGGGCGTTGCCGATGGCGACCACCGCATTGCGCTCATGTAGCATGTGAACCTGCCAGTCGCGCTTTTCTTCCGTCGCCGTGGCGCGCTCGATTTCCTCAATCAGCAGCTTCAGGTCAGGGATGGTGCCGGTTACGGCGCGCATCAGGTTGATCTGCGTTTCCGTCATGACCGTGCCCGCCTATAGCAGATGAAACAGGCGGTCGCATTCCCGGCGCAGGCGGCGGTGGATCAGCTCCAGCCCGCGCACCAGCTCGTCGTCCACCTCCTCGGCCATTCCGGCGCTGTTCCTTGCCAGCGCCAGCAGGGTGATGTTTTCGTCCATCGCGCTTAAGCTTTTGGCGATTTGATCTTTCGCCCGGCTTGGATTGCGCGCGGCAAGTTCGGATTGTATGTCTACAACAGCCATGTCGGCCTCCTCAGAAGGTTGGCTTGGTTAGGCCCAGGTCGGTGTTACTAGCACCGTCTTGGGCCGCTATATGCACAACGTATCATAATGACCACGTTGGCCATGTCAAGCGCGTATTGCGCAATTTGCGCACCATGCGTATAGTGCGCACATGGCTACAGAAATCCGCGATCAGCGCATTCCGCTTCTATTGACCCCTTCCGAACTGAAGGAAATCGACGATTGGTCCTTCGCCCAGCGCATCCGCAGTCGCGGCGAAGCGATCCGCCAGCTCATCGCGCTCGGCCTGGAAGCCGCGCAGCAGAAGGAAAAGGCATGACAGACCGACACATCGGCTATGTCGTCACCCTCGAAGGTTCCATCCGTAAGGACGACGCCGAAGCCATCGTGAACGCGATAAGGATGGTTAAGGGCGTGATCGCTGTCGAGCCTGTGCTCGAAAATATTGGAACCCAGATGGCCGAGCAGAAAGCACGTCACGCTATCGAAAAACGCCTATGGGCCGTTCTGCACGCGGACGGATAGTATCCGACCTCTCGACGGATTGTTTCTATCTATCCATCATGCTGCGGAGATCGCTCTCGAATGACCGAAAAACCAGAAGTCGGGATGGTTCGCGTCGGCAAAAACCACTACATGAGCGAAGAAGAGGCACTCCAAAAAGGCTATGCGCCACGGCTTGATCCGCCGATCAAAGGCGAACCCTTTCTTGCCCCGGAAGGCATCCTCAACTTCATTACCGTCGTTGCGTCCGTCGCCGGCACCTACTGGTTTTCCCAATTTCTGCGATGGTTCCTTTTCGGTCACTGACGCGACACTGCATAATCACCTGCCGCGATGCCGACTGTCGGAGCCGTTCTGAAAATCTGGCCTGATATGGCATCCCGTATCGCCGCGACATAGGCCTGCCGCTCCCTGGTCGTCGTCGCCGCACGAGCGAGACGATTCAAGGTCGGCAAGAGCTGCGCCGGATCGGTTTCGGTCAGGATGTTTAGCACCTCTCTCGCGCCGCGCCGGCCAAGCTGCGTGCTCAGCCGGGTCGAAAGATTCCCCAACACCCGGCTCCAGCGCCCCGTGGCGACATCGGCGGCGGTTTGTGCCCCCTCCATCATCCGGCCCATGTCCGAACTAAGTTCCGCGGTGCGCGCGCCAGCCATGACATCGTTTTTGGTCATCGTCGTCATTGCCTCGCGCGCGAGGTCGCGCAGCAAGCGCTGCCCCTGCTGGTGCAATTGACGATCCGCGGCCGGGTAGAGAGTCTGCACGATCTCGCGCACGGCCGGCGAGTTGAACTGATTGGCAACCGCGCCGCCGATCTGCGGGTTGGCGGCCTTGTCCATCAAGCTGCGGGCAAAGCCAAGCCGGTATAGCTCCTGCTGCGCCGGCGTCATCTGCGCAAAGTCGCGCAAGGCCTCGCGCGCGGGTGCCCCGAGTCGCGTCGTAAGCTCGGCGCCAGCTTCCAATGCCCCATGCTCACCGAATTCGCCTTGCCCTTGCGCGTAGTTCCGGCGGATGTCCCGGAAGGTCGGATAGTGATCCTCGATGCGATCCAGGAACACCTCGCGCAGGTTGCGTGCGTGGCGCGCATTATTCGGGTTGCTGGTTGCGCCCTCGCTGGCGATCCGGAGCTGTCGCTGGATGTGGTCGAGCATCTCCGGGGAGAAAACCTCATTATCCGCCGAGACGGTCGGAATAGGCTCCTGAGCGCCGCCGGTGCGTGCCGCGTTCTGATTGCGCCGGATCGCCTCGACGCGCGCTTGCCGCTGCGCCTGCATTGTCGCGCGCCGAAACAGCGGGTCTTCCATGAGGTCGCCGAGCTGGTTGATCGCCAGATCCGGCTCCTGGTAAAATTGCCCATAGGCACGCCGGGCTTCATCTTGGAGATTCTGCAGCCCGGCCGCTCGCGTGGCTTCAAAATCTCCGCCAGCGACCGACCGCTGCACGATGTTCGAAACGCGGCCCGCTTGCGTCTCCTGCCGGCCAACGAGCCGTTGGGCCGCCTCGCCGCTCTCGTCGCCGGCAAGGCTGTAAGCCGCCCGCCCGAGCCGTGTCACAGGCGCAGATCGCCCCTGGCCCGCCACTTCCTTGGCGGCATCGATGATGTTCATCGGCGTCGGGTTGTTCTCTAGATAGGTGTTGACGTACCGCTGGACGGTCGTCGGGTGGATGCCGTGCGAGGCCGCGATCTGGGCGACCGGTTCACCCTGCATGCTGCGGCTGACAATATCGGCCATGTGCTCGTCGGTGAGACCGCGCGCGGCCAGCTGCGGGCTTGGCGGCGGCGAAACGCGCGCACGCACAGCCGCCGGATCAACCCCGGACGCCACCATGCGATCAGCCACGTTCTCGATCGCGGCCTCGCCAGGGTTACGAGCACTGCGAAGTGCCTGCGCGCCGTAGCGTGCGGCATCGCGCAGGCCCCTGACGGTGCGAACAACGCCTGGCACGATAACGCTGGAGATTGCCGGGGCTGCAACACCTCCAACAACGAACCCCTCCGCAGCATCGGCCGCGCGGCTACCAATGCCACCTTCGCCTTGCGCATATCCGGTGGCCGCTCCGAATCCCGCGCCAGCTTTCGCCGCCGGGCGCAGGCTTTGCAGCCAAGTCAGAGCCGGGCCGGCGGCCCTCGTCACACCCGTTGTGGCAAAGCCGCCAACTATTTCTGGCGCAATCGTGTTCTCTTGCCGGGCGACACGCTTGCGGGCACGGATATATTCCGCAGCTTCGTTATAAGCGTCACCCGCGCTGTTCCAAATCGATGGGTTGCCGGTCTTCTTGGCGCGCGCGCCAGTGACGAATTCCCGGAGCGCCTGACCGGCGCCGACCATTTCGTCCTGAATGCCGATCGGATCGGCAAGCTGATCGGATAGCCGATCGAACCGCCCACCGAGCATGCTTGGCTTGAAATAGTCCGGTGCCCGACCAGCGCGCACATCAGCCTCAGCCTGCTCTTGCGGCGTAAGGCTCTCGATTACAAAGCCGTCATCAGGCTGGGCCGAAGCGCGCGGCAGACTTTCGATTGTGAAATCAGGCATGGCTCACCTATTGCAGCGGCACGGGCTTGCCGCCCTGGATTCTGTAGCGCTTGCCAGCCGTATCGCGGATCACCGCGCCGTCCGGAAGCGATCCAACCCCATCGGCGCTCACCGATGCCCCAACCGCAGGCGCAGCTTTCGGCAACGGATTGTTCGGATCATCCCGCGGGAAGAGCGGATTCTGGTCGGCATACTCGTTCACAAGCTCTTCGAAGCCTGGGTCGAGTTGGCCGTCATGCTGCCGCGCGTACTGCACCGCCATCTTGTGAATGTCGATCGAGCGCTGCCCCACCTTGCGCGCAATGTCGATCATCGCGCGATTGCCACCAGGCAGCTTGCCAAGGCTCGGCACCGTCGACCGAAGGAATTCGCGGTCCGCGTCGGACATCGCGCCAGGCATGCCGCCGCCCTCGCCGCCTGGCGATCGCACTGACAGCGCAAGCTTATTGGAGATGGAGCGGACAAGATCGCCTGATGCGGCCTTATCGGCATCGCCGACACCGAAGTAAGCCGCAACCCTGCGCAGGTCTTGTTCGGTTTCGCCAAAAGCACCTGTCGAACCGGCAGCATCAAGGCTCGCTTCCAGCACATCGAGATTGGCAAGGTTTCCGCGCGCTGCATTTGCGCCAGCCCGGATGTTCTCATATTCCTTGGCGTGCAGCTTCGCCATTTCCTCGGCGCCCTTCTTGTCGCCTGAGACGTTCACATTCGTCTGCGGACGGCTCGCCTGCTTTAGCTCGATCTGGTAGTCCATGAAGGGCTTGGTGTAGCCCTGCTTCACCGCCAGCGCGTATTCCTGGACGGCCTCGGGCTGCTTCGGCGCTTCCGCCATCGCCGCCTTGATCAGCAGCTCGCGGCCGAGCGCGGCGTTGCGCGGGTTCTTCATCAGCGCGATGGCTTGCCGCTGCAATTGGCTTGCAGCAGTTGGCGGCACCAGTCCCTCTGCCGCAGGCGCTGCCTCCGTAGCGGCTGGCTGTGCGGCGGGGGCAGCACGGCCGCCAACCGCAGCGGCTGCTGTCTGATACATCTCGGGCGGATATTGGCGCGACGCCGGACCATGCTCCTGCATGGTGAGCGCCTTGAGGAACATTGACATCCGCGCCGGGTCTTGCAGCCGCAAATCCTCGTTCGGCGCAACGCCCATCATCCGCGCAATGTTTGCCGCCGCTGCCGTATTGCCGGGCGTCCAGCCACCCTCACCCGCGATGATGGCCGCGGCGGTGTTCTGGCCGCGCGCATATTTCGTCAGGGCCAGGCGCGCAGCAGCGATCATGCCGTTCTGCGGCGTGTCGAACGTCATCTGCGGGTCGCCCTGGTCGGCATGCTGAGACGGGCCAGTCATGCCCGCATAGCCGAGGCGCGGATTGTATTTGATGTTGCCGGGGTTGTTGACGCGCATGCCCATCGGCAATCGCCCACTAGCCGGCGGCGCCGCTTCCTGCGTGCTTGCCGCGGCGCGCATGCCAGCAGTTGGCGAGCCTATCGCAGGCATGGCTGGCTGCGGTGCAGGTGCCGCCATGGCTGGCGTGACAGCCGGAGCCGCTGGCGTGGCCGCGCCGCCGCCGAAGACGCTCGCGAGCTGGCTGTTGGCCGCTTGGCTGCCAGCCTTGTCCTCCTGCTCCAGCTTCTTGAGATTGTACGTCCCTAGCATCGACTGCAGCACGCGGTTGGCGCCCTGCGACCAATGGCTGATCGGCGTGTCGGCCTGCCCCTGCTGCAGCAGAGCCTCGGCAAGCCTGCGCCGCTGGACGATGGATTCGGGCGACAGCGCGCTGTCGCCGCTATTCCCGCTATCGCCGAGGCCAAGAGAGTCGAGGATGCCAACCATCAGAGCACCGCCTGCGCGTAATCGACGTGCTTGTATCCGCCCACCATGGCGACGGCGCCAGGATGCAGATCTTCTACCTCGTCGGCCATCAGACCAATCTGGGGCGTGACGCCGCCCTTGTAGCGGAAGGCATAGATCGGCAAACCATTATCGAGCTTGCCGACGCGCCGGATATCGGTCTTTGCGCGGCGGTCTGACATCATCAGAGCCGCCGAACCGATCGTGCCGGCCAGCCCATACAGCCCCTGATTTGCCGCCGCGGCGTTCGCCTGGTTCTGCTTGCTGCTATCGTAAATATACTGCCCAACCGGCGTCGTGGACACCCCCGGAGCTGGCGTGTTCACTGGTGCGGGCGTCGGGCTCGCCATGCCGTTCAGCGTGGCATAATCGCTGATCGGCAGATTGCGCTGCGTCAGCGCCGCATTGTTCGCCGTGTTGAACGCGTCGAGGAACATCTTGTTATAGGCGTCGTCCTTCTGCTGGCCGTACTGCCGCATCGCGATGTCGTATTGCTCGCTGCCCGGGCGGATGCCCTTGTTCAGCAGCTGGTTTTCCAGCGTTGCCCGCTGCTGCTCCCATTGCGGATCGAGGAAGGTGCGCTGGATATCGCTGATCTCGGTGCCGCGCGCCGCATTCAGGTCGAACGGGGTCGAAATCGTGTTCTGCACATTGGTATTGAGCGTGCCCGCCGCCCCCTGCCGCTGCTCAAGCAGAGCCTTCTCCTCGGGCGATAGCGATGAGACCGCCTTGTAGCCGGACGGGCTATTGGGATCGGCCACATATTGCAGCGACCCGAAATCGGACTGCTGCCCGGTCATCGCCAGCTTTTGCTGCGCCGTCGCCGTATCGATGTTCGATTGCGTCTGCGCTTCGGCGACCTTGTAAGGATCGGGGGCCTTGGGGGTCTTCTTACCCATGACAGCTTTGTCCGTTCATTTGAGCATTGCGGGGCTTGATCCAGCGGCATTTGTCCGCCGTGATCGTATAGAGAATGCCATCCTCGCCGGGGCCATATTCATGCTCCAGCACGCCAACCTCGCGGCAGCCTATATCCTTGGCGAATTGCCGGCTGGCGCCGTTCGAGCGCCGGATGCAGCCCGATGCGCGCAGGCAGCCCAATTGCAGGAACGGATAGGCGAAGATGTCCCGCAAATGCTCCCGCGTTGCCCATCCCGGCTCGCCGGCCCAACAAATCTCAATCGATGTCTCGCGATAGTTGGTGTACAGCACCGCACCCCTGAACCGCTCGCCGCGGACCATGGCCGCAGCCTCAAAGGGCATATGCCCGACAAGGCTTGCCGTGCTGACGCCGATCTTCTCACTTAGATAGGCGATCAGCATTGCCCGTTGGTCAGGTGTCACCGCTGGCACAATCATGGCCTACATAAACGCGCCGTCGGTGACCAGCATCTGCCAGCCATTGATCTGGAACGTCACCGAATTCGCCGCGCTGCCGCCCGATCCCAACGCAACGGTGCCCTGCATGTGGATGGAAGCAACCGAGCCCTCGCCTTCGACCGCGACCCAGTCGGTGATAACCCGGGTCGCCTCGGACCAGAAGCTGACATCCCATATTGCCACATCCCATAGCGCAAGCGCATCGGACGGGGCGAATGAGAGGCCTGATATTGCGGCGTTGCGGCCGTAATCGATATTGACGGCAAGACCGGCCGCCGTCTGCCCATCCGTCAGCAACAAGCTGCGCGCCATGGTAAAATTCTTCAGCCGGCCGGGCGTCTCGCAAGCGTTGAAGGCCGTTTCCAGGTTGAAATCGATCGCGGCATCGTAATCGAACCCCTGGCAGTCGGCCTCGACGACTTGGCCCGCATTGCCGCCATAGAACAGCCGATCCTGCCAGACCTCCCACGCATTGGCGTTCTCCCCCAGAAACCGGCACCAGGCGCCGGTGACGGTATTCATAACATATTGGCGCTGTTCCGAATTCGCGGTCACCGGCACGTTGAGGATCGCCCGGGTGCCCCTCGCATAGGATGTGAGCTGCCAGCCGAAATTGGCTTTCCAATCGCGGGCCGACTGGTTCATGACAGGCTGAATTTTCGCGGTGATGCTGGCGTTCAGAATCGCGGCACGGTCGGTGTTGATCGCCCGCGACAGCGGCACGACGCCATCGACGCACACGACGCCGACATCAGGCCCCACCTTGGTGACGCAGCGGCGGCCGATCGGTGCGCCCATTTCATAGACGCCGGCCAGCTCGAAATTGGCACCAGGATCGCCCGAATAGATCGCGACCTCGCCATGCGTGGTGATGAAGGAGATGTAATCATCCGGCCCTTGGCCGCCATCACGGGACCAGGCGGCGGCGGCTTGTAGCGAACCGCCTTTGTTGAAGACGCCAGTCAAATCGAGCACGGTCGCCGCGCCCTGGATGCTGTCGGTCGGCAGATAGGCGGGGCTGATCTGGTCCTTGCGGATGAGCCAGATGCGTTCGGAATAGGCGGCGACATTGATAATGTCGGTCGCAGTAATGCCGGTCACCGATGCCGTCGCCCAGACCGTCCCGTTCCAGGTGCGCGGCACATCGGCGCCGTTGCAGATCCAGAGGAAATTGCCGCCGGACGTCGAGAAATTGATGTGCTGCCAACGCGCATTGGCAAGGCCGGATAGCGAGGCCGTCGAGACCGTGGCCGTCGTCGTGACGGTCACATCATAAATCGCGGTACCGGACGCGGCGAACAGCTTGTCGTTGGTCGAGCTGAGCGCGTGATACGCCATGACGCTTTCAACGGCCGCCGCCCCGGTCACCAGGTTCTGCAGGCGGTGGCCTTTGCGGATCTCGACATAGCCCGGCTGCGGGAAGATGTTGTCGAGCGTGACCGCCGAGGTTGGCGGCATGACCGCCAGCGGCGAAATCGCATCCCAGCCCGCTACCGGTGCCGGTATCTCTACGGCGCGGGCCAGCTCTGGCACCGCGCGGACCTGGAAGCGCGGCCCCCTCGCCGAGGCGCCTGACAGAGCTCGTCGTGTCACGCGACGACGCCTGTCCAGCCGGGTTGCTGCGGGGCGTCGCCGTAATCATTGCCTTCCGTGCGGATGCGGCCCGTGCCGCGATCGGCGGCGGCGGCTTTCTCCTTCTCGCGCTCGCAAGTGGAAAGGTCTTCAGCGTACTGCGCAAAGCCGCGGGACTGTCTGAAGCGCCAGATGATTTCGAGCGTGATCAGATCCTCGGGCACAAGCGCCGTGTCGCTGTCATTCAGGAATGTCTCCTGCCGCACACCGGCACCGGATTCCGCCCAGCGCTTTGAGATGTATTCGAAGCCAAGCGTATGGCCAGCCGACATCACGGGAAGGATGCGCAACTCGTTGCCGATGATGCGCCAATAGCCGGACAGGCCGCCCGCGACACCGGTCTTAAGCAGCGCCCAATAGCGTTGCGGCGTCGGTCCAACGAGCCTGATGTTGCTGGTGCGGTCCCAGATTTCCGGGTTGTAGACCATGCGCCCATAGTCGGTTGAGGGCAGCGCGTTGGTCTGTTCCTCGGTGGCGATCGATGTGTAGGCCTGCTCGACGATCAGCGCCTGCCAGTCGTGATATCGCGATAGCTCCCGTCCGGCCTGATTGGCCAGTTTGAGCAGCTTTTTCGTGGCCAGATCGGTTGACGCGATGACGGCTGTGGGCTGCTGCAGGCCGAGAAGGACGGCTGCGTCTTGGACGATGGTGAGCAGGGTCATTTGAGCACGTTCGCCAGCAGTGCGCGGTCGATGATGATGGCGGTCTCTCCGGGGCCGACACCCTCGCCTGCGATGAGTCCGCCATAAGCCCTGTTCAGGGCAGCGTCATCGTAGCCGGCCGCATCGTGTGCGCACGCCCCTACGATCAGCAATCTCCCGTCTTCCAGCTCGTGGATGGAAGCACATTGCGCCACGCCGCACCTCATGTGTTCCGGGGTAAGGTTCTTGCTCATCACAGGCGCCCAAGCAGCACAAGGATCAGCAGCACCACCAGTACAAGGCCAAGTCCGCCCCCGCCCCAATGGCCGGTGCCATAGAATGGCCCGCCGCCGACGCCGGAAAAGCCGCCGGCCAGCAGGATGATCACGATGATAAGCAGGATGGTGCCGAGCGACATGAGCCTTGTCCTTTGCGGGGGGGGTGTTGAAAGTCTCGTTTTGTTCTATTCGGCTATTCAGCCCTGGCGCGCCGGCTCGGCTGGCGTGCTGCGGATGCGGTCGCGGCACCGGCCGGTTCCAGTTCGGCAGCCGGAACCATCGGAGGG
>Ga0134127_10001576_pt1 | contig 16842 bp, 15 predicted proteins | sample KB31753_FD_96459 | JGI IMG/M metagenome (GOLD analysis project Ga0134127, IMG submission 96459) | Terrestrial soil microbial communities with excess Nitrogen fertilizer from Kellogg Biological Station, Michigan, USA - KB3-175-3 | ecosystem: Environmental > Terrestrial > Soil > Unclassified ... | reverse complement strand
GTCGCGCTGGAAGGGGCGCGGTACAATGTGACGTCCAACGTGATCGCGCCCGGCATCGTGGGGCCGAACGCGAATCTGTCGCCGTTGTACGAGCGCATGGTCAAGCGGGTGGCCATGCAGCGGGAGGGGCAGCCCGAGGACATCGCCAGCGCGATCGCGTTCCTGTGCTCGGAGCGGGCGCGCTACATCACGGGGGCCGTGCTCACCGTCACCGGGGGCATGGACCTCTTCACGTTCTAAACGTCGAGGTTCGAGAGGAGAAGGAGACGCGCCATGCCGACAGTGAAGGAGACCTTCGACAACATGGCCTCCCGGTTCCGCGCCGAGAAGGCCGCCGGGGTGAATGCCACCATCCAGTACGACATCACCGGGGACCAGGGCGGGACGTGGAACGCGGTCATCAAGGACGGGGCCTGCAATGTCACCCCGGGCGTGGCCGCGAGCCCGAATCTCACGCTCACGATGTCCTCGCAGGACTGGCTCGACATGACCGGGGGCAAGCTGTCCGGGCAGATGGCCTTCATGTCCGGCAAGCTGAAGCTCAAAGGGGACATGGGCCTCGCCATGAAGGTGGGGAGCCTGTTCCAGGTGTAGTAGTCGAAGGGGGCCTCTACGGCCCCCTCCGAGCCTCTCCCAGAACGGGATTGCGCCGGCGAAGCCGGCGCTCGAAAGTGGAACTTCTAAGCTGGTTGACGCGAAGCGTCACGAGAGCGTAGGATGAGGGAGCCATGAAAGACGAGCTCTTCACGATGATGGGCGAGATGCCGGCGATGTCGCCGGAGCTGCTGGCGCGGATGCGGGAGGAAGCGAACCGGAACCTTCTCCGCATGAAGCACTTCGGCGAGATGGTGATGAACCCCAAGGAGCCGAAGGTCGGGCCCACGCCCCGGCAGGAGATCTTCCGCACCAACAAGTCGAGGCTCTGGCGGTACGAGTCCCGTCGCACCATCCGGACCCCGCTGCTCTTCGTCCCCAATCTCGGCATAAGCCGGCCGTACATCTTCGACCTGATGCCCAAGGGCTCGTTCATCGAGCACATGACCCAGCAGGGCTTCGACTTCTACCTGGTGGACTGGGGGGTATTCGGCGAGGAGGACAACGGGCTCACCGTCGAGGACGCGGTGACCAAGATCCTCCCCCGGCTGGCCCGGAAGGCCCTGGAGTCCTCGGGTGCCTCCGAGATGTCGGTGCTCGGCTACTGCATGGGCGCGCCGCTCTCGGCCAGCTTCGTCGCGACGCACCCGGAGTTCCCGCTCAAGAACTACATCAACATGGCGGGCCCCATCGACTTCGCCCACGTGGGCCTCTTCGGCAAGTGGCTGGCCCCGGCGGTGTTCGACGTGGACAAGTACGTCGACACGCTCGGCAGCATCCCGGCCGAGATGGTCAAGATGGGCTTCAAGCTCCTCAAGCCCACCATGGACGTGAGCACCAACCTGAATCTCTGGTGGAACCTGTGGAACCCGGACTACGTGTCCGGCTTCAACGCGCTGAACAAGTGGGCCAACGAGTACCTGCCGTTCCCGGGCGAGTTCTTCCGCCAGTGGGTGCGGGACTTCTACCAGCAGAACAAGCTGATCAAGGGTGAGCTGATGATGGCGGGCCGTCGCGTGGACCTGCGCGAGATCCGCTGCCCGGTGCTCGCGGTCGGCGCCAAGGAGGACAACATCGCGCCGCCCGCGTGCGTGAAGCCGCTGATGGACGTGGTGAGCACGCGCGACAAGGAGTACGTGGAGCTGCCCGGTGGGCACATCTCGCTGATCGCCGGACGCGGAGCCTCGGTGCATTGCTGGCCGAAGGTGGCGTCCTGGCTGGCCGCGCGCTCGTAGGGCGCGGCCGAGGAGCGTCGTCATGGCCGACAATACCAGTCAACAGCTGCTCGACATGTGGAAGCGCCAGGTGGAAGAGGGCACCCAGGCCTGGCTCCGCATGATGGGGCAGGCGCAGGTCCCGACCGCGATGCCCAACATGGCGCCCAACATGGCGATGGATCCGCAGGCCTTCTGGCGGCCGTTCATGGACCAGGGCATGGCCGCCTGGTCGAAGGTCATGACCCAGGGGACGGCGCCCTCGCCGGACCTCATGGCGCAGTGGAAGCAGTTCCTCGACCAGTGGATCGCCGCGTGGTCCCGCGTGCTCGAGCAGGCGATGGGCACCGATAACTTCGCCCAATTGATGGGCAAGCAGCTCGAGGGCTTCCTGAACGTCTCCGCGCCCATCAAGAAGGCGGCCGAGCAGCAGATCGATGCCTCGCTCGCCGGTCTGGGCATTCCCTCGCGGGGTCAGGTGACCGCGCTGGCCCGGCACGTGGCGCAGGTCGAGGAGAAGATCGACGCGCTCGAGGACAAGCTGGACCGGGTCCTCCGGCGTCTGGATGCGGGCGGGGCGTCCCGGACGGAGCGGGCATGATCGGGATCACGATCGACGCGATCGCGGTCGGGGACAGCGCCAAGATCACCCGCCGCGTGACCGACGGCGACATCGCGGCGTTCGTGGACGCGGTGGGCGACCACAACCCGGTGCACGCGGACCGCGAGTACGCGGCCACCACCGCGTTCAAGGAGCCGATCGCGCCGGGAATCTGGACCGCCGGACTCGTCTCGGCGGTCATCGGCACCCGGCTGCCGGGGCCCGGGGCGATCTACCTCTCGCAGGACCTGAAGTTCCTCAAGCCGGTGAAGGCGGGGGACTCGATCTCGGCCCGCGTCGAGGTCCTCGAGGTCAACCGCGAGCGGAACCGGATCCGGCTCCGCACCGTGTGCACGAATCAGCGCGCGGAAGATGTGCTCACCGGCGAGGCGGTGGTGATGCCGTCCCGTACGCGGGTTGAGTACTCGCGCCCGGTCGGGTCGATGAACGCGATGGCGCTCTGGACGCTCCAGCCGCTGGCCTGGATGGCCCAGGGCGCGGCGATCTGGGGCATGCTCGGCCTCTCCGCGCTCGCGGTCGCCGCGCCCGGCATGGATCCGCGCCCGCGTCCCCGGTAAGTCCGCGCCGCGCGCATCGCGCCCGCGCCCCGGCCCGCCTTGTGGGGGTCTGGACCCGGTGCTAGACTGATTTTCGCCATGGCGTACGTCATCAAGCGCTACTCGAATCGCAAGCTCTACGACACGCAGGAGAGCCGCTACGTCACGCTCGAGGAGCTCGAGGAGCTGATCCGGGCCGGCCGGGAGATCTCGGTGGTGGACGTGTCCACCGGCGAGGATCTCACGTCGGTCACCCTCGCCCAGATCATCCTGGAGAACGAGCGCAATCACCGGGCCGCGCTGCCCACCGTCTTCCTCCACCAGCTCATCAAGCACGGCGAAGCCTGGCAGGACTTCGTGCAGAAGTCGCTGCGCTCGAGCCTGGAAGGGCTCATGACCAGCCAGCGCGAGGCCGATCGGGTGCTGCGGGAGTGGGCGTCGCGCGCCGGGTGGCTCACCGCCACCGGGCCCGAGCCGCCCGCCAAGGCCGAGAAGCGGGCGGAGCCCGCCGAGGCCGACGCGCTACGCGAGGAAGTGTCGGTGCTGCGGGAGCAGCTGCGCACGCTCGAGGAGCGGCTCGAGAAGAAGCGCGAGAAGTAGCCGCCTCGGCCGCGGGCCGGACCCGACCCGCGGCCGAGGCGCGCGCTACGCGAGCGGGGTGTAGAGGGTCTGCACCTTTCCGGCGAGCTGGGTGAAGGTGGCCTGGATTTCCTTGCCGGTGTGCTCGGCGGTCACCTGCATCCGCTCGGCCGAGCGGGACATGGCCTGCGCGGTGCCCTCGAAGAGCTTGAAGGTCCGCTGCGCGCTCTCCTCCGACTCGAGCACGCCCTTCTGGTAGAAATTGAAGGGATCGCGCGGCGCCTCCTGCATCTTGTCCTGCCGACGCAGCACGTACGACTGCCCTTCCTTCACCGCCTCCACCGCGGAGGACTGCAGCTCCGCGTAGAGCCGGACGCCTTCCTTCGCGGTGCTGGCCGAGAGATCCACGAGCTCGCGGAGCACCTTCTGGTTCGCATCCGCCATGAGCGAGAAGGCCTCGACGGTGCGGCTCGCGAGCTGGGCCAGGAAGTCACTGGACTGAAGCAAAGGGTTCGTCGTCATCGTTCGCTCCTTGGTGTCGGGTTGATTGGCTACAGGGGCGAGGATAACGCGCTGCGTAACATCGGTCAAGAGTTTTGTTGCGACGCGTCATCCTCAGCATGGTATACGAGTGTCTCCGGTTGGAGGCATCTCCGTAACCCATCGAAAAACATGACACTAGCTCGCCTGGCCGAGGACGGCCTCGACAAGTACGGGGAGTACGTCGCCCTCGCCTTCGAGGGGCGGCAGTACACCAACCTGGACCAGCAGCGCTCCGCGTCGCGGCTCGCGCACGCGCTCCGGCGCCTGGGCGTGAGACCCGGGGATCGCGTCGTCGTCATGCTCCCCAACTGCCCGGAGGTCATCCAGAGCTACGGCGCGATCCTCAAGTGCGGGGCGGTCATCGTGCCGGTCATCTTCCTGCTCGGCGACAAGGAGGTGGCCCACATCGTGGCCGACTCCGAGGCCAAGGTGGTGATCACCTCCACCGACATGCTGTGGAAGGTGGAGGGGCAATTCGGCGTCCTGCCCACGCTTCAGCACGTGCTGCTGGCCGACGGGGGCGGTGACGGCCGGACGCGCTCGCTGGCGGAGGAGACCGCGGGCGAGTCCGCGACCTTCACCACGGCGGAGCGCGCGGCGGACGATCTCGCGGTCATCCTCTACACCTCCGGGACGACGGGAGTACCCAAGGGGGTGGCGTTGTCCCACGCCAATCTGGAGTCCAACGCGCGCGCGGCCGCCTCGCTCAACGAGCTGGGGCGGGACGACTGGGCGGTGGCGGTGCTGCCCCTGTCGCATTCCTACGGTCTTACCGTGATGAACGCGGGGCACATCCTGGGCTCGCGGGCGGCCCTGCTGCGCTGGTTTCATCCGGAGGCGGTGCTCCAGACGATCCAGGAGTTCCGGGCGGTCTCGATGTCCGCGGTGCCGACCATGCTCATCTATCTCCTCAACTATCCCGATGCGGAGCGATTCGACACGTCGTCCATGCGTGCGTGGGGGTCGGGCGCGGCGCCGCTTCCCGTCGAGAGCGTCGAGCCCTTCGAGAAGAAGTTCGGCGGGCGCATCCTCGAGGGCTACGGGCTCACCGAGGCTTCGCCGGTGGTGTCGGCGCACCGCCTCTCGGGGCCCCGGAAGCTCGGCTCGGTCGGGCGGGCCATCCCGGGGGTGAGCATCTCGATCCAGGATGACGACGATCGCCCGCTGCCCACCGGAGAGATCGGGGAGGTCTGCGTGCGGGGGGCCAACGTGATGTCCGGCTACTACCGCAGCCCCGAGGAGACCGCGCGCACGGTACGGGGCGGGTGGCTGCACACCGGAGACATGGGCCGGCTCGACGCGGACGGCTTCCTCTTCATCGTGGAGCGCAAGAAGGACCTGATCATCCGGGGCGGCTTCAACATCTATCCCCGCGAGGTCGAGGAGGTCTTGTACGCGCATCCGCAGGTGGCCGAGGCCGCGGTGGTCGGCATGAAGGACCCGCTGATGGGCGAGGACGTGGTCGCGTTCGTGGTGCAGAAGGACGGTCCGCGCGCCTCCGCGGAGGAGATCGCCGCGTTCTGCGAGACCCGGCTGGCCCGCTTCAAGTGTCCGAAGCAGATCCGCTTCGTGGATTCGCTGCCCAAGAGCCCGATCGGCAAGATTCTCCGCAAAGAGCTCCGCACACAGGTGTGAGGAGGGGACCATGGCCCACGACAATCTCGCGAGCATGTTCTGGAACCGGGTCGAGCGCGACGGTGATCGCGCGGCCCAGCGGTACAAGGCCGGCGGGACCTGGCACACGCTCAGCTGGCGCCAGGTCGGCGAGGCGGTGCGTGAGCTCGCCACCGGCCTGCTCGTCCTCGGCCGCCGCAAGGACGACGCGGTGGGCATCCTCTCCGCGAGCCGCGCGGAGTGGGTGCAGGCGGACTTCGCGATCTTCTCGGCGGGGTGCCGCACGATCCCGATCTACCCGACCTACCCGCCCGACCTGATCCAGTACCTCGTCAACGACGCGGGGGTGAAGACCCTCTTCGTCGAGGACGCGGGGCAGCTCGCCAAGGTGCTCGAGGTGCAGGGGAAGCTGGACGGGCTCGAGCAGATCGTGGTGATGCAGGGCTACGAGGGCGAGGCCTCGCCGCGGATCATGACCTGGGACGAGCTGCGGCGGCGGGGGCGCGACAACGTGGAGCGGCTGAAGAGCGACCTGGCCGGGCGGGTGGCCGCGGTCCGGCCGGAGGACATCGCGACGATCGTCTACACCTCCGGCACCACCGGGCCGCCCAAGGGCGTCGTGCAGACCCACGGCAACCACATCTCCACGCTGGAGTCCGCGGCCAAGATGGACACCATCGAGGACGGGGCGACCCACCTGCTGTTCCTGCCCCTCGCGCACTCTTTCGCGCGGCTGGAGTCGTTCCTGGGCGTGCACCGGGGGCTCGTCACCGCCTTCGCGGAGAACATCGACAAGCTCCGCGACAACCTGCCCGAGGTGAAGCCGGACTTCATCTGCAGCGTGCCCCGCGTGTTCGAGAAGGTATACGCGGGCGTCATCGCCAAGGCGGAGGCGGGCTCGCCGATCAAGAGGAAGATCTTCCACTGGGCGCTCGGGGTGGGCCGGGAGGTCTCACGTCTCCAGCAGGCGCGCAAGCCGGTTCCGGGCGGGCTCGCCTTCAAGTATCGCCTCGCCCACAAGCTCGTGTTCTCGAAGCTCCAAGCGGCGCTCGGCGGGCGGCTGCGCTTCGCGGTCTCGGGGGGCGCGCCGCTGTCCAAGGAGATCGCGGAGTTCTTCCACGCCGCGGGCATCCTGATCCTCGAGGGCTACGGCCTCACCGAGACCTGTCCTTCGCTCACCTTCAACCGGCTCCAGCACTTCAAGTTCGGATCGGTGGGGCAGGCCCAGCCCGGGATCGAGGTCAAGATCGCGGCGGACGGCGAGATCCTCGGCCGGGGCGGCAACATCGCCAAGGGCTACTTCAAGAAGCCGGAGGCCACCGCGGAAGTGTTCCTGGCCGACGGCTGGTTCGCCACCGGCGACATCGGTCGCTTCGACGAGGACGGGTTCCTCTTCATCACCGACCGGAAGAAGGATCTCATCGTGACCGCGGGCGGGATGAACATCGCGCCGCAGAACATCGAGAACCTGCTCAAGGGCGATCCGTTCATCAGCCAGGCGATGGTGCACGGCGACAAGCGTCCGTACCCGGTGGCCATCCTCACCCTGAATCCGGAGGAGCTGGCGAAGTTCGCCAAGGAGCAGGGGATACTCAACACCGAGCCCGCCGCGCTTGCCAAGCATCCGAAGGTGGTCGAGCGGGTGGCCCGTATCGTGGAAGCGCGCAACGGCGAGCTGCAGTCCTACGCCAAGGTCAAGAAGTTCGCGATCCTGCCCGGCGACTTCACGGTGGAGAACGGTCTGCTCACCCCCACCTTGAAGGTCAAGCGCCGGATCATCACGGACAAGCACCGGGAGCTGCTCGATTCCCTCTATCGATAGTCCCGCCTCGGCCCCGCGTCTCGATGGCCGCGTGGCCATCGTCACCGGGGCCAGCCGCGGGCTCGGGCGGGCGATGGCGGTGGCGCTGGCGGAGGCCGGCGCCGACGTGGCGGTGGCCGCGCGCGCCCGGCCCGACCTCGAGGAAACCGCGAGGTTGGTCGGCGCAACCGGCCGACGCGCTCTCGTGGTGGAGACGGACGTCACCGCCTATCCCCAGGTGGAGACGCTGGTGCGCCGCGCCGTCGCGGAGCTGGGCGGTCTGCACGTGGTGGTGAACAACTCCGGGATCGCCCGGGTGGCCCCGGTGGCCCAGATGTCGCCGGGGGACTTCCGCGCCACCCTCGAGGTCAACCTGGTCGGCGTCTTCAACGGCTGCCGGGCCGCCGCCGCGCATCTTTTGGCCCAGAAGGCCGGGAAGATCATCAACATCTCCTCGGTACTGGGCCAGGTGGGCCTGCCCGGCTACAGCGCCTACGCGGCGTCGAAGAGCGGGGTCATGGGGTTCACCCGCGCGCTCGCCGCGGAGTGGGCGCGCCACGGAATCCAGGTGAACGCGATCGCGCCCGGCTGGTTCGTCACCGAGATGAATGCGGACGCGTTCGCGGACGAGCGCACGCGCGAGCGGCTGCTCCGGGACGTGCCGCTCCGGCGCACCGGCCGCCTCGAGGAGATCGGCCCGCTCGTCGTCTACCTGGCCTCCGCCGCCTCCGACTTCATGACCGGCCAGACCCTGTTCCTCGATGGCGGCCACTCGGCGGTCTGAGGCCGGACGGGTCGCGCTCCACCCGGCTCCGCTCGCCGAGTGCGTCATCTGCGGGCCCAAGAGCCGCCGCGGTCTGCGCGTGCGCTTCCGGCGGCGGGGCGACGCGATCGTAGGGTCGTTCACGCCCGGCCCGGCGCACCAGGGCTACCGTGGATTGATGTCGGGGGGCCTGCTCGCCGCGATCTTCGACTGCCTGCACTACCGTCTGGCGCTCGTGCGCGGGGTGGTCCTCGCGGTGACCGCGCGGATCGAGGTGGACTATCGCGCGCCGGTACCGCTCGGCGGGCCGGTGCGCTTCGAGGCCCGCCTCGTCGCCCGGCGCGGCCGCGTCTTCGACACGCGCGCGGTGGCCCGCCTGGCCGGCGGCACCGTCGCGGCCGAGTCGCGGGCGATCTACGTCGAGATCCCGCCCGGCCGATTGCCCGGCGGCGGACGCTAGGCCCGCGACTCCGGCGGAAGCGATTCCCAGAACCGCCGCTCCGCTTCGCGCGGCGCGGTTTCCACGCGGCATCGCCGGTCGAGGATCATGGTGTGGCGCCGGGCCGTGTCGTAGGCCGGCCAGTCGTCGATGCCCGGGTGGCCCGGCCGCCCGGTGCGTGCGAAGGCGAGCCATGCGTCCTGGATCTGCCCGGCCAGCGCGTGCGCCGCCGGCCCCTTGCCGGTGAACGGGCGGATGAGCGGGTGCTCGAGGGTGCCGAACAGAAAAGGGAGCTCGAGCGCGTGACAGGCGCCGAAGAGCCCGCCCATCGCGGGTGAGGGCCACGTGAAGAGGTAGGCGTAGGTCTCCGGCTGATGCGCCGCCTGCAGTCCGGCGAGCCGCATCGCCGGGTATCGCATGGTTCGATCGGACTCGATGGCGAACCACAGGTCGCCCGGCTCGGCTCGCTCGCCGCGGGCGGCCCGCGCGTCATGGTAGACCGCGATGGCCCGCCGCGCCGCCTCCGTCCCGCCGGGAATCGCCTCCGCGCATCGGGCCAGGAGCTGGGCCTCGTCGAGCGTGGTCGCCTCCGGATCCAGCGGGGCGAAGAGCCGGGCCTCGTCCAAATTGGTGCCGATCAGCAGCGGGATGCCACGGGCCTCTCCATCGCGGATCGCGGCGAGGGGATCACGAGGGATCACGTCGCCGTCGATCACCGGCTGGAAGGGCAGGCCGCGGGTGCGCAGCGCGCGGAGCGCGGCCATCTCCGGCGCAGCGGGGACGCGGCGCCTCTCTCCGCGCCGACGGAGCAGGCTCAGCAGCCCGCGGGAGATCGGCGTGACGACGCCGCCGAAGCGGCGGCGCGCCAGCGAGAGCCCGAGAAAGGCCGCGCCCGCCGCGCGCTGGCCGGCGGGGGAGAGGGTACCGAGGACGTGGTGCTCGCCCAGGAGCAGATCCATGAAGAGGCGCCGCTGGGCCGCGAGCAGGCGCGCGGGATCGGCGGCGCGCAGCTCCTCGGGCGAGTCCACCGCGATGTCCGCGAGGACCCGGTCGGTGAGGCGCGCGGCGACGTCACGCGGCCACAGGTAGTTGGCGGCGCCGGACTGGAGGATCGCGCGGTGGAAGAGGCCGCGGGCGCGGGGCATGCCGAGGAGCGTGGCGCAGCTCATCGCGCCCGCCGACTCGCCGAAGATCGTCACGTTGCCCGGATCACCGCCGAACGCGGCGATCTCGTCGCGCACCCATTCGAGCGCGGCCACCTGGTCGAGCATCCCCTCGTTGCCGGTCGCGGGCAGGCGCTGGCCGAACCGATCGCGCAGACGCAGGAAGCCCAGCGCTCCCAGCCGGTAGTTGATGGTGACCACGACCACATCCCCGCGGCGGGCCAGGATCGCGCCGTCGTAGAGCATCTGGGAACCCGATCCTAGGACGAAGGCGCCGCCGTGGATCCAGACGAGCACCGGCCGGCGGCGCCGGTCCGCGCCGGGCGTCCAGACGTTCAGGTAGAGACAGTCCTCGCCGGTGCGGCCGATCCCCAGGCTCATCAGCGGTCCGACGAGCGCGCCGTTCTGCGACGCCGACGGCCCGAAGCGGGTCGCGTCGCGGGCCTCGCGCCATGGCTCGGGCGGCTCGGGAGGCCCGAAGCGGTGCGGGCCGACCGGCGGGCGCGCGAAGGGGAGGCCGCGGAAGACCGTGAGGCCTCCCTCGGCGGCGCCGCGGACCGGTCCGCGACTGGTCTCGACCAGGGCATCCATGGCCTCTATACTATCGTTCCTCATGACCACAGACGGCCGCGAGTACCCGCGCAGCATTCACCTCCGGGACGGCGCGCAGGTCACCCTGCGGCTGATGACCCCGGCCGACGCCGCGTCGATCGCTTCCTTCGCCCGCAGCCTGCCCGAGGACGACCTCCTGTTCCTGCGCATGGACATCACCGATCCGGAAGCGGTCGCCCACTGGATGCGCAACCTGGAGGCGGGCCTGACCACCACCGTGATCGCGGAGACGGGCGGAGCGATCGCGGGGTATGCCGCGCTGGTGCAGAACCGGGTGGGCTGGCAGCGGCACCTGGGCGAGATCCGGACCCAGGTCGCGCTGCCCTTCCGCTCCCAGGGCCTCGGCCGGGCCCTCGCCGGCGAGATCTTCTCGCTCGCCCGCGGGCGCGGCCTGCGCAAGATCGTCGCCCAGATGACACCCGACCAGAAGGGGGCGATGGCCACCTTCGAGCGGCTCGGGTTCCGGCCGGAGGCGCTGCTCCAGGATTTCGTGGTTGATCGGTCGGGGCGCACCCGCGACCTCGTGGTCATGGCCTTTGACGTGACCGGCCTCACCGAGCACGTGGACTAGCCCTCGGTGCCCTCGAAGAACCGGCTCGACCCGATCCCGCAGCCGCCCCGGACGCTGCTGCTGGGCAATCTCCTCGCGCTCGGAACGACCGCGCCCATCCAGGACATGATGCGCCTCGCCCGCGAGTACGGGCCGATCTATTGGCTCGACATGATGGGCAAGCCGGTGGTGGTGGTCTCCGGCTTCTCCCTGGTGGATGAGCTGTGCGACGAGACGCGCTTCGACAAGAGCGTCAAGGGAGCCCTCCGGCGCCTTCGGGCCTTCGCGGGGGACGGGCTCTTCACCGCGTACACCCAGGAGCCGAACTGGTCGCGGGCCCATAACATCCTGCTGCCGAACTTCGGCCAGCGGGCGATGCAGGGCTACCACTCCATGATGCTGGACATCGCGGAGCAGCTGGTGCTCAAGTGGGAGCGCCTGAATGCGGACGACGAGGTGGACGTCACCCACGACATGACGTCGCTCACCCTCGACACCATCGGGCTCTGCGGCTTCGGCTACCGCTTCAACTCGTTCTACCGCGACACCGACCATCCCTTCGTGGGCGCCATGATCGGGGCCCTCGGTGCCTCGATGGAGACGCGGGGGCTGCCGCTCGAGAGCTTCATCAAGAAGGATCGCGAGCGGCAGCTGCGGGCGGACATCCACTACATGAACGAGATGGTGGATCGCATCATCCTGGAGCGGCGCCAGGGCGACGACGCGGTGGACAAGCCCGACCTGCTGAGCTGCATGCTCTCGGGGGTGGACAAGAAGAGCGGGGAGCGGCTCGACGATCTCAACATCCGCTACCAGGTCATCACCTTCCTGATCGCCGGGCACGAGACCACCAGCGGCCTCCTGTCCTTCGCGATCTACTTCCTGCTGCAGAACCCCGAGGTCCTCGCGCGCGCCTACGAGGAGGTGGACCGGGTGCTCGGCGCGGACGTCTCCGCGCCGCCGACCTACGCGCAGGTCAACCAGCTCACCTACCTCGACCAGGTGCTCAAGGAGTCGCTCCGCCTCTGGCCGACCGCGCCGGTCTTCGCGCTCTCGCCCCACAAGGACACGATGATCGGCGGGCAGTACCGGATGAAGAAGCCGTACCAGATCGTGGTGCTGACCCCGATGCTACATCGCGACCCCGCGGTGTGGGGTGAGCGGGCCGAGGTCTTCGATCCCGATCACTTCTCTCGCGAGGCCGAGCGCGCCCGTCCCGCCAATGCCTACAAGCCGTTCGGCAACGGCCAGCGCGCCTGCATCGGGCGGCAGTTTGCCCTGCAGGAGGCGGCTCTGGTGCTGGGGATGGTGCTCCAGCGCTTCAAGCTGATCGACCACACGCGCTACCGGCTCAAGCTCAAGGAGACGCTGACCGTGAAGCCGGACGGCTTCCGCATCCGGGTGCGGCGCCGGAGCGATCGCGATCGGGCCCGCCCCGCGTCCCGGGTCAACCGCCGCGCGGCGGCCCTCCCGACCATCGAAGCGCCGGTCGGCGCGGCGGGCCCGCGCCACGGCACGCCGCTCCTCGTGCTCTACGGGTCGAACCTCGGCACCGCGGAGGAGGTGGCCCGCCGCGTGGCCGAGTCGGGCGAGACGGGCGGCTTCGCGGTGACGGTGGCGCCGCTCGACGAGTACGCGGAGCGCCTGCCCACCGCGGGCGCGGTGGTCATCGCATCGGCCTCGTACAACGGCACGCCCCCCGACAACGCGGCGCGCTTCTGCGAATGGCTGCGCGCCGCCGACCCGGCCGCCACGTCGCTCGCGGGCGTGCGCTACGCCGTCTTCGGCTGCGGCAATCGAGACTGGGCGTCTACCTTCCAGGCGATCCCCCGGCTCATCGACGAGCGCCTCGCCGCGCTCGGCGCGGAGCGCCTCTACGCCCGCGGCGAGGGCGACGCGCGGGAGGACTTCGACGGGCAGTTCCAGGCCTGGCATGAGCCGCTCGGGGGAACGCTCGCCAAGGCCCTGGGCGTCGAGCTCGCGGCCGGGCCGCCGGCGGAGGCCGCGCACCTCGCGGTCGAGACGGTGGAGAGCGGCGAGGCGAGCCCGTTCGTGGACTCGCTGGGGGCGCGCGCGATGCGGATCGCGGCGAACCGCGAGCTGCACACCAAGACCGGGCCCGAGGCCTCGTCCCGCTCGACGCGCCATCTCGAGCTCGAGCTGCCGGATGGCGTGGCCTACCGGGCGGGCGATCACCTGGGCGTGATCCCGCGCAATGCGGACGCCACGGTACAGCGGGTGGCCGCGCGGTTCGGGCTCGATCCGGCCGCCTCGGTCCGGCTGAGGCCCGCGGCGAGCCGGAAGACCTTCCTGCCGGTGGACCAGGCGATCCGCGTGGACCGGCTGCTCGGCGATTACGTCGAGCTGCAGGACCCGGCCACTCGCCGGCAGCTCCAGGAGATGGCGGCCAGCACGGAGTGCCCGTGGACGCGCCCTCGGCTACTGGCCCTCACCGAGAATGAGGCGCGCTACCGCGAGGAGGTCCTGGGTCGCCGCAAGTCGGTGATCGATCTCCTCGAGGAGTTCCCGGCCTGCCCGCTTCCGTTCAACCGCTATCTCGAGATGCTCCCGCCGCTCCGCCCACGCTACTACTCGATCTCCTCGTCGCCGCTCCAGGACCCGCGGCGCTGCAGCATCACGGTGGCGGTGGTGGAGGGTCCCGCCCGCTCGGGCCGCGGCACCTTCCGGGGGGTGTGCTCGAGCCACCTGCTCCGCCAGCCCGAGGGCGCGCACATCCACGCCTTCGTCAAGGACACGAAGTCCGCGTTCCGCCTCCCGGAGGATCCCGCGACCCCGATCATCATGATCGGTCCCGGCACGGGCCTCGCCCCGTTCCGCGGTTTTCTCCAGGAGCGCGCCGCGCTGCGGGCGGCGGGCCGGCCGGTCGGGCCCGCGCTGCTCTTCTTCGGCTGCCGGCATCCGCGCCAGGACTTCATCTACGAGGATGAGCTGCGCGGCTTCGCCGAGCAGGGCGTGGCGCGCCTCTTCGCGTGCTTCTCCCGGCTGGCCGACGAGCAGAAGACCTACGTGCAGGATCAGGTGCTGCGCCAGGGCGCAGAGGTCTCGAAGCTCCTCCAGGCGGGGGCGGTGGTCTACGTCTGCGGGGACGCGAGCCGGATGGCCCCGGATGTGCGGCGCGCGTTCACGGCCATCCACCGACAGGAGACGGGCGGCGACGAGCGCGCGGCCGAGGCGTGGCTCGACGGGCTCACCGCGGCGAACCGCTATCTCGTGGACGTCTGGGCGGCGGGCTAGCCGGGCGGGATCGAGCGGCCGTCACAGGAGCTCCAGCAGGAGGTGGATGGCGTAGAGGCCGCCGCCGGCCAGCCCACCCACCACCGTGCCGTTCACCCGGATGTATTGAAGATCGTCCCCCGCGTGCTCCTCGATGAGGCGCACCGCGCCCTCCGGCCCGAGCGCGTGGACGCCCCGCTCGATGAAATGCGCGATGCGGTCGTGGTAACGGTCCACCGCCCCGGTGAGCCGCTCCTTGAGCCAGCGATCGAGCGACTGCCGGAGCGCGGTGTCCTCCGCGAGCGTCCGCCGCGCGCGGTCGAGCCGGGCGGTGATCCAGCTCACCAGCTCGGACGGCCGGGCGTCGAGGTCCGCGATGACGAGCTTGCGGAGCCCGGCCGCCGCGTCCTCGAGCAACCGCGCCACCGCCGGGCTCGCGAGGAGCTCCTCCTTCGCCGCCTCGACGCGCGCGGCCAGGGCGGGATCGGCGCGGAGACGCTCGGGCAGCGCGGCGAGGGTCTCGGTGAGCCGGCGGCGCAGCGGATCGTCGGGATCGTCCGCGATCCGCTTGAGCGCGTTGTGGAGCGCGCCGACGAGCCGGTCGCGGTCGATGAGCCCGAGCGTGTTCGCCAGGCCCATGAGGAGGCGCGGGTAGACGCCCATGCGCGCACGATAGCCCTCCAGGACCTCGTCCACCAGGTCGCCGACGCTGGCGCGGAAGTCGGGCCTCTCGAGCGCCTCGATCAGCGCGGCCGCCACCGCCTCGATCAGCCGCTGGTCCCAACCCTGCTTGCGCGCGATCTCGATGGCGGTGGCCAGGAGCGGCGCGATGGGGTTCGCGCGGGCCAGCCGGGTGAGCCAGAGCGCGGCGTCACCGGTCGCGGCCGGGGTGACCTGCTCGGCCGCCCAGCTCGCGATCGCGCGGACCGCGGCCTCGAGGTCGGCCGGTCTCATGCGCTCGGCTCCGCGGGCCAGGAGATCGGCGATGTCGAAGCGGGCGATCTCGTGTGTGACGTACTCCTTGGTGAGCACGCGATCGCCCACCATGGTGCCGACGCGCTGGGCCATCAGCTCCCAGTTCGCGGGGATGATCGCGGTGTGGGGGATCGGCAGACCGAGCGGATGCCGGAAGAGCGCGGTGACCGCGAACCAGTCCGCGAGGCCCCCGACGATGCCCGCCTCCGCGATGGCCAGGACGAGGCCACCCCACCACCGGGCGCGCAGGGGGTATGCCGCCACCGCCAGGGCCACCGCCGCCAGCAGCACGAGCAGGGCGAGGCGCCGCTGGCGGGGACGCCGAGATCCGGATGCGTCGCGGCCGTCCACGGGCGCAGCCTACTACGGCGCCTCTGGCCCGCCTAGCCTCATAACGCCCAGCGTCAAAATTATGCTTGACAGACTGACGCAGTGTGTTAGTCTCAGTGCGTCATGGCCAGTACTTCTAACCGGCAACCTCAAGACAATGGAAGGAGCAGGACGATGGCGACCAATTGTGGATCTCTCACGGACATGCAGGGCAAGGTGCTCGAGGCGGTGGCGGCATTCACCCAGGCCAACCAGCGGGTGGTCGGGGAGCTGATCGAGCTGTCCTCCCAGGCGGCGCGCGAGAGCCTGCGTAGCATCGCGGAGATGCAGACGGCGGCGATGGAGACGGTCCGGTCGATGCCGATGCCGGCGGCCGGCCCGAGCATCGAGGAGCTGCGCCAGGATCCCTTCGCGCTCTACCGCAAGGGCTTCCAGGCGACCGCTAAGCTGGTCGAGACCAATGCCCAGATCGTGACCCGCAACGTCGAGAAGCTCCAGGAGTCGACGGGTCGCGCCGCCAAGGAAATCGAGCAGGCGGCCAGCGGGTACATGAGCCGCATGAAGGACCTCTACTCGCGCTAGTGCGCGTCAGCTAGGTCGCGGCGGCGGGGACCGGGGCGCCGGTTCCCGCCGTCTCCGCCGCATCGGTCGCCTGGAGCAGCTCTGCGAACGACGCCTTCAGGCATTCAACGTAGAGCCAGACGTCGGGCACCCGCTGCGGGTCAACCGTCACTCCGATGGTCAGCCGCTGGTCGTAGGTGAGGATCGCGTTCACCAGGCCCACCTCGCTGGCGAGCGGAATGAGCGGGCACCAGCCGATCAGCTTGTGTCCTGAGAGGTAGAGCGGGATCTGCGGCCCCGGCACATTGGTCGAGACCGTGTTCAGCAAGGTGTTCGGCACCGTGAGCTGCCCGGCAACCGCCTGCACCGCGGGAGGCACGCGGTCCATCAGGTGAGTCATCTCGTAGAGCCCGCCCGCCTGGTCCTGGTCCTTGAGGCGCGTCATCGCCTCGCGCTCCGCGGCCAGCCGCGCCACCGGATCGAGCACGCCCACGTGGAGCGGCGCGAAGATCATCGACACCAGGTTGCCGAGGGCGCCGCGCTCGTCGGGGCGCCGCATGCTCACCGGACACATCGCGCGGATCTCGACCCCGTCGGTCGGCAGGCCGAGGGCCCGCAGGTAGCGCCCCATGCCGCCCGCGATCACGGTCAGCACCACGTCGTTCACGGTGCCGCCCAGCACCGACTTCACCCGCCGGAACTCGCCGAATGG
>Ga0134127_10001569_pt1 | contig 16862 bp, 11 predicted proteins | sample KB31753_FD_96459 | JGI IMG/M metagenome (GOLD analysis project Ga0134127, IMG submission 96459) | Terrestrial soil microbial communities with excess Nitrogen fertilizer from Kellogg Biological Station, Michigan, USA - KB3-175-3 | ecosystem: Environmental > Terrestrial > Soil > Unclassified ... | reverse complement strand
CGTGGTGGCGCGAGCACTGCGCACGCCTACTCGACGGCAAGCGCTCGTTCCTCTTCCCCGCCGCGGGGTGCGAAGAGCGTCCCTGACGCTTACTTGTCGGCGATCCGGATCGCCGCCGGGCCTCCCTTGACCGCGATGCGCACGCCGGTGTCCTTGAGCGTGCCGCCGTCCAGGCTGAACACCTGAAGGTCCTTCTCGACCATGTTGCCGACGAAGACGTGCTTGCCGTCCGGCGCGAACGCGGCGCCCTGCGACCAGTGGCCGACGGGCGCGTCGGCCAGGCGCGAGAGGTCTGTACCGCTCACGCGCAGCAGCACCAGCTTGCCGGCGTCGTTGAAGAACGGCGAGTCCTTGGGCTTGTTGCTGCCGTTCATGACGACCACGGCCACGACGGAGCCGTCGGGCGAGATCTTGATGCCCTCGGGCGTCTGGCCGACGGTCATGGTGCTCACGACGCGCGGCGGCTTCGCCTTGAGATCGATGACGCTGACAGTGTCGGCGTCGCCGCCGCCCCGGCCGATGTTAGCGACCGCCGCGAACGCGCCGTTCGAGGCGATGTCGATGCCGTAGGGCCGGAGGCCCGCGGAGACGTCACGCTTGGTGTATTCGACCTTCGTGCCATCGATGGACAGCACGGAGATGCGATCGTCGCCGTCGCGAGTGACGAGCGCCAGCTTGCCGTCGGGTGAGATGGCCGCGTGGCTCGTGCCCGACTTGTCGTCGGCGATCATCACCTTGCCGGCCGGCGCGACGGTCTTGCCCTGGATGGTGTAGACCGACACCGTGCCCTCGCCGCGATTGGCCACCAGCGCGAGCGTGCCGGCGCGGTTGATCGAGACGCCGGCCGGCGCCTTGCCGGTCTCGAGCGTCGCGATGATCCGAGGCGGCGCCGCCTTGAGATCGACGACCGACATCGTGTTGTTTGGGACGCGCTTTGTTGGGTCGGCCGGGTCGAGCTTCTCGTTCGCCGTCACCAGCGCCAGCGACTCGTCGGGCGAGACGGCGACGCTGAAGGGCGGTCCCACGACGCTGCCGGGCACGTCGAGCTCGGCGACGACCTTCGGCGGCCAGCCCTTGAGGTCGATGACCGTCAGCGTGTCGGGCGGCGGGCTCTTCACGGCGGTCGCGACACCGTTGACGAGCGTCACCTTGTTGTCGTTGGTCGACAGCAAGAGCTGCCCGTGGGCCGCCGGAACGAACGCGACGACGGCGAGAAACGAGATCAGCGCGACGAGCCGCAGCGTTTTCATGGGGCCTCCTTCGGAATGTGGGCCGGCGGCGCATAGAAGATCAGGTTCGCCCGGGGAACGCAAGGTACACTGCAACGCATGGCGCTCGAGCATCCGTGGACGGAACCACCTGCGCCCGCCGACGTCCGCGCGGTCGCTTCCGGAATCTACTGGCTACGCATGCCGCTGCCGTTTCAGCTCAACCACATCAATCTGTGGCTGCTCGAGGACGGCCCGGGCTGGACCATCATCGACACGGGCGTGGGCCTCGACGACACGCGCGCGCTCTGGGAGCGCATCTTCGCGACGCACCTCGACGGGCGTCCGGTGCGGCGCGTGCTGGTGACGCACTTCCATCCCGACCACATGGGCAACGCGGGCTGGCTCACCGCGCGCTGGCGTGCCGAGCTCTGGTGCACGCAGGCCGAGTGGCTCTACGCGCAGTTCTCGTGGCGCAGCGGCAGCGCGGCCGACTTCGAGCCGCGCCTCGCGCATTTCCGCCGCCACGGCTGCGGCCCCGAGGCGCTCGCGCAGCTCGGGCGCCGGGGCAACCACTACCCGAGGCTCGTGCCCGAAGTGGCGACGGAGTTTCATCGCATCGGTGAAGGGGACTCGATCACGATCGGCCGGCGGACGTTCCGCGTGCTGACCGTGCTCGGCCACGCGCCCGAGCACGCGTGCCTGTGGGACGAAGCCGGCCACCTGCTGATCTCGGGTGACCAGGTGCTCCCGAAGATCACGACCAACGTCAGCGTGTGGGCCGAGCAGCCCCGGCTCAACCCGCTCCGGCTCTATCTCGACTCGCTCCACCGCTTCGAGCCGATGGCGGCGGACACGCTGGTGCTGCCCTCGCACGGCCTGCCGTTCCGAGGCCTGCATGAGCGCATCGGCCAGCTTCGCGACCACCACGCCGCGCGGCTCAACGAGGCACTCGACGCGCTCGTCGAGCCGCGGAGCGCTGCGGAGCTGGTGCCGGTGCTGTTCCGGCGCGAGCTGGACAGCCACCAGCTCAGCTTCGCCATGGGCGAGGCCCTCGCGCACCTGCGCTTCCTCGAGGACGAGGGGCGCGCCGCCCGCGTCGTCGACGCGGACGGCGTCCACCGCTTCCGCAAAGCCTGACAAGGAGTACGACGAGCTCACCAAAAGCGGGTTCTTCGGGTGGCTCGTCCGAGTGCAGGATCCGGTTGCGCTCGACGCCGAGTCCGAACCGGAACCGGATGTCGCGGTCGTGCCCGGCCGCGGCCACAAGGGTAGCCTCTACGCGCGTGCGGGCATCGCCGATTACTGGATCGTGAATCTCGTGGACGACGTGCCCGACGTCTACCGCGGGCCGGCGCCGGATCGGTCGGCGGAGTTCGGCTGGCGCTACCTCGACGTCCAGGCTCTCCGCCCCGGTACCGCCATCGCGCCACTCGCCCGGCCAGATGTCACCGTGGCGGTGGCCGATCTCTTGCCGTAGCCCCGACCGACCGATCCAGCAGCGATCTAGTAGAGCACCATCGGGTTACCGGGCGACCCGGTCGCGCCGATGATCCGCAGCGGCGCCCAGATGAACGCGCCTTCCATGATCTTGTTGGTCACGAGCGACTTCGTGTCGACGTTCTCGAGATTCCAGATCCCCCGGCGCGTCTGCATCTCGGTATGGCAGGGCACGGCGAAGTCCGGGCCCTTCTCGCCCGACGGCTGGGCGTCGCACGCCGAGGTGTCGCACATGGTCAGCGCGATGTCCCGCGACGCGAGGTATTCGCAGGCGCTGATACCGAAGCCTGGCTCTCCCTTGTTGAAGAGATCGCGGGCGGCCTGGCGCTCCTCGGGCTTCATCGTCTTGTAGCGGTCGTTGCTCCAGCTGTTGCCTTGCCCGGTGTGGAGAGCCACGCAATCGCCGGCGCTGATCTCGCGCAGGCCTTGCGCCTGCACCATGCCCCTGACGTCGTCAGCGGTGACGATGCCGGCGTGACCCGGCTTGTCGGGAATCGGCAGCATCTCGGCGTTCGCCGCGATCTGGCCCTTGGACTTCCGGTAGGCGACGGCGTCGAGCACCACCAGACGACAGACGAAGCCGAGCTCGCCCACGTGCTCGACCCCGAGCGGCCCCATGCCGACGACACGGCCGCCGGCGCCGTGCTCGTAGGCGTCCCAGGAGATCACGCCGTTGTACATCATCGGACCCTTCGACGTGTTCACGCCGATGTGGCCGGGCCCGTCGAACTGCGTCTGGATCTGTCCGATCTCGGTGGTGACGGGCTCGTCGTGGTAGATGAGCGCGTTGTTTCCGAAGGGGCCGCCCGTCGGCGTGCCGGGGATGCTCATCTGCCAGCCGCGCGGTCCGAAGGCGGGCGCCTCGCGGTGGTAGTACTTGCCGATGGTGATGGACTTGTTCTGCTTGATGGTGGCGAGGGCGCGCGCGATGTTGGCCGAGCTCTTCGTGTGGTTGGCCGAGCCCGCTCGATCGGTGGCGCCCCACTTGGTCGGCGCCCACTTCTCGTCGATCGGCTTGTCCGACACCGGCCCCTTCAAGGTCTGCGCGACGGCCAGCGCGGCCAGCCCCACCAGGCACACCGTCAGGACTGCTTTGCCGAGAATGGAACGCCTCATGGACTCCTCCTGCGGGTGAAGGTTTCGGACCGCCTCAGTAGCCGAGCGCTCGATCGCGCTCGGTCATGGCCGGATCACGCTGCGCCGCCGGGCCGTAGCCGCCGCCGCCCGGCGTGCGCACCAGGACGACGTCACCGCGCTTGAGCACGTGCTGCTTGCGGTTGTCGATCGAGACGCCATTGATCTGCACGTCGCCGAGCCCGCCGGCCTCGCCGCCGGCGAAGCCGGGCGCCTCGAACTTCGTGCGCTCGGCCATGAACGAGGCGAGGATCGGCGCGTCGGATTCGCACTCGAAGCGGATGTCTTGCCCGAGGCCGCCGCGGAAGCGCCCGGTACCGCCCGAGCCCGGACGCAAACTCTTCTCGTGGAAGAAGAGCGGGCTGTTGCGCTCGGCCACCTCGACCGGCGTGGACGAGATGTTGCTGGGCCAGGAGAGGACGCTCTCCCCGTCCTTCGTGGGCGTCGCGCCCATGCCGCCATTGAAGAAGAAGATGTTCGTGTAGGGCCGCCCGTCGGCGCGCAGGCCGGTCTGCTGCACCGCCCAGAGCGGCGACCCGGCGCCCGCCATGACCCGGTCGGGAATCACCTGGTGAAGCGCGCCGAAGAGCAGCACCGGCACATAGTGACCGGTCACGGCGCGACTCACGACCGCTGCCGGAAAGCGCGGGTTGAGCAGGCACCCTTCCGGCGCGGTGACCGTCAGCGGCCGGTACATGCCCTCGTTGTTCGCAAGGCCGGGCAGGAGCGCGCACTTGATCGCGTACGCGGTCATCGCGTAGGTGTAGGCGAGCACGCAGTTGATCGCGCGCGGCACCTGCGGTGAGGTGCCGGTGTAGTCGGCGGTGATCTCGTCGCCGGCGATCGTGAGCGCCACGCGGTAGTCGAGCGGCTCGTCGACCCCGTCGGTCTTCATCGCGTAGCGGTAGGTGCCGGCGGGGACGGCGCGGATGGCCGCGCGCATCGCGCTCTCAGCGCGCGCGAACAGCTCGTTGCCGAGCTCGTCGAGCGCGTCGAGTCGCGCGGCGTCCATCAGCGCGAGGAGCCTCTTTTCCATGAGCTCGTTGGCGCCCACCTGTGCCCAGATGTCGCCCACCGTCTGGTCCGGCGTTCGCACGTTGGCGCGGATCATCTCGATCAGCGTCTCGTCGGCTTTTCCCTCGCGGATGAGCTTCATCAGCGGGATGTGCAGCCCCTCCTCGAACACCTCGCGGGCCTCGATGGCGCGGAGCCGCCCGCCGATGTCGGGCATGTGCGAGGTGGTCGCCGAGAACGCGACCAGCCGCCCCGCGCGGAAGATCGGCTTGAGCACGCTGACGTCGCTCATGTGCCCGGTGCCCATCCACGCGTCGTTGGTGATGAGAACGTCGCCGGGCCGCATGGCGGCGGGACCCATCGCACGCAGAAAATGGCGGACGGTGGCGGGCAGGGTGCCGATGAACGAGGGGATGCTGCCGGTGTTCTGCGCCAGCGCATAGCCGCGGGCGTCGGTGAGCATGCACGCGAAGTCGTTCGCCTCGTTGGAGAGGGTCGAGAACGACGTGCGCACGATGGCCTTGGCCGCCTCATCGACCACCGAGATGAGGCGCGTCCACAGCACCTCGAGCGTCACCGCGTCGAATCGCCGGCTCCCGGTCGCTCCCGTGCTCATGCGAGCGTCACCACGATGTTGCCGGTCGGCGCGACGGCGAAGCTCGCACCGGGGCCGACGACCAGCGTCGACCCTTCTTCCTCGACGACCGCCGGGCCGTCGAAGCGGTCGCCCACGCAGAGACGGCCGCGGTCGTACACGGTCGTCTCGACGAAGCCGGCCGCCTCGGGGAACCAGACGGGGCGGCGGCCCTTCACGGGCGATTCGGCGCCGCGGGTCCGTCCCTGGAGCACCACTTCGCTGCCCGCGACTGGCGCGCGCACGGCGACGCGGATGTTGATGAATTCGATCGGCACCTCGGGCGGTGTGAGCGAGAACTTCTCCCGGTACGCGGCCTCGAAGGCCTGGGCGAGCCGGCGGCGCGCGGCGTCGGTGTCGCGGCCGTCGTAGGGGCCGTCGGGCAGGGGGACGACCAGATCGAAGCCTTGGCCCAGGAACCGGCCGTCGGCCAGCCGCTGGAAGCGGGCGGTGTCGAGCTTCAGGCCCGTGTCGGCCATGACGGCGCGCGCCTCGTCCTCGAGGGCGCGGAACGCCTGCTCCAGCGCGCCGAGGTCGCCGCGATCGAGGCGAATCCCCACGGTGGCGACGCGATCGACGCGGGCCGGCGCCACCAGCAGGCCGAGCGCCGAGGCGACACCGGCCGACGGCGGGCAGATGACCCGGCTCAGGCCGAGCTTCTTCGCGACGTGGCAGGCGTGGACGGGGCCGGCGCCGCCCGTGCAGAGGAGCGCGTAGTCGCGCGGGTCGCGCCCGCGCTCGGCGATGTGCACGCGGGCTGCGCTCGCCATGCTCTCGTTGACGATGTCGTGGATGCCCCACGCGACCTCGAGCACGGACAGCTGCACGGCCTGCGCGAGGCGCGTCAGCGCGCTGCGCGCGGCGCCGGCGTCGATGGCGATGGTGCCGCCCGCGAAGTAGCTTGGATTCAGGTAGCCGAGGAGCAGATCGGCGTCGGTGACGGTCGGTTCTGTGCCGCCGAGCCCGTAGCAGGCGGGGCCGGGCTGCGAGCCCGCGCTGCGCGGCCCGACCTTCAAGAGCCCGATCTCGTCCACGTGCGCGATCGAGCCGCCGCCGGCGCCGATCTCGATGAGCTCAATGGTCGAGATGCGAATGGGCAGGCCGCTGCCCTCGATGAACCGCTTCTGCCGCGCGGCCTCGAAGCTGTACGCAGTGCGCGGCTCGCCGCCGTCCACGAGCGAGAGCTTGGCGGTGGTGCCGCCCATGTCGAAGGCCAGCAGGTCACCGCCGCTGTCGGCGCGGCCGAAGAACGCCGCGGCGATCGCGCCGGCCGCCGGGCCGGACTCGAGCATCTGCACGGGCGCACGCTGCGCCTCGGCCACATGGGTCAGTCCGCCGCTCGAGAGCATCAGCAGGAGCGGCGCCGGAATCTTCGCGTCGGCGAGCTGCCTGGCCATGCGCCCGAGATACTGGTGGGCGAGCGGCTTGATGTAGGCGTTGGCGACGGTCGTCGACGCGCGCTCGAACTCGCGGATCTCGGGCGCCACCTCGTGCGACGCGGTGGTGAAGACATCCGGGTGGCGCTCGGCGATGAGCCGCACGGCCTCGGCCTCGTGGCGCGGGTTCGCGTACGCGTGCAAGAACGTGACGGCGATCGAGGCCACGCCGACGGCGACGAGCCGCTCGACGGCGTTCGCGAGCTGCTCGCGGTCGAGTGGCCGGTGCACCCGGCCGTCGGCCCGCACGCGCTCGGCCACCTCGAGCCGCCGGTTGCGCGGCACGAGAGGCTCCGGCCTGGCGATGTTGAGGTCGTACAGCTCGAACTTCCGCTCGCGGCCGATCTCGAGCGTGTCGCCGAAACCGGCGGTCGTGATGAGCCCGGCGACGGCCCCCTTGCGCTCGATGAGCGCGTTGGTGAAGAGCGTCGTGGCGTGCACGACGCGGGTCACGTGTCGCGGCTCGAGCGCGCCGTCGCCGAGCACCGCGCCCACGCCGGCGGCAACCGCGCGGACCGGATCGTCGTGGGTCGTCAGCACCTTGCGGTTCCACTGCCGCCCGGTGTCGTGATCATAGACCACGACGTCGGTGAACGTGCCGCCGATGTCGATGCCGAGCGAGCAGCTGGGCATCTCGTCGCTAGGCTGGTCTCATTGGATGAGACCGAGCGCGCGCCACCAGGGGACGCTCGCAGCGACGGCGGCCAGCGACACCACGAGCTTGGCGGCCATGAGGCGCCGGCCCTGCGCGTGGCTGAATCCCTGCTCGCCCGTGCCGAAGTAGGCGATCTGGTAGACGTCGAGCTGATACGGGAAGAACCACACGTCCAGGTTGACCAGGATCACGAGCAGGACCACGCCGGGATGCACACCGAGCTCTCGGCCCAGCGGCGCGAGAGCGAGCGTGAGCAGGATGATCGCCGCCCACTTGTTGAGGACTAGGCGCACGGCGACGGTGACGAGCGCCACCGCCAGCAGGAGACTCACGGAGCTGAATGCGGCCATGTCCAGGACCGGCGCCACCAGGCTCATGAGCCACCGATCGGCCTTCACCGCGGCGGCGACCCCCGACAGGCTCGACACCACGCCGAGGAAGAGGAGGAAGCCGAGGTCGACGCTGGCGCGCAGGCTGCTACGGTCGAGCACACCGCCAAGCACGAACGCCAGGAGCGCGCCCAGCGCCACCCATGCTTCGCCCACGCCGTGGAGCGGCGTGGTCATCCATCCGGCGACGGCGAGGAGCAGAACGGCAAGGCCGAAGGCTTCACGACGCGTGAACGCGCCGAGAATCTCGCGCTGCGCCTGAAAGCGCTCGCGCGAGACCCGCACGCCGCCGCCGGACGGAAGGCGATAGAGGAAGTGGATGGCCAGCCAGAGCCCGACGATCGAGACGAGTCCGGCGGGCGCGGCGGCGACGGCCCACGCTGTCCAGCCGAATTCCGCGCGCGCGGCATCTGGCAGCGAGTTCCAGCCGAGCAGGCCACCGGTGGATCCCGTGAGAAACATGAAGCCGAGCAGCGAGAAGCCGACGAACGCGGCAAAAACGACCCCGGCCGCGCCCGCCGAGCGCGGTGCGAAGCCGACGCTCTCCGCGATGGCCCAGCTCACCGGCGCGACCACGGCCATGCGGCCGACCATGCTCGGCAGAGCCGGCGTCGCCAGAAGCCCGGCGACCACGAGAATGGCCGTGTAACGCGGATACGACGGCGTCACCCGGCGCACCATCGCCAGTGCCGCCCGGTACAGCAGGCCCGAGCGCGTCACTCCGGCGCCGATGCCTAGCGCACCGATGAAGAGAAACCACGAGGGTTTCGTGAAGCCCGAGAGCGCGACCTCGGGCCGGACGACGCCGGCGACGATCCAGGACAGCAGGAGGGCGAGAGCCACGACGAAGTCTTCGAAGACGTTGAGACTCCACAGCGCGACCGCGGCCGTGAGCGTGGCGAGGAACCGCATGCCGGCGGCGTCGAGCGGTGGAGGCGGCGGTAGATACCAAACGATGGCCCCCGCTGCCAGAGCGGGTAGCGCGTAGAGCCAGCGGCGGCGGAAGCCCCACGACTGCCGCGCCCGCCCGGTCGCTCGCGGCAAGCGCAGCGCGGGAGGAGCCGCGCGCCGGGCCGCGCTCGGCTCCAGCACCGCGAGGCCGTCGCGCAGGCTGCGCTGAGCTTCGGCCGCCCGGCCCTTGGTGCGGTGTACCTCGGCAAGCCCGACGTGGTAGCCGAAGGCCGTCGCGATGGCGCCGAGCGATGATACGTGAGCCTGCGTGAGGAGTTCGCGACAATCGCGCAGCGCGCCGTCCAACTGGCCATGGAGACTCAGGGACTTCGCGCGCAGGCGAAGGAGATGGAAGCGAGCGCGCAGCGTCGCCGGCGGGAGCGCGTCGAAGCAGGCCAGGAGGCGCTGCGGCGATTCCTGACCGAGCAGCGTGTCCCCGTACCGCTCGAGAATCCGGATTGCGTCGTCGAGCTTCCGGGCCCCGAGGTAGTGATCGACGGCGCGGCTCCAATCCTCGCGCTCCTCGAAGTGGGTCGCCGCCCGGGCGTGCAGTACCGCCGCGCCGTCCGGGCTCTCCTCGCGGGCCAGACGCGCGAGGAGGAAGGTGCGCAGGCCCGCGTGGAAGGTCCAGGAGTGTTCGCCGTCGCGCTGCACGAGGCGCGGGTAGCGCTCGGCCAGATCGGCGAGCTTGCCCACGTCCACGGGGTCGTCGAGGATCGCGGCAAGCGTGTCCGGCGTCACCGTCTCGAGAACCGACGCCCGCAAGAGAAGCACGCGGGTGAGGGGGGCCTGATTTTCGAACAGGTCGTCGAGCACGGCATCGCGGCCGATGCGGCTACTGGCCAGCTCGCGGCCCCGCTCGACGAGACGCTGACCGAGCAGACGACACACGTGGAGGCTGAACGGTGGGCACTGCGCGACCAGTTGCTCGCACGCGTCCTTGCTCATTCGCAACAGCGACGTCTCGACCAGGGCGACGACGCTCGCTGAGCGGGGCAACCCGGTGAAGAGGGCGATCTCGCCGAAGCATTCTCGGGGGCCGAGCATGGCGATGCGCTCGACGTGCCCCGCGGTGTCTTCCTGCAGGACCTCGACGCCGCCGGTCTGCACGACGTAGAGGGCGTCGCCGGGCTCGGTCTGACGAATGATGACGGTTCCCGCGGCCACCCGGACCTCGTCGAGCTTGCCGGCGACACGCGCAAGATCCTCTCGGGAAAGCCCCGAGAAGATCGATGTGCGTGTGATCGTGTCGATGAAGTCGTCCACGGCCCTGGCCTCGGCGCCGACGCCGAGAATACAACTGTCGAGCGCATCCAGCCCGAGAATCTCGGCCGGTTGCTTGACCGACCTGCACCCTTGGGCCTAGGGTGTGAGCGTCGGCACGGGGAGGGCAATCGATGAAGCTCAAGGACAGGGTCGCGCTGGTGACGGGCGGCGGCTCGGGGCTCGGGCGAGCGATCTCGCTGCTCTTCGCCGAGGAAGGCGCGCACGTCATCGTCAACGAGCTCTCCCTGGAGACCGCGAAGCAGACGGTGGTGGAGATGAAAGGGCCGGGGGGAGGCCGGGCCATCCACGCCGACGTGGCCGACAGCGCCCAGGTGAAGGCGATGTTCGCGACGATCGAGCGCGAGATCGGCGTGCTCGACATCCTCGTCAACAACGCCGGCATCGCGTTCGGCCCGGGGGACGACCGCAAGGAGATCAGCCGCAAGATGGAAACGGTCATCATGGAGACGGTGAGCGGGGAGGGAGTCCAGACGCACCTGGACGTCACCCAGCATCTCTCCGACGAATCCTGGCGCCGGATGCTGGCCGTGCACCTCGACGGGACGTTCTTCTGCACGCGCGAGGCGCTGCGCCTGATGAGCCAGAAGAACAGCGGCGCGATCGTGAACCTGTCGAGCGTCGCCGCGCTCACCGGGCTCGAGTCGGTCCCGCACTACAGCGCCGCGAAGGGCGGCATCCTCGCCTTCACGCGCGCGGTGGCGCGCGACGTGGCCTCGCGCGGCATCCGGGTGAACGCGATCTGTCCGGGCTACATCGACACGCCGATGACCGAGGGGATCTCGCCACTGATCCGCAAGGCCGTGCTGGCCCGCACGCCGCTCGGCCGCACCGGTGAAGCCAACGAGGTGGCGGCGGCGGCGCTGTTCCTCGCCAGCGACGACGGCTCGTTCTTCACCGGCCAGTGGCTGTCGCCGAACGGCGGCCTCTTCATCGCCTGACATGCCGGCGTCGCGCGAGCTGGTGGTGCGCGGGACGCCGATTCACCTGATGCAGGACGGAACGGGCCCGGCGCTCCTGTTCCTGCACGGCGCCGGCGGTGCCGGGCACTGGCTCGCGTTCCAGGAGCGCCTCGCCGGGAGATTCAGCGTGTACTTTCCCAGCCATCCCGGCCATGGCGGCTCGCCGGCGGCCGAATGGATCGAGCACATCTCGGACCTGGCGTTCCACTATCTCGACCTGCTCGATCAGCTCGGGCTCGAGCGCGTCCACCTCGTCGGGGCATCATTCGGAGGCTGGATCGCGGCGGAGATGGCGACGATGGCGTCGCATCGTCTGGCCTCGCTCGTGCTGATCGATCCAGTCGGCATCCGGGTCGACGGCTGGATCTATCCGTTCCTGTTCGGGATGGACATCCCGGAGATCGTGGCGGCCATCTTCCACAATCCGATGGCGGCGCTCGCGCTGGCGCCGCGCGATCAGTCGATCGACACGCTGGCGCTCCAGTACCGGGAAGGCGCGGCGCTCGCCCGGGTGGCCTGGAATCCATATCTCTACGATCCGCTCCTGCGCCGGCGCCTCGGCCGCATCGCGGCGCCCACGCTGCTCTGCTGGGGCGCCCACGATCGCCTCGCGCCCGTCTCGCCCTGCGGCGAGACCTGGGTGAAGGCCATTCCCGGCGCGCGCCTTCATGTCTTCGACGAGTCGGGTCACCTGCCGCATCTCGAGGAGGCCGACGCGGTCGCGGATGCGGTCGCCGAGTTCTGCCGACGTGAGGGAGCGCGGTGAAGTTCTACTACTTTCACCTGATGCCCTACATCATGGAGCACGACGAGCCGTCGTCATGGGTGACGCTGTCGAACCGCCACTACGACCCCGCCGTCGGCCACACGCTCTACAACCAGTACCTCGACCAGTTCGAGTACGCGGAGCGCCTCGGCTGGGACGGGCTCTGCGTCAACGAGCATCACCAGAATTGCTACGGCACGATGCCGAGCCCCAACGTGATGGCGGCGATGCTCGTACGCCGGACGACCCGGGCGAAGATCGCGATCCTCGGCAACGGCCTGCCGCTACGCGAGAACCCGCTGCGCATCGCCGAGGAGATCGCGATGCTCGACGTGGCCTCGGGCGGTCGCATCATCTCCGGGTTCGTGCGCGGCATCAGCGCCGAGTACTTCTCGACCGGCGTCAATCCGACGCATTCGCGCGATCGCTTCTACGAGGCCGCGGAGCTGATCCTGCGGGCCTGGACCGAAGCGGGCCCGTTCCCGTTCGACGGCCGGTTCTACCGCTTCCACTACGTGAACCCGTGGCCGCGGCCGCTGCAGAAGCCGCACCCGCCGGTGTGGTGCCCGTCGCAGGGCTCGAGCGAGACGGTGGAATGGGCCGCCAAGCGGCGCTTCCCGTACCTCATGGTTTTCACGCCGATCAAGCGGATCGCCCAGATCTACGGCGAGTACCGCGAGGCGTGCGAGCGCAACGGCTACCGCGCCAGCCGCTACCAGCTCACCGTCAACGTGCCGATCGTGGTCGCCGAGACGGACGCGAAGGCGCGGGAGCTCGCGCAGAAGCACGTCATGTGGGTGTTCAACGTTGGCCTCCGCATGCATCCGCCCTTCTGGCGGCCGCCCGGCTACATCACCGAGGCCTCGCTGCGGCGGCTGCTCGCGAACCCGCCCGTGCTGCCGAGCGACCTCACCTTCGAGCAGGCGGACCGCGACGGCTATCTGATCTACGGCAGCCCCGCCACGGTACGCGACAAGCTCCGCGTCTTCGCCGACGAGCTGCAGGCCGGCATTCTCTGCACGGCGATGAACGGCGGGACCCACGAGCGGACGCTCGAGCTCATGCAGCTTTTCGCGGAAGAGGTGATGCCGCACTTCCGCGAGGATGCCGGCGTCGACGAGACGGCAGGCGTCGGCCGGTAGCTCTCGCCGTCATGGCGCTGGCGAAGACCACCCGTCCCTCCCAGGCCGAGACCCTGGTGCGGCCGCGGCTGGTCCGGCGACTCGACTTGGCCCGGAAGAAGCTGGTCACCTGGGTGTGGGCGCCGCCGGGCGCGGGCAAGACGACGCTGGTGGCGAGCTACCTCGCAGCGCGCAAGACGCGCGGGCTCTGGTACCAGATCGACGAGGGGGACGCCGACCTCGCCACGTTCTTCTACTATCTCGGCCGGGCCGCGCCGCGTCGCCGCCGGCCGCTCCCGTTGCTGACGCCCGAGTATCGCCACGGGGTCGTGCTGTTCGCCCGGCGCTTCTTCCGCGAGCTCTACAGCCGGCTGAAACCGCCCTTCACGGTGGTCTTCGACAACTACCAGGACGTGCCGCGCTACGCCGCTCTCCACGACGTCATGGCGGAGAGCGTCGCGGAGATCCCGAACGGCGGGCGGGTCATCTTCATCAGTCGGAGCGATCCGCCGCCGGCCTTCGCCCGTCACCGCCTCCACCGGCGCCTGGAGATTCTCGATGGGTCGCAGCTCCGCTTCACGCCGACGGAGGCGGTGGGGCTGGCCCGGAAGCTCGCGCCGGGTGCCTGGCCGCGCGCGACGATTCGGTCGCTGTACGACATCGCCGATGGCTGGTGCGCGGGGCTGGTCTTGCTGCTCGAGCATCTTCGCTCCGAGGGCCGGGCGTCGGCGGCCCCGCCCAAGCCATCGTCGAAGGTCCTGTTCGACTACTTCGCGGGCGAGATCTTCAAGAAGGCGGATCCCAGCGTCCAGACGGTGCTGCTTCACACCGCGTTTCTGCCGAGAGTGACGGAGGCCATGGCCGTGGCGCTCACAGGGCAGCCGGCGGCCGGTGAGGTGGTCGCCGCGCTGCACGAGCAGAACTACTTCACCAACAAGCAAGCGAGCGACGGCGAGCCCGTCTACCAGTACCACCCGCTCTTTCGCGAGTTCCTGTCGTCGCAGGCGCGACGCGTCTATTCGCCCGCGGATTGCGCCCGGATCCAGCGGGCGGCGGCGGGCCTCCTCGCCGCCGCGGGCCAGATCGAGCCGGCCGCGCGGCTCTCGCGCGAGGCCGAGGATTGGAACGCGCTCGAGCAGCTGATCCGGCGTCACGCGCAGAGCCTGGTGACTCAGGGCCGGGTTCAGACCCTCGAGGAATGGCTGGGCGGCATTCCCGCGGCCATCATCGAGGCACGGCCATGGCTACTCTTCTGGCGAGGATGGATCGCGGATCGGCACGCCGACCGCCAGCGCAGCCTCGAGCAAGCGTTCACCGCCTTCCGCCGTGAGGGAGACGCGATCGGGACGTTGCTCGCCTGGGCCGGCGTGATATTCGGCTTCCTGAGCGAAGGCGTCCTGGTCGGCATGGAGCGCTGGATCGCCCTCCTCGACGAGATCATCACCGATGCTCCCGCGTTTCCCTCGACAGGCGTCGAGGCTCGTGTCGCGACGGCGATGTTCGCCGCGATCACGCTGCGTTGCCCGTCACATCCGAAGGCGGCTTACTGGGCCGAGCGAGCTATCGAGGCGGCGCGGCGACACCCGGATCCATTCACGAGAGCGATCACCGCCGCCATCTGGTTCCACCACCAGCTTCAGTCCGGTGACCTCACCCGGGTCGGGAGCGTGGTCGATGAGATGCGCACCGTCATGCGCGCGCGCGGCGTCTCCCCGACTGCGATCGTCAACGCCAGCATGGTAGTGGCCTGGTACGAAGCGGCCACGGCGCTTCCGTCGTATCGGAACACGGTGGCCAGGACGCTGGAGCTGGCGCACGCGTCGAGTGCGCTCCAGTCGCTCCGGGAAACCGGATGGAGGTCGGCGCGCCACACCGTGCTCTGCGGTGGCCTCATGGGGGCCCTGAGCGATGGCGATCTCGTGACGGCGGCATCCTGGCTGGGCGAGCTGGATCGAGACGTCCAGCATCTCGGGCCCATGTTTCGCTTGTGGCGTCACTGGTTCATCGTCTGGGAAGCCCTCATCCGCCGCGATGTCGCGCGCGCGGCCACCTACCAGCCGGAGATGTTGCGGCTCGCCCACGAGGCGGGGCGAGGGCTCGACGAAGCCGTTGCCCATCTGCTCTCGGCCCAGGTGTCTCACGCCCGGGCCGCGGAGAACGAGGCGCGAAGCCATCTCGATCGTGGACTCGAAATCGGACGGGCCATGAGCAGCGCCTATGTCGAATTCATGGCTCGCCTGACCGAGGCGAAGCTGTGTCTGGACTGCGGACAGGAGTCCGACGGCTTGCAAGCGCTTCGCATCGCGATGGCGCTCGGCCGCGAGCGTGGTTACGTGAGCTCGCACGTTTGGATTCCCACGGTCATGGCGGGACTTTGCGCCCGCGCGTTGGAAGCGGGTATCGAGCCCGACTATGTGCGCGGCCTCGTCCAGCAGCGCCGGCTCGTACCGGAGAGCCCGCCCGTGGAGGCCGAGACTTGGCCCTGGCCGATCAGGATCCTGACGCTCGGGCGCTTCGAAGTGCTGCTCGACGGCGAGCCGGTCCGGTTCGCCCGCAAGGTCCAGCGCAAGCCGCTGGCGCTGCTGAAAGCGCTGATCGCGTTCGGGGGTCGTGGTGTGCGCGAAGAGTTCGTGATGGACGCGTTGTGGCCCGAGGCGGAAGGTGATGCGGCTCGGGTGGCGCTGGCGAGCGCGCTGCACCGGCTGCGCGGCCTCCTGGGTCGCGATCAGGCCATCCTGCGGCAGGAGGGGCGGCTGAGCCTGGACAGCCGGCTCTGCTGGGTCGACGTCTGGGCGGTCGACCGGCTGCTCGGACGTGCGGAGTCCGCAGCCGGTCACCCGCAGCTCATACGGCGAGCGGCTGATCTCTACCGCGGCGCATTTCTCGACGCGGGCGAGGCCGAGCTGCCCAGGGCGACCGCAATGGTGGAGAGTCTTCGTCGTCGCCTGCTCCGCCACCTCGTGCGCGCCGGGCGGCAGTGCGAGGAGGCAAATCCGCAGGAGGCCGTGGACTGGTACGAAGAAGCCCTCCGCGTCGACCCGTGCGCCGAGGACGCGTGCCAGAGCCTGATGACCGTCTATCACCGGCTGGATCGTTCGACCGATGTCACGGTCACCTATCAGCGCTGCCGCGCCGCGCTCGACACCGGACGAGGTCTCACGCCCTCCGCGGCCACCCAGAGGCTCCTCCAGACCCTTTCCGCTCGCTGAGTCGGCGGAGCGCCTTCGGCTTCGTCGCTCTCGAATCCGAACACGATCGGTCATCGCGCGGGGCTAGCGTGGGTCGCGTGAACCGACGACCGTGGACGCCGCCGGCGAGCGCCTGATGATGACCCGCTGCCGGCTTGGATTTCTGATAGCCGCGGGCTGTCTCTATCTCGCTGGTCTGGGATTCCTGACCGGCATGGTCGTGGAACGCGTTCGTTTCGACCGGCAGCGCGGCCTCCTGCTGCAGCGGCTCGCCGCCACGCAGGCGCGGCTGCACACCCACCTCATGGATCTCGAGCGACAGACCCGAGAACCGCTCCGCAAAGATGATGCCGCGCTCCCGGGAGGTCAATGATGGACAGCGTGAGCCAGCTCCTCGCCAGATCGTCACTGCGCATAGGGAAACGCCGCGGCAACATCGCGATCGCCGTGGCCCTAGCCTTCGGCGTCGCGCTCGCGGTCGTAGCCGCGGTGAATGGTCAGGATCGCGGCGAGATCTTTCGCGCGCCGTTCATCCCGAATGGAGCGGTGTTCTTCAATCCGAATGGCGCATCACAAACGTACAGCACGATCGGCGGAGGCATTGACCAGAGCGGACCGTT
>Ga0134127_10001568_pt1 | contig 16871 bp, 9 predicted proteins | sample KB31753_FD_96459 | JGI IMG/M metagenome (GOLD analysis project Ga0134127, IMG submission 96459) | Terrestrial soil microbial communities with excess Nitrogen fertilizer from Kellogg Biological Station, Michigan, USA - KB3-175-3 | ecosystem: Environmental > Terrestrial > Soil > Unclassified ... | reverse complement strand
GGGAAGGCCCAGGGCCGATCCGCATCGGGATCACACGTCAGGGTCGCCCAGCGCGTTTCGATGGTCAGGTTAACGGCGACGAGATGTCCTTGAGTGTTGTATTAACCGATTCGAACGAGTCAATTGGAGATTTTGTCCTGAGGCGTGGTAGCGAAGGCCGCTTAAGAAAATGTCGCTGAGCAGAAGTCTGCATTAATTCTACCTCCCGTGCTCTCACTCGTACCAGACTTCAGCTCGTTCCAGGTCTTGCCTCAGGTTCCCCGAAGCAAGATAGACCCACCTTATCATTAGGGAAACCATGCTCTCCCAAGGAGATTATTGACAAGAGGTGTTCCGGAACGTACATTAAAAACTACCTACGAGCGATGGTAGGTTTCGCTCGCTCACTCTCAACAGCCGCTGAGCCCGCTCCCCGCTCGCACCTTTTGAATTCCGTATTTCCCTGCACGACCAGGTTTCCGAAGTCGCCCACGAATACACACCTTTCGTTTTAAGATCCGGTCTTGCTCCGGTCGCTTAACCGGAACCACCCCACGCACAAGTAAAAGGAACTCCACAATGATCTCCAAGAAGCGTAGCGCTATATCTCCGATCACCGCGAGAACACTCGCAACAGCAAATCCCACGGCTCGCCGGATACTTGTTTATGGGCTTTGTCTCATGCTGTTTGCGTCAGTGACACCATTGTTCGCTCAGCGGCGGACCGCAATTCGTTTGTCGTCGAACGACGCAAAGTCTTCCACCCCGCCGGCAGCGGTGAAGTCGGAGCGTGAAAAGGAAAAGGAAAGCCGGCGCGCGACTCCCGCTCGGGTTCGTGTGAAGGGCGGTCACCTAAATCCCGCTCAGCAGGAAGATGAGAAGGGTTATACCGTGGGGGTTCCAACAACCGGCGAGATGGGCGTGCAAAAAACGACTGCCCACATCATGAGTGAGCAGGCGTACGCTCCGGAAAAATCGATCAGGCCTATGCTAGTTCCCGAGCGTGAGATCGAGGGTCGCAGCACGCGTCCTCAGAATTCGAAAGGCATCGCGGCAGCAAGTTATCCTTACCCGGACCGCACCTCAATCAAGCGCGTTGACGTCAAGAGTGTACCAACGCCGGCGGCTCCTCAGACTGTCGACTTGAACTTCAACGCAGTGACTGGACCGACTGAGACGGGCGCTTTTCCGCCCGACACAATGGGCGCTGTTGGTCCCACGCAGTTCTTCGTTTTTCTTAACGGACGTCTCAGGACCTTCAACAAGACCACGGGCGTTGCTGATGGAGTGGTGAACGTCGACTCGGACGTCTTCTTTGCATCAGTGATGACGCCGCCTATACCTCCCCTCAACATCAACTTCACCAGCGACCCGCAGATTCGCTATGACCGCCTCTCTGGACGTTGGATTCTCATCATGATTGATGTGCCTAGTGCGAATGCCATAGGCGACTCCGCCAATCGGATTCTTATCGCCGTTTCAGACGCCGCCAGCACGGGAACAATCTCCGCAGGCACAGTCTGGACTTTTTATTTCGTGCAGCAGAACACCGTAGGTGGCATCCCTTCAACCGGCGAGTTTCTTGACTACCCTTCGTTGGGGGTTGACGCAAACGCGCTCTATATCGGTGGTGACATGTTCGTCGCGTCATCAGGTGCTTTCAGCAACACAGCAGCCTTTGTGATCCGTAAAAGCTCAATCCTAAGTGGCGGACCTGTAGTCGCTACTGCTTTCCGCACCCTGATCGGCGCAGACGGAATGCTCGACCCGAGGGGCGTGGACAATTACGACCCGGCAGCAACCGAAGGCTATTTCATCGGCGTCAGCGCGGCGGCTTTCAGTCGGTTGAACATGCGTCGCATTGGAACTCCGGGCGGCACGCCGACAATCTCGGCCGACATTCCCTTTAACACACCGCTTCCCACGACCTCGGCGATTCGAGTTGATCACCTGGGCAACACTGGCGGCACGAATGGCAGACTTGATGGACTAGACGATCGACTCTACGCCGCCCACATCCGCAATGGCAGGCTGTGGACGGCCCACAGCTTCACGACCCTCAATACCGGCGTCGCCAGCACCAGTGTGCCCAACCGACGCATGTCGGTGCGCTGGTATGAGATCGTTGTTCCCCCCGGCTCAGGAACGCCCACCTTTAATCAGTCGGGGACGGTATTCGACAGCGTCAACACGACGCAGGCCACTGCGCGCCAATACTGGATACCGTCAGTCATGGTTTCAGGCCAGGGTCACGCGGCGCTCGGCTACAGCACAGCCGGAACTCCTGTCCGTATCGACGCCGCTACGAATGGCCGCTTAGCCGGCGATACCTTGGGGACCACGGGCGCGGTGAACATGTACACGGCGTCAACCTCGGCTTATAACCCGCCGGGGGATCCCGGTCCCGGGCGTCGCTGGGGTGATTACTCTTTTACAACTCTTGATCCGCTTGACGACATGACAATGTGGACGATTCAGGAGTACTGCAACGCCACAAACACTTATGGCACTCGTGTCGCGAAATTGGTGGCGCCGCCCCCGGCAACACCCACGCTTGCAGCTCCTAGCTTAGTAATGGACGAGGATCCTTCCGAGAACATTACAATCACCGGCACACAGGTCGCAGGTTCGGGTTTCTATGATCCGGGCGCAGACCTGGCTCCGCCAGCGCTACCTTTTAATCACATCAATGTTTCGGTTACAGGAGGGGTCACCGTCAACAGCGTCACTTACAACAGCCCGACGACCCTATCGATCAACGTCTCGACAGTAGGAGCGACGCCTGGGGTGCAAACGGTTACGGTAACCAATCCTGATGGGCAGAGTCTTGGCGGCGCTATCTTGACAGTAACATCTGTCCCACCCAGTGCCGGACAGATGCTCATCAGCGAGTTCCGCTTCCACGGATCGGCGGGCGCTAACGATGAGTTCGTCGAGCTCTACAACAACACCAACACGCCAATCGTTGTTGGCAGTTCCGACGGCTCTGCCGGCTGGGGTCTCGTTGACACCAACACGACGGGCACGACGGCCGTTCGTTTCATAGTTCCAAACGGGACCACGATCCCCGCCCGCGGCCACTATCTGGCGACCAACAGTGGGGCGAGCGGTTACAGCCTTGGCGGTGCGGCCACTGGCAACGTCACATATGCCACGGGAATCGTGGACGGCGGCGGAATCGCCCTCTTTACAACGGCGACGCTTGCGAACATCTCAGCTGCGAACCGACTCGACTCGGTCGGTTTCACGGGCATCACAGGGGCCAACGCAGCACTCTTCACCGAAGGGACCGCCCTCTTGCCCGCAGGCGGCACAACCACTAACGGCGAGTACAGCTGGGTTCGTAAGCTGACCACTTCTCAGCCCCAGGACACGGATAGTAACAACGCAGATTTTGAGTTCGTATCTACCAACGGAGCAATCTACTCGACCCGCCAATCTGTCCTCGGCGCGCCTGGGCCAGAAAACCTGGCTAGCCCGATCCAGCGCAACACAACGATCAAAGCCAGCCTGGTAGACACGCTCGCGTCTTCTAACGCGGCGCCTAATCGTGTGAGGAACGTTAGTTCTTATACCGACACCTTGACGCCCTCAGCACCAAATGGCGGCCCACCGGCGTCTAATCCGTACACCAATGGGACGCTCTCGATTCGTCGTAAGTTCACAAACAACACGGGAGCGCCTGTGACGCGACTACGTTTTCGAGTGGTGGACACCACGACCTTCCCAGCGTCTGGAGGCAATGCCGACATGCGTGCGCTCAGCTCTTCGACGATTGTTGTCAGCCTCACTGGAGGCGGAACAGCAACGGTGCAGGGATTGACGCTCGAGCAGGTACCGGTTCAACCCTTCGGTGGTGGCTTGAATTCCACCCTGTCAGCCGGAACGGTTACGGTAGGCACTCCCATCGCAAATGGGGCTAGCATCAATCTGCAGTTCCTGCTGGGCGTGGCTACTGGGGGCGCGTATCGCTTCTTCATTAACGTCGAAGCGCTTCCGTAACTAAGCGGGTCTGAAAAGAAAACGGGGAAAGGAGATCGTCTCCTTCCCCGTTTGTTTTTTTGTTAGCGCTTACTTTCGACTGTTCGCGATGCGCCTTAGTTTCTCCTGCATGGTGAGTTTTGGTTGGTTGTAGCCCCTGTCGCCGAACGGCTTGAGCTTGGCGAGCCACATGTCTTCCATGAACAGGAGTTCCCTCTTCAAATCAAATCCCGGATCACTGGGTGGAATCAGTTCCTCTAAGACCTCAAACGCGAAATGGTTTGGCCCCAGCTCATTCCAGTCAGCCTGCAGCGACTTGTTTGGATGTCCGTCGTGCTCTAACTGAAACCTGTGCCGGTTGATGATTCCTGGCAGGTTCTTGCCGCTGGCGAGAAACACCTTGTCATTGGTTGTATTGCGGATGAGGAACACGCCAATCGCGACTGGTCGCTGCATGTAGTCCTGCTTCAGCTTTTTGTGATTCTGCTTCACAGCCTGTCATCCGTCACACTTAACCGCCAAGACGCTAGAGCGAATGATGAATTCGGAATGATGAATGCGGAACAAGGAGATGTCCTACTCATCATTCATCATTCTGCATTCAACATTCCTTTCTCTGCGCCCTCTGCGTCTTTGCGACTTGGCAGTTAAGTGTTATTCCGTTGGCGATCTGCTAGGAAGTTACTACTTCTTGAAGATCGCAATTCCCCAAAAGTTCACATCTGGTGGCAGACTATTCCAGTGATCAAACGCATGTGAGTCGTCAGTCTTATATCGCAGTTTGTAGTTTCCTGCTGGAAGGGTAATCACCTCATCAATCTTGCGGTTCTTCGCAGCTCCACCGGCATGCGTTGTCTTGGGTTCCTTCATCTCCCAAACCGCAGTTCCCTTATCTGCGTTTTCAATCCATCCCCAGTCAAACATCTCCCCCGCCTGGCCTTCTCCAATCGAAAAAATGCGCACCTCCTGATCTCGCGGAAGACTAAACGCTACTGTCTTGTCTTCGTTGTCCAGGACTCCTTTGATTTCGGCGACCACTGTCATCTTAGTAAGATCCGCTGGCATTGGTTTGGCGTAAATCTCGCCATACATCTTCATGAGTCGCGTGGCTTCCTCCGCCTTGCCAACGCTCTGAAGGATGCGAATCTTCGAAACGAGATCCTTCACCGGATAAGACGCATATGGTTTACCTTCGAAGGCCTTCATCTGACTTCGTAAATTCGCAGCAGGGGCAGACCAGTTGATCTCAGGAAACCCGCCAGCAAATTTCTCTGGGAAGATAAATGTCTTCAGAAAAGCCATCCCAACCGGAGAACTCGTCGCATCTCCGGCGCCGAGATCGGTTGGCCGGCTCAGGTTGTCTGAGTTTGACATGATGATGAACGTGAGATGGCGCTCAGGAATTTTGAGGATGAATGATGAGTTACCCGTCCAGTAGCCGTAGTGCCAGAGCATCTTTGTCCCTTCAAAGTCCTGCGTAAACCATCCCAGACCGTAAGGCAGAGCTCCTCCTTTCGTTGAGACAGTGGGCGTAAAGGCTAGCTCCTGTGTTTCCCTGGAAAGGAAGCGGCCTTGATCAATCGCAATGTCGTATTTGGCCATATCGAGAACGGTTGATATCAATCCAGCCGAAGTGCTGAAGCCATCCGGATACTTAATTCTGGTGGGATTGAACGCGCGATCAAGGGCGTACGGTTGAGCGAGTGTTCGAGAGATCGTTTCGAATCTTTGCTTACGCTTTTCCGTAATCACTGACGCGGTCAATGGCGACTGGTGCGAATGAACAAGCTTCCAGCTGCCATCCTGTTTGCTCCAAAACATGGAGGCGCGCCAGGGGCCATCTGGCCGCGGCGGTCCATTCGGTGCTGTGACCGTTCCCGACATGATGAACGTACTAATCGCAGTAGGCCCGTATACGGCTATCTCCAGATTCTGCGCTTCGGTGTTTACTTTGAACCCTGCCTGAAATGCTTGCCGTAGATCCGTGCCGTTGACGAACGAGGTCAGCAACCCTCCCTCGCCAGGATATCTGTTCTGTTGTGCTGAAAGTCGTCGTTCGATCTGATCGACGTTGCCGGTGTTATAACCGTTCACGATCTCCATGACGGCGGCTTTCACTTCCGCTTCGGCGGCTGGGTCTGCGCTCGGAGATTTGGTTCCGATAATGAGAGGAACGTTCGGTGCCGTTTCGTCCATTCCCAGGGGTTCGAGAATGTTTGCGATTAGGAGTTCTCCGAACGACTTACCACTAGCGCGCTGCACAACCTTGTCGAGTTCAGCAAAACGATTCCCGTTGTAGCGATACTGCTCGCCGGGATTTCCTTCGGAGGTATGAGAAAGAAGATGCCTCACACGAATCACGCCTTCGCTCTCCAGGTTAATTCCATACTTTGAAACTGGATCGTCAAGCTTGACCTTTCCGTCTTGCACCAACCGCATCACGATCGTCGAGGCAAATGTCTTGGTGAGAGACGCGAGGTGGTAATTCGTGTGCTCAGTCGCGGGAATCTTGTTTTCAAGATCTGCATAGCCGAAGCCCTTCGCCCAGATCACCTTTTGGTCTTTGACGATTGCAGCCGAATAGGCCGGGATCTTAAGTTCCTGTCGCAGGTTCTCCAGCAGTACCTCCAGTCGCGCAATCCGTTCGGCATCGGATGTGGACTGGCCGAACGCCGGCTGGCGCAAGAGCGACGCCTGGCTGACCAGCACTGCGGTCAAGAGCGTTGCCAGGATGGTGTGAGCTTTGAACTTCATTAGGTCTCCTTCCCTTATTGGAGGCGGATGATCCGCCTCAATTAATTTTGGTTTATTTCCGTCAGGGTTGCGTAGGGGCAACCAACAGACACAGGAGTGCGATTAACTTAGATTCTTATCCGTTTGATAAACACCAGCACGTTGGATTTTGTGACGAGTTTTCGGTAGTGGAGCGCTTTGGACAAGGAGTTCGGGAACGCAGTCCCGCAAAGCGGGACGACTGACAATAGCCCATCACTTCAGTGCGGGATCAAGCGCATGAAGGCGATTGAGTCCGAGAAGCGGACGACTGAAGTTCTGCCAAATTCAGCCGTCCGTTTCACGGACTAGAGATCCTTTTGTTTCGCTATTTCCCAGCACTGAAGTGCTGGGCTATTGTCAGTCGTCGGCTTCGCCGACTTAAGAAAGGACTTTGAGGGAAGCCATGGCTAATCGTCCCATCTGGTGCTGTCGACGCAAACTAACAGTTTGCGTTACAGCGTTAGCTACTTGCCCGGCGTTAGCCGCATCAAGCCTGTCGCATCCCTAACGAGAAGATCCGTGCCGAGAAATACCGGCGACGCCCAGGTCGCAGTTTCGGCAACGTCATATTTCTTTTCGACTTCAAATTTCGCCGTACCGCGCCGGGCAACAATCAGATCAGCGTTGTTAGTCAGGTATACAAGGTTTCCGGGCGTCAACATTACTGACGCATGTTCACCTTCCCGGCCCTCAGTGATCCAGCGCACAACGCCTGTTTTCGCATCGAGTGCGACGAACTGGCCCTTGCGCTTTTCAGACATTCCATAAATCAAGCCATCGCCATAAACCGGCGAACTCATGTACATGGAGACGTCAGCATTCTTCCAGGCCTCTGTCGCCTGCCATTTCCCCTGCACCTGCGCGAGGGTGAACGCATGTGTGCCTTGGCGCGGTCCGGAAACGATTAAATGAGAACCCGTCCACGTTGGCGACACAATGTTTTCATGCCACTCGTCAGGAAACGGCGCAGACCAAAGTTCGGTGCCGTCTTTGGCGTTCAGACCAACTATTGAGCTATCAGTTAAGGCGACGATCTGTTGACCACCACCCACGTTGATAGTTACAGGGGACGCATAACCGGGCCCTGCGCCGCGCCATTCCCAACGGGTCGCGCCTGTAGCCGGATCGAGCGCCATGATTTGCCCGCCATGCACATCACTTCCGACCTGAACCACAACCAGCCCATTCACCAGGAGGGGTGAAGCCGCGGTACCACAAAACATTTTTGAGGTATCTACAGTCTTCGAAAAGTCTTTAGTCCAGAGCTGTTTTCCCATCTCAGTGTCCCAGGCCGTCACCACTGCGGTAACGCCCATCGTGAACAACCGGCCGCCGTCGACGAGTGGAGTCGCATTCGGCCCCTTCGCCATCTGCACCGCATACTGGTTCTTCTTGAAAGGCGCGGCATATTTTTGCTGCCACACAACTGTCCCTTTGGCGTAATCGATTGCCGTAACAATCTCTTCCGGATCCTGGCGTGAATGAACGAACACTCGGCCCTTGGAGATAAGCGGCGACGCGTAGCCTTCGCCCATCTCAACGCGCCAAACGCGCTTTAGCGATTCAGGCCATGTCTTTGGTGCAGACGAAGCCGGCACGAGACCGTCGCGACTCGGCCCACGCCACTGACTCCAGTCCTGAGCGTTGCTCACAGGAGCGACGGCGAGAAGAAGAAAAGCTGCGGCAAAGAAACTCCGCAAAACGATTGACAGGGAAAACTTGGGAACTGCTGATCTGTTCAATTTCGTATCCTCCTCAAAGGCTCCGGCACATCTCCGCCCCCCAGGGCGTACTAACGGCTCGCGTGATTGCCATCCTTACCTCGGCAAAATTCCAGTCCTTGCGTTGCCAGATTGAACCGTCTGTGAATTCGACTCGGTTGATTACCACTCGTTCTTCGAAAGGCTTGGCAGAACCCTTCGCAAGGCTTTCCACGCTGATGACCGCGCTCGGGTTCGAGAAACTAAAGGACTGAACGTCTTTTTCTTTGTTAGGTTTCATTTCAACGCCACAGATGAACTGGCGGCGTATCACATTCTCAGGATTCGATGTCTCGATGAATTGATATTCCCAAAACAGGATATCCGCGGGCTTGGCACCAGCGTTTCGAACTTTTATCCGATGCTCATAGCCCTCCACTACCCTGCCTCCCGAGGAACGCGATTCCTGCACGATCTTTTCCAACTCCGCGCTGCGCGCGTCTACGCTGAGTGTTCTTGGGTCAGGGGCTCCAGCGGTATATACGGGTCGCTTACTCTTTTCGTAATTTATGTCGTCTCGTGTCACGGCTGCGGCCGGAGCGGTGGAGGTGGGTTCAGACTTGGGGATTGCTTTGCGACTCTTGTACGACTTGAACCCCACAACAACGATCGGAGCCCCGGCGTCGGCGGTCGACACTTGCTGGTTTTGCGAATTGAAGCGGGCCTGTACCAGTCCGTCCAAACCATACTGGCTCCATCGAATCCAGTGCTGACCGCTCGCAAGCTGCCCGGCGCTCAAAAGAAGAAACGCGGCAGCGAAGAAGGTTACTGAGAAACCCGAAATTCCTTTCGTTGTTGAATTGTTCATAACTCTCCTCCTCAGAAACGATCAAGCGCGGACCCACCGCCTACCATTGCGGCTGCTCCGCGGCCTTCGGTACTTCCAGGTTTTCGACGAGTAATGCGCTGATTCCGTCACCCTGAATTGCTTCCTGGAACACCCTGGATTGTATCACTCACGGTGGAATCATTTGACGCAAGCACCTCGGAATAGCTCGCGAGAATCATCCGTTACCAAGCTGGAGCGAAGGTTAACCATCCTTCCCACCTGTGAGATTGTTTGCCTCGAGGCTATTTCAGATTATTTGAATGCTCAACAAACTGAAACGTGGCTTTATCGCACCCCAAAACGCAGACCAGAATTTCAAGTTGGAGAGATCATAACGATGGGAAGGGTGGCTTGCAGCTCCCAACTGTCGCCGAACTCAATGTCTTCCAATCCTTTCACGTCAGCAACGCAGCGCTCTATAAGCGTCGAACTCAGCTGCGTCAAGCGCAAGCATCATCAAATCGAGTGGTCGGAGTCAGCCACCAGATGTGCATGCAATCTCTTCATCTAACGACGACAAGAGGGCCGCATTGAGTGCTTCCAAGCCAGCAGTTTGCATGATCAAGTTACAGAGGGTTTGAGTCTTAGAACCAACTGCCTGCAAAATCTTCGGCTCGTTGCCGGCCACCTGGGGATTCCAATTGAACGTAAATTGGTTCCCTGGCATCCGATTACACCAAACCGCGGTAGCATTGTTTTCGATGAATTTGGTAAAGGGCCGGTCTGGAAGGACCAGGTTGAGCGCTGCCACACTCCTCATGAAGATGCCCTTCCCCGTAGCATAGTCAGCAATGTACTGTTTCAGATTAGAATAATCATTGAAGCTCATGTTCTCATGCAAAACCATGTCCTTGTCAGTCATCTTGTTAACCGCACTCACCGCAATGTCATTTGCGGATCCGGTAAACGATAGACCTTCAATGAAGAGGCCCTGATCCCCGGACCAGTACCAAGCTGGATCCGTGCCGTTCCCGGTTGGCCGTTCCAATACGATCCCATCGGCGTTGAGTATTCCGGTTTTTCCTCTATGGTTGCTCGGATATGCCAACCAGTCTTGGAACCACGCGCTCTCGGCAGAGGCCGCCGCCGAAAAACTAGGATTCTGTGGGAACAATTGTGCGAGCTGCTGAGATAATATCCAGAAGCCTTCATTTGTAACTGAGTTCCGGCCGCTCATCGGAGGCTCGTTGTGAGTATTAAAAGTACCCCCAATTATGTCAGCACTACCGGCCGAATTATCCGGATCACCATCACAACTGCCGTAAGATTCCGCGCACCAGTTGGACTTCAGTTTTCCCCAGCAATACTGCGCCGCCCCAGAAAGACTATTGAACAACTGGTCGTTTCCAGCGCCCTGATATCCGAGCTCATTTCGGTGATTGATTGCTAGAATAAAGGCATTGCCCCACCAGCCATAATCGTCACGCCACCAATCAGTACCGCTGGACATGCCCTGATAGATACCGTAAGCACTTTTCAATATTAGTTTGGTATCTGTCTCTTTTGCTGCGATCAAGTAGGTCAGGCAAGTGTGTAGCGTATTCCCGCCGAACCAAAAATTCCCGTCGAAAATCTTAGGAGTGACATACTGCTGAGCCAGGAGATTGAATCCTGTTGAAGCCGCCTCTTTGTAAGTTGTCATCGCAATTCCTCTCTGAAATAGAAGCATGAAGGTAGGAGCAGAGCGCGTCGCTCTAGCTGTGAAGTTCCCGCTATCCCGAAGCCAGACAGCTTTCCGTTTGACGATCTCGCGCCTTCACGGCTTATCCGACAGCTGTTTTTTGATTCTGCTGTATAAGGTTTAGGTGATACCAGAACCCCAAAGGGCGTTGTTGACACCTATAAGCATCAGGGCACGAAGGTCTGCGAGGATGGTGCATCTTACTACGAGCTCACTAGATGGCAACTCAAATTTCATGTGAGCTGGGCGTTTCATCATTCCAATTAGGCGGGTAAGTCGTTTCGGCGGCCGACGACAATTGGGATCTGCAGGAAGCTGCGATGAGAGATCCTTTAAGTCCACTGTCCTGCTACGTCTACTCGAGGGTCGGCGTCTGGTTGACATTGAATACCTGCAAAACTGCGTTAGTACCCCAAAGACCGCTGCCCCTATTGCCAATTCTACCTTTAAGTTAGAATAACGCCGTTCCCAGATTTAAAAAGGTGCTGAGAAGCCACAGGTGAACACTACTTAGCGATTGAGCCAGCTTCCGAGAAGTCGCTGAATCCATTTGTTGTTTTATGATTTAGGCACGCCCCGGTTCATCTGGCTGTTACGGTAGCGGAAGGGTTTTCGAGCCAAGTTGGAACCCGGAACCTGCACTAACGCGCAGCGTATTTAGATAGCATGACCGAAGAACTCAAGCCACTTCCAAAGAAACGACGTGAAGAGGCGCTCCCCGAGCGACTGCTTCGCCGTGTCTTTGAAGGCATGGGCGACGTCGTCGACCGCAAGTTTGGACGAACAGTTCAGCCCAAGGGTGGTCTGACAACTTCACAGCTGATCGAGCGGATGAAACGACTCATTGACGAGCGCGTTCGCGATGAAGGCCGAAAAGGTCGCATTGCTCCACATCATTTGAAGTTGAAGGTTGAATGGGGAACCCATTCGGAAGCGCCGCCAGAAATCCTGAAGGAGCTGGAGCACGAGGTACTGGCGGAAGCGATCGATCACATCAACGATCATCGATATCGCACGCTCGCCCCCATCCAGGTCGAATCAGAAGTGGACATCTTCACCACAGGTGTTTCCGTCGATCCGACATTCGGTGAATTTGAAGAGGAGCTTCGCAAGGAAGATGAGGCGAAGCGAAGCGAAGGCGTCAGAATTCCTCATGCGGCTCCGCCAATGCCTGACATTATGGTGGTGGCACGAGTCACGAAGCGAGATGGAACTACAGAGATTCCGCTTACCTTTAAGCCCGGCGGCAAGCGTCTGAACGTCGGAAGAATCTCAGACAATGAACTTTCTTTTAACGACAACAGCGTTTCCAAGATTCACGCAACGTTAATGATGAATCACGAAGGAACATTGCTTGTCGCCGATACCGGATCGACAAACGGAACTTTCATAAACGGGCGACGCATTTCCTACGGTGAAGCTCGTCATATCGAGGACGGCGATGTTGTCGGCTTCGGCGATGTTGAGGTGCGTTTCAGGAAGGACGAGTAAGGCGAGGTCTTCCGACTGACTTTGTTACCGCATAAAGCCTATATGTCCTTCCTTCTGCTGCTCCAAACGCCCTCGCCCCCTCCCTCGCCCGTAGTCGTTCATGCTCCAGAAAGACTCTCCGCGCTCCTGACGCTGGTTTATCTTGGCGGGTTTGCGCTCCTGGTCCTGTTGCTAATCATCTCGCTCTTCCGCAATCGCCGTCGCGGCTCAACTGCAGTGGCCGCGCTTCCCGCAGACTTACCAAAAGAGGTCCGGCGTCGTCTTGGTTCCACTTCAACAAACAGAGGTCTGCGCGCCCTGCGCTGGGTGTTCGTATTGTTAGCGCTCGGGATGTTTGGTTTTCACATCTACTGGGCACGCTACGCTGAGGAATCGAACCTTAAGTTTCAGGAACTTAGTTACAAGGACCTTCGGAACCGTCGCCTGTCGGAATCAACTCTGCGCGGATGGATGCTGGACCGCAGCGGAAAACTCGACAAGGCGCTTGCGTATTATCGTCGCGATGCCAACGGCAACATTAGTCGCGAGTATCCGATGGACAAGGCGTTCGCCCACCTCTTCGGCACCGATCGCGGTGATCCGGGACTCGAACGAGCTCTCTTTGGCGTTCAGAGCGGCGCATTACCCGAAGCACTTCAGGTCGTCAAAAGCCAGACACCGCAGAACAAGGGCAACACAGACGTTCGCCTGACGATCGATCGGGAGCTGCAGCAGGCCGTGGTGGATCAGTTAAAGGGCAAGCACGGCGCTGTGGTGGTTCTTAATCCACAGACGGGCGAAGTGCTTGCGCTTTACAGTGAGCCGTCTTACAGCATTAAGGACGTACAAGACGAGACCACCTGGCTCAAACTCGAAGCCAACCAGCGCGATCGACCGCTTGTCAGTCGCGCACTCGGCGCTTACTACATTCCTGGTTCAACTTTCAAAACCGTGACGATGACGGCGGCCTTTCTTGCCGGAATGCAGGACACGGAATTTGTTTGCAGCGGCGGCGGCTATTACGCAGCGCCGGGCGCGAATGTGATTTATGACGACGGCGGAGCTGGAGAGGTGCATGGTCGGATCGGCATCGACACTGCCTACGAAGTTTCCTGTAACCAGTACTTCGCGCAAATGGGTGTGAAACTCGGTGCAGAGAAACTCAAACAGGCGGCGCAGCTTCTCGGGATCGGCGCGTACGATACGCCCGCGGAGGCGTTGCGTGGACGTAAGCAGTCGGAGATTTGGAACGCGAGCAGCGACGCCGTGAAGCGAGCGCTTGCGCCACGCGAGGCGACAATCGTGACGGGGAAACAGGTCACGCGTTACGACCTCGCATTGATTGGCTACGGTCAGGGCTACGCCGGACAGATGACCCCGTTTCAGATGGCCCTCGCGGCTTCAGCGATAGCCAACATGGAAGGCAAGCTGATGAAGCCAAAGATTGAATTCGATCGACCGCCGGAAGTTTTCAAACAAGTCCTGCCGCCGCAGAGTGCGCAACGACTGCGGCAAATCATGGGATTAGTAACCGGCGGTCCGCATGGAACTGCGAGAGGGGTTTTTGGGCCAGTGAAGGCGGCTGGCATCAACACTGGTGGTAAGACGGGAACCGCGCAAAAGGTTGTGCCGCTCTACGATCCCAAAACGGGCCAACCAAAGACGCGGCATCGAGTGGAGAAAGACAATAAGGGAAACATCATTCGCGAGTATGAAGAAACCATCATGGACGACGAGCATCCTCGGATTGATGGTTGGTTTCTGTGCATTGCTCCGCTCGAACGCCCACAACTCGCTATGGCGGTGATTGTCGAAGGCGGGGGTTACGGCTCGCGATCTGCTGCCCCGATTGCGGCGGCGTTGGTTTTGAAGGCTAAGGAGCTGGGCTACTTTAACGTCGCCAACGCGCCGAAGCCTCAAACTACAAACCCGCGTCAGCAGGGCGTTCCGCCTGGGCCGAGGAGACAGAGATGATTGCAAATTTCCGATTTCCGATTGCCAATTAGCGTGTTGAGTTCGGGGGCGGAGCCGCGAACTACTGACTACTGACTACTGACCACTGCTTTCATGAAGAACCGCGCATCATCACACCTGTTCTTGCTCCTAATCCTCGTGGGTTTGGAGGTTGCCGGCTACGTTGCGATCCATCGCGCGGCAGTCCTGCGCGGTTATGAGACCTCCATTATCGGCGCTGTGCGCGACCTCTTGATGTTCTTCCCGCTCTTTGTACTCGTCATCTGGCTATCGCGCGCCAAGCGATTCGCCGGCAACTGGATCCTCTTCACAGCGGCCATCATGCTTTTCGCCATGGGCATGATGATTCAATACCGGCTCTACAGCGATCCGGAATACAACGCGCGCAACAAAGCTGCAGCGCGCGAAGAAAAGATGGAAGCGCTGCGCACACGCTATATCCTCGAGAACTACGATCCAGCCAAGAAACAGATGATGGGTCTGCCGCCAACTCCGGCGAGACCAATCGACATTAATCAACTTCCGCGACGAGCGTCGAACTACACAGTCTTCAATGCGCTGACATCCAGCTACACATGGATCCCGATTCTTTCCTTCCTCGCGTTCGCTATTGCCTACTCTCTTTGTGTGCGCGACGGGTTCCTTCTGTGGTTGCAGCGAAACAGTTTCATTATCGTCCTGCTGACTTTGCTTCCCCTCGCTGCTGCCATCGTTACTTCGAGCGCTGGTAAGAGTCTGGGCAACATGACCCCCTGGGAGCCCGCAAAGATTCCCTTCCTGCTTGGGTTCGCCGGAATTCTCACTGCGCGTTACAAGGACCTCGCTGAGACGTACTGGGGCATACCGCGCGCGCGCGACATTGTTCCGCTCGTTGTAATGGCAATGATCCCGTTCATTCCGTTTTTTGCCTTGAAGGACTTTGGACAGATGCTCATATTCAGCGGCGCGTACACGACGTTGTATCTCGTCGCGGTTCGACGCTGGCCACAGCTACTCGTTTTTGTCGGTTCGGTATTTCTCGTGATTGGAATACTCGTCGTCGGTGCCTTGCCGCGCGACATTCAGGAGAAGGTCCCGCTGTTGCCGACAGTCGCCCGGCCAATCCAGGCAGCCCTTCCTTCGCGAATTCAACAACGCTTCCATCTCTGGCTCGACGGCTTCGATCCGCCATCTCCTGAAATGTCCTGGTGGAAGAAGGACTACGACGACGCGCTGAAACAGAATCCCGAATTGAAGGAACTGGCCCAACAAAGTCCTGAGCTCCAGAAGACTGTTAACGTGGATACCTGGTTCGACAAGCTTGCGTTCCAACCAGCCCAGGCGGTTTTTGGCATCGCTTCCGGCAAAACAACCGGACGAGGTTTGGGTTTAGGTTTTCCGGAGGTAATTCCTATTGCTGATTCAGATTACGTTTATGCGGCGATCGCCGAAGAGACGGGTCTTATCGGGGGTGCCCTGGTGATTTTGGCCATAATCATCTTCGTCATTGCTGGTGTTCGCACATCGCTCGATGCGCGTGATATGTTTACAAAACTCTGCGCGGCCGGGTTAACAGCATTTGTCGGTTTCCAGGCTTTGGTGAACATAGGCGGCATTTTGCGGGCCCTCCCGATGACGGGAATCACGCTTCCCTTCGTCAGCCATGGCGGTTTTAGTTTGATCACAAGCTATGCGATGCTAGGCATGCTTATGGCTTTTTCTCACCGCAACGCCGGCGACAAACTGCTCGCCAGCAGAGCACCCAATCGAAGCTCTTCGTCCCTTAAACTGGAGGCTGTCGAATGACGCAGCCGGCAACGGGTTTTAAAGTTGAATCACGAGCCATCACCGATCGCGGGCTAAACGAGCGACGCCCGCTCAATGAAGATTCTTTTTTGGCTGACAGCGACCGTCGGATCTTTGTTGTAGCTGATGGCGTCGGCGGCGCCGAGGCCGGTGAGGTGGCTTCGAAAACGGCTGTTGAGGTGCTCGATGAGGCTTTTCGTCATCAGGTCGACGGAGCAGACATCGAGGACTTGATGGAGCTGGCGATCCAGCGAGCAAACGCCTCGATCCATCAGATGGCCCAGGAGCATGCCAAGTTTTCGATGATGGCTACCACCGTTGTCGCCCTTCATCTCAAAGGCAACACTGCCACGATTGGCCATGTCGGCGACTCGAGGCTCTACCGGCTAACAACCGACGGGGACATCCTTCGCGAAACAGAAGACCATTCGGTTGTCGAAGAAGAGGTCCGCGCCGGACGCATGACGGCAGAACAGGCGGCGAATCATCCAAGCAAGAACGTCATCAGTCGCGCGCTCGGGGCCGAAGACGCGGTGGAAGTAGATCTTAAGACGTTTGAGGTCGACGAGGGGACCGAGTTCCTCCTGTGTACTGATGGCATCACCCGGCACATTCCTGATTCCGAGTTGCGCCAACT
>Ga0134127_10001566_pt1 | contig 16879 bp, 17 predicted proteins | sample KB31753_FD_96459 | JGI IMG/M metagenome (GOLD analysis project Ga0134127, IMG submission 96459) | Terrestrial soil microbial communities with excess Nitrogen fertilizer from Kellogg Biological Station, Michigan, USA - KB3-175-3 | ecosystem: Environmental > Terrestrial > Soil > Unclassified ... | reverse complement strand
AAGCAGCTCGAACACATCATTCCGATCTTCACCTCCAACGACGCCAAGGAGGGCGCGATCGCGTTCGCCGAGAAGCGCGCGCCCGAGTGGACCGGCATCTAAGAGTCACGCGCCATGGATCTCGGGCTGACGGACGCCACCGCGGTCGTCGTCGGCGGTGGTCGCGGGATGGGATTCGCAGCCGCGCGGTGCCTCGCCGAGGACGGTGCGCGGGTGGCTGTCGTCGGGCGGACGAAAGATGTGCTCGAGGGGGCGGCAAAGGACCTGACCGAGTGCGGGAGTCCGGATGCGCTCGGGTTGGTCGCCGACACCACTGACGCCGGCCAAGTCCAGCGCGTGTTCGACGAACTGAGCGAGCGCTGGCACGGCGAGCTAAATGCGCTCATCAACGCCGTCGGTCCGAGCACTCGGGGCACATTCGAAGATCTCACCGACGCGCGGTGGCGGGAGGCCTTCGACGATGGCGTGATGGGCATGGTGCATTGCGTGCGATCGGCTCTTCCGATGCTTCGGAAGGCTGGATGGGCGCGGATCGTCAACTTCTCCGCCCATTCGACGCAACGTCAGACCGTCATTCTGCCGGCGTACACCGCCGCGAAGGCCGCCCTGACGAGCATCTCCAAGAACCTGTCGTTGTTGCTGGCCAAGGACGAAATCATAGTCAACGTCGTCTCGCCGGGCAGCATCGCTTCCGAAGCGCTGCGCGGCTGGGGCGGACTCGGTGGGCGTCGACGGCAGCGACCCCTACGCGCTGATGGCCGCCATCGACAAGCACTTCGGTCACCCGGCGCATCTGCCTCGCGCCGGCCAGCCCGAGGAGATCGGGCCTGTCGTCGCGTTTCTCGCGTCGAAGCGCAACCCGTGCATGACCGGCGCCAACATCAACGTCGACGGCGGTAGTGACTTCACCTAGGGAGTGAATTATGGCGACTGCCATCCAAGCTCGCGAATGGGCACATGCAACGCTGCGTGGAATCGGCAACAGCCTCTACACGCCGTTCTGCGGTGACGACGGCGACGACATCGACTGGGACGCATACCGAAGGCTGGTGCGCTACTGCGTCGGGGAGCTGCGGCACCCGATGCTGTGGTGCACCAGCGGCGTCGGAGAGTTCTGGTCGCTGACGCTCGACGAGCGAAAACGCTTGCTGGAGGTTGCGATTGAGGAAGGCCGAGCAGCCGATCCAGACGTCGTCGTGCAGGCCTGCACCGCGGCGATGTCCGCCAAGGATTGTCTGGAGCTGACGCGACACGCACAGCAGGCTGGCGCCGACATCGTCTACCTCCAGACGCCGATGATGGAGGCCCATGGCGGAGAGGGTGTGCTGAAGTTCTTCCGCTACATCGCCGACCGCACCGACATCGCGCTCGGTATGTTCAACTCGCCGTCGTCCGGATACGTGTTGACGCCTACCGAAAGTGCTCGCATCCATGCCGAAATTCCTGCCGTATGCGCGACCAAGGAAGGAGCGTTCCGGCCGACGAGCAGCCGACTGTTGCACGAGCTAGCGCCGCGCCTAGTGATCTGGGAGTGCGACCTGACGGTCTATCGCGCAGGCTGGCTGCGGGCCGGGATTGTGTCTCCTGCGCAGTTGGGCACGGTAGGGTATCTTCGCGAAACCCCCGAGTGCAGAACATATTCCGAGTACTGGGACCTCGTCTGGAACGACAAGCTCATCGAGGCGATGGATTTCGCGCGCGAGTCGGGCATGGATCAGTTCGACATCGATCTGGGCTCCTGGTTCACTCGGTATGCCGGTCGAGCCGACTACTTCACACATTGGGGCGGTGCATTCAAGTACGCGGCGTCGCTGCTCGGCCTACCCATCGGGGACTATCCGCATTCGCGGCCACCGCAGGCGGTGCTGCCAGAGGAGGGGCGAGCGCAGATTCGCGCGGCCTATCAACGCTTCGGTTTGGTCGGCGAATAGCGCCGCGAACCGATTGCGGAAGATGCTACCGATAGGTGTACAGTATGGGAATACATCGAGCTGGAAGCCGCTATTGAGGAGGTTCGCCGGGTGAGCGTGACCAGCGACACCGACCCGGTCCTGTACGAGGTTCGCGACACTGGTGTCGCGGTGCTGACCCTCAATCGGCCCGAGCGGATGAACGGCTGGGGCGGCGGTCTCGCCACCGCGTTCTACGAGCGTCTCGACGATGCGGAGGCCGATCCCGCTGTCAGGGCCATCGTGGTTACGGGCAAGGGACGAGCCTTCTGTGCCGGTGCGGACATGGGCAGCCTGAACACGATCAGCAATGCCACCGTCGACGGCGCAGGCGGGACCGACGTCGGCAAGCTGGTCGGCGCGCGGCATCCGCACTTCGTCATGACGATGCGAAAGCCTGTCGTCGCTGCGATCAACGGGGCCTGCGCGGGCATGGGGCTGACGATGGCGTTGGTCTGCGACGTCCGGTTCGCCGCTGCGGGAGCCAAGTTCACGACATCCTTCGCGCGACGCGGGCTGATCGCCGAGTACGGGATTTCGTGGATCCTGCCGCGCGTCGTCGGCTGGGGGACCGCGCTTGACCTGCTGCTGTCGGGGCGGGTGTTCCTCGCCGACGAAGCGGCCGAACTCGGGCTCGTCAAGGAAGTGGTGCCGCCCGACGAGCTGCTGCCGCGGGCGATCGGCTACGCCGAGGACATCGCCGCCAACTGTGCCCCCAGTTCTCTAGCGGTGATCAAACAACAGGTGTACGCAGACACCATGCGCGATGTCTTCGAAGCCAGCGACCGCGCCGAAAAGCTGATGCACGAGTCGATGCAGCGACCCGACTTCATCGAAGGCATCACGAGTTTCTTCGAAAAGCGCCCGCCCAACTTTCCGCCTCTGAAGGAGGACACGCCATGACACTCGATTACAAGGCGATCGATGTCGACAACCACTACTACGAAACGCTCGACTCCTGCACCCGGCATCTGCCCAAGGAGTTCAAGCGCCGCGGTGTGCAGATGGTGCAGGACGGCAAGCGCACTTGGGCCGTCATGGGCGAAAAGGTCAACCACTTCATCCCGAACCCGACGTTCGACCCGATTATCGAACCGGGTTGCCTCGATCTGCTGTTCCGCGGCGAGATCCCGGAGGGCGTGGACCCGGCGTCGCTGATGAAAGTCGACCGGTTGGGCGAGCATCCGGAGTACCAGAACCGCGATGCCCGAGTGAAGATCCTGGACAGGCAGAACCTCGAGACAGTGTTCATGCTGCCCACGTTCGCGTGCGGCGTCGAGGAGGCCCTCAAGCACGACGTCGAGGCGACCATGGCCACGGTGCACGCGTTCAACCTCTGGCTCGACGAGGACTGGGGTTTCGACCGTCCCGACCACCGGATCATCTCTGCACCGATCATCTCGCTGGCCGACCCGGACAAGGCCGTCGAAGAGGTCGAGTACGTATTAGGCAAGGGCGCCAAGATGGTGCTGGTGCGGCCGGCGCCGGTGCCGGGAGTGGTCAAGCCCCGCTCGTTGGGCGATCCGGTGCACGATCCGGTGTGGGCACGGCTGGCCGAGGCCGGGGTGCCGGTGGGCTTCCACCTGTCGGACAGTGGCTACCTCGCGATCGCTGCGCTGTGGGGCGGCAAGGCGACGTTCGAGGGGTTCGGCAAGAAGGACCCGCTCGATCAGGTGCTGCTCGACGACCGCGCCATCCACGACGCGATGGCCTCGATGATCGTCCATCAGGTGTTCACCCGGCACCCGAGGCTGAAAGTTGCGAGCATCGAAAACGGTTCGTATTTCGTGTACCGCTTGATCAAGCGCCTGAAGAAGGCCGCCAATATCGCGCCGTACCACTTCAAGGAAGACCCGGTCGAGCAGCTGAAGAACAACGTGTGGATCGCACCGTATTACGAGGACGACGTCAAGCTGCTCGCCGAAACCATCGGTGTCGACAAGATCCTGTTCGGCTCGGACTGGCCGCACGGCGAAGGGCTCGCGGATCCGATGGCCTTCACCGCCGACATCCCTCAGTTCCCCGAGTTCAGCGCCGAAGATACCCGGAAGGTGATGCGGGACAACGCCCTTGACCTGCTCGGTGCGAAGGTTCCGGCCGCATAGTCATGGCGGAATGGACACTCGGGGGCGTGCTCGACGCCATCGCTGAGGCGGCCCCCGACCGGCTGATGACGGTTTGCGGCGACCGCCGGAGCACGTTCGCGCAGTCGGCTGACCGCACCCGTCGGTTGGCCAACTTCCTGGCCGTCAATGGATTCGGCGCTCACCGCGAGCGCAACGAGCTCGAGAACTGGGAATGCGGGCAGGATCGCGTCGCACTGCTCATGCACAACGATCTGTATCCCGACGCGGTGATCGGTTGCCTGAAGGCGCGCACCGTCCCGGCGAACGTCAACTACAACTACTCGCCTCGCGAGGTCGCCGAACTGTTCGATTACCTGCGACCGCGCGCGGTCATCTACCACAAGTCATTTGGACCGAAGTTCGTCGACGTGCTGCCCCCCGCCTCCGCGGACCTGTTGATCTCGGTGGACGACGGCAGTGATGCGCCGGAACTGCCAGGGACGATCAGGCTGGAAGACGCTCTGGCACAAGGGGATACCGACCAGGCCATCGCACCGTCGCCCGACGACGTGATGATGGTGTGCACCGGCGGAACAACCGGTCGGCCCAAGGGCGTCATGTGGCGTCAGGCCGACACGTACGTGGTTTCGATGAACGGCGCGGATCACGAATCGGTCGACGCGATACAGGCGAACGTCCGCCATGGCGGACAGCCCTGGTTCGCCGTGTCACCCCTGATGCATGCGGCCGGGATGTGGACAGCGTTCGCCGCACTCCTCAACGGCCTGCCAGTCGTGCTCTACGACAGGACGAGATTCGACCCGCCCGCGGTTCTCGAGACCGCGGAGCGTGAAAAGGTCGGCATGATGACCATGGTCGGCGACGCGTATGCCGGTCCGCTGGTAGACGAGCTGCGAAAAGGTTCCTACGACCTGTCCTCGATGTTCGCGATCGGCACCGGGGGAGCGGCGACCAACCCGAAATACCAACGAGCACTGCTGGAATTGCTGCCACAGATCACCCTGATCAACGGATACGGGTCCTCGGAGACGGGAAATGTGGGCTTCGGGCGCAGTCAGCGCGGTGACGAGAAGAACACATTCGAGCTTCGCGAGGGAGCGTTGGTCCTGTCCGAGGACTACAGCCGGTTTCTGCAGCCCGGCGACATGGAGATCGGATTCGTCGCCCGAGCCGGCCGAATCCCACTCGGCTATTTCGACGACGAGGCCGCCACGCGCAAGACTTTTCCGGTCGTCGAGGGAAAGCGTGTCGTCATCTCCGGGGACCGCGGATCACTCGCGTCCGACGGCACGCTGAATCTGTTCGGCCGCGATTCACTGGTCGTCAACACGGGCGGGGAGAAGGTGTTCGTGGAGGAGGTCGAGGAGGTGCTGCGTGCGCACCCCGCCGTCACCGACGCTCTGGTGGTGGGCAGGCCGAGCGAACGCTGGGGTCAGGAACTCGTCGCCCTGGTGGCACTGCGGGATGGCGCAGAGCCGACCGATGAACCACTTCACGCCCACTGCACGTCGCATCTTGCGCGGTTCAAGGCGCCGAAGGCATTCATCTTCGTCGAGCAGGTCCATCGTCTGGGTAATGGCAAACCCGATTACCGGTGGGCAAAACAAACTGCTGTGCAACAGGAGTCACTGACATGACGCATAAGGCTCTTGACTGTCTGGTGAACGTGCATTTCGGCGAAACCGAAAAGCAGCCCACCTGGATGCTCAAGGTACGTGACGACTACTTCAAGGGTCCGGAGTCGATGTTCGCGCCGGTCGATCTCGCTGAGTTGCTCGACGAGATGGAAGAGCAGGGTGTCAAGAAGGCCATTCTGATGGACAACCTCGCGAAGCCGTCGGTGACCGCGCGCAAGTTCGTCGAAGCCAAACCGGACCGATTCGCGCTGGCCATGGGCGGGGTCAACCTATTGCGGCCGATGCCGGCGCTGCGGGAACTCGCCGCGGTTGCGGTGGACCTGCCGGTCGCGTATGCCGTTGTGGGGCCCAGCTTCTGGGGCGACGGTCTGTACCCGCCCAGTGACGCCGTGTACTACCCGCTGTACACCAAGTGCGCCGAGCTAGAGCTGCCGCTGTGCATCAACACCGGCATTCCGGGGCCGCCGATTCCCGGCGAAGTGCAGAACCCGATCCATCTCGACCGCGTCTGCGTGCGGTTCCCCGAGCTCAAGCTCTGCATGATCCACGGGGCCGACCCATGGTGGGACATCGCGATCCGGCTGATGATCAAATACCAGAACCTGCGCCTCATGACGTCGGCATGGTCACCAAAGCGGTTGCCGGAAAGCCTGCTGCACTACATGCGGACCCGCGGATCCAACAAGGTGATCTACGCCTCGGACTGGCCGGTGCTCAAAATGCGCCGCGTCGTACCCGAGGCCCTCGCGCTGGACCTGCCCGCCGAGGTACTCGACAACTATCTCTACAACAATGCACACGAATTCTTCTTCGCGGGACAGGAAGACTGACGATGGATCGTTACGAACTTCGCAGAATCGACTACAGCCTCACCGAGGACCATCAGGCCCTGCAGGCTGCCTACAGCGACTTCTTCAAAACCCACTGTTCGATCGAGACGGTGCGGGCCGCGGAGGAGTCAGGGTTCGACAAGAGCCTGTGGGAGCGCTTGTGCGGCATGGGGGCGACGACTATGGCGCTACCGGAATCCGTTGGCGGAGACGGGGCGACGCTCGTCGACCTCACCCTGGTGGCCGAGGAGATCGGCCGCTCGCTGGCGCCCGTCCCGTGGATCGACCATGTCTGTGCCGCTCGGCTGCTCGCCCGGTTGGGCGCACTGGATGCCGACGTCGTCAACGGCAAGCATCTGGCGGCCTTCGACCCGCAGCACAACACCGTGTCCGGCGTCAGGCTCATCCCGACGGGCTCGATCGCCGACCAGATCATCGTGCGCGACGGTCCAGACATCGTGCGGCTGACATTCGGCACCCGCCCGGCGAAAGTCGACAACATCGGCAAGCTGCCGATGGCGTGGGTCGACCCCGCTTCGGCCGACAGCCGGATCGTACTGGCAAGCGGCACCGAAGCGCTGGCGGAATATCAACGCGCACTGGATGAATGGCGAGTGCTCACCGCAGCGGCTCTGGTAGGTCTCGTCGAGGAAACGATGATGATCGCCGCGGAGTTCGCCAAGAACCGCTACACGCTGGGCGTGCCGATCTCGACGCTGCAGGGGATCTCGCATCCGCTGGCCAACATCGCGATCACCGTGCAGGGCGGGCGCAATCTCGCCCGCCGCGCGGCGTGGTACCTCGACAACGAGCCCGACGAGCGGCCGGAACTGGCACCGTCCGCGTTCGTGTTCATGGCCGAGGAGGCATCCAAGGCGGCGACGATGTGCGTGCACGTCCAGGGTGGTCTCGGTGTCTCCGCGGAGGCGGCCGCGACGGCATATCTCGTCCGTGCACGCGGGTGGACGCTCGCAGGCGGCGACCCCGGCGCCAGCGCGAAGTACATCGCAGAGCTCGTCGCGGCCCGCGAAAGTGGTTCAGGAAAGGGCGCATAGGTGGATTTCTCACGGGTTCAGCTGTCCGACGACGATCAGGCGTTCCTGGGCGAGGCGCGGGACTTCCTGCGTACCCATGTCACGGAGGACGTCATCCACCGCGATCGCGAGACCGGGGACAACTTCGACGAGGGTGTGCACCTCGCGCTCGGCGCCGCGGGATACCTGACGCAAGACTGGAAACCGGAGTCCGACGGCGGCTTCAACCGTGTGCGCCGCCGGATCTGGGAACTCGAGAAGCGACGCGCACACGTGCCGTGGGTGACCTCCGGCACGACCGCCATGATCGCGCGGTCGGTGGAGAAGTTCGCCTCACCGGAACTGAAGGCGGAAGTGATGCCGGGGGTATTCAGTGGGCATATCCGGCTGTGCCTCGGTTACACCGAACCCGAGGGCGGGTCGGACGTCGCGACCTGCAAGACCCGCGCCGTGCGCGATGGCGACGGCTGGATCATCAACGGCTCCAAGATGTTCACGACTGGCGCGCACAACTGTCAGTACGTCTTCCTGATCACCAACACCGATCCCGACGCGCCGAAGCACAAGAGTCTGACGATGTTCCTGGTGCCACTGGACTCGCCGGGCATCGAGATACAAAGCATCCGCACCGTCGACGGGGACCGCACCAACATCGTCTACTACAGCGACGTCCGAGTCGACGACAAGTATCGGCTTGGGGAGGTGAACAACGGCTGGACGGTGGTGCGTGAACCGCTCAATGTCGAGCACGGCGCGGTGGAGGCCGCCGCAGACGGACTGCAGGATGTGTCGATCATGATGCACCAGGCCGGTTTCATGGCCGCCGCCGTCGACAAGGCCGCGGCGAAGGTCACGGAGCCTGATCCCAACGGGCGCCGCCTGATCGACGACGGGTCGGTGGCTTATCGGTTGGGCCGCAGCGTCGCCCGCATGGAGGCCGCTTTGAGCGCGCCGACCATTTTCGGGAGGGTGGCGCTGGCCCAGACGATGCGCGACATCGCCCCGGACCTGATGGACCTCCTCGGCACGGCGGCCTCGCTGTCGGTCGGAACGGACGGCGCCGCCGACGACGGTGCGTCGGAGTACGTGTACCGGTTCGCGCCGTTGGTCGGCATCTATGGCGGCACGCTCGAGGTCTTCCGCAACATGATCGCGCAGTACGTGCTGGGTCTCGGCAAGCCCGCGTATGCGCCGCAAAAGAAGAAGGCTTCCTGAGGCTGTGGTCCACCGAGTCGTGCACTGCGGAACCGGCAATATCGGGGCAGCGGCGTTGCGCGCGATCCTGCAGCATCCAGACCTCGAGCTTGTCGGGCATTTCGTCAGCACACCCGCCAAGCGGCCCGTGACTCGGGTGAGGTCGTTGGAGTGACGCCCGCCGGTGTGACGACGACGAACGACTGGGCCGACGTCATCGACCTCGGTGCCGACTGCGTCACGTACTTCGCCAACAGCATTGGCAGGGAGCGGGAGGCGATCGCCGATTTGGTGCCGTTTCTCGAGCGCGGCACCAACGTGGTCACCTTCTCAGGATTCGAGATAGCCCATCCGGCGAGCGCCCCGCCAGAGCTGCGCGAACCGATCGAAGCGGCGTGCCGGGCCGGCGGCAGTTCGTGCTACTTCACAGGTATCGACCCTGGCTGGGCGACAACCGATCTCGCGATCGCATCGCTGGCCGCTGCGAACCGAGTCGACTGCATTCGCGTACTCGAGCTCGGCTGGTGGGGCGACTACACCGCGGAGTTCGTCTGCCGCGAGTACTTTGGCTTCGGCAAGGAACCTGGCTTCCAGCCGCTGCTGGTGACCGGCGGGTTCATCGAGAAGATGTGGGCGCCCACGCTGCATCAGCTCGCGGAGGTGCTCGGAGTCGAAGTGGAGGAGTTTCGCGTCGTCTACGAGACGGACGGTCTCGACCACGACGTCCAAACCGGCTTCGGCACGGTGGCCGCGGGCACCGCATCCGTCGTTCACTTTGAGCTGCAGGCGCTTTCGGCCGGCAGGCCGTTCGCGGTCGTCGAGCACGTGGACTGCGTTGCGCGCGATGTGGGACGGCAGTGGAAGCAGCCGTTCGGTCCGGCGGACATGTCCTACCGAATCGAGATCGAAGGCGATCCGAGCTTCACCGTCGAGATGAACTTCGGCAAGGGCGGTGACGTGTTGAGCGCGATGCCCGCGATCAACTGTGTGCCTGCGGTGTGCGAGGCCAAGCCCGGCCTGCCAGGGCCGCTGGATGTGCCCCGCTATTGGGCGCGCCACGTCGCAGCACGCCCTTGACGGCGCTACTAAACTTTCTATTTTAGTACTGATAGAAGTCCGGCCGTCTCGGTAAGGGGGTCCGATGTCACTTGTGATCGACGCCGACGGGCATGTCGAGGAGACGCTTCCCGAACTGGTCGACGCCATTCCCTCGGCGATGCGCGACAGCGCCATGCAGTTCGTCGCCGAAGCGGGTGGGTATGTCACCTATCGCATCGAAGGTCGACTCTGGCGGTCGAAGTATCCCTTCCCCGGCGGGCTTCAGAACCACGTGTCCGCAGGCGGAGTCCGGCGCGAGGGCGGCCGGGATCCCAAGCTTCGGCTGCAGGTCCTCGACGACGAGGGGATCGACGCGGCGGTGCTGTATCCGAGTGTCGGATTGATGTTCGGGCTGTTGGAGCACCCCGACATCGCGGCCGCCCTGTGTGCGGCCTACAACGACTGGCTGGGCCGCTACTGCGCCACCGACCCGAACCGTCTGATCGGGGTGGCCCTGCTGCCTCAACAGGACCCTCGTCTAGCCGCGGCCGAACTCGAGCGAGCCGTCACCAACCATGGTTTCGTCGGCGGCGTGATGCGGCCCAACCGGATCGGTGGCCGCACCGTCGACCATCCCGACTTCGACGTCTTGTGGGGCACGGCCGAGAGACTCGACGTGCCGATGTCGCTTCACGAGGCCTACCTCGCAGGCATCGACACCGTCGGTTTGGACCGGATGTCCAGCTATGCCGGCTGTCACATCGTCAGCCATGTCTTCGAGCAGATGGCCGCGATGGTGAGCGTGACGTTGGCGGGGATCTTCCAACGCTTCCCACGGCTGCGCGTGGGCTTCCTCGAAGCCGGTTGCGGATGGGCGCCGACGTGGACGGACCGTATCGAAGAGCACTTCGAACTGGCTCCCGACGACTATCGCGGCGGAAATCCCAGCGGCGCCATCAACACTCGATCGTGGCTCACGTTCGAGATCGAGGAGCCCGGCCTGGCATCGACGCTCGAGCAGGGGTGGGCCGACAACGTCATGTTCGCGTCGGACTACCCGCATCACGACGCCGTGTATCCGGGTGCGGTGAAGAGCGTGATGGAGCGCGGGCTGGGCGAAGAGCTGGAGCGCAAGGTGTTGGGCGACAACGCCCTGGCGTTCTACGGCGATCGGCTGCGTCGGGTCGTGAGCGGGTAAGGATGACACGGCCGACACCGATGCGGGCGATGGCCGTCACGAAACCGATCGCGCCTCCGTTGCCCGACCTGACCGCCGCCCAGGAACTGGCGCTGCTGTGCCGTTGCCTGTTCGCCGAGGGATACAACGACCATCTCGCCGGCCACATCACCTATAAGCAGCCCGACGGCACGTTCCTCGTGAACCCGTTCGGATTGACGTGGGACGAGGTCACCGCGAGCGACATCATGACCATGGATACCGACGGCAACGAGGTCGCAGGTCGGTGGACGATCACACCGGCGATCACGCTGCACGTCGAATTGCACCGTGTCCGTGGCGATATCGCGGTGGCGATCCACAACCACTCGCGGTGGGGAACGGTCTGGGCCGATATCGGACGCGCGCCGGAGATCTACGACCAGACCGGCGCGTTGTACCACGGCGCCGTCGCGGTGTACGACGAGTACTGGGGAACGGTCGACGACGAAAGCAACGCGCGCGCGGTGGCCAAGGCCATCGGCGAAGCCAACGTCGGACTGCTGGCCAACCACGGTGTCGTGGTGCTCGGTGCCGACATCCGACAGGCGTACCTGCGGGCCATGTCCTTCGAATGGCGCAGTCGTCAGGCCTGGCGCATCGCAGCCGCCGGGGGCGGTGTCCCGATGAATCGCGATGCGGCGCGCACCTATGGCGACTTCTTCAATTTCCACCAATTCACCGGGCTATTCGAGGCGATGGCACGCCGCGAGTTGCGGCGCGATCCCGCCGTGCTGAACTGACTCAGCCGGCGCGAGCGCCCTCGACCGGTGCCTCGGCCCCGGGGTACTTCATGAAGACGCTGACGTGGCAGATCAGGCCGTCGTCGTTGCGCTCGAACAGGATGCACTCGGGGTAGGTGGTGGGGGCGCCGTCGACGCCGAAGGTTTCGCTCAACTCGACGAATGACACTCGATCCGATATGTGGGACACGCGCTGCACTCTCAGCTGGTAGCCCTCGAGTGAGGTGATGATGCCACGCAGGAAGTCGACGTAGCCCTGCTTGCCCTCGACGCGGTCACAAAACGGACCGTCTCGGGTCAAGCCGGCGTCGGCCAGCGTGGCTGCAAGACCGTCCCAGTCATGGGCCGCCATGCAGGCCAGGTAGGTCTCGACTGTGTCGGTCACGTCGCCTCCTCGCCGTCACCTCACTTTGGAGGTTACGCGTTCGCCATGGCAGGCGGCTTGACGGCGCCGGGGTCGGGGTTGGCGATCGGCAGACCCATGAACCGGCGCGCGTTGTCGCCCATGAAGTCGTAGGTACGACGTGCATCCATGCCTTCGGCGTACTTCCAGAATCCCCTCGGTTCTGCCAGGCCTTCGGGATGGGGTAGTCCGATCCGAACAAGACTCTGTCCCAGCCGACCGTCTCGACGACGTCGGCGACGCACCCCTCCCAGAACGGGCTGACCCAGATGTTGCGCCGGAACACGTCGTGCGGATGCTCGGGGAAATTCTGCGGCATCTTCCTGTACAGGTCTTCGAAGTCACCGAGCAACGGGTGGATCCACGAACTGCCGTTCTCGACACTGGCGATGCGCAATCGTGGGAAGCGGGTCAGCGTGCCGTGGCAGATGAGACTGGTGATCATGTCGGCGACTTCGCGGTGGCCCAGCACCATCCACCGGAATGCGCTCTGCGCCAGGAAGTTCTGGGTATGCGGCGGCTCCCACTTCGCGACGTAGTCGTCGAGCGGGGGATAGCTGGCGTGCAACACGATCGGCGGGCCTGCGGCCTCGACATCCCGCCAGAACGGATCGAACTCCGGAAGTGCTGGTGATCGCCAACCCCGAATACCGTTGACCGGCCCTGGTTTGATCAATGCGACCTTGACGCCGTTGTCGAGGAGGTACTCGAGCTCGCGCTGTGCGCCGTCGACTTCCGAGAGATTGATGATCGGCGTCGAGAACACGCGGTTCTCGTAGTTGTACGTCCAGTGCTCGAGCATCCACTGGTTGAGTGCGTGAATGACCGCCAGCGTGAGTTCGGGGTCGTCGGCGGTGGCGTGCTCGATGAGGCTGGCGAGCGTCGGGTAGTTCAGTACCTCGACCACACCCTGACGGTCGAGTTCGGCCACGCGGGCTACGGGGTTGCGCGTTGCGGCCGGCGCGTCGATACCCGGGCCCTGCATCTCGCGCAGCGTCAGCCCTTCGGTGTTCTCGCCTGCGAAGAACTTCTCATGGGCGCCAGGAGCAGCGACGCGTTCGAATGTCGGGTTAGGAATGAAGTCGTTGACCCTGTTGTTTATGACGATCCGAGTCTGGCGGCCGAACTGCGCGAATTGGACAGCGCGCGAGTACTTCTCAGGCAGATACTTCGTCAGCGAGTCGGGTGTCTCGTACATGTGCTGGTCGGCGTCGAAGATCGGCGCATGGTTAACTGAGTCGTCATGGTGATCCTCTCTCTCGCGAGCAGACGCAAAGTGCACCAGATCTTCGGCGTGTCGGGGACTTTTGCGTCTGCTCGCGCAGGTTAACTCGCGCACACTAGGTAGTCAGGATCGTGGCGGCAGCGGTGCCCGGTGCGCCGTACAGTTGCGCGAACCCGACCTTCGGCTCGCCTGGCACCTGGCGATCGCCGGCCTCGCCGCGGAGCTGACGAATGAGTTTGTTGATCTGGCCGAGGCTCGACGCGCCGATCTGCTCGCCATTGGCGATCAGTCCACCGTCCGTGTTGACCGGCATGGCGCCGTGGATTTCGGTGGCCCCATCGGCCAGCAGCTTCTCCTGCTCGCCGTCGGCGCAGAATCCGCACTCGGCCATGTGGATGATCTCGGCTCCTGCGTCGGTGTCCTGCAGCTGGATCACGTCGACGTCCTCTGGTGCCACACCGGACTTTTCGAAGGCGGCTTTGGCTGCGTATACCGTCGGTGCCACGTCTTCGTGGACCGGCGCGAAGGTCGTGTTCACCTCGTAGGCGCCGTATCGACGGGTACGGACCTCGACCGCCCGCAGGTAGACCGGCTTGGAGGTGTAGCAATGGGCGATGTCGGCGCGGCACATGACGACTGCCGCGGCCCCCTCGTCGGGTGCGCAGAACATGTATTGCGTGAGCGGGTAGTTCAGCATCGTCGAGTTGAGGATTTCATGCTCGGGGATCGGCTTGCGCCGGAATGCATTCGGGTTCAACGCCCCGTTGCGGAAGTTCTTGGCCGCAACCTTGGCCAGTGTTTCCCGGGAGAGGCCGTGGTCGTGCAGGTAGCGGTTGGCCTTCATGCCGAAGAACTTGGTGGTGAGGTACTGGCCGTTCTCGGCGTACCAGCTCGGCATGCCGACGAGCGCGGGATCTTCGGTGAAGGCGCCGCGGGGATGCTTGTCGAGGCCGATGGCGATGCCGATGTCGTAGTCTCCCAACCGGATTCCGTCAGCGCACGCCTTCGCGGCACTGGCGGCGGTCGCACACGCGTTGAACACGTTGGTGAAGGGGATGCCCGTCAGCCCGACCATGCCCACGATCGCGTCGGGGTTGGCGACGGTCCAGCTGCCGCCCGTGGCGAACTGAATGTCGCTCCACTGCACTCCGGCATCGGCGACGGCGGCGAAAATCGCGTCGACACCCATCTCCATGGCGGACTTACCTTCGAAGCGGCCGAACGGATGCAAACCGACGCCGATGATGGCCACGTCGTTCATGTGAGTCCTCTTTCAGATCGGCTGAAACGCGAACGTGACGACCTCGTTGCCCGTCGGTCCTTGTACGGCGGACCTGGAGGGAACCCTTGGGTCGTCCACGCAACGAGGGTTCTGCATGCGGCGATCCTTCCTCGTGAGCGGCCCAAGTCGAAGCAACTGTAAATATTACAGTATCTCCACTCAGTTCCGATCTGCAGGCGTGATCGCTAGCGGCGACGCACCAGCTGAGCCTGCTGGATGGCGGCGACCGGGCCCTGCTCATCGAAGAGCGTGCCGACCGAGGCGCCGACCCCGTCCCGGCCGTAGTGAGTTTCTGCTCGCACACCGATCCACTCGCCTTGGGGGATGCGGTGCACATGCACGACCAGATCGGTGTTGAGGAACAGCCACTCGGTGACCGCGAGTCGGCTCCCCATGCCGTTGGCGATGTCCGCAACGGCGAACAGCCGCTGCATCGGTGTCATCGTTTCGCCCTTGACGAGGTCGACGACCGGCCGGGCCCAGCACTCGGCGGGCACGTCGTTGAGAATGTCGTTGAGCCAACGCCAGTCCAGACTCTGGATGTACGTCTGGTTCGAGTTGTCGTCGGGGATGCGCCGCGTGCCGTCGGTCAGCGGACGTAACGGGTGAGTCGGCGAGTAGAACAACTCGTCGGTGTCGTGTTCCTGAAAGCGCCACGCGAGGGCCTTGGCGACCGGTCGGCGTCGCCCGTCAGGCCCCGGTGCGAGCATCTCTGCTTCGAGCAACTCGATCTTCGTGCCAGGGCGTTCGACGCTTGCGCGAACCCACAGCTGATCGGTGACCGGTACGGGGCCGAGCAGGTCCACCGCCACGCGGCTCAATCGGGTGTCGTGACGCGGTGAGCAGCCCTCCAACGCCCGTACCAGCAGGGCTGACACCGGCGCAGCATTCTGCATCGTCGGGCCCCAGGTGCTGATCACGTGGTCGGACGCGCTCAACTTCTCGCCGACCGGATCGTCGGGGTCGACGAGTTCGTAGTAAGCGTCGGTCACTTCCGCAGGATATGGTCGCCGTTATCGAAAGAGCAACTGGAGATCTTTCAGGAACGGGGATCGATGAGGTTGCGGAGCCGCTCTGCCGGGTAGACCGATGCGCCTGCGGCCAGGACCTGTTCGGAGAGGGCACGATCCGAGGTCGCCACACGGATTGCTGCGGGGTCGGCATCGGCCAGGATCAGCCGGACGATCTCATCGTCGGCCGAATTCGCGGCCGCCTCCGGTGCGTGCGCGACGGTGATCACCGACGATTCGATCGGTGGCGACGGCGGCCGCTCGAAAACCACGGTGACGTCGTATCCTTCGGCGGCAGCCCACCGCTCGAGCCGTTCGACCAACGTGGCCATCGCCCGGTTGCGATCGCGCCACCACCCGTCGGGACGGGACCCGATCACGTTCATGCCGTCGACGATCCACCGCACCTGACCAGAATAGGAGTGTTACTCCGAGACATAGTCGTATACGTGCAGAGTGTCCTGACACTTCTTGTACAACAACACATTTCCATCGTGAATACGCATCAGGACGTTTGCTGTGGCGATGGTCGTCTGACACTTTCGAATCCGCCTTCGCGCGTCGAGGCGCGAAAAGGGCCTGACTTCGACATGCCCAAGGTGGGCGATCTGCGGCGCGGGCTCACGATGAGCCGATCACTACCACCCGGCCAGTTTGTTGTTGTGTTCCGGGCAGTAGTAAAGGGCCGCCTTACGAAGGAAGGTGCCGTTAGCCGCGTTTGGGTTGGATTGGCTGAGCCAGGCGACGACATGCTCTTTGTTCGCCCCCTGGTTCAATTGGTCGCACGCCCAATGTGCCCATGCCACCACCCCAGCCGGGTCACCCGTGGGAACGATGCTATCGCTTTTCAGCGCACGTATAAAAGCATCGTCGTGTTCGTCTGCATGCGCCGTGGGCGCCGGCGAAATGACCAGCGCAATTGCCACCGCTATCGCCGATAACGCCGCCAACGCCGGTTGTGTGTTGTTGTTGGCTCGCATGAGGCCAACTATCGCCCCGGGTGCGACGGGCGGCGTAAGTAGTACGGTACTCGAATTGTCCTGCCGATGCGATCGGCAACTACGCGCGTCGGCCAGTGCCACCGACGTGTCGCCGTCCTGACCGACGGCCATGCCGTCAGGCCGTCCGTTGTCAAACGTGCGGCACTGCTGGGGAATCAGCCCGTGACGACGATGGCTCAACTGTAATAGTTGCAGTATGGCCGGAGGGTGATCGAGCACAAGCCGACGTT
>Ga0134127_10001564_pt1 | contig 16889 bp, 18 predicted proteins | sample KB31753_FD_96459 | JGI IMG/M metagenome (GOLD analysis project Ga0134127, IMG submission 96459) | Terrestrial soil microbial communities with excess Nitrogen fertilizer from Kellogg Biological Station, Michigan, USA - KB3-175-3 | ecosystem: Environmental > Terrestrial > Soil > Unclassified ... | reverse complement strand
TCCGGTCACGATGACATCAACCTTGAGCGCAACCAGTTCGGCGGCAAGAGCCGGGAGCCGTTCGAGCTTCCCCTCGGCAGATCGGTATTCAATCACGACGTTGCGGCCCTCGACGTAACCGAGGTCACGCAGTCCTTGGAGGAAGGCCCCTCGCAGGTGGGAGTTAGCGCCCGGATTGAGCCCCAAGAAGCCGATTCGAGGGACCTTCCCCGCCGGCTGCGCCTCGGCGGCGAGCGGCGTGGCGAGAAGCCCGGCAACACCAGCAATGAACGCGCGGCGGTCCATCACTCGGCGTCCCGGCGCGCCTGGGCCCCGCCTCGGCCACTGCAGTATCGCTGACGAGGGGTCAGCCGTGTCTTCGGGCAGATCGGGCACAGCCGGGAGGCTACCACGCCCCCTCTTGCAGGCGCACGTGCGGCTTCTGGGTCTGGGGGGGCGGGGAACGGGCGGGGCTCACTCATTCATCACGCGCACGGTGGCCACCGGCCAGCGCGGGACGTTCGAAAGGGGCGGTTTCAGCCGCCTCCTTCACTTTGTCCGATAAATGCCACCGTGGATGCCTACGGCCTGTCCCCGATGATCGCCCTTGCGACCAGAGCGGTGACGATCCCGAACGGCAGATTGACCAGCAGCAGATAGACCGCGAACATCGGGCCCTTCCGAAACCCGAAATACCCCGCGCCGCTCATGGGCAGGAAAATCAGAAACAGCGCCAGCATCGGCGCGAGGAAGTAGAGAAGGCCGAAAAGGTACAGGTGCGTCCACGCGGCTTTGACGAAGATCCCAAACGGGATGCCCCACAGCCCGCCCCAGAAAAGCGGCCGATATACATCTGGCGATTTGAATGAGATCGGCTCATTGACGCCGAGCTTCTGGCTCAGCCCCAACGCGAACAGGACGTGACTGAAGAGGAGTACGGCCAGGGCGCCCATGACCCCCGCCGCGAAGCAGATTGCCACCCGCTGTATCAAACTCATCGGCAGCTCCTTTCAATCGAGAAGTTTTCTCCCGCAAATTCCGTTGGCTCGCACCGATAAAGCGCTCTCAGCGGGACTATACGTAATTCTGTGTTTGAAGAAGCTGAAACGTCTCGCAATGGGTCTAGCGCCGAACGAAAAGCGCGGGTAGGGTGATGAATGGGACGAACGATGTTCCGACTAGAAATGGGACTGACGGTTCTTCGCTGGCTCGCAGTCGCCGCCATGGCGGTCGTCGCTTACTTCCTCGCCGGCTGAGCGTTCATCCTCGAGGAAGTTCGAAAGCCGATCCGCGCGACCTTCTCAGCCTGCAGGCTCTTGAGCCAGGCTCACCCGCTCACATCCGGCACGATGAACTCGCCCGCCTCGAGAATGTCGAGCGCGTGCCGGACGGCAGGATCTTCGATCTCGTGCTGGTCCTGGAATAGCTGCCACTGAGAAACTCCGCGTCGTGCGGCCTCCCGCTCGACGAGCCGGCTGGCAGTGGGCAGCAACCACTCGAGCTGTTCGACGGCCTCCGGCGAATGGTCGGCGAGCAGGTACTTGTAGTCGGCGGTCATGAAGTCGTAGACGTGGCTGAGCTGGCTCATGGACCCTCCTACCACAACCAGTTGGGCTCGGACGGCAGGAGGATACCACGGGCTGAACCTGTGGGTGGGCCGAGTTATCGTCCGCCGAGGGTCTAGATCCGGATCAGTAATTACCGATAGTTAGGGAGCGTCTCCGTCTCAGCTTCCCAAGTGCACCGCTCCGCCACTTCTCATTCGAGCACCGCGTCCGCCTGTTGCAGCAGGGAGGGCGGGACCCTCAGCCCCAGCGCCTTGGCGGTCTTGAGGTTGATGACGAGCTCGAACTTGATCGGCTGCTCGACGGGCAGGTCAGCCGGCTTCGCCCCCTTGAGGATTCTGTCCACGTAGGGCGCGGCGCGCTGAAACAGATCCGCATAGCTTGGGCCGTAAGACATGAGCATCCCGGCTTCAGGGAAGAACCGCTGGAAGGACGCGGCCGGGAGCCGATGCCGCAGCGCGAAGTCGGCGATGCGTCGGCGCTCCAGAAAGATGAGCGGGTCGTCCAGCGGGATCAGCGCCTCGGGGCGCTCCCGCAGGATCGCGGCGAACGCACTCTCAAGGTCCTTCGGACTGCTGACGGCAACCGGCCGGAGGTGGACACGCAAGGTCCGCCCCGCACCTTCCAGTTCCTTGAACAAGGCGGTGTGCAACGTGGTGGTGGGATTCGAGAGCACCGCGACCCGCGAGAGGCGAGGCATGATCTCTTTCATCAGCTCGAGATGCTTGGTGGTGACTCCCCCGGAGGACGACATGCCGGTCACATTGCCGCCGGGTCGAGCGAAGCTCGCGATCAGCCGCGACCCGACCGGATCGCCAGCCACGACGGTGACGATGGGGACGGTGCTGGTCGCCTCCTTGGCGGCCAGAGCCGCAGCGGTGCCGGGCGCAACGATCACGTCCATCTTGAGATCCACCAGCTCCTTGGCGAGGGCTCGATATCGCTCGTTTCGACCCTCCGAGAAGCGGCGCTCGACGACCAGATTCCGACCTTCGGCATAGCCGAGCTCACGCAGCCGACCCAGGAAGGTCTCCAGGAGGGCGGTTTGCGTCGGCTCCGGGGTCGAGCCAAGAATACCGATCCGGTGGACCTTGGATGTCGATTGCGCCGAAGCGAGCGATCCCGGCGGTGCCGCGAGCGCGGCGAGGCTGCCGAGGAAGGCCCGGCGGTCGATCACCACCCTGCCGTGCCTTCTCTGATCTGCCCTTCGTCTTCCATGCTCAGTACTCCGCGAGGAGCCGATCCACCATTGCCTTGGCGGAGGCCCAGTCGTACGAGCGGAACATCCGGCGGTTCACCACTGGCTGGGCCGCGGAATAGAACATCTCGTACTGGAGCTGGCGGCCGCCGTACTCGGTGCCGATGAAGTCCCAGATGAGCCGGAGCAGCTTGACGCGCTCGCGCGCGGGAGCCGTCGTCGACTGGTAGTAGCGCTCGGTGCTGGCGCGCGTCTCGGGCGCGAGGAAGCTGGCCTCGGACGACGGCAGGTTCTGGAAGGCGCCGCCGGCCAGCTCGCGGATTGTCCGATAGAGGTCGACGATCATGCGGCGCTGCAGTCCCATGCCCGCATAGATGTACTGCGGGTGCGGCCGCGCATAGCCCTCGCTGATGAGGGGAAACCGCTCCGCTGCCTTCACGAGCCCGTCGAAGGCGGCGCAGAGCGTGGCGATCTCGCCGCCCAGCGTGGCCTGGGTGGTGGGGTCACTCTCGCCGCGCCCCACCTCCACGAGCTTCAGGGCCAGGCCGGCCATCAGCTCGAGCTTCACGCCGAAGCGCACCAGCGACTGGAAGTTGGCGGTGGTGTGGGCGGGCGACTCGTGGAACTGGGCGGTGACCAGCTCGACGTTACGGTGGATGAACACATGCTCCCAGGGCACGAACACGTCGTCGAAGACGACGGTGGTGTCGACCTCGTCGAAGCGCGCGGAGAGCGGATAGTCGTACACGCTGGTGGCGAGGGTCGCGTAGGGACGGCGGGGAAGGAGACGGAGGCCCTCGGCGTTCACCGGCACCACCAGCGAGATGGCGTAGTCCTGATCGCCGGGCGCCAGCGGCGTGATGTAGCTCACGTAGAGCCAGTTCGCCATGGTCACCGAGGTCGCGATGGAGTGGGCGCCCCGGATCACGATCCCCGCGTCCGTCTCCTTGACGACGCCCGTGTGCAGGAACGGCTCGGGGTGCTGGTGCGCCGGCGTGGATCGGTCGATCTGGGGGGGCACGATGGCGTAGGCGACGTAGAGATCCTCGTCGCGCGCCTTCTCGTAGAAGCGCACGACATTGTCCCCGAACTGTCGGCCGCCCCGGTCGAAGAGCTGGCGCCAGCCGGCGAACCCGGTCAGCACCGAGGCGACATGGTCGGGCGTGCGGCCCATGAGCCCGTAGGAGCCTTCCGCCCAGAACCGGTGAACCGCGCGCCGGCGGCCGAGATCCTCGGCCGAGCGCGGGATGAGCCACATCGCGCCGATTCGGCGGCCGCTGGCGGGATCGACGCAGGTGGTCGTGTCGGGCGAGCGGCGGGCGGCATCGTATCGCTCGGCGATGCGCCGGATCGACTCCGAGAAGGCCGGGTGGGCGGTGACATCGGCGACGCGCTCCCCGTCGAGGAAGATCGCGCGGCCATCCCGGAGGCTGGCCAGGTACTCGCTCGCCGAGCGCATGACGAGACCCTCGCACACACCATGGGACGCGGGCAAGGGGACCGAGGCCGGCGGGTATTGATCGGAGCGATGCGGTAGTATTTCTCCCGGGAGGTACAGACCATGGAGCGAAAGACGGCGGGTGAGTTCAACCAGGACCTGCTGAACCTCTTCGACCTGTACGTGCACGGCGACATCGACCGGCGCGGGTTCCTCGAGCGGGCGGCGAAGTTCGCGGTGGGCGGAGTCACCGCGGCCATGCTGCTCGATTCGCTCAGTCCCCGGTTCGCGGAGGCGCAGCAGGTCGCGAAGGACGACAAGCGGCTCCGGACCGAGTGGATCGACTACGAGTCCCCGCAGGGGACGGGCAAGGTCCGAGCCTATCTGGCGCGGCCCGAGGCCGTCACCGCGAAGCTCCCGGGCGTCCTCGTCGTGCACGAAAACCGCGGCCTCAACCCGCACATCGAGGACATCACGCGCCGCCTCGCGCTGGAGAACTTCGTGGCGCTGGCCCCGGATGCCCTGACGCCGCTGGGCGGTTATCCCGGCGACGAGGACAAGGCGCGGGAGGCGTTCGCCAAGCTCGACCCGGCCAAGACGCGCGAGGACTTCGTGGCCGCCGCGGGCGTGCTGAAGAGCCGGCCGGAGTGCACGGGGAAGATAGGCGTGGTGGGCTTCTGCTATGGCGGCACCGTCGCGAACATTCTGGCCACCCGGCTGCCGGATCTCGGCGCCGCGGTGCCGTTCTACGGGACGCAGCCCACCGCGGCCGAGGCGGCGAAGATCAAGGCGCCACTCCTGATCCACTACGCCGACAATGACGAGCGGGTCAATTCCGGCTGGCCGGCCTACGAGGCCGCGCTGAAGGCGAACAATGTCTCGTTCACGATGCATCGCTATGCCGGCACGCAGCACGGCTTCAACAACGACACCACGCCGCGCTACGATCGCGCCGCCGCCACGCTCGCCTGGCAGCGCACGGTCGAGTTCCTGAACAAGAACCTGCGCGCGGCGGGCTAGCGGCGCGCTACCGCCAGGCCTGCTCCAGCGGCCTCCCCGGTCGCCGGAGCAGGCCCACCGCGATACCGATGTTCAGCAGGTTCCAGAGGATCCCGTTCACGAAGGCGGTGTGATAGGAGCCGGTGAGGTCGAAGATCACACCGGACATCCACCCGCCCAGCGCCATGCCGAACACGGTGGCCATGATCACGGTGGCCACGCGGACCCCGGCCTCCTCCGGGGGATAGAACTCCCGGATGATGACGGCGTAAGCGGGGATGATTCCGCCCTGGAACAGGCCGAACAGCGCCGAGAGCGTGTAGAGCGCGGGGAGGTTGTCGAAGGGCAAGAAGAGAGCGAGCGCCAGCGCCTGGAGGCTCGAGCTCAGCAGGAGCGTGCGCCGTCCCCCGATTCGATCACAGACCCAGCCCGAGGCGAGGCGGCTCACGATGCCGAAGCCCAGCATGAGCGAGAGCATCTGCGCGCCCCGCGCGGCGCCGTAGCCCAGGTCGGCGCAGTAGGCCACGATGTGGACCTGCGGCATCGACATGGCGACGCAGCAGCTGAGGCCGGCGATGATCAGGATCGTCTGCAGCGCGGCGGGCGACATGCCCAGAGGCCGCGCGGCTCGCGCCGCGCCGTCGGAGGTTCCGGAGGACGTCTCCACCAGCGGGGAACGCCGGCGCAGGGCCAGCGCCAGTGGCAACATCGTCGCCAGGCAGAAGACGGCGATGCCGAGGTAGGTGTAGCGCCATCCCATGCGCTGGATGAAGTGCTGGACGACCGGTGGCCACGCGGCGCCGGCGAGGTAGCTGCCGCTCGCGATGATGGACACCGCCATGCCGCGACGGCGGGTGAACCAGAGCGAGGTGTCCGCGATCACCGGGGCGAAGGTGGCCGAGCTGCCGATCCCCACCAGGAGACCCTGGGCGAGGACGAACTGCCAGAGGCTCGTCGCCTGACTGGCCAGGGCATATCCGAGGCTGAGGCAGACGGCCCCGCCGGCGACCGGGGTGAGGATACCGAAGCGATCGGACAGGCGCCCCATCATGATTCCGCCCACGCCGAAGCAGATCATGGTCACGGTGTAAGGCAGCGATGCGGCGGAGCGCGCGACCCCGAACTCCGCCTGGATCGCCGGAAGGGCCACGATCACCGACCACATGCCGACCCCGCCGATCCCCGCCAGCAGCAGCGCGGCGGCGAGCCGGGCCCACGCGTAACGGGATTCCGGCACCCCAGGCGCGGCGGACTTCGCGGAGCTCCTGACCTCACTGACGGGCTCGAACATGATGGCGACGTTCAGTATCGAGGATGCGCCGCGTTTTGTGCTCAGCCAATTCGCCTTCGTTTTGCGCCGCATTGGGAGGTGATAGAGTAGGCGCCCATACGATGCGAACCATCGACATCCACGCGCACCTCGTGCCGCAGTCGCTCTGGCGGGCCGCGGACGCCGGCAAGGAGTGGCACGGGTTCCGCCACGAGCCCGGCGAGGGCGTCGGGGTCATCGTCGGCGGCGGCAAGCGGCACGGCTTCGTCTCTCCCAAGGTGCGCTTCACGCCGGAGGAGCGGCTCCAGGACATGGACGCGCAGGGCGTGGACGTCCAGGTCCTGTCCATTCACACGCCGTTCTTCGGGTATCACCTCGACGCCGCCGCGGGGAAGGCGCTGGCCCGGGACGTCAACGACGAGATCGCGGCCATGGTGCGTCAGTGGCCGCGGCGCTTCGCTGGCCTCGCCACGCTGCCCATGCAAGACGTCGGCGCCGCCATCAGGGAGCTCGAGCGCGCGGTCACCGTACTCGGGCTCAAGGGCGCTGAGCTTGATACGGTGGTGAACGGCGAGAACTGGGACGAGCCCCGGTTCCTCGACTTCTTCAAGGCGGCGGAAGCGATGGGGGCGGTGCTCTTCTACCATCCGCAGCCCTTCCACAACTTCATGGAGGAGCGCGCGGGGCGCTACGGGCTCAACAATAGCCTCGGCGTCATCGTGGAGGACGCGATCGTGGTCGCGGTCCTGATCTTCGGCGGCGTGCTCGAGGCGTGCCCGCGCCTCAAGGTCTGCGTCGCGCACGGCGGCGGGCCGGCCTGCTACGCGATGGGCCGGCTGGATCGGGGGTGGCAGACGCGTCCCGACGCGCGCGAGCTCATCCCGCAGCCGCCCAGCGCCTATCAGCGCCGGCTCTACTACGACAGCGTGGTGGGAAGCGAGGACGCCCTCCGCTTTCTGCTCGACCAGGTCGGCGCGGACCGCGTCGTGCTCGGCAGTGACTGGCCCTTCGTGCCCTGGCATCCGTCGCCGGTCACCTGGATTCAGGGCCTCGCCACGATCACGCCGGAGGAGAAGGAGCGGATCCTCTGGCGGAACGTGGAGGCCCTGCTGGGGCTATAGCCCTGACCGGCCCTCGTCGAAGGGGCCGGAGCGGCCTATCTGGCCAGCGCCTCCCGCATCCGGGCCAGCGCCGAGCCGTACACGTGCTCGGGTCTCAGCACCATGGCGACACGCTGGTCGGCCTCCGCGATGCGGTCGTAGTCGTCCCAGTCCTTGCTCCGGCGTCGCGTGGTGGCGCTGAAGATGTGGCGGCGCGCCAGGCGCAGCGCGTCCGGATCGGTGTTTCCGGAGTGGGTGAGCTCCGCCTTGCCCTCGAAGACCAGAAACCCGGACCACCAGTCCGCGTGCGAGATCAGCACCGAGCAGCGCGGGTCGCGGAGCAGGTTCTTGAACTTCATCCGGGTCTCGGTGATGGAGATCCCCACCCCGCCGTCGCGCGGGTAGACGGTGACGATGCTGAGCTGGGGCATGCCGTTCCGGCGGAACGACGTCAGGACGCCCTGCGGGTTGTCGTGGATGAACTGCTCGATCTGCGGCGCCAGGGGAGGGTGCGGCGGCATCGGGCTCTCCTTCTCGAGCTGGGGTGAGGTGCATCGAACAGTGAAGCAGCGAGACCTTGGGAGGTCGCCATGACACCGACGGTGGTGGATGCCCTCGTAGAACGCATCGATCGTCTGGAGCGGGAGAACCGGCGCTTTCGGCGTGCGGCGGCGGTGGTCGCGCTCGGCGTCGCCGCCGTCTTCCTGATGGGACAGACGGCTCCGAGGAGCCCCGCGGTGGAGACGCAGAAACTCGTGCTCAAGGACAAGCGCGGCAAGGTCCGAGCCGTGCTCGGCGCGTTCTCGGACGACGAGCCGTATGGGCTGCTGGTCTTCGACGCGAACCAGCGGATCCGGGCCAAGCTCGGGCTGGAGGAGGACGGCACGCCGCTGCTGTCATTGAGCGACGCGGGCGGGGCGGAGCGTGTGACGCTGCGGCCCGAGCTGGGGCTGCGCGTGCAGGGCGACGGTCCGAGCGTGACGCTCGGCGTGACCCACGGGAACGAGCCCACCCTCCACCTCAATGACAAGGACGGGTGGACTCGCGCCGCGCTCGTGCTGACCCACACCAATACCGCGCCGATCCTCAAGTTCCTCGACGCGCGGGGCAATGCGCGCGCGTGGATCGGCGCCATGAGCGACGGCAAGGCGCAGCTCCTCCTCATGAACCGGCCCCAGCCCACCCCGCCCGCGCCCGCGGGCGGTCCCTCGCGCCCCAATACTGCCGCGAGCGCGACGCTCGAGGTCGAGGCCGACGGCACCATGGGTCTGCGTTTCTTCCGGGAGGGGACGATCTGGAGAGCGCCCTAGGAGCTATCGCTTCAGCCGCACGTCGTCGAGCGGGGCCGACCAGGGATAGGGATCGATCAGCATGAGGGCGGGCTCCGCCACCCGGGGCCCGATCCCGCTCGGCCAGACGTACTCGAAGATGGGCCCCAGGCGCACCCGCTCGTGGATGAGCCGCTGGATCTGGTGGAGCAGGGCCTCGCGCTTGGCCCGGTCCGTCTCGCGGGCCTGCTGCTTGTAGAGGGCATCCAGGTCGGGGTAGCCGCCGTAGGCGTAGGCGCCGTCGCTCGGCAAGACCTCGGACAGCCGGGAGGCCGCATTGCCGTAGAGCGCGCTCGAGCAGACGCAGACGCCCTTGAGCTTCTTGGACTGGACGGCGGCGAGGAAGGCCGCCCGCTCCATCGGCCGCATCCGCATCCGGATCCCGACCGCCTGGAAATAGCCGATGATCGCCTCCCCGAGGGAGAAGTAGGGCGGGAGCTGGTGAAACTCGCCCGCGTCGAAGCCGTTCGGATAGCCGGCCTCGACGAGGAGCGCCTTCGCCTTCGCGGGATCGTACGGGTACGGCTCGATGGGCAGCGCGAACTCGAAGGTCCGGGGCACGAAGTTGCCGGCGGGCCGGGACGCTCCGAGCGTCTCCGCCTCGCTGAGCGCCTTCCGGTCGATCGCGTAGTTGGCGGCCAGCCGCACGCGCCGATCGTGCCAGGGAGACTTGGAATCCCACTGCTCGAAGAAGTCCAGGTAGAAGATCGCGATGCCCCCCGAGAACGCGACGCGGAGATTGGGATCGCGCTTGATCTCCTGGACCTGCGGCACCTCGAGGAGATGCGCGATGTCCACTTCGCCGCGCTTGAGCATGGCCGCGCGCGTGGTCGCCTCCGGCACCATCTTCCACACCAGACGCTTCACCGAGGGGATCTTCCGCCAGTAGCCCTCGTTGGCCTCCATGACCAGCTCCACGCCCGGGTTATGGCTCACGAAGCGGTAGGGCCCGAGCCCGACCGGGTTCCGCTTGAAGCCGTCCACGCCGACCTGCTCGACGTACTTCTTCGGCACCACCCACCCGGCGCCGGAGACGAGGCTCCCGTAGTAGGTGAGGAAGTCGGGCCAGGGCTCGTGCAGCACGAACCGCACCCGGTGCGGGCCCACGACCACGACCTCACGCACCCGCTCCTGGATGGCCTTCGCGCGGGCGCGGTGGAAGCTGAACTTCACGTCCTCGGCGGTGAAGGGATCGCCGTTGTGGAACTTGAGGCCCTCGCGCAGCTTGAACTCGTAGCTCTTGCCGTCCGCGCTCACCGTCCAGGACTCCGCCAGGTTCGGCGCCATCAGGTTGCCCGGCAGGGGCTTGATGAGGGCGTCGTGCAGCGCGTAGAGGACCCAGAACGGCGTGAGCTGGCCCACCGCCTCCCCGGGGTCGAACCAGTTCGGCGAGAGCGTCAGGTACAGGGCCCAGCGCATTTCGCCTTCGGGCCGGACGGGCTGGGCCTGCACGGGGGCGTCATGGCCGCTCGCGAGGAGGGCGCACAGGACGAGGAGCGGTGCCAGGGCGAGCTTCATGGGTCACCTCCGCGCCTACCGTATACCACGCGGAAGCGTGAAAGCGTCAGGCGCAGCCGACGCGGGGCGTGCCGGGGGCCTGACGGGGCACGAGCGTGCAGGCGAAGGTCGCGGGCTGGCGCCGATATTGATCGAGCGTGGCCTGGAGCCGCGCGAGGGTCCGGTCTCGCTTCGCCAGGCCGATCCCGTAGATGGCCAGGTCGTTCACGAGCCGGACGTAGAACGCGTGGGGAGCATCGCCGCCGCTCCCCATGCACGGGGTGGGTTTCTGGGCGAGCCGGAGCTGCGGACCGAAGGCGCTCACGTACTCCGTGAGGATCGGCGCGTCCCGGAGGTCGCGAGGCACCTCGGGGAAAAGGGCCAGGAACTCGTCCACGCTGAGCGGCGCGCGCATGGTCCCGCCAGTATAGCCCGGCCGGCCCTATTGGACCTTGGTCCACTGCCGGCGGGCGCGCCGGAGGCGTAGCGTGGAAGAGACGTACGGCACCGCACAGACTCTTCGAATCAACCCACGACACGGAGGCAGGCAAATGGACAAATTTCAGCAGCGAGTCGGGCGATTTCTATGGGTAGGCATCGGCGTGGCGGCAATCCTGGTCGCGGGGTGCACCAGCACGGCCAGGCCGGGCGGGACTCGCCTCACGCTCAACGGAAACCAGGAAGTTCCCGCCGTCAACACCGCCGCGTATGGTCGCGGCATGATCACGGTGGATGCGGACCAGTCGATCAAGGGTAGCGTGTCCACCAATGGCATCGCGGCCACCGCGGCCCATATCCACCTGGCCCCCATGGGCCAGAACGGGCCGGTGATCATTCCCCTCGCGATGACGGCCGACGGCATCTGGTGGGTTCCGGCCGGAGCCAAGCTCACCAACGAGCAGTACGACGCCTTCAAGGACGGCAAGCTCTACGTCAACGTGCACAGCGACGCCTACAAGGGCGGCGAGATCCGCGGTCAGCTGACCCCGTAAGTCCGCCGGTCCTCGGCATCCCGATAGAGCCCGCCCGCGCGGGCTTTGTTGTTTCCGCCCGGGCGTCTCTTCCGGCAGCTCATAGTTCCGGTTACCCAGCGTCGCGCGCCCGCCGGCTCATATCGCTTCTACCGGGTAGGAAACCCCTGTGGCGCGGATCCTCTCGATCTGTCTTCTCCGTCGAAGCGCCTGGTGTCCCCGTAAACACGCCGGGATTCGCGCGCTCGAAAAGCAAGGCACGCCAAATGCACTAGCTCCTTCCGAGTCGGAAACATGAGGGAGCGAGCTTCGAAACCCATATCGGGCACAGCCCGGACCGGAGACGACGACAATGGCTGACAAGGAATACATGGCAACGCGCCTCTTCAATGACCGGACCAGCGCGGAGCGGGAATATGACGCGCTCTGCGCGCGTGGATACTCGGCCAAGGACATCAACGTGATCATGACCGAGGAAGGGCGCAAGCGGCACTTCAGCACCGGCACCACCACCGAGCTCGGCAACAAGGCCCTCGAGGGCGCGGGCGTCGGAGGGGGTATCGGCGTGATTGCGGGAGGTACTCTGGCCGCGATCGCGGTGGCGGCCACCGCGGCGGTCCCCGGGGTGGGACTGCTCGTCGCGGGGCCGATCGCGGCGGCGTTGCTGGGTGCCGGCGCGGGTGGAGTGGCTGGCGGCGCCATCGGCGCGCTCGTGGGCGCGGGCATCCCTGAGGAGCGCGTCAAGGAGTACGAGAGCGGCCTGAAGGACGGCGGCATCGTGATGGGCGTGAAGCCGCGGACCCCCGAAGATCGGACGTACTTCGATCGCGAGTGGGGCAGCGACCGCGAAGGGGCGGGCTCGGTCCGCCGCGGATTTTAGGGTCATGGCCATGCGTGGGATCACCGCGGCAGCACTGGCAGTGATGCTCATGGGCTCGGTCGTGCCCGCGGTGGCGCAGCAAGGGGCCGCGAAGCCTGCCACCGAGAGCGTGAAGACCGGGAGCGGCAAGGCCGAGGCGAAGATCGGGCCTCGAACGGTGACCGGTACCGTGAAGGCCACCACGGACAAGGGGTTCGTCGTGGTGGGCCGCGAGACGGGGCAGAAGGATAAGGAGTGGGCGTTCGCCCTCGATGGGGCCACTCGCGTCGACGCCGTGGGAAAAGCGCGTACCGCGAAGGACCTGCGGGAGGGAGATCCCGTCACGGTGACGTATACCAATCGTGACGGCAAGATCGTCGCCCAGAGCGTCACCGTCAACGCGAAATAGGAAGAGCTGGCAAGGCGAGGGCGCAGAGTCGATACCGGCTCTGCGCCCTTGGTCGTTACGGCAGGCTGATCGTTACGGCAGGCTGACGGTGGTGGAGTCGCCGCTCGAGGAGATGGTGAACGTGCCCGCGGCGGCCGAGGCATAGGCATAAGCGGCCCACCCGGCGGGCGGGTTCGGCGTGGCGGCCATGAAGGGACCCGCGGTCTGGCCCAGGCTGTTCGTGGCCACCGAGTTCAGCGCGGCGAGCGTGGTGGGCAGCGTGCCCACGTGCGCGGAGTAGATGCTGACGGCGGTGACGAGCGTCCGCGTATCCGCCTGTGCCTTGGCGATGCGCGCCCGGGACTGGATATTCGCGTAGAGCGGAATGGCGATCGCGGCCAGGATGCCGATGATGGCGACCACGATCATGAGCTCGATCAAGGTAAAGCCGCGCGTGCCGGCGAGGCCGCGGAAGATTCGCCTACTGAGTGACTGCATGGAGAACTCTCCTGTCGAGGTCTGCGGTGGGGGTTGACCAAAGGGCGCGGCAGCGGCACCGGCCTGCTACAGGTTCTTGGAATGTGCATCTTCGGTGCCATGCGTCGAGGCCGCCCGAGGAGAGCCGGGCAGTCGATCAAGGCCCGAGAATCGTTCAGTTGACGAGGAAAGCCTCGAGCCGCCTGCGGCGGCTCGAGGCCTTGGAACGCTCCGGAGTGGGTACTAACCGCCCCTTTGCTTCAGCGGGGCGTGTACTCCGCTGACGGGGTGGACGTCATGTTGCCGCGCGGGTGCCCCCGTAGGCTTCGCTGGGGCCGATCACGCTGTCCTCGAAGATCAGCTTCGCGCGCTTGTCCGTGATGCGCGCCCAGTTGGCCAGCGCGGTGGGGCTCCACTCCGCGTCGGGGCGCGGCTCATCGTCGAAGTTGCCGTGGGTGTCGATCCCGCGCATGAGCATGGTGGACTGGCGCACGCGCGGCGGCTTGGCCCAGGTGGGCAGCATCTCGACCAGAAGCAGGAAGCGGCGGTCCGGGCCGAGGTTGGTCCCCGAGCTGTGGATGAGCGAGTTGTCGAACATCACCATCTCGCCCGGCTGGAGGGTGAAGTCCACCGCCTTCGATTGATCGAAGGGCTCCACGATGGACTGGCCGCGGGCGAGGATGCTCCTGGGATCGTCGCTCTCGTCATGCTTGAGGACGCCCCACTTGTGGGAGCCGGGGATGCCCTTGAGGCATCCCTGCTGCACGCCGCACTCCGACAGCGCAAGCCCGCCCAGCACCACCGGGGTGGCCGCCCCATAGGCTGAGTCCTGATGCCAGCCGGCGAAGGTCTCCCCGTCGGCCTTCTTCACCCGCCACGCCATGCTCCAGCAGCGGATGTTGGGACCGATGAGGTCCTCGAAGATGTCCAGGATGAAGGGGTCCTCCGCGATCTCCAGCACCCAGGGGCAGAGCAGGTGCGACTTCGTCTTCATCTTCTTGATGTCGGGCACCCGCGCCTCCAGCGCCTCGAACTTCTCCCGGTAGTGGCGCGCGCGCTCGGCGCTCATGGCGCGCACCGGCGACAGGCAGCCGTCGCGCTCGTACGTGCTGACCTGGGCCTGCGTCAGGACCTTCGGCATGGGGTCGACCTCCTCACGGGATGCTGCCCTCCGGGGCCGAGAAGGTCAAGGGGCCCTGTGATAAGGTGGCGGCGGCCGAAAGGAGGCCCACCTATGTCTCATCCGGATCAGTGGCGCGGCACGCTCGTTCTCCTCCTGATCGTCCTCGCGTTCCCCTTGCTGTTCCCCCTGGCCGCCGGCGCGGCCCCGGCGGGCAAGGTGGTCATCGCCCAAGGTGTGGATCCGTCCACGCTGGACATGATGAATCAGTCGGAGCAGCCGGCCTCCAACGTGGGCGCCCAGATGTTCGACATGCTGGTGGCGCGGGATCAGAGCCTAGCCCTGGTCCCGGAGCTCGCCGCCGAGCTGCCGAAGCTGGTGGCGCCCACGACCTGGGAGATCAAGCTCCGCAAGGGCGTGAAATTTCACAACGGTGAGGACTTCGACGCCGAGTCCGTGAAGTTTAGCCTCGAGCGGCTGGCCAATCCCGCCAACAAGCTCCGCGGCTCGCCGTCCTACGGCCCCGTGGATCGAGTCGAGATCGTGGACCCCTACACGGTGCGCGTGCATACGAAGAAGCCGTGGCCGACCTTCGTCGCGCACATGGCGCTGCGGCAGGCCTCGATGTACCCCCCCAAGGAATACGCGGGCAAGGACCCGAACGCCATCTCCCGGAACCCCATCGGCACCGGGCCTTACCGGTTCGTGCGCTGGTCCAAGGACGAGGAGATCGTCATGGAGGCGAACCCGGGGTACTTCCGGGGCGCCCCCGGCATCAAGACGGTGGTCTTCCGCCCCATTCCCGACGATGCGGTGCGGGTGGCGGCGCTCCAGAACGGCGAGATCGACGTGGCGGTCAATATCCCGCCCCACCTTGCGCGCATCATCGAGAACCATCCCAAGCTCTTCCTGAGCACGGCGCCCTCCATCCGGACCATCCAGCTCATGATCTACACGCACCAGATGGACGCCTCCCACAAGACGATCGGACCGTACGCCGGGCCCACCGCCGACAAGCGCGTGCGCCAGGCCATCAACTACGCGGTGGACGCCGACGAGATCATCAAGGGCGTGATGGACGGCAAGGCGGTCCGGGTGTCCACCATGCTGACCAGCTTGCACTTCGGCTTCGACGCCGGGCTCAAGCCCATCAAGCACGATCCCGCGCGCGCCAAGAAGCTCCTGACCGAGGCCGGCTTCCCCAACGGCGTGGACATCGTGCTCAACGGCCCCCAGGGCCGCTATGTGCGCGACAAGGAAGTCGCGGAGGTGGTGGCGGGCCAGCTCACCAAGGCCGGCATCCGCACCACGATGCGCTCGTTCGAGTTCGTCACCTACCTCAACAACATGGTGTACGTGCACAAGGCGGGACCGGTGTGGCTGATCGGCTGGGGGCATCCCACCATGGACGCCGAGGCCATCTACGTGCCGCTGTTCAAGGCCCCCGGGCTCTTCGTGAACTGGCACAACGACGACTTCAACGGCATGACGGAGGAGGCGCAGACGCAGATGGACGAGAAGAAGCGCCTCGCCCAGTACCACAAGATCAACAAGCTCTGGGTGGAGGAAGCGCCGGCGGTGCCGCTGTACCAGCAGATCGACCTCTACGGCGCCAATCGGCGGCTGGCCTGGAAGGCGCGCAGCGACGAGCTGATCCGCGCCTATGACATGTCGCTCAAGGAGGCGAAGTAGCCCATGCTCCGTCTCGTCGCGCTCGTGCTGGCGCTGTGCCTCGCGGGGGCTGTGCCGGCCGCCGCCCAGCAGTATCCCGACCGCCCGCTCACCTTGCTGACGGGCTATCCGGCCGGCGGCATGGTGGACATCGTGGCCCGCGCGCTCGCCGAGCCGCTGAAGAAGAAGTTTCCGAAGGGAATCGCCGTGGTCACGCGGCCGGGCGCCGGCGGCTCTCTGGCGGTCTCCGAGATGGTCCAGTCCAAGCCCGACGGCTACACCGTCATCCTGGCCCCGCTCTCGACCCTGGTCATCCATCCACAGCTCAACGACTTGCCGTACAAGACGCCGGACGACTACGAGGCCATCCTCAATGTGGTCTCGTTCTACCCCCTCATCGCCGTGAAGGCGGACGCGCCGTGGAAGACCATCCAGGAGTTCGTCGCCGCGGGCAAGGCCAGCCCCGGCAAGCTGCGGGTGGGGTCGCCGGGCGAGGGCACCTCGAGCCATCTGAACCTGGAGGAGCTCAAGCGCATGGCCGGCGTCAATCTCACCCATGTCCCGTTCGCGGGCTGGGGCGAGTCGAGCCCCGCGCTGCTGGGCGGGCACATCGAGGGCGTCTCCGCCCAGCCGGGCGAGGTGAAGCCGCTGGTGGAGGGCAAGAAGCTTCGCGTGCTGCTGACCTTCCAGCCCAAGCGTCACGAGTCGTTCCCGGACGCGCCGTCCGCGAAGGAGCTCGGCTGGGACACGACCTCCCCCACCACGTTCATGATCGTGGCGCCCAAGGGGACGCCCGGGCCCGTGCTCAAGTACATCCACGACTCCGTTCGAACGGCGATGGAAGATCCCCAGTTCGTCAGCATCATCAAGCAGCGGGTGATCGACATCGACTACCGCGCGGGGGACCAGCTCAAGGCGGATCTCTGGAAGGAGTACAAGTACCACACCGAGATCCTCACGCGGCTCGGGATGATCAAGAAGAAGTAGCGCGATGATCGAGCGGGTCCTCGCCCTGGCCCTCCTGGCGGC
>Ga0134127_10001563_pt1 | contig 16904 bp, 17 predicted proteins | sample KB31753_FD_96459 | JGI IMG/M metagenome (GOLD analysis project Ga0134127, IMG submission 96459) | Terrestrial soil microbial communities with excess Nitrogen fertilizer from Kellogg Biological Station, Michigan, USA - KB3-175-3 | ecosystem: Environmental > Terrestrial > Soil > Unclassified ... | reverse complement strand
TGCCCGAGATCGGTCCCGAGCACGAAGTGCCGCGCGCCCACCGCGCGGATGCAGGCCGCCGTCTCCGCGAGCTCGACGCGGGCCGCGTGCCGCATGAACTCGAGCGGCGAGTCGGGCCCGGTGAGCATGCCCAGCGCGCAGAGCTCCATCTTCCCGCCGAGTGCCGCGGCCTTCTTCATGTGGGCGGCGGTCATCCCGACCACGTCGAACTGGGCATGCGTCACCACGATGCGGTCGCAGCCGGCTTCGCGGGCGGCGGCGATGAGGAGCAGCGCCTCCTCCGCGGAGGCATGCCCGGTATGGACGACCAGCTTCTGCGCCGCGCACACCGCCAGCACCTCGCGCACCGCGGGCAGCACCGCGCCGCGCTCGTCCACCACGCGGATGCCCGAGGGCGCGGTGCCGCCGCGCCGCACGTGGTTGTCGGCGTCAAAGGTCGGGAACCACACCACGCGCCCGTGGCCGCCCTGCATGCGCCACATCCACTCCACCGCCTTCGCATTGATGCCCCCCACCGCGCTGTTCAGCACGATGCCGCCGAAGATCTGGATGCCGGGCACGTGCTTGCGGGCCAGCCAGGCGCGGTCGGCGGTGAGGGTGACGTGGTTCTTGAAGACGAGCGCTTCCATCTGCCGCGTGGCCGCGAGCTGGGCCAGCTCGTCATCGTCGAGCGCGCGGCCGAAGATGTCCGGGGCGGCATGGGTGTGGAAGTCGATGAGGCCGCGGATGGGGCTGACCGGCGGGGGCGGCGGCGAATAGCCCTGCACGCCTCCGGCGGGGGCGGCCGCGCGCGTGGCAGCGCCGGCGGCGCGTCCGGCGACGGGAGAGCCGCCGCGTCGCCGGTTCCCGTGGGCGGAGCGCGTGACTTGCTGATGGACGAGGGAGCAGCCGCAGAGCAGAGGGGTCATAGGTCGTGGATCATACCCGGAATGACGCGTGCTCGACCGTCCACTGCGCGAGAAGCGCGGGGTCCGGCTCCTGCGCGATGCCGGGCACGCGCGAGACGGCCACTTCCCCCCGCCCGCTCAGCGTGATCTCCGGCTTGCCGAGATCGTCCTTGTAGAAATAGGACGAGGGGAAGATGTCGCCGGGATAAGTGAAGTTGGGCAAGGTCGCGAGCTCGGCGCAGATGGCCCCGCCCACCGCGCTCTCCAGCATGCCGCCCACCCAGCAGGGAATGGCGTGCTCGGCGCAGAGGGCCTGGATGTCGCGCGAGGCGGTGAGCCCGCCCACGCGCCCCATCTTGATATTGATCACCTTGCAGCTCCCGAGCCGGATGGCGGCCCGGACATGGGACAGGCTCTGGGCGCTCTCGTCCAGACAGACCGGCGTCTCGATCTGGCGCTGGAGATCGGCGTGATTCACCAGGCTCATGCCGTCGTCCGCGAGCGGCTGCTCGATCATGGCGAGGCCGAAGCGGTCCAGCGCCCGGAAGAGGTCGAGATCGGCGAGCGTGTAGCCGGCATTGCAGTCCACGTGGAAGGTGAAGCGCGGAAAGGCGGCGCGCGCCGCCTCCACGATCTTGAGGTCCCAGCCGGGTCGAATCTTGAGCTTGATCCGGGGGAAGCCCGCGTCGACGGCGCCCTGGATCTTGGCGAGCAGGATGTCGAAGGAGTCCTGGACGCCGAAGTCCGCGCCGACCTTGACCCGGTCGCCGGTTCCGCCCAGCGCCACGTGCAGGGGCACGCCCCGGCGCTTCGCGTCCAGCACCCACCAGGCGATGTCCAGCGAGGCCCGGGCGAACTCATTGCCCTTGATGAAGGCGAGGCGGTCGAGGAGGTCGCGCGAGGTCTCGATGTCCTGGCCGATGATGCGCGGGGCCATGTGCTCCCGCACGGTGTGATAGGCGGCCAGCGTGTGCTCCGACGAGTAGTTGGGGATGAACACCGGGCAGCTCTCGCCCCAGGCATGCTGCCCGCCGCCCTCCATGCGGACGAGAAGGGTGTCGCTGTGCCGGTGATCGCCGTAGGAAGTCGTCCAGACGAAGGCCAGGGGCAGCCGGGCCCAGTACACGTCGATGCGCTCGATCTTCATGGGTTCCCTCGCATGCCGCGGATGATACCATTCGACCCGACGACGATCCGATCCCCTCTCCACGAAGGGAGCCAGCCATGCGCGCTGAGGCCGCGGTGCTCTACGAGGTCCGGAAGCCCCTGGTAGTCGAGGACGTCGAGCTCATGGATCCGGGCCCGGGCGAGGTGCGAGTCCGGTGGACGGCCAACGGCGTCTGCCACAGCGACCTCCACGTGATGACGGGCGACTATCCCCATCCGCTGCCGGTGGTGCTGGGGCACGAAGCCGCCGGCGTGGTGGAGCAGGTGGGCGCGGGCGTCCAGACCGTCAAGGCCGGAGACCACGTCTGCTCGAGCTATATCCCGTCCTGCGGGCGCTGCGGCTACTGCATCGGCGGCCAGCCCACGATGTGCGCGCTACGCGACAAGCCGCGCTGGTTCATGCTGGACGGCACCGCGCGCTTCCGCCGCGGCGGCCAATCGCTTCATCACTTCCTCCAGGTCTCGGGCTACGCCACCCACGCGGTGCTGCCCGAGGAGAGCGTCATTCCCATCAGAAAGGACGCGCCGCTGGACGTGGTCTGCCTGGTGAGCTGCGGCGTGCTCGCGGGGGCCGGGCCCGTCTTCAACCGCGCCAAGGTGCCGCCGGGCGCAAGCGTGGCGGTGTGGGGATGCGGCGGCGTGGGGCTCAACACCATCCAGGCGGCGCGGCTGGTGGGCGCGGGGAAGATCATCGCGGTGGACGTGATGGCGCGGAAGCTCGCGTGGGCGGAGGAGTTCGGCGCCACCCATCTCGTGGACGCGTCGAAGGAAGACCCGGTGGCCCGGGTCCACGCCATCAGCGGCATGGGCGGGGTGGACTTCTCGTTCGAGGTGGTGGGGACGCAGAAGACCATCGAGCAGGCGCTGCTGGCCACGCATCGGGGCGGCACCTGCGTGGTGGTGGGGGTGAGCCCGGCGGGCACGCGCATCTCGGTGGACCCGTCGCTCCTCCTCCAGCAGCGCGTCCTCACCGGGTCGTCCTTCGGCGCCGGCCACCAGCGCACCGACGTGCCGATGCTGATCGATCTCTACATGAGCGGGAAGTACAAGCTCGACGAGATGATCACCCGGCGGGTGCCGCTGCGCGAGCTCAACGAAGCCTTCGACCTCATGGTGCAGGGCGAGGTCAAGCGGAGCGTGGTCGTCTACTGAGCGCCGGCGGCCGTAGCTACTGAATCGGGATGCACGTCAGGGTCCAGAAGTTCACGAGGACGACGTGACCCCGCAGCTCGGCAGGACCGAGTGGTTCTGAGTCACTCGGTCCCGCCGGCGAACGAGGGCATGTGCACACGTTTGAACAGGGTCGTCTCTAGCGCAGCGATCGGAACGTCGCGCGGACGTCTTCTGAGAGCAGCTGCGGCTGCTCCCAGGCCGCAAAGTGGCCGCCCCTGTCGTGCCGCTTGTAGTAGACGAGGTTGGGATACGCCCGCTCGGTCCAGCTGCGCGGAGCCCGGTAGATCTCGTCGGCGAAGGTACTCACGCCGACCGGGACCTTCACGCCTTTGACCGCGAAGAAGGGAAGCTTGTTCTCCCAGTACAACCGTGCTGAGGACACGCCCGTATTGGTCAGCCAGAACAGCGTGATGTTGTCCAGGATGTCGTCGCGCGTGAGGTCGCTCGGCTTCTGCAGACGTCCCTCCAGGACCTGCTGAACCAGGCCGGGCTGACCGCTCCCATCGCCGTGGTCGAGCATGAACGCGGCGAGATCGATGGGTGAGTCCGCCAGCCCGTACAGCGTCTGCGGACGCGTCCCCATGATCAGCCCGTACGCCACGTGCGTCCCAAAGAACTCGAGCATCTGCTCATACGTGCGCCGCTCCTCGTCGGAGAGGCCAGGTGGCGCCGGGGTGCCGACGAAGGCCGCGGTGAAGAGCTCCGGCGGAATCACGCCGGGGAAGTTGGTGTGGATGCCGATCAGCTCCGGTGGCGCCGGCTCCGCGGCCGCCGGGTCGGAGCGACCGCCAGCCATCGCGTCAACCACGATCCCGCCCCAGTCGCCGCCCTGCGCGGCGAAGCGCGTGTACCCGAGACGCCGGATCAGCTCGACGTAGGCCTTCCCGATGTGCACGGGATCCCAGCCGGTCCTGGTCGGCTTGCCCGAGAACCCGTATCCGGGCATCGAGGGGATCACGACGTGGAAGGCGTCCGATGCGCTCGCGCCGTGCGCGGTCGGATCGGTGAGCCGGCCGATGAGCTTCAGCTGCTCGAGGATCGAGCCCGGCCAGCCGTGGCAGACGACCAGCGGAAGCGCGTCCTCGTGCTTCGAGCGAACGTGGATGAAGTGGATGTCGAGCCCGTCGATCTCAGTGATGAACTGGGGCAGGGCGTTCAGTCGCGCCTCGACCTTGCGCCAGTCGTACTCGGTCGCCCAGTAGCGAGCGAGATCCTGCATGAGTGCGAGCGGCACGCCCTGCGAATCATCGTCGACGGTCTCCCGATCGGGCCAACGCGTGGCGGCGATGCGCGCACGCAGATCCTCGAGGTCCGCGTCGGTGGCCTTGAATGTGAACGGCTTGACCGCCGGGTGCCCTGCCGGCCTCTTAACCGTGTCAGCCATGTGACGCTCCTTTCATTCTGAATAGTCGCTACTGAACCACCGAGCGGGGTGTCGCCACCAGGCGGGTGACCTTGATCTTCTCGCGGTCGATCATCGTGGGCACGCGCGGCGAGATCTCGCTCTTCCAGTAGTCGCTCTGGTACACGGCGTCGTAGAGGCGCTTCCGCTCCGCCTCGCTCTCGAAGCGGCGGATCCAGACGTAGACGCTGTCGTCGTCCTCGCCCACGAAGCTGCCCAGGATGACCATGCCCATCTTGACCTGGAAGGGGATGATCTCCTCCTCCATGCACTTCACCCAGTTGTCGCGCTGGCCGGGGCGCAGGTGATACTGGCGGAGCTCGAAGATCACGCGGGTGCCTCCTGTGGGCTGGCGTGGGCGCTAGACGGCGGCGGGGACGGGCGATTCCACGTCGAGCGTGGTGACGCGCCGGAGCTCCCGGCGGTACTTCGCGTCGTCGAAGGCGCGGGCGCGGTGCATGGTGGCGCGGTTGTCCCAGATCACGAGGTCGCCCACCCGCCACTGGTGGCGGTAGACGAACTGCGGCTGGGTGGCATGCTCGATGAGGTCGCGGAGCAGGAGCCGCCCCTCGGGCACCGGCCAGTCGATGATGCGCGACGCATGCGAGGCCACGTAGAGCGACCGGCGGCCCGACCGCGGGATGGTCCGGATCAGGGGATGGATGGCGCCCTTGAGCGCTTCCGCCTCGTTCTCGGAGAACTCGAAGCCCAGCGTCTGCCGCGAGTGGGCGATCGAGTGGTGGACCCGGAGGCCCTCCAGTCGATCCTTCATCTCGGCGGGCAGGGCGTCGTAGGCGGCCCGCATGTCGGCGTACTCGGTATCCGCGTCCACGGGGGGGACCACCTTGGCCGAGAGCATGGAGTAACGCCCGGGCGGGTCCTGGAAGGACGCATCGGTGTGCCAGAGCCGATTGCCCAGCCCGTACATGCGGCGCCGGTGGTCCGAGCGCATGATCTCGCCGTTCTCGTCCAGGTTCGAGATATCACCCAGGGCCTCGTTGCCGAGCCGGTTCTTCTGCAGCGCGCTGATGCCCAGCTTGGTGTGGAGCACTCCGTCCAGGCGCTGGGCGAAGTCGAGGTGCTCGGGATCGGTGAAGGGCTGGTTGTGGAAGACGAGCACCGCGTAGCGGTCCATCCCCCCCCGAATCTCCGCGAGGGTGGCGGCGTCGTGAACTTGCCGGAGATCGACCGGGCCGACCTCGGCGGCGAAATGCGGCGTCAGCTGGCGGAAGCTCAGGGCCATGGTGCCCTCCCACCCAAGAGCGTAGGACGGGCGGGGGGGCCCGGTCAAGTCGCGGGCGCGGGCGGCTAGCGAAGGCGCGCGCTGGCCAGGTCGGCGCCGTCCTTCAGCGCGCGGAGCTTGGCCCACACCACGCTCTCCGCGCACATCTCTGAGCCGGCGAAAGTGCCGAAGCCGCAGTCGGTGGAGGCGATGACGCGGGTACGGTCCCCCACCGCGGCCACGGCCTGGACGATGCGGTCCGCCACCACCTCGGGATGCTCCACGTAGTTGGTGGTGGTGTCGATGACGCCGGGCAGGAAGAGCATCGATCCGGGCAGCCCGCGCCGCGCCAGCACCTTGTACTCGTGCTGGTGGCGGGGATTCGCCAGCGGCAGGGACAGGGCGCCCACCCGGGCCCGCAGCAGCACGGGCAGGACGTCCTCCAGCGGCACGTCGTGGACATGGGGCCCGTCGTAGTTGCCCCAGCACACGTGGAGGCGAATGCGGTCCGCGGGAATGCCCTCGGTGGCGCGGTTGATGGCATCCACGTGGAGATTGATGGCGCCGAGAAAGCCGTCCAGGGACTGATCCTGGAAGAACCGCGCCCGCTCCATGGCCAGGTCGGGACAGTCGAGCTGGAGCAGGAGGCCGCGCGCGTGGATGAGCGCGTACTCCTTGCGCATCTCCTCCGCCAGCGCGAGCACGTAGCGCTCGTGGGAGTCGTAGTGCGCGTTGAGGAGGATGGTGGCGATGGTCCCCGGCGAGGCGGCGGTCATGAAGCGCTCGACGAAGCGGCCGGGGGCGGCGTCGGTCACCCGCTGGAAGAGGTCACACTCCCACGCCGCCTCGCCGAGGTCCTCGTAGAGCACGGGGGCGATGGCCTGCGGCGCGTCGCCGATTCGCGCCGCCCCCTGGCGCCGGCGGGCCAGCATGGCGCCGTAGTCGGGGAAGTCGATCAGGTCGCGCGCCAGCAGCCGCGTGCTCGAGCCGCCGAAGCCGCGCATGCGGCGCGCCACATAGGTGGAGAAGCCCGCCCGCGGCTGCTCGCCGTCATTGCCGACGTCGATGCCGGCTTCCAGCTGGCGGGCCACCACGGTACGCACCGCCGCCTCCGCCTCGCGGGCCAGCGCGGCGACGTCCACCGGCTCGCCGCGATCCTGGCGGACGAGGAGGTCACGCAGGACGGGGCTGCGCGGGATGCTGCCCACGTGAGTGGTGAGGATGCGGTCGTCGCTCTTGCGCATGAGGACCCGCGACAGGGTACCATCGGCGGGCGGAGTCGACATCTCGAGTTCGGGAGGCGTCATGGTGACATTGCTGACGGACCAGGGAGAGCGGACGGTGGCGGGGGCGCGCGTCGAGAGAGAGCGCCTGTGGCTGACGCCATCCGACCTGGAAGCCGCGACGGGCTGGGAGCTGCAGCCGGAAGGGTTCTGCCATGGCGGGGCCTGCGTGCCGCTGCCCGCGGGACGCGAGTCCGAGCTGGTTCGCGACGGTCGCGTGGAGGTGGGCGCCCTCTGGCGTCATCTGGGCAAGGCGCTCACGCACAGCGAAGCGGGGGACGTCTGGGTACTGGGCGAGGCTGCGGGCGACCGCGCGGCGGCCTTGCGCTCGCTGCAGGCGCCGGACTTCACCCTGCCCGATCCGAGCGGCGCCATGCACTCCCTCCTCTCCGAGCTGCGCGGCAAGAAGGTGCTGCTCGTCTCCTGGGCGTCCTGGTGAGGGTGCCGGCGTGACCTGCCCGTGTGGCAGGCGCTCTACGAGGAGCTCCGGGCGCAGAACTTCACCGTGGTCGCCGTCGCCATGGACAGCCGGCCCGCCGACCCGCTGCCGTGGATCGAGGCTGCGAAGCCGACCTACTTGACCCTGATCGACCGCGACCATCGCCTGGCCGAGCTCTACGACATGGTGAACGTCCCCGAGGCGGTGTGGATCGACGAGGCCGGTCGCATCGTCCGGCCGCCGGAGCCCGCCGGCTCCTACGAGGGCTTTCGCCGGATGAATCGTGAGACCAAGGAAATGCCCGAGGACGTCGCCCGGCTCACCGCCCAGACCAAGGCGGCGTATCTCGACGCCATCCGTGACTGGGTGCGGAACGGCCCGCGCAGCGAACACGCGCTCGACCCCCGGCGCGCGGAGGCGCGGCTGAAGGCGCCCGACGAGAACGTGGCGCGGGCGCACGCCGCCTTCCGACTCGGGCAATATCTCATCCGGGCCGGTCGGTCGGAGGAGGGCCGGCGCTGGCTGGAGGAAGCGAGCCGGCTCCACCCGGAGTCCTGGTGCATGTGGCGGCAGCAGGCCGGCGTCAACGAGACGGGGCTGGCCTCGCTGCCCGACTTCTGGCAGCGGGTGGACGCGCTCGGGGACAAGCGCTACTACCCGGCCATCGACATGAAGGGCATGCCGTGAAGACCATTCTCATCACCGGCGCCGCCGGCGGCGTGGGATCCGCCCTCCGGCGAGCGCTGGCCGGCAAGTACGCGCTGCGCCTGTCCGACCTGCGCCCGGTGAAGAAGCTCGCCGCCGGCGAGAAGTTCATACGCGCGGACATCACCCGGCTCGCCGACTTCCTCCGCATCAGCCGGGGCGTGGATGCCATCGTGCACCTGGGCGGCTACTCGGTGGAAGGGCCGTGGCCACTGATTCTCAAGGCCAATATCATCGGCTGCCACAACGCCTACGAGGCGGCGCGGCGGAATGGCGTGCCGCGCTTCATCTTCCCCACCAGCAATCACGCGGTCGGGTTCTATCGCCGCGACCAGACCATCGACCATCGCGTGTATCCGAAGCCCGACGGCCGCTACGGCGTGTCCAAGGTATTCGGCGAGGCGCTGGGCAGCCTCTATGCGGACAAGTACGGGCTGCGGGTGCTCTGCATCCGCATCGGCAACGTGAACGAGCGCCCCATCGACAAGCGCCGGCTGGCGATCTGGGTCTCGGGACGCGATCTGGGCCAGCTCGTGTCCATCGGCGTGGAGCACCCGGACCTGCGCTTCGAGATCGTCTACGGCGTGTCGGATAACCGCCGCGCCTGGTACGACAACGCCAACGCGACACGTCTGGGCTACCGGCCCCAGGACCGCGCCGAGGACTATGCCGCCGAGGTGCTGGCCAAGGAGCCGCCGGTGACGGACGAGCGCGCGGAGACCTTCCAGGGCGGCACCTTCGTCACCGCGGAGGCGGTGGAAGACCCGAGCGGGTTGACCACCAAGCGGCCGCGCCGCGGTCGGCGACGAGGCAAGTAACCCTCGATGGCGGACATCCGGCGGCTCGCGATCAAGGCGCCCTATGTGCTCGCCCACGACGGGCGCGACCATCGGCTGCTTCGCGACGGCGTGGTGGTGGTGGAGGGTGACCGCATCCTGTCGGTCGGCCCGCGCTTCGAGGGCCGGGTGGACGAGACGATCGACGCGGCGGATCGCATCGTGACCCCGGGGCTCATCTCCACCCACGCGCACATCGCCGGCTCGCCGCTGGATCGCTCCTTCATCGAGGATCGCGGCAATCCGCAGTTCTTCTACTCGGGGCTCTTCGAGATGCTTCCCGTCCGCGCGGAGGCCCAGGACGAGGAAGCCAGCCGCGCCTGCATCGACTTCTCCATGGCCGAGATGCTGCGCGGCGGGGTGACCACCGTGATGGAGATCGGGCCCATCGCGGATCATGTGGTCGAGCGCGCCGCGCATTTCGGAATGCGCGTGTACCTGGGGCTGGGCTTTCGCTCCGGGCGGTGGCTCACCCGCGACGGCAAGCGCGTCGAATGGGAGTGGAACGAGGAGGCGGGGCGCCAGGGACTGCGCCGGGCCGTCGAGGCCTTCCAGGCCCATGACGGCGCCCACGGCGACCTGGTGCGCTGCTTCTTCGCGCCGTCGCAGGTCGATACCTGCACCGCCGAGCTCCTCCGGGAAGGGAAGCGCTGGGCCGACGAGACCCGGCGGCCCTATCAGGTCCACACGTCGCAGTCGGTGGTGGAGTTCAACGAGATGCTGAGCCGGCACGGGAAGACGCCCGTCGGCTGGCTGCAGGAGCTGGGGGTGCTCGGCCCCAATACCATCCTGGGCCACGCCATCATCGTGGGCGGCTCCTCGTGGACCAACTATCCCTCGGGCGACGTGCGCCTCATGGCCGACTCCGGCTGCTCGGTGGCGCACGCGGTATGGGTATTCGCGCGCCGCGGGGTGGCCATGGAGTCATTCGAGAAGTACCGCCGGGCGGGGATCAACATGTCGCTGGGCACCGACACGAATCCCCAGAGCGTGATCGAGGCGATGCGCTGGGCGGCGGTGGTCTCCAAGATGATGGAGCGGAACACCGAGTCCACCACCGCCGCTCACGTCTTCGATGCCGCCACCCTCGGGGGCGCCCGCGCGCTGGGCCGGGACGACCTCGGGCGCATCGCCCCCGGGGCCAAGGCGGACCTGGTCCTGTGGAAGGCGCGGTCCTGGCGCATGACGCCGCTGCGCGACCCGGTCAAGAACATCGTGTACAACGCCACCGACGAGGACGTGGACCGCGTCTATGTGAACGGGCGCTTGGTGGTCGACGGCGGGCGCGTGCTGGCCGCGGACGAGCGCGCCATCCTCGCCGCGCTCCAGGCGGGCGGCGAGCGCATGTGGCCGCGCATGGCCAAGTCGGACTGGGCGGGGCGAGGCGCCGACGCGCTCTCGCCCCCCACCTATCCCGACTGGAATCCCTGACCCGTCAGGTCGCGCTCACCGCGAACTTCTGGAAGGTGTGACAGCCCGCGGGCGCCAGGCCGCGGCTCACCGCGAAGGTCCAGGAGACCTCGCCCACGTAGACGTCCCCCTTCGAGTCCACCGCCAGGCCATGGGGCGCGACGAAGCTGCCCGGCGCCACCGCGTCGGGCGTGCCCAAGCGCGCGAGCAGCTTGCCGGCTTTGTCGAAGACGCTGGTCCGTCCGTGACGCGGCACCGTGATGGGCCCGTGGCGCTGGGAGGTCTGCCCCTTGTGCCACCAGAGCTCGGACACATAGGCGCGGCCCTGCCGGTCGAACACGATGTGAGTGGGCCGCTGGGTGTCCGTCCATTCGGCGAGGTATTCCCCGTCCGGGTCGAAGATCTGGATACGATCGTTCTCGCGATCGCAGACGAAGACGCGCCCGTCGGCGGAGGTCGCGATGCCGTGGGGGAGGTGGAACTGGCCGGGCCCCTTGCCGGACACACCCCATGAGCGCAGCAGCTCGCCGGTGGGGGAGAAGACGTGGACGCGGCAGTTCCCGTAGCCGTCGGAGATGTAGAGGCGTCCCTTCAATCCCACCGCGACATTGGTGGGCCGGTTGAAGGGCCCTGCCGGGCGGGGGATATTGATTGAGTCCTTGCCGTCGTAGCCGGTGTCGGACGGCGTGTCGAGCGTGCCCAGGGTCATGAGCAGCTTGCCCTCGGGCGTGAACTGCCGGACGGTGTGGTTCCCATCGTCGGTGCAGAAGAGCGTCCCGTCCGGGGCCACCGTGATCCCGTGGGTGCGGTAGGTGAAGTCGCCCTCACCCCAGGAGCGCAGGAAGCTTCCCTTCCGGTCGTAGGCGATGATGGGGTGATCGCCGCGGCAGATGAGGAAGACGCGATCCTCGCCGTCCACCGCCACGCCCGCCACGTCGCGATGCTCGTAGCCGGCGGGAAGCTGCTCCCAGCCCTCGACCACCTGGAATTTCAGTCCGCTGCCCTCAGCCATGTCGACCTCCGACGGTCACGCCGAGCTGCGTTCACCTCTCGTACCCCCGACAGACTAGGATAAAATCCCGGCCGGGGGCAAGGAGGCCACTCATGACCATCGAGAGCTGGTACGACGGATTGACGGCCGAGCTGCTGGCGCGGAGCCCCTTCCGGCAGTCGGGATACTTCAAGCGCTTCGCCGCCGGTACGCTGACCCGGGAGCAGGTGTGGGGCCATATCGGCCAGCACTACCTGCTCATCGAGGCGTTTCCGCGCATCTTCAGCGCCATCCACGCGCGCTGCGACGATCTCGAGGTGCGGAAGGATTGCGCGCGTCACCTGCTGGTGGAGGATCTCGGCTATTTCGAGGGGCGGGTGGGGGGCACGCCGGATCACGACGAGATGTATCGGCGCATCGGCGACGACCTGGGCTATCCGCGCGAGGTGTATGCCGCGCTGAAGCCCGTGCCCGAGATGGCGGCCATCCTCGCCTTCTTCCGCCGCCTTGGCGGAGAGACCCCGTGGCATGCCTCGCTCTGCGCCACCGCCTTGCTCGAGGAAGAGGTGGTCGAGATCGCCCAGACGGTGGGGAAAGCCTTGCTGACGCACTACGGCGTCCGGCCGGAATGGGGCGGGCTCAACTACGCGGCCCACGAGGCCATCGAGAAGGAGGAGTCGGGCGAGACCAAGAAGACCATTCTCAAGCACGTCGCCACCGACGCGGCGCGGCGGGATGCGGAGGCGGCGATGCGAGAGATGCACCGGCTGCTGGAGGACTACGCGGCGGGGCTGGCGCGGCGCTACCCCGGCTGAGGGCGGCGCGCCCGCGCTCGCGTCAGCGGCGGCAGAGCTTGCGGAGCGCCGCCACGTCGGAGTCGGCGAGGGCGAGCGGCTCCATGGTCTGGCCGCCGCCGATCGCGTTCATGATGGCGGCGGTCTCGGCGACGTGGCCCAGGCCCAGGGCATGTCCCAGCTCGTGGGCGAGGACGAGCGTGAGGTCGCGCTCGTCGTGGAACTCGAAGATGGTGATGGTCCGCCCGTCGTACTCGCCCTTGTGGAACTGGCGCGGCTCTCCGTAGAGCCCGTTGAAGGTGGCCACGCTCTCGTTGTGCGCGCTGGCGATGGCATTGCCCTTCGCGGCCAGCGCGTTCACCGTGGTGGCCAGTTCGCCCAGCGCGGCGCGGTCGGACTCGATCTGGCGGCGGGCACCGTCCAGCCGGCCACGCTCCGCCTCAAGCTCGGCCTGGGCCTCGCGGGGCGCCCCGCCGCGCGCGTTCCATTCCTGCACCCGGGCATTGAAGGCCTGCGCGCGCTCGGTGTACGCCGCCTGGGCGCTCTCGATGTCCCGGGCGCGGCCCTCGTAGGTCCGGCGCCACTGCTCGTAGGTCTGGCCGGCGGAGGCGTGGGACGCGCGCGTCTCGCGCATGGCGTTGCGCAGGCGATCCCCGGTCTGGGTCCGCTGCTGGCGCTCGTCGAATACGAACTCGACGGTCAGCGTTGCGGTGGGCGTGTGGGCGAAGAGGGTGCGGCCCAGCGCGCGCTCCCACAGGCTTTCCGCGCGGCGGAGCGCCTCGCGCACCTCGTCGGCACGCAGGCCGAACCGCTCGTCCACCGCGCCGACGCGATAGGCCACCGGGTGGACGCAGGCGCCGTAACGCTGGGTCCACAGCAGCGCGGCCACCACCGCCACCACGCCGACCAGCCCCAGCCACAGCGCTCTCCGGCCCATTCCTGCTCATGGTGCGAGAGCCGTGCCACGCGCGGCGTCCCGCAAACCCTTGTCGGACCGCGCGTCGCCCGGCCCGGCGCCGGGGGCAGGGCGGTTTCCTTCCCTCCGGTTGCCGATTCCTGTCCGAGCGCTGCCGTACCGGGTCAGGCGCGCCGCGACGCTCGCGACTCGGGCGTCAGCGAGTTACCGGGGGCGGGGGCGGCGGGGGCGGCGGAGGCGGCGCCGTCGCGGGCCCCCGCGCGGCAGCGCAGCGGAACACCTCCGCCTGGATCTCCGAGAGGTCGTCGGAGCGGAAGTAGAGCACCGCGGTGTCGCCGCCCAGCCGCACCGCCTTTCGCCGCACGTCCTTGAGCTTGTCGTCCTTCACCGTTCCGATGCGGGGGCATCCCCGTGCCACTCCGGCGTCGGTGGTGAGGCGCAGCGCCCCCATGGCGAGCCGCTCGGCGTCCTGGGCGGCCGCGGGGAGCACGGCGGCGAGCGCGATGGCGGGAGTGATGATCGAGACGAGGCGGAGTCGCATGGAGTGAGTCCTTTCCTAGAGGGGGATGGCGAGCAAGGTGTCGATGCGGGCGCTGTCGCAGACCACCACGCGCTCGCGGAACCGGAGGGCGACTCCCTCCTCCACGATCACGTCGAGATAGCGCCCGGTGGCGAAGAGATCCATCCGGCCGTCGCGCATGATGCGCACCACCAGGAAGGGCGTCTCGGCGCGCAGCTCGCCGCCGGACTCGCCCATCCGGGCCGGCAGGCCCACCAGGTGCCGATAGGCCTGTCGCTCGTAGATATTGGCTTCGCGGAGTGCGGCCACGCGGTCCTTCAGCATGCCCTGGGAGTCGGCGTAGATGATTCCGGCGGGGAGCTTGAGGCGGTGGTTCTCGGCGCTGGTGATGGTGTAGAGGCACGGCTCGGTGAAGAAGCCGGGCCAGTCCTCGAGCCGGTCATCGTCGATGGCGCGCGCGTACTCGGCATTGAGCTGGGCGACGCGCTCGAGCATGGCTCAGTAGTCCATGTAGCCGCGATAGGCCTTCCAGAAGCCGCGCACAGCGGACTCGGTGGCCCGCGTATCTTGCGACTCGGCGCCCTCGCCGCCCATGTTGATCACCGAGAGCGTGTCGCTCGCGGTGGCCACGCCGCGCTGGACGAAGCCTCCCACGCAGCCGTCCTCCATCGAGACATAGCCCGCCGGGCCCACCAGATTCGCCTGCCGCAGCCGGCGCCGGCGCATCTCCGGGGTATCGTCGGTGAAGCCGAGATAGGTCCAGTGAAGCTCCATGGCGTTCGGGCCCTTCGGGATCACCTGGCGCACCGCGAGGGCGTTGTAGACCTGCTGCACCACGAGGCTCGGAAAGACGGTGAGGATCTGGAGCTGGATGTCGTCGCCGAACTCCTTCACGGTGTCGAGCAGGCTCGGATCGTGGAGGCGGAAGCGGTCCTTCTCGGAACGGATGTCCTGGTCGCGGTAGGCGCTGCTGTCCCGATCGTCGCTCCGGTCGATGGTGGCGGTGGCGTGGTGCGCGCCGTCCGGGCTCACCAGCACGCCGCCGCCCTGGGTGAGCCGGGAGATGTGGAAGGTGCTGAAGAAGGTGTGGAGCAGGCTCGCGTGATAGGTGTCCTTGACGTTCTCGACGTAGAGCTTCCAGTTGTTCGGCAGGGCCTGCACGAAGCGTCCCAGCACCTCGACGGGCTTGCCGAGCACCCGGAGTAGCCGGGCCCGCACCGCCTCCCCCAGATAGTCCTCGAGCGGGGGCGCCTCCGCCGACAGGCTGGCGAAGACGAGGCCGCCCAGCGTGGCGGTGCGCAGCTTGCGCGGGCCATGCTCGGCCTTGCAGAAGGACGCCGGCATGCCCCCGCGGCCCTGCGCCCCCTTCTCGAAGGCGACGCTCGTCAGGCTGCCCTCGAGGTCATAGCTCCACGCGTGATACACGCACTGGAAGCGCTTCCCGGCATTGCCGCCGTCGTCGAGCGCGATGAGCGCGCCGCGATGGGCGCAGCGGTTCTCCCAGGCGTGGATCTGCCCCTCCGCGCCGCGCACCACCACCACCGGCATCTCGCCCACGAAGGTGGTGCGGTAGTCGCCCGCTCGCGGAAGATCCACCTCCAGGCACACATAGTTCCAGACCGGCCCCTCGAAGATCCGGCGCAGCTCCGCGCGGTAGTTGGCGTCGTCCTGATAGACCCAGTAGGGAACGCGGGTGAGGGTCGAGCCGGGCCATTCGCGACGGGGTTCAGCGGTGGTCATGGTGTCTTGCCGAGGATAGCACGTCACCCGCATGGGTCAGAGGGGCGCGCCGCAGTACTTGCAGTGAGTCGCGTCGACGTCGTGCCCCTCGGCGCTGCAGGCCGGACACGCCTGGCGGGAGACGGGCCGACCGGTCCTGGCCAGCTCCACCGACACGATGCCGGTGGGAACCGCGATGATGGCGTAGCCGAGAATCATCAGCACCGCCGCCAGCAGCTGGCCGAGGGGGGTCCGCGGCGCGACGTCGCCGTAGCCCACCGTCGTCATCGTCACCACCGCCCAGTACATGCTCGTCGGGATGCTGGTGAAGCCGTGCTCCTCACCCTCGACGAGGTACATGAGCGCACCCATGATGACGACGATGGTGACGATTCCCCCGAGAAACACGGTGATCTTCCGGCGGCTCGCGCGCAGCGCCAGGACGAGCTGCTGCGCCTCGTCGAGGAAGTGGGCGAGCTTGAGGATCCGGAACACCCGCAGCAGGCGGATGGCGCGGATGACCATCAGTGATTGGGCCGCGGGCAGGAGCAACGCCAGATAGGTCGGCACCACCGCCAGGAGGTCCGCGAGGCCGAAGAGGCTGCGGGCGTAGCGCCACGGACGATCCACCGCCACGAGCCGCAGCCCATACTCGATCGTGAAGGCGACGGTGAGGGCCCACTCCACCGCCCGGAGCACCCCACCGTACTCGCGCCGGATCCCCGCCACGCTCTCCAGCACCACGGTGATGACGCTCACGAGGATCGCGACCAGCAGGCAAACGTCGAACGCCCGGCCGGCGGGCGTATCGGCCTCGAAGATCACCTCGTGCAGGCGCGCGCGCCAGCGGGATCGGGTGGCCGGCCGGTCCGCGGAGGTCGTCACGCGTCCATCGTAGCGTGACCGGACGGCCCCCGCACGACTCGGTCGCCTGCTCGCGTCGCGTCTACCGTCGCCGGCCCGGCCGCCACGCCGCCACTGTTCCGGCGACGCCGGCCGGCATGAGCCGCATCGAGAGCACGAGGAGCGCGCCGAATACCGGGTACACCAGGTTGCGGGAAACCATGCCCGCGATGTCGGGCCAGAACTGCAGGAAGAGTCCCCCGATCACCGCGCCCCAGACCGAGGTCATCCCGCCGAATACCGAGCCCACCAGCAAGAGAATCGAGAGCCAGTAGGTGAAGCTCTCGGGCGCGACGAAGTCGAGGAGCAGCCCGGCGAGCGCGCCGGCGATGCCGGCGTAGGCGGCCCCCGCCGCGAAGACCACCGCGGTATGGTGGGCGAGGTGGATCCCCGCCACCTGGGCGGCGACGGGGTCGTCGCGCATGGCACGGATGGCGCGGCCGGCGGGGCTTGCAATCAGATTGCGCGCCAGCCAGAGCAGCAGCGCCAGGATTCCCAGAGTGACGAAGTACCACCATTGATCCTGGTCCATGGGCA
>Ga0134127_10001561_pt1 | contig 16916 bp, 13 predicted proteins | sample KB31753_FD_96459 | JGI IMG/M metagenome (GOLD analysis project Ga0134127, IMG submission 96459) | Terrestrial soil microbial communities with excess Nitrogen fertilizer from Kellogg Biological Station, Michigan, USA - KB3-175-3 | ecosystem: Environmental > Terrestrial > Soil > Unclassified ... | reverse complement strand
GCAAGGCTTCAAGCTGGTCTCGCTCCAACTGCAAGCACCACCTACCGGAGGCACTGCATGAACTCCAAATAACGGCATTTCAAAGAGAGGTTACTGGGCAGGGGTGAGAGCACCGATTGTTGGCCCTTGCAAAAAGATGCGCCCTGTTAAGAGAGAGTAACCCCTTCCGACGGCCTGCCGATGAACTCCACATGTTGCTTGTCTGCGACCGGCGCGTTCGCACAATACGCGGCGTGCCGAAGTTTTGGCGTCTGGCGATTCCGACGGTGGCAGCTTGTGTGTTGGCCGGTTGTTCAGCCGGCACCTACAACACGGGCACGAGGTATGTTCCGCTCGCCTCCTCGACGCCGGTGCCCGACCCAGCCGCTGTCGCTCCAGCGGCGCCGCTCGAACCCGCGCAAGCGCCCGCGCCGGCGCCTGCACCCTCCCCGATATCCCCGACGCCGGTCGTGCCTCCGCCGCTCAACCCCGCGCCGACGGCGCGGCCCGAGTGGCCGTCCAACTGGGTCAACGCGTGGATTCCGCTGGAGAGTTGGAGCCAGTTCAATGGCATCGAAAAGCCACGCCGGTTGAACAGCGGCCTTGAGGCGACTTATCAAGTCCTGACGCGCAACGGCGCGATGTCGCTCCAAATGGGGAACCAGACGCTGCGGTTCGGCGGCGTCGATTTCTGGCTGGGCTTCGCGCCGCGATTGATCCAGGGGCTTCCGTACGTGCACGCCGTGGACGCCCGCAAAACCTTGCAGCCCTTGGCCGGGCGGACGTGGACCTTGCCGCAAAGCAACCGGACCATCGTCATCGACGCCGGTCACGGCGGGAAGGACAGCGGCGCCAAAAGCTGCGTCAACGGCGAGTATGAAAAGCATTACGCGCTGGATTGGGCCAGGCGACTGGAGCGCCTGCTGCAAGCCAAAGGATGGAACGTCGTCATGACACGGACGAACGACACGTTCCTCTCCTTGACCGAACGGGTGGAAGTGGCGGAGCGGGCCAACGCCGCGTTGTTCCTCAGCCTTCATTTCAATTCGGGGTCCGGCAACGGCAGGCTGGCGGGCATCGAGACTTATTGCCTGGCGCCGACGGGCATGCCTTCGAGCCTGAACCGCGGCTTTAGCGACGACGTGCGTGAATGCCACCCGAACAACGCATTCGATGACGAGAATCTTCAACTCGCCACGGTGCTGCATCGGTCGCTGCTGGGCGCGGCGGGGGCGGCGGACCGCGAGGTGGGCAGGGCGCGGTTCTTCGGCGTGCTTCGGGGCCAAAACCGGCCAGCGGTCCTGATCGAAGGGGGCTATCTCACCAATCCGGAGGAAGCGCGTAAGATTGCAACGTCGGCTCATCGCCAGGCGCTGGCTGAGGGAATCGCGAAGGCGCTGGAGTGAGGAGTGGGATACGAAAACGTAAAACGTAGAACGTAAAACGTAAGCCAGGAGGACGCTGGGCTTCGAGACCGATCTCCCCTCACTTCTTACGTTCTGCGTTTCACGTTTTACGCTGCTCGTTTTGCGCTCCACGTTCCGCGTCCCACACCTTAGGCTCCTCACCCAACCGCATGAGCACACCCGGCCACATCCTCGTCACTGGCGGCGCAGGGTTCATCGGCTCGCACCTGGTCGAGCGCTTGCTGGCCGAGGGCCAGTCCGTGGTCGTCATCGACGACTGTTCGACGGGCCACTGGGACAATCTTCGCGCGGTCGCAGGCCATCCGGGGTTGAGGACCCTCGAAGCGATGGCTTCGCGGTGCGAGGAACTGGCGGAACTCGCGGCGACCGCTCGCTGCATTTACCACCTCGCCGCGGCGGTCGGGGTCGAACTGGTCGTGCAATCGCCGGTGCGGACGCTCCAGACGAACCTGCGCGAAACCGAGGCGGTGCTCGATGCGGCATGCCAGCGGGCGACGCCCGTGCTGTTCACCTCGACTTCGGAGGTCTACGGCCGAAGCCATCGCGAAGCCTTTTCGGAAGAGGATGATTTGATCATCGGCCCGCCGCACGTCGGGCGGTGGAGTTACGCCTGCTCGAAGTTGATGGATGAATTCCTCGCGCTGGCCTACGCGCGGGAAAAGGGATTGCCTGTGGTCATCGCGCGGCTGTTCAACACGGTCGGACCGCGCCAGACCGGCCGCTACGGGATGGTCTTGCCGCGATTCATCGCGGCGGCCCGGGCGGGAACCCCCTTGCGCGTGTTTGGGGACGGGACGCAGACGCGGTGCTTTTGCTCCGTGGCAGACACGGTGGAGGCATTGGTGCGACTGCAACGGACGCCGGCGGCGCGCGGCCAGGTGTTCAATGTCGGGGGCACCGAAGAAGTGAGTATCGCTGAGCTCGCTCGCGTAGTCATCAAAACGCTCGGGTCCTCCTCGGCCATCGAGCTTGTCTCGTATAGTGAGGCCTACCCGCCCGGCTTCGAGGACATGCGCCGGCGGCGCCCCATCGTGGACAAGCTGGAAAAGTTCACGGGATTCCGGCCGGCGACGCCGCTGCGGAAGATTATTGAGCTTACGGCTGGGCTGTGAGCCTTGAGGCCAGTGCAAGACTCACGGTGGCGCTGGTCCGGCTGAAGTGAGCGCCTGCAATCTTTCCTTGGCGATGATGTGTCCGCGTTCACTCGCGCTGCGATACCAAATGATTGCTCTCCCACGGTCGGGGGCTGTCCTCAACCCGTATTCGTATAAAGTGCCAAGATTGTACGCGGCCTCGGTGTGTCCGTTCGTGGCCGCACTTTCGTACCATCTCAATGCTTCGCTCGGACTCCTTTTGACGCAATTGCCATTCCAGTATCGCCCAGCCAGTTTGAAGCGCGCCTCCGTATCTCCATTTTCAGCCGCTCGCAAAAGATAGGCAGTCGGTTCAGTTGGTTTGTAGAACGACTCCTGGATTTCGACTGGAAGGTCCACGGCCTTGCGCAAATCAATCGTTGCGGAGACGGCCGTCCGGTACTCCTTGCTCCACGGCACCCGCTGGCTTAGCCAGGCCGGCATTCGCTGCCAGAACTGGCTTGGCTTGCCGTACGAATAGTCTAGTGAAAACCTGCAAGGCTTATCTCGCTCGACCTCTGCGAAGAAGGTTATGCCACTATGCGGTGCCAGCGAGATTTGCTTTTGAAGCCCGATGCCTCCTGGATTTGGCGCGCTCCAACCAGTTGGGGTTTCGAGAAGAACCGAGCAGAGCGGAAACTCGCGACTGGACCCCCAATAGGTGATCGTTCGGCCGCTTGCGTTGGTGAGTTCAAAGGTAGCCAGGACGTATTCGCGCTTGCCTGCAGCCTGAGCCAGCTTGTCCGAGTAACGCCTAAGCGTGAACGAGCGAGGGGTCAGCGTTACGTGGGGCTTTGTCGTAACCAGCGCATAGCCCGCTCCCGCCAAAATCACAAGGATGCAACCCGCAATGAATTTGGTTTTCTTCGAGTGCACATCCCATAGCTCATCGGTGAGCTACGCCTTCGCTTTCACGTTCGCCCACACGTGCACGTGCGGATCGCCGCGGAAGTACCAGACCATCGCGGGACCTTCGATCTGCCAGACATCCCAGACGCCGTCCTTGCCCACGTCCTCGTTCTTGTAAAACGCCATGTGCAGATGATCAAAACCGTTGCGCTCGATTAGCTTCATCGCCTCGTCGGTGTCGGCCTTGCGGAAGGGCGCCAGCAGGTCGGCCAGGACTTTGCGTACCAGTTCCTTCTGGTCGCGCGCCAGTTCGGCCATCGGGATGCCCGGCAGCCCCGTCTTCAGTCCGGACAGTTTCACGGTGGCCGTGCCCTTCTCATCGCGGCTATCGCCCAGCAGGGCAACGTCGCGCTGTTTGCCGTTGAGCGAATTCCACACCTCGTTGGCCCGCCTGGCCTGATACCAGTAGGCATTGCCAGGGTGGTCGGGCTTCTCGTTGAATCCCTGCGCCGCGTGCCCATAGAAGATGGGGCCGCCGAAGGCGGCGCCTTCCACCGAATCGCCGTCGCACCGGCGCGTGCAATGCCTGCCGGTGATGACGAACTCGAATTTGCCCGTGCCCGGCTCGCCAAACAGCGCGACCGATGTGCCATTGAACCCGCCGGCGCTGCCGCCGTCGTGCTCGACCTGTTTGTAGACCTTGTCGGCGTATTCGGGGCTGTGCAGGCCGAGGAAAATCTCCTTCACCATCGCCTGCTGGTCCTTCGTGAAGAACTCGCCCAGCTTCTTGTCGGTGATGTGCCAGTTGTTGTCCACCTTCGAGCGCAGTTCGTGGTTGAACGGGAAACAAACGACCTTGCGCTGCGGCTCCGTCAGCGATTTGTAAAACGTGGTGACCAGTGTCTCGGAAGCCGCCTTTTTCGCCGGCTTGGTCGCGGCGCTGGCGGGAAAGGCCAGCGGCATCGCAGCCGCGGCGGCGACGGTGGTGACGGTGGACTTGATGAACTCGCGGCGGGTGAACGGCGTGCCGCCTTGGCAATCAGGACAGGGGGTTGTGTTCATAACGCAGAAATACTCCCTCCTGGCTGGAATTGCCAGCGGAGAATCAGGGCGATCTGGCAGGGGGCGGAAGGGAGCGGGAAGCGGCCTCTGTGCGCCGACCAGCCAGAAACTCTCTTTCCTGGGAAGCCAAACTGTGGTTGACTGTTCCGGCGGCAGCTCCCGTAGCTCAAATGGATAGAGCAGCGGTTTCCTAAACCGCCTATCCCCGTTCAATTCGGGGCGGGAGTACCAGCCAATAGACCGCAAAATTGTGGCTCACTTAAGTGTAGGCGGGATGAGCGCATCCTCCAAGTCAAAGCGTCGAGTCTGGCTGCTGATGGCCATTCCTACATTTGTTGTCTGCTGGTTCGTGCCGATACTTGCAACGCCGCCGCCGCCGCATGGCGAGCACGTCTCCGCGTGGACGGCCTTGACAGGTATGCTTCGATCGGATTTCTGGGATCGATGGGACTGCATGCGCTTCACTTTATTTTACACAGCGCTTTTTGGCGCCGCATCAGCACTCGTTGGTTGGGCTGTATCGCGATTGAGTCGCGGAACTTCAACATCGCAAACATGACCACGCCGCCTAACCAGACGCTGCAGCGAACCCGGCGTGAGCGTCGCGGTTGCAATCCACGCGTCCTGTGCGCCGGGTCGCTGAGCCTGGGTCGTTAGGCCGCATCGCACGCCATGAGCAGCAAACGCCCCAGAGTCTTCGGAACCACGGACGACGCCATTGCTAGAGCGGAGGCGGCGCTGAGCCGCACATTTCCTCCATCGTTCAGAGCATGGCTGCTAGAGCACAACGGACGCAGCATTGAGGGCGTCACGATTTTCCCAGTCATGGACCAACGCGACCCGCGCATGACCTGGGATTCCATTGACCGCCGATTCCGCGAGGGCTGGGCTGGGTGGCTCGCCAACTTCGCCGATGAGCATCGCGACTTCACCCATTTGCTTCCATTCGCGGACTTCGGCACTGGAGATTTCTACTGCTTCGACTACTCACGTCTGGATTCGCAGGGCGAGCCACCAGTGGTTCGATGGTCACACGAGACCGGAGACACTGAAGACCGAGCGCCGTCCTTTTCCGAATTCGTCACCGATGTTCAGGCAGGAGAGTTCGCTAATGATTGAGACCAGATTCTGGCGGCCTGACCATGCGCTGCAACGAACCCGGCGGGAGCGTCGCGGTTGCAATCCACGCGTCCTGTGCGCCGGGTGGCTGAGCTGGGGTCGTTATGCCGCTATGAATAGCCTCGCTGCACTTCTATGCTTTTCGATTGGCGTCGTGGTTCAGAGCGCTGAACGGGCGCCCAGCTTCACGAATGACCTCGGTTGGACCTGGCAGCTCAAGCCTTGGCCGCTTCACGCGCCTGCATCCGGAATGCAAGATGGGGCGGGGGGAGTGATGCACTGGTATCCGGTCGGCGCTCATGAATTGCTTCTGGGTTGGGCTGCACCAAGCCCGTTGCCGGAAGCCCTCCGCTGGAGGCCCATCGGGTTCAGTACTTCCGGTGAGCGGTTCGAGTTTGCTTTCAAGCATTCCAATGGCATCAGCAATATCGATCTCAGGGTGTATCTCTTGGACCTCAAGACGCTGCCCGCGGATCAGATCAAGTTTATCGGCATCGAGAAACTGACCGAGGATGGTTTTCGCAATGTGAGGGTCCCGGCGGCATATCGGAAACTGAAAGCCGCCGGGGTGGAAGTACTGCCGGTGCCTCGACTTGGCGAGCGTTACGATTTCGAGCTTACAGCCAGCGATGGAAAGAAGATCCGTGCGGCAGATCTTCGCGGCAAAGTCGTCCTGTTGGATTTTTGGGCGACCACATGCCCGCCGTGCATGGCCAAGATGCCCCATCTGAAAGAGCTTTATCGCAAGCGGCACAAGGACGGCTTCGAGATTATCGGCCTGAACTTGGACTCGACGGTGGCTGCCGCAAAGCGCGCCATCGGCAAGCAGGCCCTCCCGTGGCCGAATGTGGCTGGTCCCGAGGACAAGAGCTACCGCGACCTATGGGCCGAAGCGACCGGGACTTCTGCCATTCCTCGGCTCTTGTTGCTTGACCGGAATGGCATTCTGAGAGCTGATACTTTGCCAGACCAATTGGAAGCTGAAGTCGAAAAGCTGATGAGCAAACGATGACGCGGCGGGCCGTCGCGGTTGCCATCGCCGCCCCCCGAGTGCGCCGGGTCTGAGCTTGGTTTGTCCCAAGGGCGGCCTTTGCAGGTGAACATGCTCTGCCCGAAGCCGAGTTACTCCAGACGCAAATACGGCCACAATCCCTGCACGCCCCCTTCGCGCCCGAAGCCGCTTTCCTTGTAGCCGCCGAACGGGCTGGCTGGGTCGAATTTGTTGTAGGTGTTGGCCCATACCACGCCCGCGCGCAGTTTGCTGACGAGCTTGAAGATTTTGCTCCCTTTGTCGGTCCACACGCCGGCGCTCAGGCCGTAGGGCGTGTTGTTGGCCCGCTCGAAGGCCTCTTCCGGCGTGCGAAACGTCAGCACGCTCAGCACGGGCCCGAAGATCTCCTCCTGCGCCACTCGATGGCTCAGAGTCACGTTCGTCAGGACCGTCGGCGGATACCAAAAACCGCGCTCGGGCAGGCGGCAGTGGGCTGTATCCACAATTGCCCCCTCCTCAATGCCGCTCCGCACGAGCGCGTGAATCTTGGATAATTGTTGGCGGGAGTTAATTGCGCCGATATCGGTGTTTTTGTCCAGCGGATTTCCCAGGCGCAACGTGCGCATCCGGTCCCGCAGTTTTCTCAACACCGCCGGATAAACCCCCTCCTGCACGAACAGCCGCGACCCCGCGCAGCAGACGTGTCCCTGGTTGAAAAATATCCCCGAGATAATCCCCTCCACCGCCTGGTCGAGCGGCGCGTCCTCGAAAATGATGTGCGCCGCCTTGCCGCCCAGTTCGAGCGTCAGCCGCTTGCTCGTGCCCGCGACGGTCTTCGCAATTTGCTTGCCGACTTCGGTGCTGCCGGTGAACGCGAGCTTGTCTACGCCCGGGTGTTTGACCAGCGCCGCGCCGGTGTCGCCAGCGCCGGTGACGATGTTGACCACGCCCGGCGGGAGGTCGGCTTCCTGGAGAATCTGCGCCAGTCGCAGTGCGGTGATGCTGGTGGTCTCCGCCGGCTTGAGCACGACGGTGTTTCCACACGCGAGCGCGGGCGCGAGCTTCCACGCCGCCATCAGCAATGGAAAGTTCCACGGGATAATCTGTCCTGCCACCCCGAGCGGTCGCGGAACGCGGCCCGGTGTCGCGTACTTCAGCTTGTCCGCCCAGCCCGCATGGTAAAAGAAGTGCGCCGCGACGAGCGGCAGGTCGATGTCGCGGCTTTCCTTGATCGGCTTGCCGCCGTCCATCGTTTCGAGCACGGCCAGTTCGCGCGCTTTTTCCTGGACGATACGAGCGATGCGAAACAGGTATTTGCCCCGCTCACGACCCGGCATTCTGCCCCAAACTCCATTGAACGCCCGCCGTGCCGCCTGCACCGCGGCGTCCACATCGAGCTCGTTCCCCTCGGCAATCTCGGTGAGCTTCTCCTCCGTGGCGGGATTGATGGATTCGGACCACTTGCCCGACCGCGGCGAAACGAACCGGCCATTGATGAAGAGCTGGTGCCGCGGCGCGATGGCGATGTGTTTGTGGTCCTCGGGCGCGGGCGCGTATTCCCACTTGCCGCCAAAAGCCAGTTTGCGTTCGCGCAGCGGGACGACGGTCCGCAAGCCAGACCTGGGCGAAGCCACCGGCCCGTTGGAGCCTGCGAGCGCGCCCGCCGATTTTTTCGCCAATGCGGGGCGACGTGAGCGGGGGGCGGCTTTCACAGGCGGGAGCGTAACAACCGACGCTGGAATTGCGAGCACTTCACGCGGGACACACTTCACGCGAGGCGCATCTTGACACTGCCCCCGACTTCTCCCTCTCCCGCTTCTAGTGGCCCTCCTCTCCCCGGCCCTCTCCTCCCTCGGAGGGAGGAGAGGAAGTGAGCCTCCTGACGTCGGCTGCTACGAATTAGGTGGTTTTAGAGTGATTGCCAAAAGTCCTTTCCGATTGGTGGGCGGCGCCCTGCTGGGCGCCGCGGCAAACCGGCAGGTTTGCCCCACCATTTCGGAAAGGACTTTTGGCAACCAGTCTAACCCTTCGCTTGCTTGGCGGCAGCGACGAAACTCAGTATGGCCGGAGCATTGTTATCCTTGCGGCAGGCAACGCCAACCACCAGTGGCGGTGGCGGCGGGACAATTGGGCGGATCTTCAAGCGAGGACCGGCGAAGCACTTGAACGACTCCAGCACCAATGCCACGCCGCACCCGGCTTCGACCGACGCAACGAGACTGGTGGCGCTGTCGTGCTCCTCCGCAATCTGCGGCGAGCGGTTTAATGGGGCGAACAAGTCCGCGAGCCAGGCATGATGCTCGGGATAATCGGCCAGCGTGTAGGCGATGAGCCGTTCCCTGGCCACGTGCTCGAGCCCGATATTTCGGGCTCGCGCCAGCGAATGCGTCGGAGCCATCGCCACGCAGACGGCGTAACGCCGGACTTCCTCAAAGGTCAGATCGGCCAGCACCTTTCGCGACAACTGGACGAGTAGCGCCACGTGGAGTTTTTCCTCGCGCAATCCGCGCAGCATTTCCTGCGTCGACAGGTCGTGGAGCTGCACCCGGATACCCGGATTGGCTGCCTCGAAGGAGCGAAGCGCGCGGGGCAGAACCTCCACCATCAGCGAAGGGGCATAGCCTACGTGGATTTCGCCGCGTTGCCCGCTGGCCACGGCTTTGACGGTTTGCACGGCTTCGTCGGCGCGCCGCAGCACCGCCCGCGCTTCCTCCAGAAAAACCCGGCCGGCGTCGGTCAGCCGCACGGCTTTGGCGCCGTGCTGGAACAGAGCCACGCCGAGTTCGTCTTCCAGGTCCCGAATTTGCCGGCTCAAGGGCGGTTGCGAGACGTGCAGCCGCGTGGCGGCGCGCGTTACGTTTTGTTCTTCAGCGACGGCCACGAAATAGCGCAAGTGCCGGAGTTCCATGCGCGGCCAGCATACCCCGCCGGCATGGTGAGCAAAGCAAGATGGCATTTCCGTTCCCGCTCGGGGCCGCCCAAGCTGTGCGTGTGCGGTGAATAACTTCCACTCGTTTCGGATTGACGATGCGAGGTGGAAAGCGCCGACTCAAAACGCGCGGGAAGCGCCCGCCGAACCAAAGCAACAACGCAAACCCAAGCGAAAGGAAATTGTATGAGCCGAATTCAAGACAAAGTCATGCTCAATCCCAAGGATGTCACGTTGCTGTTGATCGACCACCAAAGCGGCCTGTTCAACCTCGTTCAGGACCTGCCCGTGGCCGACTTGCGACGCAACGTCACCGCGCTGGCCAAGGTGGCCACGCTGTTGAAGATTCCGGTCATCACCACGGCCTCCGTGCCCGATGGCCCGAACGGTCCTCTCATTCCCGAAATCCACAAGTTCGCCCCGCACGCCAAATACGTCGCGCGTCAGGGCCAGATCAACGCGTGGGACATGCCGGACTTCGTCCAGGCCATCGAAGAAGCCAAGCGCAAGACGCTGGTGATCGCCGCGACACTGACGAGTGTTTGTCTTGCGTTCCCCTCCATTTGCGCGGTGGCGGCGGGCTACAAGGTGTATTCCGTCGTGGATGCGTCCGGCAATTGGAGCAAGATGGCGACGGAGTTGACCATCGCCCGCATCGCGCAGGCTGGCGCCGTTCCCATCGATACGCTCGCGGTGATTTCCGAACTGCAGCAGACGTGGAATCGCACGGACGCCCAGGACTTCGCGAACATCTATGCCGACCACATGATGCCCGACTATCGGCTGCTCATGGAAAGCTACGAAAAGGCTCAAAGCGTGGCGGCCCAGGGACGGGAAACCGTCATGGACGCAACGCCCGCAGGAAAACGAGGAATGCAGCCCGCAGGCATGTCGAGGTAACCCGGCACGGTCGCCGGCGAATCCAGCACTGCAAGCTGGCGCCGGCGACCCAACAACAAACCATGTTGGAAATATAAAGCACATGAGCACATTCAAATATAATCGTCTCGACAAAAAGAACGTCGCGGTCCTCCTGGTCGATCACCAGGCCGGCCTGGCCAACCTCGTCCACGATTTCTCTCCGGACGACTTCAAGAACAACGTACTGGCGCTGGCAGATTCGGCGAAATACTTCAAGCTGCCCACCATCCTCACCACCAGTTTCGAAGACGGACCCAATGGGCCGCTGGTGCCTGAGCTCAAGGAAATGTTTCCCGACGCCCCTTACATCGCGCGTCCCGGCAACATCAACGCATGGGACAATGAGGATTTCGTGAAAGCGGTGAAGGCCACAGGCCGGAAGCAATTACTCATCGCCGGCATCGTCACCGAAGTATGCGTGGCGTTTCCCGCGCTCTCGGCAATCGAGGCGGGCTATGAAGTATTCGTATGCACCGATGCTTCGGGCACGTTCAACCAAACCACCCGCGATGCGGCCTGGGCGCGCATGTCGGCGGCGGGCGCGCAGTTAATGTCCTGGTTCGGCATTGCCTGCGAGTTGCATCGTGACTGGCGGAATGACATTGAAGGTTTGGGAACGTTGTTTTCGAATCATCTGCCCAGTTATCGTTGCCTCATCAACAGCTACATGGCCGCGAAAGACAATGGCGGTGGAAGCGGCCCGCGAGCCGGAAAGCGCGGCATGCAACCCGCCGGGATGAAGAAATAGCGGGCCGCAGGTTTCGGGAGAGCGGGCCGTTCGCGGTCCGCTTCTCCCACGCCCGCCAGTCCCGTGGAGGGTTGGCGATGTTCATGCATCCGAAGGAACCGGGCTGACAGGCTGGTGAAGCAGTCCCTCCCCAATCCGGCCTCCTGCATTGCGCTCGGACTCCTCGTCGCGTGGAGCGCAGGATGTTCCGAAGCACTCGCGGGCGAACCGCGTCCACCGTTCAAACTGCTCCGCTACAACGAGGATTATCGCTTTCTCTCCGACCCGGCGCAGCGCACCGAGTTCTGGGATGCGGTGAAGTACGTGCCCATCGCGGGAGGCCGTGCTGGGTTTCTGTCCTTCGGCGGCGAGGCGCGCGAACGTTTCGAGGGATATCAAAACGAGTTCTTCAGCACCGACCCGGACGCGGACAACGCCTACTTCTTGCAGCGTTACCTTCTCCATGCCGATTACCACGCGACCGACTGGCTGCGGGCGTTCGGCCAACTGCAAAGCTCGTTGGAAGAGGGCCGGCCTGGCGGCCCGCGGCCCACCGATCGCGACAGCATCGATGTTCACCAACTCTTCGCCGACGTGGCCGGCCAGATCAGCGAGGAGAAGCGTCTCACCCTGCGCGCCGGAAGGCAGGAAATGTCCTATGGCTCGGAGCGCTTGATCAGCGTGCGTGAAGGACTGAACAACCGCCGCGCCTTCGACGCGGTGCGATTGCTCTACCAGCAGGGTCCGATGAGCGTGGACGCGTTCTTCTCAAGCCCGGTGGAGGTGGACCCAGGCGCGTTTGACGACCAAAACATCCGCGACGTGTGGTTCTGGGGCGGTTACGCGACCGTGCCGTTCCCGTCGCTGGCGGGAATCAATTTGGACGGGTACTATCTGGGCTTGCACAAACCGGAGTCGGTGTTCAATCAAGGCGCCGGGCAGGAGGAGCGGCACACGGTTGGGGCACGATTCTTTGGCAAACTCGGCCATTGGGATTTCAACCACGAAGCGCTGTACCAGTTCGGGCGCTTCGGTTCGGGTGACATCAGTGCGTGGTCGGTCGCGACCGATCACGGCTACACTTTGCAGGATGTGTGGGGCCAACCACGGCTGGGATTGAAGGCGGCGATTGCCAGCGGCGACAGCAGCACCAACAGCGCAAACCTCCAAACACTCAACCCGCTCTTCCCACGCGGCAACTACTTCACGGAAGCGTCCTTGCTTGGACCGCAGAACTTCTTCGACGTCCATCCGTGTTTGCAACTCCGCCCATCCGCGGCATGGACTTTTGAAACGGGCGCGGACTTTTACTGGCGCGAGAGCCTGGACGATGGAATTTACACGCCCGGCGGTTCGGTCATCTACCGTGGCAATCCGGACTTCGCCCGTTTTGTGGGCACGGATTTCTCGTTCGTGATTGGCTGGCAAGCCACCCGGCACCTAAGCGTCTCCGCTGCTTACACGCACTTCTTCGCGGGCCAGTTCATCACGCAAAACGGCGGCGAGGACGTGAATTACGGAGCAGTCTGGGTCACTTACAGATTCTGAGACACCGCTTCCCGACGGCTGCCGATCGAAGCCTTCCAGGTATGCTCAGCGGACCGACAAGGTATTTTCGAAAGCGAGACACCCGGTGCTACGGTGAGTCGTGAACAGAGAATTGAAAACTGATAAGCACGAAGGAAAGGCTATGAAGAAACTGCTTCGCATCCATCACAGTTCGGACATGCATTGGGTCGGCAACGGTTTTCCCGTCCGCTCGGTGTTTGATTACAACGGGCTTGGCCGTGAGTTGAGTCCGTTCCTGCTCCTGGACTACGCTGCACCGTATCCGTTCCCGCCTGGCACTGGGAAACGCGGCGTGGGCGGTCATCCGCACAAGGGCTTTGAGACGGTGACGGTCGCGTACGAGGGCGAACTCGAGCATCGCGATTCCAGCGGCGGCGGCGGGAAGATTGGGGCTGGCGACGTGCAGTGGATGACGGCGGGCAGCGGCATCGTCCATGAGGAATTCCATTCGCAGGACTTCACGCGCAAGGGAGGCACGCTGCAAATGGTGCAGCTCTGGGTGAACCTGCGGGCGAAGGACAAGCGCGCCAAGCCCCGCTACCAGACCTTGCTCAAGGCGCAGATTCCAACCGTCGAACTGCCGGACGGCGCGGGCAGTGTGCGCATCATCGCCGGTCAATACGGCGGGCAGAACGGCCCGGCGAAAACTTTCACACCCATCAATTTGTGGGATGTGAATCTTCGAGCCGGCACGTCAGCCGAATTGCCGTTGCCGGACGGTCACACGACAACGTTTCTCGTGTTGAGCGGAGAAGTCGTCGTGAATGGCGACACCAACGCAAGCGAAGGCGACCTCGCCATTTTCGAGCGCACCGGTGATGGCGTCACCGTGACGGCGAAATCGGACGCGAAGCTCCTGGTGATGGACGGAGAACCGTTTGCCGAGCCGATTGTCGGTCACGGCCCGTTCGTGATGAACAGCCGATCCGAGATCCAACAGGCGTTCGAGGACTACCAACTCGGGCGCATGGGCGAGCTGGCCTCGTCATGAACGCGCCGCATAGATCGCAACTACGGCCGCACCTGGAAATACCGGGCGGGCAGCGTCCCAATTGGCCGCGTGTAAGGACTGGTTGCGCCTGCGACTTCCTTCCATGGCGCAAAAAGATCTTCGGATTCCAACAACGTGCCGCCGCCGGACCACTCGATCACAATCGAGTTGCCCTGCCGGCGAACGCGCACGTCGTCCGCGGCGGTTCGTTGCACGAGCAGCTTCACTGAATCGAAGTCAACGTAGGCGTCGTCGGCGTTGCCATTCTTTCCCAGGCGAATCACCAGCGGCTGGCCGAGGCCCGAGGGAGCCGGGCCGGAATCGAAGATCGTGGTGATCACGTGGAATGCGCCGGCCCCACCGGGAGCGGCGACGGAGGTAGTACTGCTCAACAACGTCGCACCCGCGTGCAATGCGACGCGGTATCCGCCGAAGGTGCCCGAATTGCGCACGCCGACGGCGGCGGACAGCGTGTAGCGGCTGTTGGGCTGGAGAGTTGACGTGAGTTGCTGGCTGAAATAACTGTCGGCCGGTCCGTCCGAGATGCTGGCAATATTGGCGCCCGTCATGTTCGGCAGGATGCCGGAAGCCGTGGGATCTGTAAGGACGGAACTGGAATACAACGCCGTGCCCGGGTTGATGCTGGAGAAAACCGAGACGCTGCCGCCCGCGCCGACCACGCCGGAATTGACGGGAGTCCAGCCGTAGGCGCCGCTGTTGCCCACGGCACCGTTGGCCTGCCCGAAGGCTTCGAAGTCGGCGTTCACGATGGATGCCTCGCGGATGGTGCTCGAGTTTGGGAAAGCGGCCGCAATAGACGTGGCCCAGCGCAGCGCATGAACTTCGAGCCCCGATTGATTGAAGTGCACTCCGTCTGCCAGGTAACCCAGCCCGCCAAAATCATCGGTGGTGGGCCCCGGGAATGCGTCGGCGGATTGTGTTATCGCGTCATTCTGCCCTGCGACGATCGCCGCCCAGTTTTCCGGAGGCGCCTCGGGGTGGTAAGACACCCGGGCAATGCCCCAAGGTACAGACCAGCCGGCGTCGAGCCGGCTTTGGGCGATAATCGTGCGCAAGCGGCTCGAGTAGTCTGCGGCGCTGGTCCCGCTGATGGAATCGGATTCGCCCTGGTGCCAGAGCACCGCCTTGCACCCTTTGGGTCCGAGGTGCTGAAGGCCGTTTCCAAGCCGGTAGTACCAGGAGCCGCCGGGCAGCCAGTCGGCGACGGTTGTGGTGCCCACCGCCACCGAGTAGAAGCCAATCGGCACGCCGAATCGCGCCACGCACAGGTCTCCCAACTGTGGCCAGGGCGAACCTCCAATCCCTATCGCGACGGGCTGCGGGTCCGTGGCGCGTTGCCAGCGGCTTGAACCAGCGAGAGCCAGGGCGCTGACACGGTCGTCGTGCGGCGATTGCGCGGGTGAGCCGAAGTTGCCTGCGTTGGACTGGCCGGCCGTGACATAGACGTCGCCGACGCCCACGGGCTCGACAGCGCTCTGGCCGAGTTCCAGCGAGAATTGCATCGCGCGGATTTCGATTCGGTACCAGCCGTTGCTGAGGGTCAGATTGCCCGCGAATCGGCCGGCGCTTGGAGCGCTGTCGAAAACGATCCAATCCGTGGCAGTGCCGGGAAACCCGGCTCGTGGCAGCGCCCGCGCCTCGAAGCGCGTGGGGGCACCCTGGTAAACGCCGCTCAAGCGAAGGGTCGCCCTGTTCTGCGCGCTGCGCTGAACGATGGACCGTGCCGTCGGCTGGAGAATGGTGAACGGCGCCTGCGACGTGTCGTATTCGAATTTGAAATTGGGCCCGAGGTGCGAACCCGTGTCGCTGCGCACGACGAACGGGATGCCAAAGGCATTGCCAACCTTGAACCGGCCTTCCACCCATTGAATGCCTGGCGACGCCAACACCGAGGCGTCACGCACGAAGGGCTCGGCCGTCGCCGCCGAAAACGTTTGCGCGCCGATGACGTATCGGCCGGGGTTCAGGGCCACCGGGGTGACCGGGACGAAGCTGATGCTGTTCTCCAGGGTCACGCCTGCCCCTTGGGGCACGGCATTGGAGGCGAGCAACACTCCGGCTTGATCCCAGAGGCCGACGCTCGCCGTTTCCGAAGTGCCGTTAAAGTGGTGCTTGCCCAAGTGGGTCACGCGAATGGGCGTGGTGACGTCGAACGCATAACCGGCCATGAAATCGCTCCGGTTCGTGCTGACGGCGCCGCGCAACGACAAGGCGATTTCGGTAACCACCAGGTCAAATTTGAAGTTCGGCCCGAAATACGACCCGCTTTCAGGATGCACCGACGTCGGGCGGCTGAACGCGCTGCCAAGGTTATAGCGGCCTTCCGCCCATCGCACTCCGGCGGATGTCGACATCAATGCGCCGTGGACGAATGCCTCCGCCGAAGCGTTGTTGAACGCTTGCGCTCCGATCACGTAGCGGCCCACGGGCAGGGTCACGGGCGTCACCGAAACGTAACTGACCCCGCTTTCCAGCGGTACGCCGACCCCCTGGGGCACGGACACCGAGCTCAACAGCGTGCCGTCGCTGTTCCAAATGCCGACCTGAGCCGACTCCGACGTGCCGTTGAAATGATGTTTGCCCAGATGCGTGACTCGCACGGGCACCGTTACGTCAAAGGCGTAACCGACCATGAAGTCGCCGCGGTTGGTACTCGTCGGCAACTGCACTGTAAACGCAATGCTACCCCGCGCAGCCGTCAATGCACCGCAGAAGAGCACGAAGAGAGTGACCACCACCCCATGAAATCCGCCCAATACCTTTTTCATATCACGTTCTTACAACTACGTTACCCCGTCGCACTCCACCCCTATCCACACGGCATGAAGGCAGGAGGGCGATGCCCAGATGATCAGAGCGAAAACGGAACCGTGGTCACATAACAGAACGACCGCAAGCTGTCCAGTCTCACGTGACATCATGTCTGGGCGCAGGACAGAATTCTTCGCGGCCGCGGTTTTGCTGGGAGTTTTGAAATCTGATATATGGGAGCCTTATATACGCACACAAACCGAACGCGCCGCCGAATGCCGATCATTCATTGTCCCGAAGGGACTGGTGAACTGGGTCGACGGCCCGTCCCGAAGGGACGGCTGAGGGCAGGCAGCCGGCCAGGAGCCACTTACGTGTAGGGTTTCAGCCGTCCCTTCGGGACTTGTGCCGTCCGGGTCGACTTACCCCGCGTTGAAACGCGGGGCT